>Ga0058701_10000555_pt1 | contig 25322 bp, 12 predicted proteins | sample AgamicOrMae_FD_97039 | JGI IMG/M metagenome (GOLD analysis project Ga0058701, IMG submission 97039) | Agave microbial communities from Guanajuato, Mexico - Or.Ma.e | ecosystem: Host-associated > Plants > Phyllosphere > Phylloplane/Leaf | place: Guanajuato, Mexico | collected 2012-06-04 | reverse complement strand
GGAAGGATCCTTTGTTGTTGCAAAAATCGTGTTCCTTTCCCACACGGCACAATGACAGGACCCAAATCGCGCACGATGATCGTCAAACAGCACAGTTTTCGCACAAAATGCGCAGGAATGAGACGCTATTCAGTCGTCGGCTTGAAGCGGGCCCGATAGTAGACACGCCCACCCACTTTTTGCCGTGATAGCAGAAGCGGGTCCTGCGCAGAATGTGAGAGCTAAGGAAAAGCGGGAGAAAATTCGCACTTCTCTCCGATAAGGCAGTACCGCCGCATGCCCGCACGACGCACATACGAGAGCTGGAGGCTAGAAATGGTTCAGTCCGACTCATGGCGTCAGCTCGGACGCTGCTTCAACTGAGTATCTGTTGGGTGCTGAAGACTGATTCGCTGAGCTGTTTACGACTGATTCCCGAGCTGAGTCAGCTGGACTGAGTTTCCTAGAGTCCGCCCTGATACGAGGGGAAGGAATTTGCAATTTGGAATGCGCTCACCTAGAGATAGCATTGGAAGATATTCAAGTTGTGGGGGGACCACAAATCGCGTTACAACATTTCATCTTTATTTATAAGAAAAAGAGAAAAGAAAATAAGCTAGAAGATAGAGATTATAAGAAAAGATGCAATTTTCCATATAATCGTCGATTTAGACTCTAACATCTCTCTTTGTAATATCTAGACTGTCCATCCATCAGCCATCGAAGAACACCTGGAGCGTCTTATGTCGATAAAATCTCGTCTGTACAAGGCTTTCATATACTTCAAAATCTAATAGTACAGAGATCGAATCTGCTGGAAGAGCACTCTTCGTCCTATTCTAAATTTGCCTATGTATGCAAGCCAGACAAAGAGGTTGTGTGTACGTGAAGCCACGTCTGACGAAACTAGAGCTCGACACAACCCCAACTCGTCTGTAGAGGGCACAACGGAATCATCAACGCATCAGCATTTACAACCGGCCCCTTCAACATCCAATCCCGATACACAACTAAATATTACGATAACAAATTTACGAGGCTCTTGCCCGATTGTACCCGGTTCTAGCCAGACGCCTCGAGCTGTCAAAAGAACCTATTCCACTATCAGCCCACTGGGCGGTCTCGATACCGCCAAGCCTGAGCCATCTGGCTTCAGGTCTGGTTCAACCGAAAGAGATTCATCGAAAATGACGGCCTCGGCTAAAGGTAATACAAACTCTGATGCTGGCGATGAAAATCAAACGCCAAACAAAACCCCTCCAGCTTCATTTTGCTTCCAACAGAACAACAGCAAGTTGACATCTGTAGTCAATAACAAACATGAAGGAAGCGTTCCGAAGTATACTGATCACAACTCTGAGCAAGATCTCATTGAACGATTAGCTAGTGAAACATCTGAAGAAGTGAAATTAGAGTTAATCCTGTCTCTCAGGAATCTTATAACAGCCTGCAATAAGAAGAAAAGCTCACTCATAAAAAACCCAAAATTCAGGAAAACATTATGTATCATAGATAGAGATAATGAATCGAGCCCTCTCGTTAAAGCGCAGTTTGCTCTGCTATTGTGCAGCATAGCCAAGGGCACGGAGAGCAACGTAGATATCCTAGTTGAGTCATTGGTTGATGAAAAAATATACAATCTCATTGTTACCTCAGAAGACGATTCTTTGATCGAAGCATGTCTAAGATGTTTTAGGGTATTAACTTCGAAGCGCTATGCTTGGAGGTTGTGGTTACTATATGGTAACCCAGAATCTGGTAGTACCGAAATAGGAATGCAGGGTGACATCGGCAACCCGAAAAAAATAATTGAGTATGCTCGCAAGACCGGTTCGTTTATTGTTCAAGAATGTATAGCTGATATATTTGCTACCACGTGTCGTCGAAGCAAAGAACAATCCATCTTATTTGAATCTGGAGCTTTAACTTGCATAACTCAACTCCTCGAATCAAACTCAAATAGATTGATTGTTTCCGCGCTCAACTGGCTATCGTCATTATGCCTTAAAAATAAGACAATCTCATTGGAAGCAACAAAAGCGGTTTGTCCTTCGGGCTCACCCCTTCTATCTCGGTTGATAAGTCTTATGAGCAAAGATGAGTGCTATGAACTACAATTTCTTTCTGCCAAATGTTATTCGCAGATATACAAGGCTCTAGCGCCTAAGCACCTAGATGACAAAGAAACGAAAATAGTCACCCGGGTATTACCAACTTTAGTAAGGATGGTTCAGGGCGACAAACCCTCTCGGCTTCGTGCTGAAGCTGCTGAGTGTATAGCATACTTGATAGAATGTGACACTCGCTTGCAGGAGATAGCAAGTATCTGCGAACATCTCATAACATCTCTGGCGAGTATGCTCGAGCAAGACCTATCATCTTTCGATGATCTCAAAGAGCTCTATCAGAACAATTCTCACTCAAGTCCAGCCAATTACAGGTACTCAATGGAAGGTGGCTCAATGAGCAGGGTAAGCCATGGCACTCGCCAATCAAGAGCAACGTCGCATACGAACTCTTCATCCAACAATCAAACCATTTTGCACGAAAATGGAGTGAAAAATAGATCAATTCGAGATACTGGTGTCTCTAATGACAATAATCAGAACATGAAACGGGCTGCATTTTTAGCTTTAGCTGCCCTGGCATCGACTCTTGAACCTATCCGGAAGAAGATATTTGAAACTGGAATTGTTATGGAGCACTTAGTAAAAAACCTCGTTGAAGGAGAGCCGATGATTCTCAAGTCTGTGCTAACTTGTTTACTAAGTCTATCCAGGTCGGTGCAACAGCTTAGAACAAGCTTTGCTGAGAATAAAATCTATACCGCACTGAAAAGCTTGCTGAGTACCCAATCGGATGATATACTCATACTAGTGCTAGCCATATTGTGCAATATCTCATTGGACTTCTCGCCAGGAAAACAGCAGTTTCTAGATTCCATAACCATAAACACCTTGTGTAATTTCACAAAAGGGACGGATCCTTACTTGAAGCTACACGGTATGTGGATCTTGATGAATATGGTCTACCAACTCCGTGATAAGAATTTGAAATTTCAGATACTTAAAACACTTGGTCCGGATCATATTCTCACTATTCTTGAGATGGAAGATCATGAAGAGCTTCTGTTGAAGACATTGGGTTTTCTTAGGAACTTATTATCACAGAAACCTCATATAGATGCGATCATGAGCGACCATGGAGATAAAATAATGCAATCCTTGATGCGAGTCTTGGAACGTCGATCCTCGAATCGAATTATTGAGCAGGCGTTATGTGTGCTAACTAACATTGCAGATGGTTCAAGTGCTAAGTCTCTCATCATGAACAACCGAACGATTATGTCGTATTTGTCTCGTGTAATCAGCGACGACAAGGCTGGTGATATGAGATTAGCTGCAATCTGCTGCATAACTAATCTGGCTCATGAAGAATACGAGGGCTCTTATGAGCGAGTGGATGAGCTTCGCAAGTACGGTATTGAGGAGAAATTGAAATCCCTTCTGAATACAAGCGATCCCATCCTATCTGATCGTGTTCGGACCGCATATAATCAATTCTTTAGGAGCACCGAAGATAAATAGTAACAAAGTAATAAATGTTCCGAAGTGAAAATTTTTGTGCTTGTCGAGAGCACCGTTACAACGAACACTTGACTGTGCTCTCACTCGACTCTACAACTTTCGGGCCTCCCTAAGGCTGTTTAGCCCTGCCAAGAAATCATTTCATTTTTCCATTTCACCAAGGCACCCGCGAACGCGCAACGCTTACCGAGTCTCAGCTTTATGGACTCCAAGGGTCTCGAGGGAAGAATGACTTCGCGAAAGGCTCTCACTGCCAGATTTGGTCACACAATTAACTCAATTATGAGAAACGGTCTCGACGCAGATCCATGAATGCGTGTCCAGAGCCCAGGTGGTTTTCAAAGCGCGACGATCGTTCATGTGTCGAGCTCTCGCATGGTGACAATAATTTCCTCCAGTTGGCGTATTTCCTTAGTTGACCTGAGCTTTTTTGTGACATTCAGGTCATCTAATTGTGTCGCCAAATGAATTCGAAATCGAACGTGATATCAAAGCAGCAACATCTCGAGTGAGACCCTTAGAAGCTATCATAAAGCTGGGTCACTAATCTTTCGAGAGCTCAATGATGCTAAATCGACGGACCAGAGATTACGGCATCTTCTGGCATCGAGCCTCGTCGGCGAATTGCCCTTTGAACAAGCTCAAATCAATAACTTACTATGTTAAAGAACAAGTAGGAAAGTTGTGCTTGCCAAAGAGCAATTTCTTTACTGATGATAAATTGAAGTTTAGATAAGAGTGCCACCCGCTAAGTATCTCGATTCAACTACTCTTCGGTCTTCCTGCAGGTGGGAAACTTTTGAAAGTTGTTTGTCATGACACACACTTGTTAAACGATGATCAGGAAGCTTCGATAGATCCGCGAGGCAGCTGTCAGAGAGCTTAGTATGATAAATAAATTTCGTTTCCGGTACTCTTCGCGCTTCCTCCCATATATCTAATTCCAGAAACAGGCCTTTGGTCAACACTGTTGTTTGGCGAAAGCTGAAATTGTGAGATTGCAATCTTGCATCTATTGAGATGAAAACAAATTCCTCATCCTAATCGGTTTGAGTGAGACGAGACCAGAGGCAGTTCCCATGGAAAAAGGGAATGCTGATTGCAGATTGTGGCCAACTCAATGGACTTTTTTCTGCCAGATATTTCCCATAGACAATTGCAGTTTCTAGTTCCTATTGGCCAGATTTCAACAATTTCTCTACTATAACTATGTGATAGCGGAAGGAAATCATTTTACTTCCTCGGGATGGTGGTACTGATGGAAAGGTTTTGTCCTCGGGCTTGCTAATCCTCTTGTTGTAGCAGTTGGGTTTTCAGTCAAGGGATTTGAAAAAAAAAACTCAGCAGGTTCAATAATGAACTGGCGGCGGATCAGCGAGTTTGAGTTTAGGGACTAGAGAGCGCACAATCAAGCAAGCGTCTGGCTCGTGATGCTTTGCTGCAAATAGAATCATCCCGGCAATCGAGAGAGCAGAATCTAAACAGAAGCAAGGAGCAGATAGAGACCAATATCAAGACAGAAATGGGTCTGCAGTCGACAATATTGTGGCAATGACGGAATTTGCGCAGTTAGAGTGCGATTTAGCTTAGATTTAATGGAGGCTCAGAAATCAGCCTCAGCTCGCAGTTGTCCGCCGAGCTGTCTTGGTGGTAAGCCGGGATTGAGGAGCAACGGTAGCTCTTCACGTTAGGAGCTCTCCTTGGCTCAATCGTCGTTTCATCGCCTTTCATCGGACAAGTGGAGCGAAAAGCTTGGGAAGAACCAGTTGCTGCGTAATACTGGCCGCCACCAAGCCAGTTTTCTTGGTGTTGCTGAAGCGAGCCCTTGCACTGGGCGACTACTCTTGCCGCCATCCAAATGGGAATGGAAACGTTTTTTTCTACTGCTAATATATCAATGCAACTTGTGTCTTTAGCACACTTACTGGAGAAGTTATCCTGGAACTTGGTAGCGCAGGTGAATGGTGGGCGAAAAAAAGTTTTCCGTAAGCGTCTCTCTGTTGCACCCTCAGAGCCGAGAAGTGACCACTGGCCTGCACCGTTGGACTCGAGCAGCTGATTCATCAGTGGGACAAATACATTACTCAAAATCTAAATATTGCCTATCTTAATAATCATAGAAAAGCTATCTCACGCCTTCGGTATCCACCGCTAAAATCAATTCCTATGCCGAAGGGTATTCAAAGTCAAAGTATTCAAGAATAAGCGCTAACCGCACTTGTTGATCACGTGTATCTGCCAACGTATTCGATAACAATTTCCTAATCACCATGAATCAGAGGAATCAGCGAATCTGAATAATCCCGAGTCAAGATCAGTTGGATGAAGGGAAATTGAGGTTCAAATACGAAGAAACTGGATCAGTTGAGACTCTATTGAAGAAGAAAAGAGTAAGAGTTGTAATCATGACAGAGTATTGTAAACATATCCATCACTGAGTTTACTGGCGACAGAAGACTCCCCCAAGCCGGTCAGAGATGGCGGACCATGATGAGCTCGTTTCTGAGATGCCCATCTTGGAGACCATGGGCACCCAAGAACGTCAGAAACTTGCGAAAAAGAGGCGATTACAGCAACTCAAACGCTGGAGCCAAAGAGAAAAAGAATGGATCGCTAAGGAAAAACAATTGAACAAGAGGTTTGCTAATATCATGAGTGAAGAAAATAATGGGCTCAATTTGAAACAATATACGGCGTACAACTCGAATCAAAGAACCAAGAGGAAACTCGTCAGTAGTAATAATAATAACAATAATTATTTAAACGATAGCAATACAGCTCATGGCAAAACTCGCCCCACTAATGGGTCGATCAAGATAGAGTACAGCAATAATTGCACCATCAATGGTCCCTACTCCAACAGTCTGTCCCCAAATAGTCGGGTGCACTTTAATGTAGGTGTGATGCTCCTGGAGGCAGCATCCAGAAACGACTATGACGAAGTGAAGAGATTGCTGTCTCTTGGTGTCAGTCCTGATTCCGTGAACCATGATGGATTGACTGCATTACACCAATGTTGCATAGATGCTAGTGAGCCAATCATGCAGCTTCTGCTGGATTATGGGGCCAGTGTCGATGCTCGTGATACTGAACAATGGACCCCTTTGCATGCAGCCTGCACCTGTGGTCATTTGAATCTTGTCAAAATACTTGTTGAACATGGTGCCGACTTACTAGCCGTGAATGGTGATGGTAATATGCCATTTGATATCTGTGAAGACGAGGCAACCCTAGATTACATCGAAAATCAAATGGTCAAGCAGGGTATCACTCAAGAAATGATCGATTTAACAAGGGCCTCCAATGAATTGAATATGTTGAAAGATCTCGAGAAACTAGCCTCAGAGTGTCCTGATGAGATAAACCGGGCCGTTGATGACAATGGTGTGACACCATTACACATCGCTGCCACTAATAACTATCTGTCGGTGGTCAAGTTTATGCTCAATCACGGTGTCAACGTAAGTGTCTGTGATAATGATCTTTGGCAACCATTGCATGGTGTTGCTTGCTGGGGAAATGAGCAACACATCAAGGTTGTTGAATTGTTGGTTGAAGCTGGGGCGAATTTGGACGCCAAAACTTTCAATGATGAAACTGTATTTGATCTTTGTGATAATGTTGAGCTATTAGAGCATATGAATCAATTGAAAGATGAATTGGAGAGTAAGCAGGCTACTGGTACTGAACGCTTGCGAAGGACTCAAAGTCGTACGAACAGCCGTGTCCATTCGGTGAGACGGACCAGTGTTCGTGATAAGAACCAGATCTCAAGGAGGGAGGCTCGCGAAGAGGCTATGCTTAGAGTTGACAGTAATACTGACATACCGCCACAAGCTTCTCTAGCTCCACCAGATAGTCAGCAACAATGTCTCGTTGAAAGTGCATCAAACGGCACTGACTCAAAACGAGATAGTCATACTGTAACCATATCAGTGCCTCAAAACCAAACGATCGCTGTAACGGACTTAGATGAGCCGGATGCCTCGCTAACTCTTGTGACAGATGATGACATTTGTCGTGCAACGGACAACAATTCTGGCAACGAGAGAGATGTTTCTCCCATGAGAAAACCTGATGGAAGAGATACAACGAAACAAAATGGAACCGATATACCGCTCGCGTCCACAGCTTCGAGGGGGGCAACCGACAGGGCATCCCAGCCGGATGTTGTGCAGTCTCGACTTTCAACTGTTCCAACAATCAAAGTCAATGTAACGCACAGATCTCAGAATACCAGAGATTCAGCTTCGAACCTAGCAGGTGACACTCCTGGTCTCGTCAAAAGCACTCAACACAAGCAACCTAACACAACGACAGTGCAAGTACAATTCACTCCCACAAACTATACTCTATCAAATTTGAAGAAGCATAGATCTGATCTGCGAATGCGAAACTGCAGCATAGGTGCAGCTATATCTTCAACTAGTCTGAATACAGTGGAAGAATTGTCACCAACCAACGCCCGGGCACCCGGCGCTTCCAGCAGGGGATCGAAGTCTGTTATCGGTATCCATGAAGATATCAAGATAGAGCCGGCGCTCGGGTCCACGCCGGGAAATAACCTAGATCGACGAGTAAGCAACGAGCATTTGACGGGGAAGATCGTAACTCAGATGAGATCTGGATCCCCTAGTTCAAATTTCAGGAAATTTCACGGCCAGCCGAGCGAAGTCCCCGGAGGCGAGTCGATTAGAAAGATACGCCGCAAGCGTTGTGCTATTATTTAACCTTGATCTGGATCTGTGAAAGTGTCCAAGAAGTCTGGTCTAATTTGCGTTCATTGAATTGCTTTACTATTCTATCCATGACATCATATACATGATCAGTACTCCAATGACAAAAAATACCAACTCTACAGCAGTTTGTCTGAAATTTGAGTTTTTTAACTGAGGTATCAGATGAACTGTAGCGATATAGATAAAGCCACCAGCTGTGAAAGGGAGGATCCAAGCGTTCGCTCGCTCATCATGGCTTCCGATAACCAAACTTATTATGGTTCCTGAGATAGCGCCGATTGCAGTAACTGCCTGCAGCCAAATTGCCTTCTTTTTGGAAAATCCTGACTGGATTAGGATCGCATAATCACCTATCTCATGTGGAACTTCGTGTAAAAAAATTGCGAATGTTGTGCTGAGGCCTAGTTTTGTTCCGGAAATGAAAGACGCCCCGATGGCTAATCCGTCGGTGAAATTGTGCAGAAAGTCTGCAATGAGATTCAAGATTCCTGATGGATGTATGTGATCATGACCGTGGTGATGTTCATCGTAGTCATCATCCTTCTTCTTTTTCGCACTCTTTTGTTTCTTCTCTACTGGATGGTCGGCCAATTTCAATGAGTAGATATACTTCTCGAGAATGAAAAAGACCATTATACCGGCTAAAACTTTAAGGCCTACAGAATGGTCGTGATCATGCCCGTGGTGATCATGTTCACCATCGTTGTGGTGTTTGGTTTCATGGCCTGCATGTGAGCTCTCGGGTATCAAGTGTAGGAATGCGTCGCCAAGAAGGCAGCCCGCGGCGAGTGCCAATAATTTCTTAAGATTAACCTTGTTGTCGATTGGTAAAATGAAGAGCACAAAAATAGGGGCTAAGCTAATGAATGTGACACTCGCGAGTGCGTAGGTATATGAGGAGAACATGTCATCAATTTTCTCAACATGGGAATGGTCATGATGATCGTGATGATGATGATGATGGTCGGGATGATGCGACATCGCTCTGAGTGTTTACTGTTTGCAAATAAGGGGTCTCAGAAAGTGAGCTGTCGATGGAAAACATATAGCCGGCTACTTTGGTGTAGAAACATGTACTATTGTGAGTGATAATAAGTGGTATTTCGGTAAGGGTCATCAATGATCTTCGACGCGGCAGCGGTGGCACTGTTAAAACTAGGCCTGTGCACCTCCACTTGTGCTGCCGCGCGATCTGAGGGCGTGGAATGATAACGAGTGTTCGAGCTGTTTTTGAGGATTCCATTATTCTGACAGCGGAGATCTCTACGCACTAGATGCATCAGCTCAGAGTGAGTCTGCTGCTACAAATTCTCACTCATTCAGCCTCTGATCATTCTTCACCAGCAACACAAGCACAAAAAAGCAACAAATTGCTAGTTCGATATGGATAGACATTTTCATCACAACAAATAAATCACATCTTCAACGCAATCAGCGATTATCTTTCAACTTCTCCAGCCTAGATTAAGACAAAATCTAAGATCAATAGTGATATTCTAAGCCCACCATCATGGCCTGGAACAATGAAGGCCTTGAGGGCCTAATTGGAGTTGTCAACAAATTACAGGATGCCTTTGCCAATCTAGGCGTGGGTTTCAGTTTAGATTTACCCCAGATAGCCGTAGTTGGTGGTCAATCAGCCGGCAAGTCCTCTGTTCTAGAAAATTTTGTCGGCCGTGACTTTCTGCCCCGTGGCTCTGGTATCGTAACAAGAAGACCATTGATACTACAGCTATGTAATTCCAATCAAGAATACGGTGAATTTCAGCACTCAAGAGGCAAAATATTCACAGATTTTGACCAAATACGAAGAGAAATTGAAGAAGAGACTGACCGTTGCACGGGGAAGAATAAGGGCATATCACCAATACCAATCAATTTGCGTGTCCATTCTCCTCATGTGCTCAATCTAACCCTAATAGATTTGCCTGGTTTGACAAAGGTACCGGTGGGCGATCAGCCGGCGAATATTGAGCAGCAGATAAAAGACATGATATTAACTTATATTCAAAAAGAGAATTGTTTGATCTTGGCCGTTACTCCTGCCAATCAGGATTTGGCAACAAGTGACGCGCTCAAGCTGGCCAGGGAAGTCGATCCTAGTGGTATTAGAACTATCGGTGTGTTAACCAAGTTAGATCTCATGGACCAAGGCACCGATGCCCGTGATATATTGGAGAATCGTGTTCTTCCATTACGCCGTGGTTATATCGGCGTCATAAGTCGTTCTCAGAAAGATATCGAAGGCAAAGTGGACATTACGGTGGCCATGCAACGAGAGAGAAAGTTTTTCCTTAGTCATCCCTCTTACACGCATCTTGCCGATCGTTGCGGTACACCTTTCTTACAGAGGACTCTAAATCAACAATTAACAAATCATATCCGTGACACTCTACCCTCTTTAAGAGACAAACTACAGAGGCAGATGTTTACGCTTGAACGGGATGTCGCTGAATTCAAAAACTACAGATCGGATGATCCTTCTGTCAAAACGAAAGCAATGATGCAAATGATACAACAGTTGCAAAACGATTTTGAGCGTGCTATTGAGGGATCAGGCAATTCAGTGATCAATGTTAATGAACTTTCAGGTGGAGCTAGAATCAACAGATTGTTTCACGAACGATTTCCCTTCGAAATAATGAAACGCGAATGTGATGAAAGAGAAATGCGCCGCGAGATAGCCTTTGCCATTAGAAACACCCACGGTGTTCGAGTAGGGCTCTTTACGCCAGATTTAGCTTTTGACGCCATAGTTAAAACTCAAATCTCGAGATTGCGTGAACCAACCCTGAAATGTGTCGATCTTGTTATTTTAGAGCTTGGAACAGTGTTGAAAAATTGCACTTCCCGTTTGCAACGGTACCCTAGGCTCCGCGATGAGGTTGAAAGGATCATTATGCACCATATCAGTGAAAGAGAACAGTATCTCAAAGATCAACTAATGTTATTGGTAGATGTTCAATCAGCCTATATGAACACTAATCATGACGATTTTATCGGTTTCTCAAATGCTCAACAGAGTGCAAATTCTAACATTACAACTACCCGGGAACGAAAGATAGGCAACCAAGTTATTCGAAAGGGCTGGATGTGCATACACAATCTCAGTATGCTCAAGGGTGGCTCGCGCGACTATTGGTTTGTTTTGACTGCCGAGACATTGTCTTGGTTCAAGGACGAGGAGGAAAAAGATAAGAAATATATGTTGAATCTTGATGGACTCAAGATCCGCGACATTGAATCAGGTTTCATGTCACGGCGTTCCGTTTTTTCCCTATTTAATGCAGCCACCCAGGCAAATGTTTATCGAGACTACAAGAGCCTAGATTTATCCTGTGAATCGGCTGAGGAGACCGAGGCATGGAAGGCGTCATTTTATCGTGCCGGAGTTTACTTGGAGCGAGCACCTGTTGCTCCCGTTAACGGTCTGAGTGATGCCGGCGCTCTATCGGCCGCAGGGCCTGGAATGTCGGGAACCCTAGGCAGTCAGTCCGGTAGTCGCGCGAGCGCACTAGACAGCAACGGATTGAATGGAAAGGATAGTGATAGTTCTGGTTCGTTGGATCCACAGCTCGAAAGACAAGTGGAGACTATACGCAATCTAGTGGAGTCGTATATGAAAATTGTTACAAAAACTTTTCGCGACCTTGTTCCCAAATTCATCATGCACTTCCTTATAAACTCAACCAAAGAATTTATGCACAGCGAACTATGGGGTACATTGTTCCGCCAATCAGACCAGGCCGCCTTGATGGAAGAGTCGCCTGAAGAAGAACGCCGTCGAACCGACTTGATGAAGACCTATCAGGCTTGCAAGGAGGCCTTGCACATCATAAGTGAGGTCAATATGAAGACCTCTTCTAGCCTGCCATTGGGAGCGCCCACCTTTGCGTCCTCTTTGAAAACACCGGCTGCTAGCTTTAAAGTTTCATCAAACCTACAGTCGGCTCTTCAGCCGCCATTACCGGCCCCGCCGGCAACCTCGACCTCTGTTTCATCCAACAGCGGCTCGAAAGTAAGCACAAATCATACTACCATCCCGGCTTCCCTACAGCCGACACAAGTGGGTCCCCCGCCCCCACCACCTCCGGCTCGACCCACATTAGAGCCTATCTATCATCAAATACAGCCATTACAGCCACACCAAGTTCCCATGGTTCCTTTGCAACCCACACCGGCGCTACCAAACAGGCCAGCGCCCTCAATTCCATCCAGAGCCGCCCCAGAGCGACCGAACAAAGGTATGCCCTCGATACCACCGCGCATACAACCTGGCTCGTATGTCAATAGTAACAACAATAATTTACGTTGAACGTGTTACCCCTCCATTGAATGCACCGTTATATGATGATCATCAACTAACTGTTTTCTCGCTGGCAATAAAAACCAAAAGATGAAGCTCCACTCTTTAAGCGATCGGCCTTGACAGTCTGATTACCGAATCCATTGAAAGCTGATGGGTTCACAACCTTAATTATCGAATATGTAGCTCCTATTCCTTCGTGCTTTTGTTAACACCCTCGGGACTTGTATTCAACTCTTCCTCATCGAGAGTCAACAATCAGCGGGACGGTGAGCGGAGAGGAGCTTCTTGGTCGAGACAACTCATTCAACTATGAACGTTCATGAGCGATTGGGTGGCCACCTGAGGCTCGAGAATTCATGCAAGATTACGCTAGCATAAATGAGAGACAGGTCGACCACAATGAGTGCCGATAACTGCACGCGCCACAGGTTAGCTTGCAGTCCACTGAAGTGTGTTATCAATAGAAGAAGCCGCAAACTTTGCGGAAGAAGGAAGAAAGTGGAATAAATCATACCAGTTTTGCATGAGATTTCGGGATCTAGTTTCTATCCTGTAACCTGCCACGTCAGGTGAAATCTTCGATGATTGAAAGTTTATCAAGAGATTAGATTAATCTATTTGTAACATTTCTTTTGGTGTTCATTTATTGTTGAGACACGACTATGGATAGGATAAATTTTTCTGATCAACAAAAATCTTAAATGTAGATCAGCTTCAATCATGACTAGAATTCAACTTTTTAGCAACAATTTTGCATCGCACCCGACCAAGCTTATCAAAGATATGACTAGCTCTTTGGTCCCAGACCACTATAAAGTGTTGATTGGAGCAATGATCATCTCGTGTTGTCCATGATTAGAACAGTTTGGTTCTCTTTCGTCGTTGTTTTGCACGATGGTTGTCGCCATCATCTGGCGGGATTTTGCCAATCTCGATTGTTGGCTGCCAGTCTCTTGTTGTATTGGATTACTCAAGACGTTCTTGCATACTTGTGCAAATTGATTATCCTGACGACCATCCAGTTTGGAGTGGCCATCAGTGATTATAATCGCCTGCTCTTGGTAAGAGGTTTCAATCGATCTGTCGAATGGCTGATTAGTTAATTGTTGGTTGCTAACGGGTAGGATCTGACCACTGGTGGTACGGACAAAGATTGCACCGCAGTGATTCGACGACCCGCCCAAGTCCGTGCTCTTTGGTCCTCTTTCATGGCGCTCTTCTCGATCGCTAGACAAGGTCTCTTGACCATGACCATCGTTTGGTCTCATAGGGGCACCGACACGTTGTTTCTGCCGATGACTTGCTGCAGCTTTTAGCTGTACCCCTTTTTTGTTCTGCTGCGTTGTCGAACTCAGATGAGGAACCATCAAATCCATTTTCAATTTTTTTCTCAAATTGTCCAACTGCTGCTTATATGGAGTCTCAGATAACTGCTCATTCAGTTGAGTGGAGCCGCTCGATATTGATGTACAAGATGATTCATTAATGTTGTTCATGAATAAACCACTGGATGGCATGGAGCTCAGGTTCATGGAACTGTCACTAACAGAGGATGGTGAACTTATCCAACTTTCTTGAGGGCTTATCGAGCTGAAGCCGGTCTGCCTGCTGCCTGAACTTGATTTTTGGCCACTCCGACCCCTAGCCCAAGCTACTTGAGCTCTTTGGTCGGATCTTGGGTTTTTTTGGCTGCTCGCTTGATGTTCAACAGTCAAATGTGTCGAGCCTGAACTCTTGCCTGTCTTTAGAGTGGACGTCTTCTTGGCCTCTTTTCGCTTGCAATCACTATTCTTGACTTTTGTCTGAGGTCCGGCCGATTTTTTGGTTTTGTTGATCAACTTTGGAGACTTACTGTTCGTTGCCTTTTCTGTGACATTTTCATTCGACTCGAAGTTTGATAGCTTCGTGGCACCTTGATCGGGATCTACACTCTGCTGCTCGTCGATGATTAGCTGATTCTCTAGACAATCTGTAAACGGCGACATAGACATTCCACCATTGATCTGGCTGTCACAATAGGCCATCTGTTGCTGCTGAGTGTGGTTATTATTCAAGAACAACACGTTCAAGAAGTTGTCATTAGTTACACTGATCTGTGTTTGTTGCTGAATGCCCTCAACTTGATTGTGGTCGAACTGAGAGCTGATTGAGTTTGTCCCAAAGCAGATATCATCCGTCAGTAGGTCAATCTGGTCTCCGAGGGTAACATTTTCGCAACTGTTTACGCCGAGACTGTTTAAACCATCAATACCTCCACTTGCAACTCCGAGGTTCCTACTATTCTGATATGATTCAAAGAGTCCGCTGCATCCGTCGTCTAGTTGGTTTGATAATCCACTAGTCTGTTGTTGATGATGGTGCGCGCATGGTTGATTTCTACGAACCTTGTTCGAACCACCACTGTATCGTTGGTTATTGTTGGCCTCCAGATGATTCTGGTCATCAGTGTTTGAGTGCTGATTATACTTATTTCCGGATTGATCTTGAACTTGGCGTGCATTGCCAAAGTTGAAATTTGGTTGCATTTGTCCAATAGTGGGACGATTATTGGTCTGCTGCCCAGCTAGCGGCCTCACGATATGAGCCTCATTGTGACGACGATTAGCCGAGGACGTAAATTGATAGATTTCCTCCAATAGATCATCATCATCTCCGTCCCTATCTGCGTCCCCCTCTCCATCCTCGTCACCATCGCCTTCGTTGCCGTCTGATAGTTGAAAGTTTTCGCCACTGACGGCTTCGAGCAATTGATCACGGTTCATGTGACGATGCTGCTGATCCAAGTCTCCATTCATCTGCTGTCCTAGACTAGTGTATAATGGGTTGTAGCTAAAGTTGGCCAGTTCCACATTGCCAAGTGACTTCTGTTGCAGACAGAGGGTATTCTTGGTGCCCGTTTGGTGCTGATGATAAGAGTTATGAAGACGATTCTGTGGCAATATCAACGTCAGGGTTCAGCTCATGCTTGAGATAGGTAATGAGAAAAGGAATCATCATACTAGAATACTCACCTGCTGCAGGTGGCTGCAGGCCTCATTTCTATTGGAGCCAGCGAGTTGATGGGAGGATTGTAAGTGTCGGATATGTGCAGTACCAGTTGTCAACAAGTTGTTAGCAGTTAGAGCATTCTCACTCTCCTGCTGACTCTGTAAAGTCTCCTCGAATGCCTGAGGACTGTTCACGATCACTGCGTTTGTTTGGGCTCCTGAGATTAGATCACCGGTGCCTCCTGAAATTGTTCCCATTGATATGGGCAGGCAATTGTTGAATGTCTGATAAATAAGAGATGGGTGGTTGGTTTTCAAAAGATTCAATCAGTTAGATTGGAATAAATTTGGAATATGCGCAAATTGGGCGCCTGCTGTCTCCAAGATTTTTTTTTGAAGGCTAAGATTGCGGGATGGCTAAAAATCAGTGGCTGGAAGCAATGGGCTTTTTGTAAAGATGAACAATTCATGCATTCGAGATATGATATGATTTTTCGAGACTAGTCGAATCCTAGAGTGCAAAAGGGTGGTAGCAAGCCATTGTTTGTTGTTGTGGTTGTGCTTGTTGTGGTTTGGGGGACGGAAGTGTTCGCTAGGCGATCATGTTGATGAAGTTGAACATGCGAATTGGTTGATTGATGTAATCGATCTGGAAATTGGTTCGAGATGTTGCTTGTAGGTGTGGAGTTATAATAAGGATCTTGTTGATAGTGATAATGCTGACCCATGTGTTGGTCGCGAGAATGTCGGTTGTGTCCATGATGCTGCTGTCCGTGGCCACTACTGAATACCTGTTGCTCGCTATGCTGTGGCACTAACGATGTATCAGAATGACTTGAACTAGAACTGGATGTGACAATCTTGCTTTCATCAATGTTCGATGATGTGGATTGTATCAGTAGATCCTGCGGGCTGTCAACAATAATCGCCGGAGCGTTAACGTAGCTCTGATTCATTAAAGCATTATCGTTCTGTGATTGCCGACTGAAGTTGCTACTTCTCGGATCCTCAATTGTGCTTGCACGACTCAAACAATCACTCTTGGATTCAAGAGGTTTCAAGCGCTTTCGACTCCGTGAATCTGATCCAGAATGCTTAGAGATAGTTTTATCACATTGCTTTGACATCTGCTGTCCATCCTCGTAAACTTCTATGGCATCTGAAGAGTCCTTATGAACACCGCTCATATTACTACTTGATTGGGGACTATGCAGCCCCTCCAGATCATCGTCATCAAATTCGTCAAGATCCAGCTCATCTTCATCCCCGCCATCCAGCCCACTCAATGTTATAAGCTTCAATGAAGAGCTAGAAGACTCTTTCGAATTCAGGTGAGATGTTGTGAATGTTGCAGCGAGCATAGAGTCATCACAAATGGTATTCATCTAGGGGGGAGAGAATCATGCATGTTCGGGACAGTGAGAAATGGCAGGATTGGAGGTCAGTTTGGAGTCGGGGTTTCAGCAGTTTGAAGCGTGCAGTTCAGTGGAAGATTGGAAAGCCGGTCATATCACAGGAGTCAGGAATCGATTTTGCATAAACCTAAGGCTGAACCTAGATTCCTAGGTCTATCCACTAATTAAAGTTCCAGGGTCAGATTCGCTAATAGTGGCATCTATCGGCGGAACAATTTGGTGAACCCTCTCTAACCTATTTGGTGTCCGCACACCACGTATCTAATCCAACGGTTCGACTCATATCTCATCACACTCATGTACAGTTCACGACTCGTTAGCTGAACATTGAGCAAACAACATACAAGAACTCTAAAACCACATCCTTCTCATTCAAAGAGTGGTTTAGCAAACAGCAGCCTCACCCAACAGCCTCCTAAGACAGTAGGTGAAATTATTCTTCAGCAAGACTGGCTAACAAAGCTCACCACCAATGTTAGCTCGCCCACGTGACAAGTGAAAGGAGATGAAGAGTCTTGTGTTAGCTTCTGTTGTGGGAGGCATGGGTAAACTACTGGCCATGCGTGGGTCGACGACAAAAGTCACGCTTGATGATAGATTCTCCGCCTGACAGAAGTGAACCAGAGATTTGTAAAGACAGTTCAATGAAACTGCATGGTCAAGAGCGAAAGCTCATGATTGGTGAGGAAAACTAGCGATGAGACGAATATCTATCCGACTCAATATATTGATTGAACATATAACTATTGATCGGATGGAATGATTGTTATGAGAGGGATAGAAGTGTAATTTGCGTTCAATTATGTGGCACGTTCGCCAAAATGAAAGTAGAGCCTGATAAGACAGAGATCTTACGGGTAGTCGAAAGTTGCCAGGTCGTAGTCCGATCGCTCGTTGAACAACACTCAAAAGCTCACTGACGACACCACAGAAATGAACAAAGGCGGAACCCTCACACAGGCGTTGTGCACATCCAGAAGTCCAAGAAATCGGCGCACCTGTTCCCTGCAATTCGTTACGTGCGTAGCCGCCAAATGCTCTTCGGGCGAGGAGCAAACGCGGAGGCAAGGAATCAACAAAAAGACGTCCGTCTGCTTGAGCTCCCAATGCATTCGCTTGGTTTGCTGTAATGTCTCAACGCCTACGCAAATTTGCTCTTCTTCGATCGTTACGAGCATTCCTTTTCCTCCTCTTAACCATGGGAGATATTTACCTTCAGACTCGCGAACATGGCAAGGTTTCCGACTTGTTCCTGGGACAACAGGCATCCCCGATCGTCATTGTTGCACTGTCTGACCAACTGAGATAGTCTAGCTTCATAGGAAAAACTCATCGTTCAACAAAGTTGATCACTGCAGGCAATCGGTAGGCGCGAATGCTCTCTAACTAGTCCAGCAGTCTTCCGGGCTGGCACTGGCAATGAAAGTACCAACAGAAGAGGTAGGAAGCCGGCTGTCGTGAATACTGATTCGACAAAACCAGCGTAGACAGAGGCAGAGAGAGAGAGAGAGAGATTGAAACCGCCCGCCATGGCCAGTCTTTGCCCCCATCACGGCTCACTACTGACCATTTGCTCCCCAAACCATGAGAACGCCCCCACAAATTGGACAGCAGTGCGAGTTAATCGGGCAGGTTTCTGCCGGTCAGTGCTCGGCAGTTTTTTCTTTTTCCCTCTTCATTTTGAGAGTTATTGTGTGCAGCTCAGTGAGAATATAACGTGGATGAGAAGAATAACAACTCCCTCTCTTAGCAATGAAAAAGTTAATTTCCAAATAGTCGTTACTCTCCCTCCCTCTCTCATCTGGCTGAGACTAACATTTGGAGTTCACTAATATCTAGATAGCTAACACCCACGCAAATTTGTCACCCTCATAGATCCCGTCTGACCACTGTTTCCACTCTACCCTCACGAACTTGGATAATGCATTCCAAGAAAGACTGACACAACCCAGCCACAGGCTAGATCACACAATACCCTGACTGTCAACAAAAACTCAAGCATAAACTCAATCAAACGCGTCAGGTGCTGAACACAACTATCCATATGACAATTCGCTGACTTGACATATCTTACTTACCCGATCGCCCAGATCATCAGTAATACTGTAGCTCAAATCTGTTTCCTCAAAACCAGTAGCACTCATCCGCTGGTCTGAGGACGTATTTGAGTGTTGGTGTTGCATAGATAGGTGAGTGGGGCCAGAATTTGATCCAGATGCTATTAACATATTCTGCTGCGATTGTACGGCGACATTGTTCGATCCATTAGAACAAGAATCTCGATGGTTGTCCACTGTCTGCTGATTCGCTGATCCAACCAGTGTCGAGCCCTTAGGCGAGTTTTGGTTACTTGAAATGGGGGAACACTGAGCATTTTGCGCCAAATTTTGGTTGACAGCTGGAGAGATGCAGCCTATTTGACTATTGCTACTGCTTGGCGATAACTGTCGGCCCAGGGGTGAATTTATAGTTTGTCTGCAAGGGCCATGCGTTGTTGTATTGGTCGAAGATGAGGAAGCCGACGAGGAGGAAGCTGACGACCCATTTGACATGGGTGATTGATTGGGCGGTTGTAGATGCTGGTTAGAACATGATGGTAGGCCGCCATCAGACATAGCAGTGGCCGCAGACATCAGCAAATTATCACTATCGGGTGAATTCAAACATGTTTGAATTAAAGCCTTGCCAGCATCTGATATTATCATGGGTTGAAGTTTTCTGGTCGCAAAAGTATATACATGGCCGGTTTCTGAAGCAACTAAAAGCATCACTTGAGTTCCTGTTAGGGTGGCTAGTTCGAAAGCCTTTTTGGTGTGCAAAAGTATGGACGAACTTAGGTTAATTATTGAAATGAATTACCGCGAATGAGCTAAGTGTCACCTGATGTCACTTAACAAGTAGACGCGAAATCGTCAATTAACAGAAGGCTTCAAGAAGTCTCTGCTTGTCTAAGGTTTGTTGAAGAACAGAGATGCACAATTGCAGCTTCACTAGTTACCTTTTTCATTATTCCTGTTTTCCTCTTACTGAATGTGGTGTAACGACGCAGCTTATTATGGATGAATTCCATCTTAATTCTCACTCGTCCTTTTGTCTTTTTTCCATTCGCTGGTAGTTCTCTCTTCGTATTGCTATTATCATTATTGATACTGTTTGCAGTATGGGCGGCTTGCTGTTGCTGGTTATTATTTGTATTCATGTTGGTTGTGTTAAATTGATTTTGGTTGTGATGGTGTTGGTTTTGGTGGTGGTTTTGACTCGAGATGGCAGCTAATTGGTGATTAGTGGTTTGTTGTTGCATATGCGTTTGCTGTCGTTGATCAACAGGTTGGTGATCATTTGTTGAGGGTGTTCGTTGAATGTTTGTCATATGTGGAGTTTCCTGATGATGCTGCGGCCTTTGCTGCTGCTGCTGCTGGCCCGCGTTAGTGGTGGCAGCGGCCATAGCGTAGGCTTGTTTCATAATTTTTCTAAGCTCGACCTATGATAAATGTAGACTATAGTCTCTGTTTATTGCAACCTCCACAATACCTGGGTCTCCCTATATCGAGAAACCCTAAGTACCTTTGGCCGTAAATGATAATGAGATTCTTCCAAGAAATTACATAACTGAACAATGAGTGAAGGGTCTAATAGAAACCTGAATATTTCCTAACTTTTCAACTTCTATCTGTGTAATATCGATGAATTAAATATTGATCCCAAGGAGAAGAGATAGTTTCGCCAATAGTTTCGCTTATTATCATCTTGCTAGATCGAATCCATACTCATAGTTTGGTTGCGAATTGGTGACTGCGAGCGCGATGGAGCGAACGGACGAACGAACGAACTAGCGAACGAATAAGCGAACGACCAAGGGAGCGTGTTCGTATCGTGCTGGGCTGGAGTGTGCGCAGCTCGCTAGTTCTCTCTTGAGATTGCGCGTCTCAGGCTTTCTGCCTCTGGTTTGCGCATACCACCTTCGCAGTTTAGCCACCACAACTCCTCACTCCCCTTTCGCACAGGCGCATTAATCTAACTTTCTTACAGTCAGCCTATCGTCTCCCTCTTGCGATAGAATACTTTACCTTGTTAGAGGACTCCCACTCGAGCTCATGGAAAGCACGCATCTTTGGAGCGGAAAAATTTTCTATCATCCAGAAGGACGACCACGATGCGACAGATAGAGATGGTTACTCTAAGTTTATGCCGGCGACTACTCGGTGACAAAGTTGCATCAATCAACTTACTAACTACCCCTGAACTTGCAGAGAGCATCGGTAAGTCTAGTCGGGCAAAATGTCACGCATCAAGACACATAGAATATTTTCGGTGCTACTGTGGTAGCCGAGTAAGATCCATTAGGCCAAAAAATTAGCTCCATGCACTGCCCATATATTCAAATCGAATAAGATGATCATTGTCGAGCACAGACCTTTTGTACCTCCAACCGCAGACAACCTCGAATCGATTGATTGCCACACGAATACGTCGGGTGACCATAGACCAACTACAATTGCCCTTCATCGGTCAAAAAGATGATCTGGAAAATATTGCCTTTACAGTGATTTTTTCCTGGTTATCGATGCTGATTGCACGAACTTATTGCTACATTTTTTCTAAAATTGTAGCTTGCATCCTCGTGGCTGGAAAGATTTGTCTCGCTCGCAGTTGTTGGAGACCACTCATTTTGTGGCAAGACGAATTTATTTCAAGTTGAGCCCCATCAGTTGCTGGCCGCCTTCTCGTGGCGAGCTCGTCTCGCTCACTTCACGAGACACCTATGCAGACTATGCGGAACAGGCGCAACACTGACGAATGGTAGACGAGCTAGCCCCTGTCTTTGACTCTACATCTATCACCTTGTGGAATTTTGCAAATATAAATGCTATATGCCAGGCTGGAGAGAGGAGCATCAGCTAGTAGACGATGAGAGCGTTGAAGATTTTGAGCTATAGAAATTGCGTTTGAGAGTTAGCTAGTAGGAAACGGCCAGGATGATTACCGACTTCACAGAGCCAATTTGCAGTGCCTCCTAGATGTTTCCTCCGCATGCATATTAGCCTGCTTCCTACTAGCGAGGCACTATCTCCATGCCGGCCAAATGGCTGCTAGCTCAAACATTTTTGGCCCCCACCATTGGGCACGATTGTTGCTCTTGTTATTCTTTCGCTTTCGCTTTCGCTTTAGCTTTAGTTTTCACTACATGCCTGCAATGTGCTTCGAGCGGGCCCGAACAATGAACAAGTCTAAGAGGCAGGAGGAAAACAAATGCACGATGACGCAGCACTAAAACTGACTTCAAGATGGGACGACTTCTAGGAGAAGTGAAGCAAATAAACTAGATACTGCGGCAATCCGAATCACTTTTATCCCTCACTCGACTTGCACAAGTCACTCACAAACTCATTCGCTTAGTTTAATATATTCCCCTTTGTGTTGAGCCTCCTCCTTTCGAGCTGCTCATTCCTCTTAGCAGCTGGGGAGCTGCTGGGCCCAGAGAGCAGAGGAAAAGGGCTCATCACTGAACAATAAGGCTAGAATAGTTTTTAAGCGCTAGGCGCTTGTTGCAGGCTGCCCCAAGCCGCGCCTAGACAGGGCACATAGCGACACACGAGCCGGGCCTTTTGCCTGCCCATTGCCACGCCTCAATGCCAGTGTGTGCAGCCCGCATGATGGCAGGATGCGCGTTAAACCAAACAGCCGGCCCATGCGCCCTAGCAATCTACTTCCTATGAGAGTTCAACTCAACTGGCTGAAGTAAGCTACGAATTCTCTAATAATTATTCTCCAGCGACATGCTCCGGATTCCCTTTGTCACCCACCTCAAGCATAATAAACTGTACCAGTTCAAGTCCCCCCCACCCCACCCCCTTTAGCTCCCGTATTTTTGTTTAGACCTTGACATGGGCAGCAGGAGATTCCGATTGAGATCAAACGGAAAACAATGATGATGAAACAGAGCTGATTAAATTAATAGCCTTAGAGCGTCACGCTTTCTGTTCGTTCGAAATAGAACAAGAGTGAACATTCTGGAGGCAAGGCGCAAATTGACATAACGAGTTCAAGAGGAATAACAACAACAAAAGGCTCAATAGTTGACAGTGACCGATGTAGTTGTTGAATTCCCCATGGAAGTGCGTCCATCTGTGCACCTCTGGGTTAAAGACAGAGGAAGCGAGCTGTGGTGGACATACAATCACAGAGATCGCCATTTCACGCCATCGTGGTACGAGCGCCCATGACATTTGTCGCTAGCTCCCCGGCCGGCCACAGTTGCCCGACACATTTCGGTGTCTGAAGCTTAGGGGAAGATAAAACGATCAGTCGGAATAGCCGCGGCCGTAGGCGCATAGCGCACAGGAGAAGCTTGGCGCTTGATCCATTCATTGGGGCAGCCTTTGAATATCCGCCGGCGAGCGACCAGAGCAATGGGGCTGAAAACGAGAGGGGCACAGGCAATGGTGGCGGCGACAAGAGGGCAACGATAAAAGCTGCCTCATACGCTCTGCAGGCAATTTCTCAGTCTAGCTCTGAAGCAAGGAATATTGTGTTATGTTTTTCGTCTTGGCCGTAATTTCTTGGTGGGCGTCGATCGGAGCCCCCGAGAGAGCCAGGCAGGTTACTGTCGTTTTCTCTCTCTCTAGCTTTCTTTCTCTTTCCGTCGCTATTCCATGTGTTCCCCCTTGCACGCCGTGCACATGCTAAATCATTAGTGGAACAGCTATCTCACAAGCCAGCTAGCGTGGAGTGTGCTACATACTCTCATCGAAGGAAAGTTACCATGTGTTCCAGCTCAAACATCTGGCCTGCCACAACGACATCTAGGGTGGAGCTCAGCAGACAAGTTCTTAAGACGTGTTCTATAACTCGCATTGGGTAAACTTCGGACTTCAATTCAGATAGTCCGATTTACAATAGAGTTCATTTAATAGTTGATAAACATAACTAGGTGAGTTGCCCCCAATATTGGATACGAAGAGGGTTATCAATTCAGGTTGCACATAGTCGAATGTTGAATGAATCGATTCAACAGCACCACTTGAACCCTTGGAAATTGTGTTCGAATCATTTGAGCAGGGGTCATTTCCTGGGCGAGTTTCTTTACCTGTTGATTCGAGTGGTTTATCTGTTGACTTGAGATTGGTCTCAGGAGGCTCATATGGTTCAGGGTAAGCAGCATGCAGATGTGAAAACCGCTCGAAGGCCTCGATATCGTGGGACACGAGATACGAGGGAGTTAATTTAAACATGGGACAACATACGATCACTGGAACTGCATAATGTTTCGCTGATAATGCTATCGAGTGAGATCCAGCGGGTGCCTTGATCCCGCCATTCGCCATCATCGAATGTGGACTCAAGAGTACTTTGTTCACACGGGACATTATAGCGAACACAGCAGAATCGGGAATTATCAATGTACTAATGCCGATCTTATTCAGAGCCTTGACCATGTCTCTTCCGCTATAAAAAGGTGCTAATTCCACGACTATCACAGTGAATTTCCTTTTTCCGGTTTTGCCTCCGTTGGCCGCATGTTTAAGGAAGGTCTCGATGATTTTTGATTTTCCTAGTGTCAAGATAATCTCATCTGATTGGACGTAATCCACTGCTTGCTGAGCGATACTTCGTGAGCTTAGTTCCAGTTCGTTCATCAATTCCTGCTCAATTCCCTCGAGAATGTTTTCATAGACTCCTGTACTATATAAGTCGATATCCAAATCAGAATCCAAAGGGTCACCCCTACCGATTTCAAAAGTGTTCTCTTCCTGTTGTGCTCTTTGCTGCATATGGAAATTGTTGCACTCATCACGAACTATACGCATTATTCTTCTCGTCATGTTACCGGCAGCAGTTTCAACAATCTGCAAATCGTCAATGTAAGCGCACACGCTTTTCAATATATCGAGCAGGTCCCTAGCTCTAGACCACTTATTGTCCTTAATCAAGTTGCTCAGGATGATAATTGTTCTTTTGGCAACATCATAAGATCGTTCAAATTTTCCTAGTCTTATATCCCGAGTGAATTCAGCCAACCCCGAATTGACAAGCACGTCATTAAGATAAATCTTGGCGTTTGACATGGTAGCTTGTCGTTGTATGAGGGATTATTTTGTTCCAAACAAATAATTGATGACCTGCGATTATTTTGACACTTTAGATAAACATGGTCTCCACGTGGACCACGAATGACCCGCGAATAGGGATGTTAACTGGACTGGCTAAGCCAGTCGACAGTCGCCGACTGGATTAAACAGTCGTCGGACTGCCCAGTCGCCAGTCCAGTCCAGTCTTTCCCCCTCCGACTGGCAGTCGGCGGGATT
>Ga0058701_10000553_pt1 | contig 25353 bp, 22 predicted proteins | sample AgamicOrMae_FD_97039 | JGI IMG/M metagenome (GOLD analysis project Ga0058701, IMG submission 97039) | Agave microbial communities from Guanajuato, Mexico - Or.Ma.e | ecosystem: Host-associated > Plants > Phyllosphere > Phylloplane/Leaf | place: Guanajuato, Mexico | collected 2012-06-04 | reverse complement strand
GGGGTGGGGGCGAAAAAGAGAGAGAGAGAGAGAGAGACCGAAAATGGAAAGTAAAATAAGATAAACTCTTATTTCACTTTGCCCATGAGACAGGCAACAATAATTGCACGTGCAGAGCAGCCTTCTTGCTTGGACAACCTTTTAATGCACGCCAGCCAGTCAGCTTCTTTCTCGGTTCCTCTCTCTCTCTCTCCAAAGGGAGACTCCAAGTGGGCGCCCAGTGGTCTTCTTTGTGGCCATTTGGGGTCCCTTTTTCTCAGCTTCCAACCTTCTCACTGGGCGCCTTTTTCTCCACTTCTTTGCAGTCCACAGACAGTCTCTAGTGCCACTTTTGGGCCACCAGCAAACTTTTGGGCTCCCTTTTTATGGCACTGAAAGCCCGTTTGCTTGCTTTGCATTTGATGGGAAGCAGAAAATGGGCAGAGGAAGAAGAAGTAAGCAGACGAGCGTGCAAATGAGGAGACGGCCAAAGAGGAGCAACGGCAAATATGCCACTCGCGGTGGTTGGCTAATAAATTGTTTGTTTTTGCGACGTTTATTTCTCCTGCTTGCAAGAGAATAAGAAGCAGAGGAAGAAGAAGAGGAAGATCGAGAGGAAAAAGAAGAAGACATTCGAGCAGCAAAGAGGACACACTCCTTCCAGACAGCCACTTGCAACGGTCTCCAAAAGCGGCCTCCAAATGCGCCATTGAAAAAGATGGAGAAGCCAATTAAAGCTAATTTACCTAATCCGCTCGATTGCAACGCCGACTTGAGTCTGCCTTTGGCTTTGCTCCCTTAGGTCTGCTGTTCGCGGGCCAGTCGATGCGTCTGGAGAGTGGCTCTTTCTTGCCGCCGGAAGGAGAGCAGAGCTCTGGACTGGGATGGGAAAGGAGGCACGCTTGTGGTGCGCAGTTGGTTCCAGTCTCAGTGTGTGGGACTGGTTGAGGGAAAGAAGAGGCAAAAAGAGACCACCAGGAAAGAGAGACAAACAGAGTGTCTGTTCCACTGTTTTAGCCTTTGGGGCGCCATAAAAGCACTCGCAATCTGGACAGAGAGCTGGAAACCACTGGCTCGAGCTGGTTGGAACTAGATTGATTGCAATCACTTGGCCGCTGGCAGTCTTGCTCTCTAGCTGCACTCACTTTACTTTTGCACTCCAAAGACTAGCTGAACGCCAATCGATCAGACTCGACGACATGCCAGTAGTAAGCACGAGCTGCAGTGGCCCGAAGACAGACTGTGGGGAATTGGAATGCATTTTGCACACTGATTTTGCACACAAACACACAGAGCCCAATGAAGAACCAAATGAGTGGGCTTGTTGTCGCCCACTTTTGTTGCACACAAACAGGCCCCAATTAGTCAAAGGTCGTCCCAAGCAAACCTGCTCCGATTGAGGCCAATCAATCGATCAAGCTTGTCTCGTTCGAGTCAAGTTGTAAATCTGTTACTCTTTCTCGTTGATCTTTCTGAGTGTTTGTTGGCCACTCGAAGCGGCAAACTTCGTGACTTGCTCGAGTTGCAGCTTGCTCCAGTTGCAGCTAGTCTGCAATTGGACAATTGGCTGCAGAGATGCTTGCTGGACAGCCAAAAGGCGCCTCAACTTGCAGGCGCCTTTAGCAGGCGAGACGAAGAGGAAATTCGTCGCAAGAAGAAGAAATTCTCTCGCAAGTTTTTCCTCCACTTCCGGCCGACAAATCCTTTCTTCTCTTTCTCGAGTCTCTTTCTGGCCAGAAGGAGACTCGAAAATTATTGTTTGTGCTGAAAAAAAAGGATAAGACGGCGAGCAGACAGACGGAGAGCAGACAGCGATAGTCGAGGATTGAGGCCCGTTGGTTGAGCTTTGGAGCAGCCGGGCGAGAGTTTGTCTGCAGCTGGCGTGAGAGTTGGTCTGCGGCCGGGCGAGGACGAGCAGCCAGAGTTTAGCCAGAGTTTAGCGGGCGGCAAAAAGGGGATATTGATATTTATTGTGGTCATTATTTGGCGCTCCTCATTCAATAGTTGGCCCTGGCTGGCAGACGCTTGTCTGTCTCTGCGGGGCCAGAGCTTAGGTGCGGCGGCGGATGGGCTGCTTGTGGGCCGAATTTGAGCCCCCGAAGAGGCGGCGTGGGGCAGCAAAAAAGGGCCGCACACTCGACGAGGGCCTCATTAAGGTGCAATAATGATGATGATTGTCGCCGCCAGTGTTTCGGTTCGGGAAAGCGAGCGAGTGAGCGAGAAAGAGAAAGAGAGAAAGAGAGAGAGAGAGAGAAAGGGAAAGAGAAATGCAAAAGGTAAGTGTGCTTGCTCATTGGAGTGGCTGGTGGAGGAAGCAGAGTGTTGCAGAGTGGGACCGGCGGGCAACAACATTGGGCCAATGGTGCCAATGTTGCCGCCCGAGAGAGACAGTCTCAGTCTCAGTTTGGCCCACAGAGAAGCTGCCGCAAACACTGTGCACTGGGCGCTTTGCTGTGGGCGCCACGTGGCCCATTTGATAAGCGCGTTTTGGGGCCACAAATGAGAGCTCAGGGAAAAGACACCAGCTCATTGGGGCCAGCTCATTGGCGCATTGCAGTCCATTGTGCTTCTCAAGGGCCGATTTGCATCAAACTTTGGCCCTCTCCTCGCTCTTCCGGCCGAGCTCTGGAACGCGCTAATGAATAAGTGGGCGCCCACAGTCCAAGATTGCTCCCACCCTTCCCATTGGAGGACTGAGCTCCTTCCCCCTTTGCCCCTTTGCTTCCGGCCGCTTTGCTTCCTCTCTGTTCTGGTGCAACTCTTTCTGCGCCACAACAGAGCCACTCTGCGACGGGCCCAAATCACAAACGACTGCTTGTTGTGACCGTCTGCCTTCGCTTGGGCCACACTCGACGCACGCGCCTATCGATTTCCCTCTCCTTTTCGTTCCAAACAGAACAGGAAGACCTAAGAGAGTCCAAGTTCCAGTTGCTCTCCTGCCAAACTCTCGTGGCCAAACTCGACGACAAACAAACAAAGCAAAGAAGCCCAAAGCAGAAATGGGAATAAAAAACAAAACTAAAAGCCAAACACTAATGAGCTTCATTAGTCGCCGGGCTCACTTTCGGTCGCCTCAGTGCAAGCTCACTGCAAGCTCACTGCAACCAGCAGAGCGCCCTTCCAGTGGGCGTCTCTGGCGGCCAAAGAGGAGCAAAGGGTGCTCCTTTGCTCCTTTGCTTCTTCGTCCCATCCGACCAATTGTTTGCCCCTCCTGCTCCTCGTCACCCAATCCAGCCCCAACTCTGCTCCCAAAAATCCGAACCCAAAGCCAAACTCGAGCTCAAATCCGAGTCCAAGTTCCAAGCAGAGCCGCAAAGGAGCCCAAACGGAAGTGCTCAGAGAGAGAGAGGCAGTTGCGCGCGCCACTCCCAAGCTTCGGCCCGAAAACAAACCTCAACTGGCCGCCCTTCTGCTCGTTCCGCCAAGATCGCTCCCACTTGCGCGCACCTATTTCGCGCCCACCACTCCTCGTCCTCCGCGCGAAGACTGCCTCAACAAAAGGGCGCCTATAAAGCCGTCTTGAGGAGACTCGCTCGGACGCTTATAGCTTCCCGTTGGTTGGCAAGTGCTGGCCGCCTTGCCAGCACTCAGGCTGCCTAGACAACTGGATCTGGCGCGCTTGGAGTGCCACTTCGAAGCTTTGGGGCGGCATCCAAAGAGCAACAGTCTGCGGCCGAGTGGGTCTATTTGACGAGATGGAATGAGAGTGAAGAGACGGGCAAGATTGGGGCTTGTTTGAGCTTCCAGTTGGCCTGTTTGTTGTTGTTTTTGTTGGCCCACGGCCACCGAGTTTGAGTGGCCGCCGCAGACAGTCTTCGGGCAGAGTTGCAGAGTTGCGCCCCAAAGCAGAGGGCCAATTGCGAGCCGACGAATTCCAATCGGGCTCTGTGGCTAAGGGCTGGCTGCTTGTGGCGAGCAGCCAGCCCTTAGGACAAACACCGTCCAGGGGCCACATTTGGGGGCTGCTCGCGTTGCAGCAAACACACCACCAGCACTAAGGGTCGGCCGCTGTTTACCGATCGAGCGTCTCTTTGCTACTCTTTCCAGTGCTTGCAAGCAGCAAGTTGGAAGCAGCAGAGGCCGCAGAGAGAGAGAGACAGCCTAACGGGATTAGCCGGCGGGCCAAATCAGGGCGGCCAGTCTTGCGTCTCCTCAAAGTTTTCCACTTAAAAGCGGGCCCACCCAAAGCCGAAGGGGCGCTAGTGGCAAATTCTAGAAGAGAGACCAACTGCGAAAGCTTGTTGGCGGCCAGAGTTCGGGATGAAGAGGGAGAGGAATTTGGAGAGAAAAGGAGAAAAGATGGAAAAAAGATGGAAAAAAAACTGTGGGGCCCGCCGGTGGGACAAGATAGTGCTTAGGTGGGAGAAAAAATATGATGGATTCCCTTCTGGCTCTTGTTGTTCAACTTCATTTTATCTTACACTCAGTCTCTGGCGCTTTCCCTTTGGTCGAGTTCCCTTTCACTGGTCGAGTTCCCTTTCCTGCGAGCACACTTTTCCTCCTTTCATCTTGAAGCCGCGACTTTGCAGCCTTTTCTGCTCGTTGGCTGGCCAGACAGACAAACAGACAGACAGACAGACAGACAGACGGGCGGAGAGAGCCACTTGCACGTAGCAGTGAGTGTGTGTGTGTGTGATGGGGAAAGATTTACTGCTGGCTGGCTGGCGCTCACTTTAAAGCTAAGTGTTGGCCCGAAAGAGAGATATCGAAAAAGAAGTAGCGCCCAAATGGAAGTGGCGGCGGATTTTTTCTTCAAAATAATAATAATGGAAAAACAAGGGCAACTGATTGATGTTGTTGTTGTCTCAGTGGAGCTTGTGTGCAGTTCGCGCAGCTTTGCACTAGCGAGAGACTGCGGGAGACTGTGAGCAGACTGGCTCACAGAGCAGCTTTGGCCGGCCCACTAATGTAATTACAGGCCTCCAGTTTGAGCCTAGCGACCTGGTCACTCGGCCGGTTGTTGCACACGACCGTCAAGCGAGCGAGCTGAGAGAGACAGTCGAGCGCAAAGAGTGCAAGTGGAAGCGGCACTCCTAAGGGCGCCCACTCGGCCCACTCGGCCACTCTGATGGAGCCAATTTGGCGCTCGACCAGTCCACTGAAAACGCTGTCCACTGGCCACTGGTCAGTAGCCAGTTGCTCTCAGACCCTCAGAAGCAGTCGCTGACCAGTGGCCAGCGGAACAATATGGTTGTCTGTGTTTGGAGCGAGGGCCAAAAAGGTATCTGGCCGGCCGGAGAACAAGTTGACTTGAAGTAGGAGTGCAAGTTTCAAATTTAATGTCGCCGAATTCATCATCATCTGGATTTAGGACTGGCCAACTTTAGAAATGGCCAACTTTGGGACTGACCAACTGGGCGCCAAAGTGGCCCAGTGGAGGCGGCCCAACGGAAGAGCATTTGGTCATAGGGGCGCAGACAGTCCTCGGGGCAAACTGTGGACTGTGTGGGGCGAGTGAGCTCAGCAAAGAGAGAGAGAGACCAGCTCGAGAGTCCAGTGACGGTGATGAACAATGTCGGCCGAGCACATTCTTCGCCACCTCTTCCACCTTCGCCTCTTCCTTCCTCTTCTCTCTCCTTGCGCTCAGAGCTCCAAGCTCCAGTTGCAAGCCGCACTAGAGGCTCCTCCTTTTGCACTCGAGGCTAACCAGTGGCCCCCCTTTTGCACTAAATCAAATTGATTGAGTTTGAGACTCTCGCCGCTGCACCTTCTCCCTCGCGGCTCAGCTTCCCGCTCGTCTGCTCGTCTGTTCGTCGCCCTTCAGCTTCCGTTTCAGTCTCAGCCTTAGCCCTAGTCTCTAGTTCAACCTCCACCTCTGCCTCTGTTTCTGCTCGTCCAATCAAACGGGGGCCACCTAATTCCTCGCTTTCAGTTTGTCTCATTTCAATCATGGCCAGTGCCATTTATTAAACTGCCACCCTTGTCGAGGAGGAGCCAAAGCAGCAGTGAAATGCTCGCCGGCCTTTGCCTCAATTCCTCATTCTCCATTCTCCTTTTCCTTCTCATTTTCTTTCTCATTTTCTCACTCCAAGAGCGCCGCTTGGAGACCACTGCACTCGCGGCCAGACTTCAGTGTGACTCAGTGCCGCCCTCTGAGTGCGGCCACTCGACTGCATTCGATGCTGGCCAAAGTGCAAAGTCCAACCTGCAGACTGTCTGCCGCAAACACCACTCGCCATCAAGACTCCTCTGGGCGCCTGTTCACACGCACCCTAAGGTCCAGTTGAGTGGACGCAGGTGCCTCCAACTGGCCTCCATTTGGGCCCCAACTGGCCAAGAAGAATTAGCACGCATAAGATGGGCGTGGGCAGAGGCAAAGATGGTAATCTTTCATGTCGGCCAAGGCCCCTTTCACTGGGCTCTGCGTGCAACTTGGCGCCCTCTTTCCGCCCCTAGTCTTCGGCCTCCCTCCTCTTGGGCGCCCTCCTCGCTGACCCCCTTTGGAGCTTCTCCAAGCAGACGAGGCTGATTGGGCGGGGGCGAGCCGGGCGGCCTCAGTTGCTGGCCTCAGTTGCTGGCCAGCTGCCAGGGCGGAGCTCAGGCGAGACAGACACACGCCAGAAGGTGACCGGCCGCTCTTGGGCCGCAAACGCAATCTCGGTTGTTATTCGCAACCAGCCGACAGCAAGCAGCGGACTGCAGACCTAAGCGACCGGCTAGCTGGACACACTGGCCGCCAGTGCAGCTTTACAAGCCACACAAAGGTTGCTGGATGCCTCTTTTGGCGTGTCTCTTTCTCGGTTGCCGCCCACCCGGCGGCTTGAGTCGACTTCCAGACTCTCTCCGCCGAGAGAGCTTTCCATTGGGGTCCAGCCGCAGACTGTGTGCCGCAGACTGTATGCTCCACGGCGCACAATGAGCCGCCCAGAAAGGGAGCAAGAAGTCGCCTGGCGGCCGTCACCTAGAGACGCGCCGGCCGCTCGTTATCGGCCGCGAGCGAGCGAGGCAAAAGGGGCGCCCTTTGCACTGTGCCGGCCGATTTGCTGCCCACTTTGCTGTTTTTCTCCACCTTCAACGCGCCAGCAAGCCGCCTTTTCTTCTCTCCACGCGGCCGAGCGGGCGGCCAATTGCTTGAACTGGAAAATCTCGTGACTCTCAGCCTGTCTCGGCCCGCAAAGCAAGCCCAAAAGCAGTGGAGGAGGAAACAAATCATCACGAGTTTGACTTGTTTCTCTTTCTAACATTTTCTCCCCCTCGCTCGGCCCAAACGCTGAGGGTGGTCCTGATTGGAGGCGCCGCTCGTGCCAGCTTGCAGGCACAAGAAGTGGCCGCCTCACTCGCCCTGAGCTAAGCTCACCCTTCTTTGAACCGGCGGCGCACCCAGTCCGATGGGCCAACAACAGTCGCCGCCAAAAGTCGCCAACAAAGTGCGCCCAAACTCTAACCTGGAAACTCGTCGCCCCCAAAGTGCACACGCCCTCGAGCGAGCGCCCAAACCGGAAACATCAATCCGTCCCTGTTGTTGCAGAAACTACAGTTGTTGTTGCAGTAACTACAGTCAGTTGTTCTCCTCGCCCAAAACAGTTTTGGGGGCCCTGTTTTGTAGCCCAAGCGTCAATCTGGCGCCTGACGGATGCAGACGGCCTGCAGCACGACGACCCACTAGGCTCCAAGAAGCAAGCAGCCGCCCAGACGGAAGCCGAACCAAAGCCAGAGGTGCGCGAGTGGGAACCAAATTGATTGTTTGAAATTGTCTCTCTCTGGCCGCTTGCTCCAGTCTCTCTGCCCGTGTGTCTGCCCGTGCGTCTAGGCTTGCTCCTGCAGAAAGTGGCGTCCGATTGTCGCCTCGAATATTGTCTTCGGACTCAAGTTTTGCTCGCCAGGCTGGCTTATTTGTGTGTCGCAGGTTCTCTATCTAACATCTAGCGCTTAGCTCTGGCTCCTGCAACTTTGCCATTACTCAAAGGCGACCAACAAACCAAATGCGCCGCCTCCCTGGACTGTGTGCCGTCCGTTTGGGTGGCCCTTTTTCCGCAACTCAGCCAACTTGTCACCCAACAAGCAGAACACCAAAGGCGCCCCCACAACTGCAGCTCGCCGCCCCACGAAATGTTGCAGCCTCCTCCTCCTCCTCCTTCTTCGTTCGCCCATTCGGCCGCCTCAACTCCACCGGCTGAGCAATAAAAAATAGCACAAACGGAACCTTGACGTTGACAACTTGGCGCCTGCATGCCGGAAGGACAAGTTGCGGCTCGCCAATGGGGGCCTGACACGAGCCTTGTCCGAAAAGCCCAAAAGCGACAACCAGCAAAGACAAGTAGTGGCCCAATGAAAGGCGTGCACCTTCACGCGAGGCTCAACTGGGCGCCAATGGGACGGAAATTGGGCCTAGCTGTTGGTTTGGCTCGCTGTTGGTTGCTCGGAATCTCGCCCAAACGAAATCGAAAGAGAGAAACCAGAGACAGTCTGCAAAAGCCAACTGGATGGCTGACAAGAAGATGCAACAAAACACCCCACTGTCTTAGTCGCAATTGTCGCCAAATACAAGCCACTGTTTGAACCTTGCTCACACTGAGGGGAAAATTCTTTCAATTCACCAGACTCGCCTCACTTACTTCTCCCCCACGTCAACCTGTCGAGCTTGACTTTCCATCTTCCATGGCTTTGCAGAAAAGAGATTCATTTCTTTTCCTCAAGAGCAGGAGACCTGAAAAGGAAACAGTCTCAGGCGCAGTTATCTAGTTCGTGTTGAATTCCTCTGCCCACCTGCTCTCAGCCTCTGTTTCAGTGATACAAAGCTCAGGTATAGCGATTAGACACACCCCTTTTGGGAATGTGCTAGCTCTATCGATCTCATTTAGAGCACACTGAAGGAGAAGGCGACTGTCCGAAACTTACCAGAAGGTGTGTTGAGCCCGAGATGTTCAGATCGTGTCTTGCACGTAAATGAGGCATCATTTCTTGCAGAAAACCTCATATGGAGGACCTCTTATGACTATCCACCTTCGACGATCCCCGCAATTGCGTACCGTGTCTACATAGAGTCTACTACGATAGGATCTGGGGGTCGTTTATGAAGAGGAGTCTATCTACCGGGGTCGCAGTTTATGCTAAGACTCACAAAGCAGTGGAGGCGTTATAATCCGCTCCAATTCATTCGATTGAGCCTTCGAGAGATCCACATGTATGCTGGTCTCGAGAGATTGAGAGAGAGAGCAGGTTCTCCAAGATCTCAGATTCTCCCCTCAAATCTGGCCGATAAAAAACGATCCAGCTGAATGGAAGCAATAGAAAAAGTATCAGAACACCCAAACTTCGATACACCCTTTGAGCCGAGTCGCGAACCCTCTGCTTGAATCTATGCCTTGCCAGTGACTAGAAACCGTCATAGTTGCGATCAGAGATGGAGCCTGATCGCCATTGATGGGTGTAAGGTCGAAATAGAACTCGTTCATTCAAAATCGTTCGAGACGGTTCAGCCTGTGAGCCTGATCCCTCGACGAGCATACAGAGAAAAAGGCCCAGAAAATCATCATTCTTTGCATCATCACTCGACTAAGTCAACATCCTTTAATTCAACAATCTAAGAGGATCACCCTTGGATCCTCAATGACCTCGACAATTTTCTTCAAGAAAGTTACAGCTTCTCGACCATCAACTAACCTATGATCATACGTTAGAGCTACTACCATGACAGGCCTAATTACTACTTGTCCATTTACAGCGACTGGCTTCTCCTTAATTGCGTGCATTCCTAATATTGCAGATTGTGGCGGATTGATGATTGGTGTTCCAAAGAGGGAGCCAAATACACCACCATTGCTTATGGTGAAGGTACCGCCCTCCATATCGGCCACGGTTAAGGCATTGTTCTTAGCCTTCTCTCCTAGCAAGTTTATATTCTTTTCCACATCGGCGAAGTTCATCTGGTCTACATTACGAAGCACAGGCACTACTAATCCTTTTGGGGTTGCCACAGCGACACTGATATCGATGAAATCACGATATAATATTTGGTTATCCTCTATAACAGCATTGACAACTGGTTGGTCCTTGAGAGCGTATGCGCTCGCTTTGACGAAAGCAGACATAAAACCAAGTTTTACACCATGCTTCTTCAAGAAGACATCCTTATAACGTTGTCTCATCTCCATGAGATTGCTCATATCTATTTCGTTGAATGTCGTCAACATTGCGTAAGTATTTTGAGCATCCTTCAATCGGGCTGCTATCCTTTGTCGCATTCGATTCATTTTAACTGGGGTAACTGTACGTGACTGTGAGGGTGCGTTACCTCCGAATTGACCACGGTTTGTCAATTCATTCAAATCTAACTTGACGCTTTCCACCGATATGGGAGCCTTTTGTTGAGCGAAAGTTTCCTGTTTCTGAGGATGAGATTGTTGAGATGACTGAGGAGGAGGGGTTTGAGGTTGCTCTTTGGGGGCTGAAGGGGTTGATGCTTCCTGCTGTTGAGGTTCTTTGGTTGCTTTCTTCTCACCGACAGATGCCGCACTACTATCAGTATCAATGACCATAATACTTTGTCCAGGTTTGACCGTTGTGCTATCTTCGACTAATAGTTCAACTACTTTTCCTGCAACTGGTGAGTTAATAGGTATTGACGTTTTATCAGTCTCAACGGAAGCTAACAAATCATCTTCCCCCACTGTATCGCCGACTTCCTTCTCAAATTTGATATCACCTTCACTAAGAGACTCGGCCAAAGGTGGACACACAATATTTTGTCTAGCCAGCCTCAGAAACGATTGATGGAGGCCGACTGACTGCGTGGTAGACAAGAACCTACATAGTAACAAATTACGGTTACCTATCGGCGCTATAGATGGGCTTATGTGACGAACGCCCAAAATCCTTAACAAGATACGAGAAGGTATCATTTTAGGGCGAAAGATTCAACACATATACATTTATATATATAATTACTATTCTTATAAATAAAAAGACAAGTTATAAAGGCTATATCCAGTGGCCCCCTGCGGATGATTTATTTTTCTCCTGCGCTCTTGAGCCTTGCTGCACTGAACCCCTGCACGTTGTTGGCGAAAACCCTCCGTATTGGCCACACAAAGACAAAGTGATCACATAGCGTGGGAGCTCTGTTGCTTGATAGTTCCACGAGCACGCTGACCCATGGTTATTATCATTCATTATTCCACACTTTGTTAATGACAACAATCAAATCGAAGCACAAATAATTTAACACACCTACCCGTCAGAGTGCGACATCATGACACGGAAGGACAAAATTCAGCCGTACAATATATGGGAAGAAGAGATAAAACCAGTGAAACTGCACCCAAGCAAAAAGAGGTCCGCTAGACTCACTCTTCCACACCCAGGCCAATCGTATAACCCAGATCCTGAAGATCACAGAAGGTTTCTGAAAAAGATAGTCAAATTAGAGCTGGACCACCAGAAGGAGGAGAGAAAGATAGCGCGGGCTCTCAAAGTTCCTTGTCCAGCGTCAATCAAGGAGGTTGACGATGGTGATAGTGGGGATGAAACCGATCCAGCATACAGTGATTACGATGAGAAAGACTTCGAAATCATTCTCGCAGATAAGAAGGTGGAGGAAAAGAGGAAGACAAAGAGACAGAGACTAGGCCAGCTTAGGGATAAGTTGCAAAGAAAAGCCGCCAAATTAAGAAAATTGAAAAATATTAGATTATCTAAATTTGACGCTGTAAAGAAGATTTACAAGGAATTGGATAAAAAAGCGAAAGAGGAGGCTGAAAAACAGGCCAAAAAGCATAGGAGATCGAGAAAAGAGAGACTCGGTCCCAAGTTTGAACCTTCAGACCCAGTCTATTGTTTAGGCAGCGAGTTGCCATCAAACCTTCTGTCCGTCAAATGTCCAATGGATGCGATCGTTAGAGATCAGCTAGAGAGTTTCCAGGCGCGCCTTCTAGTTGAACCAACCAAATGGCAGATTAAGAAGAGTAAATACAAGAGAAAGCAGTATGAGAGGCGCTGTGCCGATGAGAAGGAACATTAATAGTCATCATCAATGATGTAGAATAAATGTTTGAATTTCTGAAATAAAAGGATGTATAAAAACTAACGATATGTATTTAATGCTGTGTAACGATATACTCTTACACGTAAGGTATCCAATTACTTCCGTCCTCTGGCATCAATTGCCCCGTTACCAAGAATATAATATCGATAAGCCACCAAATGCCGACACCTCCTAGAGTGAGAAGCTTCCCGATGCCGGCTCCGGCATGTCCGAGGCAGAAACGGTCTATACCAGCTAGACCGAGGAGGATGGAATAAAGCAAAGCGGTAAGAAAGTAATGGTTGGTGTATCTGATGCAGGGAATCCCATGTTTGATGAATGTCCTATCGCCGTGACACTCGATACCATCTAAGGCTGAGCAATTGACCGAGGTAGTTTCTACGTCCTGATATCTTTGGCCCCCAAACCTGACACAACCAAAACCGCGCTCTTGTTTCGCCGTTAGATTACCTTTGAGGTCAATTATGTCATCACATGTAATGAAATCTAATGGTAGAAGGTTGCAAGCGATGAGGGGAGAATGAGGAGGGCCGGGGGACATAACTGCAGACCTGGATGAACAGAGTTAAGTTAGATTGAGGAAATCTATGAGTTAGTTGTCTGAGTAAGTGAAGTTGGTTACTTTAGCTCGATCGTTTCCACGACCAAACCCTAGCGGACAAACCAACTCAGAAATCGGCTAGTGATGAGCAACAATTCGCGAGAGGCATGAGACCTGGCTCGGCCGGGAACCTCAGTGCCTATCGCGGGTTGCAAGGACATCATTTGGTTGGGTCCAGGCAACTAGTAAGTGTGTACTTACATTATGGTCGAGTTTCTACTGGTCGATGTGTATGGAAACGTTAGCCAAGGAAGGTGGGGCAGGTTATACGGGTAATGTTTTTGGTTAGTTGATAGCCGACTCGATAATTAGAAAGACCGGGTAATAAACGGACAACCATCAGTTCCGGGATATTAACAACATAATCTTCAGTTGAAACACGGATTATCAGTCATCATTTGGTTAGCCGCTTCTTACGAAGGTGAGGTACTCACTTATGGAGAGGCTTGGGTGTTGCGCTAAATCAGTCCATTATCCATGATAGGGTCAGCCAGTCGGTGTGTTTGGCGTTGGCTTAAGTCGAGGGTGACTCGTTTGACTTGATTAGTCGACAGCTAAGGTGAATGATTTATCATCGAGAACACATCTCGACACTGTCACCCGGTTCACATACCGCAGAATAATATCTTAATTTTGCGATACGATATGTGAGGTCAATATTGTGGTGATGGCATGAATTAAAAGTGGAGGATAAAGGCCGGCACGATATCACTTTGCACTCGACAGTTGCGCTCTGAAGACTAATCAGGGTCTCTGTGAGGCGCGTGGTTTTAAACCGAATCATGGCCACGCTCGCCGCTGATCTGGCGGCTCTGCATGGAAATTCTGTATGACTGCACGATATAGTGCGTACACGATTCAGTCCCCTAGATCGAAAGCGGGAAAATTTAGGCCACAGATCCACAGTACCATGCGGCATCTTTCATGCTGCCGTATCATGGGCGTATCTTACAAGTAGTACGATACAGTGGTGCTCGATTATGATCTCATGTCAACCCTATGGATTGAGGCGTCCAGCGCCGTGCCAATGGACGGCATCATGGCGGCACCAATCGAGGCCCGTTGTAGGGAAAATCACGCTTCCACATCCGGTTCGGATTCCCCCTTCTAGATTGGGCGATGAGGTTCCCTGAACATGACTAAGAAGGGATACTTGTCATTAATAGTCCCACCTCTAGTCTCATTTCCACAGAATCACCTTTTGAGCCCTTTTCTATAGATGTTGGCGATGTCCAAATCTAATCACTGGAGCTGAAGTGGCATGGACGTGCCCGCGTGCTTGGGATCATTTAGAGATGAAAGTGGTGAGAGTCAATCACCAGGTAGGATTGACCATCGAAGTTCGATCTCATGAGAGTGATGGTTCACAGTGACCGATGGCCATGGTCTAGGATAATGAGTAAATTCTCCTATGCCACAGCTCTCCCGATATTCTATCCGAGTGGCACTTGTTTTCTTTCGTCGTCGAGTCTTAGTGGACTCGCAATCATGTCAGGATATATCTCTCAGCGAGACTTGTTCCTTCTCGAAATAGTATTTCTGTTTCTATTTTTCTATGCAACCAATGGTTTACCTTTAGAGAAACTCGAGAATGTAGAGCTCAAAGCCAACCAGTCGGCATTCTCTCAAGACAATGGAGATGAAGTATGTCACCACTTTAGAACGAGTCTCAGCAGAAGAGATGCAGAAGAAACTTCAGAGTCGCAAGATGCTCCGCTAGTTAACCTCAACAAATCATCATTACCAAAAGACTCGTCGCCCAAATCAACCAGCATAATACACTTCAAGAGCAATGTAACAAGAATCTATCTGACAGCAATTCATGTGGATCAGGCTGAGTTTCCGCTCAGTAGATTGTTGTTCAAGCTCACTCTACGTTTAGCCTTAGAGTCGGCAAACAAACTACTCGAAAATGATCAACTGAAGCTTATATTAAGCGTACGAAGCGCAGATAAGTGCTTTCGTCAGTTTGCTGGGGCAATTGCCGCCGAGGAGTATCACTCTCGAAGGGCGCGCTGTTTCCTGGTTTCCGGTTGCGATGATGCAACTCGTGCAGTGTCCCGCCTGGCCAGCGAATGGCGTTTGCCCATCATTACGGCCGCCGGTCTTGGTGCCGATTTGGACGATCGATCAGTGCACAAGACTCTGATTCGAGTGGCCTTCTCGTTGAGGAAGGCCGTTGAGTTTCTCTTCAGACTTTTGAAGCATTTCCAATGGCGACGCGTGAACATGATCGTCGACGAGAGCGACCCAATCAGTTTCGCCCTGAAGAACAACATCGAAAGATATTTCATTGATGGCCGATTGAATGCGGCGCAAAAACATGGTCCAACTGCAACAAATTACACTCTCCAGCTGAAGACCATTCCTCTAGATTTCCGCCTACTCATTCAGGACTATGGTGACCTTAGAACGGCAAGATTTTCCTCTCAAATGAGCGAGCCGAAAGGATTAGATGCAGCGGAAACTAGAAGCAGGAATGCAAGTCTTCTGCAGGGCGACAGGTGGCCAAACGAGCTGATGGGTCAAGTGATAAGAGATTCGTTGAGACAAAGCTCATTGTTTTCGCGTGTTACCATTCTCTTGATTCCCGAACGTTATTTGCGCAACTTTATGCTCTCAGTTCACGAGGAAAATATGGCAAACGGTTTGTATACATTCTTGAATCTACCCTTGATACCGACTGTCGAGCAAACGTCTACTGTCCTGAACGATTCGAAAACTTTCGAAAGTCATTCTGGTAGATTGCCAGTGAAACAACAGCCAAATCGTTCATCAGCATCCAATGGTGACGGTGTTTATCTTTGGCGCTTGCAGGGCTCTTCCAGGAATCTCCAAGCTAGACAAGCATTCGAATCGCTCATGTCGATCTACCTGAAGACTCCCACCAGCAAGACTTATCTCTCGTTTGTAAGCCGTCTAAATAATCTTATCGAGGGGAGAAAGTCTCTGGAAATCAATCCTTATATTGCCTCATTCTATGACGCCCTACAATTGTATGCATCTGCTATTAAGGAATCCTTGAATGAAAGGAGAAAGAAAACAGCTAAAAATGCAAATTCAACGAACTTGAGCTTCATGCAATCCGACCCAACAACCAGTGGAAAGGATCTCTTCGGATTTGAGTCGGAGGGGCATTTTGCCATTTCGAACTTGATCAAAAATCGACAGTATCAAAATATGCTCACTGGCCACATGTCCATCAACTCGAACGGTGACCGCGAGTCCGACTACACTCTGGACGACATGAACCACATGACTGGAAAGTTTGCACCGGTGATTTTGTATCGTGGCGAAACTAACACCCTGGAGAGAATTGGTAGAATTCATTGGTCCTCAGACGCCTCGATTGGGCCAACCATTGACAGTGTTGAATGTGGTCTGGATGGCTCATGCCAGAGAAAGCCGATGAGTAAATTCACTCTTGTTTTATTACTTGTTGCCAGCAAGCTATTGATCATTCTCGCATCAATTGTCTACTTCATTCATAATAGACTGAGCTTGGAGTCACAACTTGTTGATCATTGGTGGAAAATCCAGCTGGGCGATATTGAACTGGTGCTGACCAGGAGAAAGAATGCTAACGATGGATCGCTAGTAATGGCTTCTGATGCAATGGGACATAGTCAGGGCGCTGATGAGATGGGAAGTATGAATTTGGCCGCCGTCGAAGTGGAACGCAGCAACTTTCGTGCCGAGTCCTCCTTAGCGGACAATCTGGGCCCCTCGGGCGCCAAAGGGCAACACGGAGCCGCAAGTGAAAGTGTCACGACAGCTCCAGCAATTGCACCCAGCGGTATGTCGATGCTAATTAGTGCAGGTGGTAGATTCAGATCTAGCACTGTGGTCACGGGCCAATCGTCAGCAGTGAAGAACAGTTCAATCAGCCTTGCCAATAAGACCGAGACCTCTAGAACGACAAATGTTTCCATGACGCAGGCTAGCAAATCTCAATCGGTAATAGATGTCTGCTATGGTGATATAACACTGGGAATTTACAAATTGGCCAAAGTTGCCATCAAGCCGATTGGAGATTTCCAACAATCACGCAAACTGATGCTTGAGCTAACTGCTGTAAGTAATGAAGTTGGTCGGACCATTAGGCTCCGCTAATCTTGGGCCTCTATTTTACTATATGATGCCTATCTAGCTAGATGCTTATGATGCCGAATCGTCAGCCCTTCACACTAACTGTATAAATGATTGATCTTTCTTCTCAACAGATAAGGAACGTTATGCATAATAATTTGTGTCGTTTTGTGGGCATAATTGTCGACGAAGGCAATTGGGCACTGGTGAACGAGTTTTGCCCCAAAGGGTCGCTGAGAGAGTTTTTCCACAATGAGTCCATGGTCATTGATTGGACTTTCAAGTACTCAATCATCAATGATATACTAGCTGGACTAGTGTATCTCCACTCAACTCCCTTGGGTTATCATGGTCGCTTGAAGTCGAGCAATTGTTTAGTGAATGCGAGATTTGTCGTTAAACTGTCCGACTATGGTCCACATTCATTATACGAGCAGATGGATGAGCATTCAGCCAAAAGTCGAACCAATAACAGCCCCTCAGGCAGTTGTGATGGAGACAATGATGGTAAACGAATGCAGGGTTCCAAAACTAGCTCCAACCGTCATGAGGAGGAAAGCTATGTTCTGTTGATGAAAAAACGCCTATGGATTGCACCCGAGCATCTCATAACCACCAAGTGCTCGGGTTCTGCCAAGGGAGATGTCTACTCACTCGGATTACTATTGTATGAAATAGTCACAAATGTTATACCATTTGTCGACCCGGCGACCAATGACTACGTGATGCCTCTCAGTAAGTGAAGACGTTCACTATTGATTGAATATAAAAAATTTTGTTGCATTTAATCGAAAATTGCATTCCTAACCCTTTAACACCCGATTTGTTCACCTTCAACCAGATAAACTACACCAGAAACTCAAAGAACACGGACCTGATGAGACAATTGGCCCATTCCTTGACGACATCATTGTGTCAGACGGGGAACATAATATTGAGCCACTCATTCAGGTGCTCAAACAATGCATCAACTATGATCCAAGCAAGAGGCCACCTCTTCAAACGATCAATGCATCATTGAGAAGGATAACTCGAGGCGTAACATCTAAGAAGTTATTGGAAAATCTCACAGTACGCATGGAGCAATACACAAATAATCTGGAATCATTGGTGGAAGCCAAATTGGCTACTCTAGTTGAGGAGAAGATGAAAACTGAAGAGTTGTTATACCAGTTTGTGCCGAAAAGTATAGCCGCTTTGCTTAGGGAGGGACAATTTGTAGAACCAGAGGCCTTCGAGTGTATGACTGTTTTCTATTCAGACATTGTTGGTTTCACATCACTATCATCAGAATCTAGTCCCCTGGAGGTGGTGAATTTCTTGAGCGATCTTTATCTGTGCTTCGACGGAATACTAGAGCATTATGATATATTCAAGGTGGACACCATTGGAGACGCTTACATAGTGGCTAGTGGACTTCCCCAAAGGAACGAAGGCAAACATGTGTTGGAGATTGCCTGCGCTGCGTTGGAACTACGCGACCGTTTGAGAAGCTTCAAGATACCACACAAACCCAATAGGACGCTAGAGATGCGGGTCGGTATACACTCTGGCCCATGTATTGCTGGCATCGTGGGCGGACTGAATATGCCAAAGTACTGTGTCTTCGGGGACACTCTAACCACTGGAAAATTCATGGAGTCCAGCGGATTGCCAATGAAGATTCACATTACCGAGGAGTCGAAAAAGTTGCTCGCATCTTTCGAGGGTTTCACCATCGAACAGCGTCAACCAAGGATTACACGCGACGGACTCCCTTTCCAAACTTATTGGCTAGAGCGAGATGGTCCCAGCGATAACTGACAAATTTGTCCCGCATCCTCTTAGACGACTATCTTTTCCCCCAAAAACGAACTCAGCCAAAAGGAACTAGGTCAGCTGTCTTGGCCGCTGAGGCTACCACTAAGGCGAGTAAGTCAGCCTCGAATTTCAACAACAACATTAGGAAAATGGCGCTTCGTGTGGGCCGGCAATTGCAACTGGGCGAACCTTATCACACTCACACTCAGTCCCATCTACAAGCACCCATCGAGAGTGGGTGGCTGGGTAATCACGCTGATGAGTCAGTGGAGCTTGGTCTGCTGGTTCCATTGACGGGCTGGAGAGCGAGTTCCGGCAGTGTTGGCTATCGCCGCTTTGATCATATCAAGCCCCATTCACTCAGCTGGAAATGAAAGTATTCGAGAGGGGCCCCAATGAATGGAATAGCTCGATTTGTAGATCATTAATGGGGGGTGGGGGCGAGGGGGCAGGAATTTGCATACATTTATTTGGTTAACGCGTATCAAAAATTTCATCCAATGCACCAATGGCTGGAGCAGTGGTTGTACTTTGCTCCTCGTGTAAGGATGGCATCATTCCACATGCGCGCATCGGAAATCATATGACACCATACACGCAATCACACGATGGATGGAATGCCTTCCACTGGCTGCCCACAAGTTCATTCCTCCTTTTCCTCCTCCTCTTCCTCTCTGACACCCCCACTGCTGCGTTGCCTCAGATTTCCATTGAACTGGCACCAGGCGATCTGGCGAGCAGTTGGGGCCCAGCAGTCCAATGGAGCAGCAGCAGCAGCAGCAGCACACTGGGGCACTTGGGGGCGCGCGCGGTCACCTAGAGACTTGCAACCACTAGGCGCTTCGTCGCAATGTCGCGTGTGCGCTTCTGAAGCTGTGCGCGTGTGCCCACTTCTCTCCCCCACGAGCCCACAAATAACCAGCAAAACTCAACCCTCCTTTCCCCCACCACTGCTCCTCTTCACGGGTCTTCTTCATTTCGGGACCCATGTATCACCACCACCACCACGAGCATTCTCTCTTTCTTTCTTTCTTTCACTCTCTTCCTCTGGTTGCTTAGGGTCTAGTGGTCGAGTTGAATTGGGGACAAGAGGAAGAAATTGGCCTCATAACAAAACGAAGCGCAAGTCCAAACGAAGCGAGGACTAACTTAGAGGCTAACTCAAAGAAACTCAAGCGTTTTCATGAGGGCCATTCCTGAATCGCGTGGGCTGAATTAGATTTGTAGAGGCAAAATTGAGGTGATCTGGCAAACCAAGTCTTCCAAGCAGGGTGCAAACAAGATGCTCTCAACTTATAATGATGCACACTTATTCAACGAGTCCTTAGCCTATTATATGTCCACCAACTATTTCAGGAACCCATTGTATGAGGGTGAGGATGCATTAACAAGCGCCCACTATCAGCCACAAGGTTCAAGTGATAGTAGTAGTAGTAGTAGTAGTAGAAGCCAAGGAGATGAACAAAACACTTACGTCCAAAGTGGCCACAAAGCGAACAAAAGGAGAGTTCGTATTAAATTTGAAAAAAACAAACAGAGATTTAATAATTTCTGTGATAATTTGACGCTAAATTTCAAGGGCAAATTGTTTGTTATGGAATTGAACTTTAAACGCCGCTTGAATTTGATGAGAAAGTATCTCAGCAGAACCATGCCTTGGATTCTTCCATCCAGTGCCAGGGATCACCAGGGACGAACAATGGCCAAAGGTGGTATGCAAGAAGGAGATTGCAACCAGGAGAACAATAACGAGCACTATGCCAATTATAATCTCGATCAAGCTCTTAATTATAGTATCAACAATGGAAAGTTGGCCTACATTGATGACGAGCTTGAGCAAAAATCATTCTGGACTAATTTGAGGCCGCCCAAATCGAGCGATAGTCTCGGAGAGCAGCAGGCTAAAATTTTGACCCGCCTCCTTAGGGTTAAAGTGGTCAATAAGAAATTGTTTAGCCGCGATGATCCAAATAACAATCTTGAACTTGATGCTGGCTGCTATCCAGCTGGTCAACTCTCTCCGAATGATCTTGATGAAAAGCGACAGATTCCAATTTCCAACCATTCTGGCCATTATCATGCGCCCTCCGATTGCTCGGCCTTGGGATCAGTTCCATTCACTCGCTCTGGATTGACCAATGGAGTTTATTACAAGGATTTTGACGCCGGTAGAAGAGAGACACACCCTCTTGGAGAGAACAGTCATCGGTTGGGACAGGGTCCAAGCAGCTCTTCATCCTCGTTTGACCTCAGAAAAGAGGCACCAAAGCAACACAAGTCGACATTGGCAGCATCTTCCTATAGGGTAAGTCATCCAACAGCCTTCCAGACGTCCTTGCCTTTAATCAATCCAATTGCATTAAATTGTACAAAGTCAGTATCATTCTGGGTATTGGCATCAGTGTGTCTGTCTGGAACAAGTTCTAAGCAGAACTTGTTCCAATATTCACGATGCGGTTCGCTGGAGTTTGTAGATTATGTTTGGCGCCATTCTAGAGTGTACAAGTTTCATTGGTGCGAGGAATTTAAGCCGGGAGTTCTAAGTAAAGCTTAGCTTCGATTGGTTATCCGGTTCAGGGGAATTGGAGTTGCCTTACCTCCAATTCCAATGAACTCATCAAAATTTCGGCCCCTCCTCCTTCTCGTTTGGCGCGCATGAGCACACGGACGACGAGCTTGGCAGACTTGTGCACTCTTTCCTCAAATTGACCAACCCAATGCTGCGGAAAACTAGCGGACATTAGTTGACTTAACATGATATCAATTCGGGCTGATGGAAGCCGTTCAAACAACTTCGAAAGTTGTCTTTCACTTACCCCTTTCCAAGAAGTCTCACTAATCGATAAGATGTCTCGCAAATTCTCAATCTTATGGCAGGGCTTCTCCAAGCGAAAGAATCAACTTTTATCCAGTGGAAAACATATCAGGGATGCATTCGCAAGCACAAAGGTAGTGTATCTAACCCATGTTCTGATTAACTGATTGAGTACACATTTGATCCCCAAATTTTTCATGGAAATTCTGACTAACTTGACTAAATTTGTTCAATCTTAAACGGCAACACCGCCAGCAGCGCACAGTATGCATAGTCTGCTATGAGAACAGTCCGAATATTGTGACACTTCCTTGTAAGCACCATGAAATTTGCTCAGATTGTTTCATCGAGATCATCTATATGGCTGTAAAACACAGAAAGTTCCCATTGAAATGTGTCTTATGTCGCCAAAAAATAGAGAAAATTCGTTGCTCTAGAAGCTTGTTGCTCAGCGTTATTGAGAAGAATAGAAGTATCAAGTAGCCTTAAAGCAACCTAGGGGCAAACGAAGAAATTGACTACCGTTTGAATGAACGAACAAATCATTATTGTTTTGCACTAGCAAGTCATCTGGCCGTTTGGATCACTCTGCCTAATGTAGATAGTTATATCGTACAATTCATATATATATATAGATATTTATCTATTGACTCACGGGTATTTTAACAGTTGCTTAATGTTCTATAATCATTGTATAAGCTTGATCACCAGCTCTCAGTGGCGTCTAGTCAACTTATAGTCTGGGTATTTGAGATTGGAATTAGATCGTATGGAAAGCAAATAAGTTAGTTGAAGGACATTCTTTATCATGAAACAATTCCACCTAATCAGAAAGACTCACTCGATTACTTACCCTCTTGTTCAATAAAAAATGCGCTCGCAAACGCTATCACTAAATACTTGAGCCCTGTCTCAATGTTAAAATTCAACATCCCCGCACAATCAATCCTAATATCATGTAATAGTTCGCGAATTCTGATCAAATTATCTCTTCTTCGTCCGAAAAATTGTTGCTGTATTATTATCCGATCAATCTGCTTCGAGAGCTGCTTCAATTGTCCATTGAAACTTTGGCCACACCTGAAAGGGACTATGCCAATTATGATGACCAACAATCTGATGAACTGCACCATTGGCGGGCCTCCCTTGATTGCCTCTGGAACTATGAGCGAGCAAGTTATAATCAGATTGTGAACGATAAAGAACATCGCTAAACCTTGACGGCTCATCAGTCTATTTAGACGTCCGGTGAAAATGTATAGATTGGTTATGTATGACTCAAGCTCATAGAAATCACGTATCCTATTAGAGTATCTGGCCTCATTTGCACGTTTGTCTTCATTCTTGTTTGCATCTGTCATCTGAGAGTTTTTGCATGGAATGAATATAGAATTGACAGAATTATTCTCTCGAATCGAAGTTACCCCATTTCTTGTGAGACTGTTGCCATCTGTATGCCCAAAGTTCTGTTTTGAGACTTGGTTCAGAGCTTCATCCAAAGCACTACCATTGCCCACAGTCTCAATGTTAGCTCCCGACGTTTGTGTGGCGAAAATCACTCGCTTCTTTGCTCTGTTACCATAAAATTGTCCACCTGGCGAGGCTATGGTGCCAAAAGACAACTTCCGGTTGCCATTGGGCTGCGCAACGGCGAGACGGTTGTTAGACCGAACAGATAGGTTTGCAGCTCTCGAGCTCTTGACAACCAAGCGTAGTTTTTGCTTCTTTTTCAAACTTTCAGTTAGCAAGACTTGATTCCTTATAGCTCTAATGTGCTCGTTGAGACAGATAATTACATAGTTTATCGTTATATAGGGGCTTATCCTGATGACTCCGCGAGAAAACTGCAGCACGGTCAAGAGAATGTCCATGATACTGTTCTCTTGATTTTGATCAGTGACAAATATTTCCAACCTAGACAATATACTGTAACTTTCATGCAGATTCCCTTTCTTTTCAACTTTTCCATTCCCTTCAAGATCTTCACCCTCAAAGGACCAGCCGAAAAGATGATTGATGAAGGAAATGTTTATAATATACTCCAAATAGGCAAAGATAATCAGAGATAGCATGGTCTTGTACTGGAAATGTCTACTAACTAGAAACAGTCTTTGGTCCAATAGATTCCAAAGCAAGTGTCCATTGAAGATAGTAGAAATCAAGATGTATGTTGAGGACAAGTTTACCAGAACCAACACAAACCAGCTCATGCTCACATCTGAAGCCTCGTAGGGCATACTAGGCTGACCTTCAAGCATACTCTTGCGTTTGATGTCTGAACGACTGAAGATACATAGCAAGACTGTGGAAAGTGTCTTGTCAATACTGACCATGATCGCCATTAGTGAGAGACATATTTGCGCCAATTTTATTATTGAGCCCAGATAGCTTGAGGGATTGACAAACCTCTTCAATGTGACCAGGTCGGTGAGTTCTTCGTATAGATTTGGCTTCCTTGAGTTTATATGAGGGCACTTCTGGAGAGCAATATCTGTTGAGCCTTTGTGGCCAATTTGCACGCTAACAATCTCCGTTCGGTCCAGTACCTTATCAAATGATTGATTCTGGTCTCTGGATTTAGTTGGCCCATCTTCATATGATTCTACTTCTTTTCCTTCTCCACCTGCTTGTCCGAAGAGACTTCCCCGCCTGCTGGCGAGACATTTTCTGCATTCAGTCTTCTCTGGCTGAGTTTCTCGTCCGACGAGTCCAATGTAGTTGATATCTGGGTTGAGGAAACTCTGCACTAGGCGTAACAGTGAGAAACCATCCAATAGAGGCTCATCATCAGTTTTAGATGGAAGCTCATTTTGATCCATGATTAGCAAAAGAGACCCCCTGCTCAAATTAGTCTCCAGTTAAAGTCATCATAACAAAGTCAGTACAACAAGTTCTTACGACAGCAATGGACTCTGCACCGCTCCTATTTGGCCCGAATTATGTCCACTCCTCCCCCTACTGTCCCACAGGATGATGAAGTTGTTATTGCTCATTGATTAACAAATGATCATACAAACAACGGAAATTGTGTCAAGCTTCACCGGCACAAAGAGAACCGATGTTGCGCAGCCCACTTTGAATGTCGCTAGGCGCGCAAGCACGCCATACTAAGATCGATGGGCTGTCACGATCAATGGGATTTCCAGTGTATCACGTTACCGTCATAGGTTACTAAGCGATGGGCTCGATATGCAATGTCTCTATTAGTTCGAGAGGCTGACATGGAAAGGCAGACAACGTTTTCTATTGCCCTAGTTACCGCGATCGAAGTGTTCTTCTCGGTCTATGATGCGACCCGAATGTGTCCAGAGCCGTACGGTACCACGAAGGGTTTGTGATTAAAACAATCTCAAGACAATAGAGCAGCTCTTATCAGATGAATGTGCAGGTGCCAGAGGCATCAGCACCCATTCTGCTCACTCTGCTCACATCATGACTGACGATGACTTCATTGGAACCCAAGGGGGTGGAGAGTGGCGTCATCGGATCATGAAAGGGATCTGGGCCTCGAAAATCGGACTTTTATTCGTAGGCTCTGAGACTGTTGGTTCAACCTGCCGCTCAGGACCAGGAAGTAGGAGGTTTTAGATCTACACGCATGCATAGTTTAATATCCTATCCTAGTGAACTGAAAGTCCACAAAAGGAGCCCAAATTACCCACAAACCCTTGGTCCTTTCCTCAACTGTCACGCGAGTCTCTTTGATACAAGAAGAGCTTGGGATCACTAACGCTCTTTTCGTATACGGGACAAAACTGAGAGTATTGGCGCCACCCCAACCTTCAGGTAGACTGAGTCCGCCCAAGTGTAGTTTTCTGGTCTAAGTAGGATCGTGCGGGTGTAAAGACTGCCTTGGCGCTGGACAAAAATCCAGCCCCCAGAGCCTCAAGGGAAAGAGGTCTCACTGCTTCGGTCAATGATTTTGTTAGCGTAGACCAAGCGTAAAAGCGGCGTAGAGATGTCGCTACTTAGCTTCAAGAACCAACGATCCAAGAGTCGAATAAATATACCTAACTTTTCAACCATTTTTCGGTTTCTCTACGACAATCGACCATTTTCTTCAGTCCATATTCTCCGAGACTATTT
>Ga0058701_10000552_pt1 | contig 25373 bp, 17 predicted proteins | sample AgamicOrMae_FD_97039 | JGI IMG/M metagenome (GOLD analysis project Ga0058701, IMG submission 97039) | Agave microbial communities from Guanajuato, Mexico - Or.Ma.e | ecosystem: Host-associated > Plants > Phyllosphere > Phylloplane/Leaf | place: Guanajuato, Mexico | collected 2012-06-04 | reverse complement strand
ATTGTGTAAAGGTGTGATTATTTTTTTTTTTGTTTTTGTGCGAGTAGGGGGGGGGTGGGGGGGTGGTGGGGGGGTGGGGGGGGGGGGGGGGGGGGGGGGGGGTTGGCCCGCGGAGGCCAGAGGAAGGTGCATGTATATGCGAGCGGAGAGTTGGCAACCATTTGTGGCAGCACATAGCGCGCGCACTAGAACCACTGCTGAACCCAACGGCAGCGCGCACCCATATAATCCGGGCAGCACTGTGCGCGGCGGCTGGCCACTCACAGGCGCCCGTTGGCCGACTCCACTCACTTGCAGCAGCACCAAGCAGCGGCCGCACGGGGAGGCGCCCCGCGCACTGGAACTAGTGCAGCCGCAGCCAGTGTACCAGCGGAGATGGGCCGCGCTGGTTGCGGTGGTTGGCGCGCGAGCGCTGATCGTGTGCCAACTCATTTGCAATGGTTCCCACGCTCAACCTCCACACCAACGCCACTATGCTCTTCTGGCTCGCAACACAACGCTACCCGATGTTCTGCTAGGCTCCCCCCATTGAATAGAGAGGCAGCCCTGGTTATTTTCTTGCTTCTCTCCCCCTTTTGCAGCCCCTTTTCCACTCTCTGTGATCGAGATTCTGACAATTCATATTCTCTCTCCTCCGTCAGTATCGCAGCTCCATGTGATAGGCACGAGGAGGGCATATCGCGAGTGGGGCCAACGAGACTCGCTCTCATGCACCTCCTCCACCAGAAACGAGGGGGGAGTAAAAATCAACATGTGTAAGTGTCGCCTCACGTCTCGGGTGGCCCTGTCTCAACATGCTCTCTGTTTCGGTGGGTCGGCCCTAAATTTCAACAACGTTCACCACTTCACGCTGAGGGACAGTTTCCTCCTTGGGTCCTGGGTCACATGAGCATGAGTCACGAGGACTCCGATGAGCCTGTGGTGGTTGTTGCTGGCGCTGGCTGCGTCGTAGTTACGGGGGCAGGTGCTTGTGGACGAATTATATAAGTATTGGTTTGGTTTGGATTGCTCGGGTTCACGTGTCTTAGAATTAGTGGTGTACCCAGTTGCAGATAACTCGCTGGCAGGCGAATAATCTGTCCATTTTCAGTTCGGAAATAACGAAGAACAGGTGTTGGCTGGGGCGTGGGGCACTGTGGACGTTGTTGGTTAGGCGCTGTGGGCATACTAACGCGGTTCGTTTTGGCCGGAGTGATAGTGGCATTATTGGCGCTTGCTGGCGCTGATGTTGACGATGATAATGATGAATAGGTATTTATACTCGTCAACCTAGCTCGCCTAGCAGCCTCCTCTTGGGCTCTAGCCTTGCGTCTCTCCTGTTCGGCGTTCTGTCTTTTTTCCTCCTCGAAACGCCTCCTCTTTTCTGCCTCCTCGCGGAATGCCCTCTCGCGTAATAGTGCATTTTGGCGCTCAATTTTCTCGTCAAATTGTTTCAATTCCCACAGTTCTAGCTGATCCTCTGGGACCCACTGTTCCACTCGCGTCGGGCCCCTCCCCTCGTCCCTTTCAACTGGTCGCCTAGCTCTCAGGCCACTTCTGCTCGGTGTCATGGAGCTGTTTAAATTTGTGCCATTATTACTATTGTTGTTATTATTATTATTATCGTTATTATTACTGATGTTGTTGATGCTATTGTTGTTGCTGTTACTACTAAGTTTGGAAGCTGATCCAGCATTCTTTCTCTTCTTTGGCTCAGGCATTTCATTCGGAATGGTTGTTTTTCGAATCAAATATTCTGATTGTGTCAAGTAGGGTAGCTTCTCCCGTTTTTTCAATAATTCGATCCTTATAGTTGCATCATCAGTGACGATTGTATTGTAACCACTGGCCGGCGGTTTCACTTGCAGCTCGTCCCATCTAATGCAGGCGTATAAAACTTTCAACTGGAGGGAAACATCTTGCACTGTTTGGAGTAATTGGTTTCTATAAAGCCAACAAGTTCTTAATACTGGACGAGGCGTCATGCCGTAGGGCCATACATAGTTGTTTTGCTTTGCGCTATAACTAAAGCTCTTAACCTCACGCAAACCTGCAGAACGTGCCAATCTGCGCAATTCAAGTTGTGGAAGTACTAATATTGATCTAATTTTTCCAAGTTTTGTTTGAAAGTCATGATAAGGAGGTAGTTTAGGCTTGCAACGTCTTGTCGGTATCACTGTCTGGTTCTTCTCACCATTATCCTCAGCTTTGCAGTCACCCGATTCTGTCTTCGTTTCAAGTGGCTTGGCTTTCAAAGTGATCTTCTTGCCTCCTAGATTCTCGGTTGGCTTGGATACCTTGCGCGATTTAGCCAGCCAGAACCATCCATTCAAGCCGGTCAATCTGTATTCTTCGCCTTTCTGCTTCCACACTTGATGCTTGACAGGCTTCAGCTTTGGAGAAAACTTTACCATCGTTCCAAGCCTATAGGATTGCTCAAAATCGGCACTAACCCTCTCGTTCCGCTCGAAGCCCCTTGGTTGCCTGTCTGTCTTTTTCATCTCATCTCGCTCCGTGGAGGTAGATCTAAATAATTGTGTGAAGCCTGTGCTCTCGTACCAGGACAACTTGAACAGTATTGGTTTGATGCAACGCTCCAACTTGGACAAGGCCTCGCCATACTCTGTTCCCTTGCGAGCCGAATTGAGCTTCTTGATCCATTCGAGACGTTGAGATTGCCAGCATGGATGAATGAAAGTAGATGGTATTGTCGTTTCGAGCTTGAGGATTGTTGTCTTAATTGTCATAGAAATAGTATTTGATGAACCATCGATGGCACCATACCACTTAAATGAATTCAATGCCGATAAGCAGAACTTGTTGTTCAAGCTTCGCATCAGATCACGATCTTGGAATTTTCCTCTTGGATTGGACGAATAATGATTGGTATAACATCGATGTGTTCCATCTTGACCGAGCTGCATCGAATAGGTCCCATCATCTCTCTTATGAGCTTTTAGAGTTGATGCTTGGAGGCCCTCGGTGATCTTCATCTGTCTCCTTATTTCTTCGCCCAAAACTTTGAGGTTCTCACATAGCTCAGTATCATGTTTTGTCTCCTTCAGACGATCCAACAATTGCTCGAATTCTTTTATAGTAGTGTAGTATCTAACGTCCTCTTCATTCTCATCAACAGAAAATAAACGACGAACTATGAACCAGTAGCGCCGGCCCCATTCATCGATAGCTATAGTATCGTGCCGCTTGAGATTGCCAGATTTCTCTTCCTCACTCAGACAATCAGAAACTCCATCTAGGCGATTCAATTGGCACAATGAACACAGATAGGGATCCTCGCCACTCTCAACATCTGGACGATATTCTATGGGTGGATCTGAGCATTTGAGATGGTAAGTTGCCGGACAATTTGAACAACTGATGAGATCTCCATTGCCTTTGCTACACGATCGACAAGTTGTCTCACGCTTGCTTAACGCCTGATTGCCATTCAATATTTCTTCTCTTGTTAAATTCGATAATAGAAATTGATCACATAGTTGCTCAAGAACATACAGTCTAGTTTCGAGACCAACCTTGAAAGGGTAGAATTCATCGTTCTTACTCGACAAAGCGTCAATCAGTTCTCTGTTTCCTACTGGATCAGCCGATAGATATAAGCTCAATGCAGACGGCCAATTTGAATGATCTATGGATTGTAGATACAAATATACCGAATCTCTTATATCTGGCGGGCCTAACCATGTTTGTTGCTGCCTATCCTCACGAATGAGAGCCTTTAATAACTGGACGTGTACTTCGGCGAACAAGGCGGACTGGTCTTCAGCTAATAGAGCTGCCGAAAAATCCTCATACCTGAAGGGAGTGAGGCGAATGATATGGCTAAAGCGTCTTAGCGTTTCATAGATACTCAATGATCTCATGAGCAATTTTCCATCCTTTATGAGAAGATCATTTGATGATTCCGGGAGAGGACAGTGCATAGTATAGGGTGACCCGTGGGATCTCGGGATAGCTCTCTAGTGAAGACGGGTGTATTCTCTATGAGTTTTATTCACCTTCAGTATTGGTGCTAAAAGGACAGTCCAAGAGTCTTTCTCAGTTGTTAAATTATTTATCTTTCTGGCCCATGCTACCACTGACCTCGATCAAGCGATTAGTATAAGTCTGTACTCTCAAGCATGGGAGTTCTCATTGGAAATATAGCATTCCAAAAGATGCTTGTGCGATTGTATAGTTATCGAACAGTCTTTCATCAGTAATGAGCTTGATGTGATATGCGGCAACCTAATATTGGTTTACTATTAGTTGTTATTGCTAAAAAGTTACGAGTAGAGATCTAAACTTTTCCGTAACTCTTGGCCGACAAATAGGAGGAAAGTGAAATGCATGTGGCTCCTCGAACCAATATGTATTGCTGGCCGCGTGTTAATTTTCGCACTATTCGCACTGAAACAGATTGCTTCTCTGCTTGGTGAACAGCAGATTTCTCCATTTAATGCGCTCGCTGGCAAGAATTTTGTGGGGCGCCGCCTTCGCAGGGTTGGATTGTTATTGGCAAGGACACTATGTAACCGTTTTGGGACCCATAGGCCCCAATATTTGTCTTGGTGAAGTTTTAATCTCTTCTTTATATTTAGCTCACATGAACTGAGGGTCATGCGAAATAGATTATATTTTGGCAGCCACCATGTTGGGGTGGCTGCAAGTATTTTAATGCTTAGTCTTTCAATTTTAATCATTGTAGCAAATCCAAATCAACCCTATGACACAAGGCAGGATTCTACCGATCCAGAGAATATTGGTAAGACGAATACCAAAGAGTTACGAGCGAGTGAAGCTCTGGAGTCTATTAGAAATTGGGCCCTTCGATTTGGTCGTGATATTTACTACGGAACTCAAGAGGCCAGTTGTTTCCGGGTTTTGTATGATCAATTCGATCCAGGCAAGACGGACCCCTCTCGTCGTGGTCCCTATAAGGCATCAGTGATCTCAAATGATTGGACCTCGATGCATTCAGACATAGTGAGGACAATCAGCAACACAATGAGTTGGCATAGGAGCGCTGTAGAGGCGATTGCGAAAGCTAGTGAAAGTTTAGCAAAAAACCACACTTATGATGAGAATTTACGCTTCGACTATGTCGATGTGCATCGTTTAATTGATCTCAATGATTTAACCACTAATAATGTAGACCAGGATGGTAATCCGCTGGCCCAACCCGGAAACGATAATTCGCAACCCATTGCAATAGAAGAGTACCCAAGCACACCCATGCCCGAATTTCCCCACACTGAAACAGCTCAGCTAGACGCTAGTGGCCAATTATTGGTCACTGAATCACCAACATCACCCGAGCAACTAGGCACCCCAGCACCTTTGGTTTTTCAAGAGGATAAAAATATCTCAACCAGTGGCTCAGTGCAATCGCAAGACGTCGAGTGGGAGACACCCATCAGGTATCTGAAGTTACAGAAGCACCCCAACTTTGGGGATGTTCCCATAAGCACTGAAGATTCGGCCGTCCACGTGCCGGTGCATATCTTCCCAGGCGATCCCCCCGTAATGAACGGGATTGCATGGTCGGATAGTCTTACGAAAGTGTTCCGTGATAACTTCATCCGAAATCCGAAGCTGACGAACCAATACTTCGCCTCACAAACTGGTTTCATGCGTCTATTTCCCGCCCAACGATGGCAAATACCTCGAACAGATCCAGATCTATATGATTCTCGCATGCGTCCATGGTACGTCGCAGGCGCCTCAAGCCGTAAAGAGGTAGTTATCCTTGTTGATGGTAGCGGCTCAATGACCGGAAGTCGACGCGACATCGCCAAGGGAGTGGTATTCGAGATATTGGACACCCTCACAGACAATGATAATTTTTTAATCTTGAAATTTAGCGACACAGTACAGCAAGTAGGTGTTCCAACTTGTGCAAAGATGAATCTCAAAAGAAGACGCGGTGCCAATATACCAATGAAGAATTGGCTTTATCATCCGGACGACTTGGCCTCCCTGGATGATAAGTCTCAATCGGGAAGTTCGAACGATCAACAGCAAAATTCGGGCAAAGAGGTTAACCAAGATTCAAGGAAGAAGAATGGATCTGATGTGGATTCATTATACTTTTTGCCAGCGACTGGTCGCAATGTTCGCTATGTCAAGACCAATTTTACCATCTCAACAAATGGAATCGCTAACTTCAGTCATGCGCTCGCGACCGCCTTCGAAGTTCTGCTCAAATACCAGGATGCTAAACAGTTGGGGAGCCAATGCAACCAGGCTATAATGCTCATAACGGACGGGTCGCCATCAGACTTCGAAGAAATCTTCAACCATTATAATTATCCGAATGCGCCAGTGCGAGTGTTCACCTACTTGATCGGACGCGAGACTGGCGATGGGACGCATACCAAAATGATGGCGTGTCGAAATAGAGGCTACTATACGCATGTCATAAATCTCGCCGAGGTTCGTGAGACAGTTCAACAATATGTGCCTGTAATGGCTCGCCCATTGGTTCTCAATCGAGCCCATCCAATCACTTGGACTCCAGCTTATGGAGAGCTCACCTATCAGATTCTCACTGATTGGATTTGGGAGTCAAGGCGGAGAGAGAGAGCGCGAGCAATCCTAGCGGCAAAGGGCCGAGGTGCATCCTTGAACCAGCAGACTTACAACAGCGGCACTGGAAGCTACGTACCAGACATTAGTATCACAAACGGGGATGGGGATCAAAGAGATCAGGGTTCAACTTTGTCTGATTCGAATGGAGACCCTGGTGGGACTCTGGCAGGCTCTCTTGATGGAGACTTCAACACTGGTCTTGACCCTCTAGAATTGGACGCTTTGGATGTTTTTGGTTATCAAAGCAACCCCGACTGTTTCTGGGAAGCTAATAGGAACGATCTTTTGACCACTGTGGTGCAACCTGTCCATGATCTCAAGAACGACACCAAAGTTGTCGAGCGTTATCTGAACAAGAACACATGGGTGACCCGTGAGATGACCGTTCGTACTGCCAACTTATTGGGTGTTGCCGCAGCTGACATGAAGATCAACGATATAATAGCTTTGGCTCCCTCGCATCTACTTGGTCCGAACGCGTATGCTGTATTATTGACGAACAACGGTCTAGTCATGCACCACCCTGATCTCAGGTCGATACTTGAGCCGAGCTTCACCCAAACGACTTCCGTCTCGCCTTTCGGCGAGCCTATCTCCCCAGCAAGTCGTCTCGATAAGCTTGACGGAAGTTCTCGTATTCTAAAGCCATTCTTTTCCTCCATGGATTTCACACAAGTGGAACACATATTGCAGCAATCAAATGATGGAGATTTCCTGAAATTGAGAAAAGAGGCCACAGAAGGCCTCACTGGCTGGAGAGAGCTCTTGACCAAGAGAACGGTCGACTGTCAACGGAGAGTTCAATCCAGGAAACAGAGCTTCTATTACAAATCTGTGGAAAATTCACCATTCTCGTTCATGATTGCAATACCCCAACCATATGGCTCGCATCGTCTAGAGGCCCAGATAGACATCAAGAGTTCCACGAGCTCTCTACCGGAGCGTCTTACAACTTACTTCACTACCAGCGACTTCGACATTTGGACCGTCCATCCGGATTACGATTATTGCAGCGGCCCTTCGAACAACACAATTACCACTTTGCTCGACATATTCCAGAAAATCCAAGAGGGAAAGCTCGACGATCTGCAGGCACGTCCGGCTGAATCGAGAAGGCCGCCTATTTCGTTGCCGGATAAGATAATCTACAACAAAGAGTTGGTCCAATCTTTGGTGTATGATGCTGTTGCCACCTATGGGTTCTCTGAATCCTGCAGTCTTCCAAGTTCCACCGCCGAGTAAGTAGACAAGCTCAGAAAATGAGCATAAAACATGCTAATGATTGACCAAGATATGGCTTGTAGCGACACTCGTTATTCCTCATGGTTCGTTGTCTGTCTGTCTTGAGCAGGGAATCGACTGTGAGTCTAGAGTATGAGAAGATCGTTCGCCATGAACAAAGGAATTCGAGTCTCGCATGCGAGGATTGTTCAGTCTTCGCGGCCGAGACTTGTTCCTCATTTTGGCTTACTAATTACTATTTTACAGGTGGATTTGTATCGAGTCGGCCGGGTAGGGTAAAACCTCTCCAAGTGGTGCGGAAATCTCACACGGCACTCCAGACCTCCCACGCTAAGGATTGGGCTGGTGTGGATGGACTGCCAGTGAGTCACCCAACAGGTTTGTAGAGAGGCCTGACTCTACGCCCCAAAATTTGTCTATTTAACACTAACCTTGTCGATTCCTATCGGAATATCGTGTGAATAGTCCTCTAAGTCTCCTTTTAGCTCTAATTCCTAGGTAAAAATCTCCCTAAGGCTCTGCATACAGACAACAAGACGGACATAACTATGATGGATTTTCAACAATTGATTCTCACATGCCCATTCATATTCTAAGCCACTTCTTTCCTTTATCTTAATCACCCCCAAAACTAACCTCGTTTTCGTATCTGATCCTAACACAAAATCCATTACAGATCTAACTTTCTTAACATGTTCGGAGTTCGCTTTTCCTTTGTTTCCACTCGCAGCGGACTTACCAGAGTCAGACACTTTGTAGATGACAACACAGTCAAAAAGGAAGCTCTCTCTTTCGCTAGGCACCATCCGCGAGGTCCTGACGAGACATTCTACAAACGGACAGTCGACTATAATCTTCTAATCAATGACACGGCAGCACTCATTCAGGTTCCATTCAATATGCACGAGAAGATTCAGGCCCGTTTAGAACGATACGAAATGGACCAACTGGATAGGTTTGTAGACCAGCCAGAGGGAGAGAGTATGGCACACGAGCATCAAAGTGGCACTGAATCCAGCCCGCAGGACAACAAGTTCAAGGTGAGAGAGTTGGACTTCTTCGAAAAACTCGACTTGTTGGCCAACACTTCGTTACACGCCATTGCCACACAGGCGATAGTGGTCAACGAGGGAAACCAAAGGGCTGTGGCTGGTGTGATAGGAGTCTTCTACGATTATGTGCAATTTGTTCGCAGATTTCTCAACACAACAAATACCAACTCCCTAGCTATCTCGTCTAGAACCAGTGTCAAGTGTGGATATCTAAACGATACCACTGATTGCCTGTTGGTTGATAATAATGGGTACATAGTGGTTAGCGAGGAGCTGGAATTCATCGGTCGTCATCTGAACGATTACGAGCCCACTATAATGAGCAGGCTTGTTACGAGTGGAGTTTTTCACGAGATCAACGTCACCGACTATCAGTCAATTTGTGTCGATCAGGGCGAGAAGCAGTCAAGCGCAACAAGCGGATCAATGGGCGCATCTTTCGGCCGTTTCGTATCGATGAAATTGTTCGAGAATCTCACATCAATCTTATCATATTTTTGGACGGTTCTGGTGACCGTCTGTGTATTTTTATGTCAAACTACATCAAGTTTAATGGCTCAAAATCCATATAACAAACAACAGATGCCAGCTGATCTAGCACTGCCTTCAATGATGTCGCTGATTCCTAACAAAACATATCTCAGACCTTGCGAAAAGGTACTCACCAGATATGAAACCAGGCCGGCAGTCCTCGAATCAGACGCGCCCGAATATTTCATGGCGAAGTGCAATTGTCCGGCCTGGTTTGTCTACGAGCAAGTATCACAGACTAACCTAATACTGATAATTGTTGACGCTGCTCGAGCTTGTACTTATAAGTGCGAGCAAGAATTCACCGAGCTCAAGTCGAACCAGGATACCATCATCATAGGCCAAAATGAAGGTCATGTTTGTTCGATGATCGAGCGAGAGAGTAAACTGGAAAAACGAGCTCTAGAGTCCTGCTACTCTCATCATCCGGACGAGGAGCATATTAGATTATGTGGCTCCGCGGTCAGCTCGGCAGGCCAAGCGTCGTACCTTTTAATTATGGCCTCTTTGTTGACGGCTATGTACTGGCAATGCCGGTCAACAAACGAACGAAAATCAATCTAGTCCTTCCTAGTCAATTCAAGAATCTTAAGTTTTTCTCTTTTCACCAAAATGAATTGTACACCGTTCTGTCAAAGATATGAAATAGTATTAAAAAATTATCAGTTGATGGCTGCCTCTCAACGGCAGTGAGCAATTTTTAGAACCCTCGTGTGTCTCAGCGTCTACCGAGATTGATACGCCCGATTCTAATCTCTCAATTCTTCGAATCAGCTCAACGAGACATAAGGATCAATCATGATCATAATCTTTAGGTGTTGACAATTTTTGCTCACGAAAATAATCTCTTAGCCCCTTCGCTTCGCTCCATCGAGGCTGATCATTCGAAGCTCTCTGATTCATGCCCTCTCACCGACTAGATAGACATCATTTGCTGTCAATCCTGTAGATCTGTCACCGTGTCTAGACAAATCGTCCGTCTAGTAGGATTCGTCTGGAGTGCATAGTGATTTTCTACTGAAGAGCAGCTTTTATGACGTGGAGCTGGCTGCACGAGAACACAGTGGAGCCATTCTGGAATCATGTGGAGGGAGAATCTCTCTTGCCTAGTAGACATGTGTACTTGTGAGAGTACTCGATTTAGTACTATCACTGAGGCCCGGCGCCTCTATGCCTGTGGGCATGATCATGAACCTCTTTCGAAATGGGACAAAAGGATCGGATAGGGTGGCCAATAGATGTGAGTGAACCTGTGAGCTGCATTTAGATTGGTTTAACTCAACGGTCGCGACCCCTCACATTAGCATAAAATGCCCCCTTCTATACCAATTTTTGTCCCACTAATAGTGGCCATTTGCCTGCCAGCATCTTATGCATTGGAAACAATCCATGGAGGACGAACTGGGCCAGAGCTGAAAGAGCTCCTCATTGAAACATGCGCTCCTAGATCGACGCGTCGCTCCATTTTCAAGAATGCACAGGACGATTCGGAGTCAGATTACTTGATATTTGACTCGGTTGATCAAGTGAGACAGCTACTAGAATATTATCAAAATAATCAGCTTCTATGTCCCATCGACTATCGAGACGCCCTTTTAGGCCTGCAGAAATTGCTGGTTCCTGAGATCTTGGACGATGTTTGCTCGAAGACCACCTTCGAAGCGCTCAAGGCGTACCACCTAAACTTCATCCATTTCTACGGGCCCTCTTTGGATCAGGATGAATTGAATCTAAGGAGGAAGTTGGCAAAGAAAGACAAGTCTTCTAGATCGTCTCTGTGGCAGATCGAAAAGTCTGGCGCCCATTTGGCCCCGCTGAGACCCATTCCCGAGCCGTTGCGAAGATTCTTCATCCTCTTTGCGAAGCAAATCAACGGCCTTTGCACCATCCGAATTGCGGAACTTTTGCCAAATCTTATTGATCGTAAGATGAGCATCTATTTGCAAAATTACGAGCTTGTCAGGCGGCTAGCCAGAAAGCAACTTGGAAGACGTGCCCTGGCCGAAACCTCGACTAGAAAACTATCGAGTGAGCCTCGATTGAAGGATCTAAAATTGATTGAATACACGGGAAACAAGCTGTTCATGATTCTTAGATCAACCAATCCAATGTTTATCATCCAAAGATTGTGCTCCAAACATTTCAGGCCTTTATATCTGAATCTATTTGGTACAGTTTTGAGCTTGAATAGTTTGGGTTATAACGACTGGGCGATATCGTGGCAAGTTCAGTATAATCAGTTCGTGACAAACACCAATTTCACCCGCTGGTACGATATAATACAGATTTGCGAGATAGCCAAGGATATCCAGCTCGTTGATCCCACTGATCCGCTGGCTGACGAGCATTCGCAGCAGCCGCTCTGGTTTCAAGAGCAAGAGTCTTCAGAAGAGTCTTCAGATGAAACACAAGCTGAGGCAAACTTGGGCCCCGATGATAAGCTAGCCTTTGGCTCTGAGATGAGAGTGAACGAGATTCAGACTGTCAAGATGGAGATCAAAAGGTTCCACCGTTACATCAAATGGAGCATTCGGGAGCGGACTAGCCAGCTGGTCATTCGACGACGCCAACTCATTGCCTTTCTTAGCAGGCAATATGACAAAATCAGACTCTTGGGCGAAAATTTGAAGACGGAGTTTGCAGACTTTTTCAATCAACACACTGTCCCGAATGCCGTTGGTATCTTTCTGCTGTCGGGTTTGATTATTGGTATCACAATTGCATTCACCGGTATCGTCTGAGCTGGCATTCAAGCTCGGCACGTTTCTCAGCTCCCAAGTACTAACCCGGCCTGAGGTATATCAGGCTATATGACCGCCTTCTGGAGAGAATCAAACGCGAACCGAAGCAGTAGACAGCTCTCTCTTCATGGCTGGCAGACTTCATCTCACCCTTTGATTAGCACAACAATCTTTCTGTTTTCCCCCAATCTTTTTCTCAGATCTATTTGAGGATTCCTTTATTTATCATTATCGACATCGTACATTCTCGTCATCGTAGTCGTTGTATATTATTATATCTAAACTTTAGAATGGCAAATGTCAACCGTCTAGCGAAAGTCTAGCGATATGAGAGATAATAGAATCTTTGTTACATTTTGCGGAAAGGCCTAATCAATTATATCCTGAGACCTTCTTCCTTTTCTGGCAAGCTTCAGAAAACTTGTCCCCCATTCAAACCGTGAACAAGTAAAAAGGTGCGTGACGCGACTTGCGGGCACGGGCATTCAGCTCAGTCTGGCGGATCTGCTCAAATGGCTCCTGGAGCTGTTGGACGATCTCGATCTGCTGCTGTTGGTTGGAAGCGGCGTTGTTTCCATTGTTGTACTGCTGCTGCTGCTGCTGGCCACCAGCTGCCGGTGAGACCTTAGATCTTGGCGCGGACAGTTTGGACAAGTTGTTTGAGCTTCCGCTGGCCGACTGTTGTGCCTGTGGGTTCAGTAAGGCGCGTTGGCGAGCTGCCTGGGTGGCGGACTCGGCGACACGGAGCTGAGCATCGGTTGGGTTCTGGGCGTTCCAGTCGACTGAAGTGTTTGAGAAAAAGTTGCAACAGGAGAGAAAGAGTAAGAACGAGAGATAAGCGTTGGATTAGTTATCGTGGCTAAACATTTGGCATTTCGATCAGCCAAAGAGAGTTTATTTATTTCCATTCGCCCCCTCATCAGACTTTGATGCTTCCGAGTGGGCCAGTTGTCGCCGAGACCTGAAACTTACCATCGGCCGAGTCCTTCGGCGCAGTTCCCATTTCATTAGTGCTAATTGTTGCACGGAAACCAGTTGCGTCTGCAACATAGTCCACACGTCTGTCGCGACCATCCTCGCCCTTCAAAGTGTAGAATCCTGTTGGCCGTTAAGTTGCAAGAGGCGCATAGACATTAAGAGGGAGAAAGAGAGCGTGAGATGTTCCATATTTTGTTAGTGAGTCTTTTTACGGTCCACAACTAGCTCATTTATGTTCTGTCTCTGTGTCCACTCGCCTCGCTTGTGGTCTAGCTTGTCCGAATTAATTAGCTTGGACTTGAGGCGAGCCAGAGATGGGAGAAAATTTATTCATTTGGGCTGAGAAAAATGCAGTGGCAAGAGAGGCTAGCCACGTTGGCCAGACACACACAAGAGTTAGCACACGAGCACTGAGCGTCACGATCACGAACAGGTTAAAGTCAAATGATGAATATGGACACTGTTTGTTTCTTCACCCCATTCAAAGGTTGCCCATTGAGCTCGTTTGTTTGTCTATCTGGTGTGCTTGTCGTTGTTTTATGGCCTAGCCAGAATGCGGGCCAATTAATGGGCGCCTGATTGCGGTCAGCTTGCAGGACGCTCATTGGTTAGCCGCCGGACCAGCCGGCTCGGCTCGACCAGTGGCCGACCGGACGAAAGTTAACTAGCTTCTCGGCTAGCTCTCCTTTGTGTCCAAGGCTGCGCTCTCTCACCGCCGCCAGCCTACTAATTCTGCCTGATTGCCTCTCGCTTTCACTCGCACATCCACTACTAGCACTATCTGACTGAATCGATTATGACACTTGCTAGAGGTCTGACTTTACGAGCTGGCAAGAGCGAGTTACAAAAATTAGAGCTCTAGGATGATAATAAATCAGTCAGCTCCCTCTCAGCCAATCTCAATCAGATATAAATAAAAGGAAGAAAAATTCAACCAACCAACAAGTCTCAGTCAGAGACGAACGGATGCAAGGCCGGCCTATTGCCATGACCTTGGCGAGAGTGATCTAGATTAGAGGATGGAAGACTCACCTGTCACTCGGCCGCTGGCGTCCTGCTGTTCCTCGCGTTGCGAAGAGCCCGAAGTGGACGAGTCCGAGGCGTCAAAGGCGTACTTGAATGCGTATGGCTCTGGGCGCGGGTTGGCCTCCTCCTCGCTGGCCGCCGCTGCTGCAGGCGCTGCTGGCGCGGCAAGTGACGGCGCATTGTCCTGGGCGGCCGCGTTGGGGTCAATTTCCTGCTGCTGCTGCTGCGGCAGTGGCACCTGTTGCTGTTGCTGCTGGTCGGCCTCTGGCTCTTGCTCTTGCTGTTGCTGCTGGACAATCTCCTGCTGCTGCTGCTGCTGGACCTGCTCTTGTTGCTGCTGAACTGGGGCCTGAACGCGGATTGCGTTAAACACTGGGGCAACCTGTCCGGGGCCAGCCTTGATGGCTTGCTGGAGGGGCGCTGCTGGCGCCGGTGCTTGTGGCTGAAGGTATTGCTGTTGTTGCTCGAGTTGCTGCTGCTGTTGCTGTTGTTGCTGGGCTGGTCTCAATGAGGATGGGCCCTTGATGGGCTGGGTGCGCTGAGAATCTAGAGAAGCCGCCTGCTGTTGTGGGCGACCCTTGAGGCCGGCTGCGTGGGCGCAGCTCAGAGCCGCAATCAAGGCAATTGCCACAACGGAGAACTGTGAGAATTTAAAATTGGCCGCATTTTCAGATAATGGATGGGTTGGGTTAGTTAATCGTTGCAACACTCTGGGGATCTAGCGCGAACGCGGCCAGTGAGGAAGGATAGTAAGGCAGGCTAAATCAGCGGACGATACTTTACTCTGATTGTGGTTGACATCTTCTAAGTCTTCTAACTATCTCTTTGTTTTCTTCAAATGATATATCTAATCCTACTATGTTTGCTATTTCAAAAGATTTCTTGCGAGCCCTCGTGATCTGATGTTTAACTCCTCGAAATGTAACCGATACTCTAGCGCTCGTGCGGCTTTTATAGCTCGTGTTTGGTGCAGTCCAAGTGGGTTTCAAGATGCCAAAGGTAGGCTCATCCTCTTCCTCTTCCTAGCAACTTGGGTCGCCGCCTTGGCTTGCCTTGGCCGGCGGGCAGACAGAGGATAACAAGCAAGCTGCAGAAGAGGCAATGAGACAGATAAACACGAGCTCCTTGGGCACACCAGAGCACGCGCTAGTGACGCGCTCACTATCGGCTAAATAACGCGCTCAATGGCCCAAAGGCAGCCAAAGGCACTTGGGCGCCCAGTGTCTGCGTATAAGTGTGTGTGTGTGCGACGAATCACTTAGTGCATGAGCAACAGGTGAGCAACAACAAGGTGGGCGGGACCAGCCGATCTGTGTTAGTTGGGAAAAATTCACGGCAAATGAATCTATGGCATTAGGGTGAAGGGGCAAATGAGCAAACGCAAGCGCTAGAGTGTGAGTGCGAGTGCGAGTGTGGGAATGGAACACAGCAACAGATGAATGGAGGAGCAGAGCAATAAAGCAATGGAATTGCAGCACTTTCGAGGCCCATAGAGATCACTGAATGGCCGCCAGAGGTGAAAGGCAGTGTGTCTTGGTTTTGGCGCTTTAAGGCGAAAGAAAAGTATCTAGAGAGAAGAAGTATCTCGTGGGGAGCAAACAAACCGATCGATTGGAACACGCAATCGTCATCTTTCGCCTCCCGGAATTGGGCTTCAACTTTGGTGAACCGGAAAGATGAGTGAGATGGCGCTGAGGGAGGAGCAGTTGTTGTTGCTGTTGTTGTTGTTGTTATGTATCGTTTAGAGAGGCGGCAGAGTATTGTGCAGGGCCCAAGCACGAGCGAGGAGAGTGATGGATCTTTTCTGGCCTGTGGTCGGAAAAAAGCCTCCTGGTCTAAGGGAGGACAAGATTGATTTGGTTGCCGCTTAGTTTCCAGCTCTTTCAGTTAGTCCAAAGCTCCTTTTCATCCCTCGTCTTCGATCTCCAAAGGGTGGCTCATTGTGCGCGATGGAAATTAGATTTTAATACATCTACATCTTTAGAAATTCAGAGGCAACAAGTGGAGAGGAGTAGAAGTCAGAGAGTGGCTCAGGTTATCTACAAATAATGCGGACACTTGAACGCGTGCTCGGATATCTGAACGTGAGCAGAAATCCAAATAGTGGAGGAGGTTAGTTCAAGGTGATAGGCCAAGCCAGCACAAGTCCTAAGGTGTCGACGAGCCACTTCGAGGAATTTTCTCCCCCTTATCTTATGTTTTCTCTCGCTCACTTATCGCGACTCTGATTTAATTTTCTCTCGCCAGGGAGCCACTTTGGTTCGAACTAGCGCGAGATTGGGAAAGAAATGGAGAGCCAGACAAAGAGGAATAAATCTCCCCTGATCATCAATAACTCACAACTTAATGATGCTTGTAAAAAAGGGAGAACGACTAGTGAAATGAGTCGCCGTGGAAATGAGATTTCTCCTCCACAATTTTTCAATCTGCTCCCCCCATTTGGACACAATGCATCGTCGACTTGGAATTAGTGCCCATGAATTAATTTACTCTCCGTGCTTATTTTGAATGCTTTTGAAAATTTTCTGAAATTAACCAATTCTTCTGCAGCACTTCTGCTCTCGAGCTTGTTTTCGCCATTAATCCAAGTTGGAAGGGAGGTGGGAGGTAAGACCAGTAGCTAATGCTATTTCATAAAGAGATTAGTCTGAAATCACTTGCAGGCCCACAATTCGCATGCACAAAAAATGCAGACGAAGCGATGGAAGATAAGGGTGTCTAGCTTCTATCTTGCTCCATTACGACCGATATCTATTTTTTTCCGACTCAATTGGAGAAAACTCCAATCAATAGAATAGGTGTTGGAGCGGGAGGCTTAAACCCCTCTCTATTAGCACCAAACAGAAATCCCCGACAGTCTTCATCGCGGTGGATTTTGGGTAGGACGCGTGTTAAACTGGAATCACTGCTTGGCCTGGCCGATAAGCAGTGACATTGAGCTCCCTCGCTTGGGTGCTCTTTCTCGAAGGAGGGGAAAATTAGACTAGGAAATCAGAGCCTGCTAAGGAGAAACCGATATCAGACATCGAGAGGCGATCTCTATCTCGTACCTTTGAGCAGAAAGGCAATTTCCTGCCTCTCTCATATAATATTGGATGCCACATCCGCCTGCTGCGCAATGACGCGTTGCGGCTGCCGCCCAAATTGGCTTCACTATCGTGTGTTTGTTTTGAATAGCTTCTCGTTGGTTGAAGAAGCTATTCAAGAAAGTGTTCAAACATGTGCCGGTATGCAATGTTAATCTAAATTAACATCTCATTTAGTTAAGTGAAATCCATGTTCGGGACAAAAACTATAAAAAACACATATACGATTGTTCGTGCGAAGATTGTTCATATGAAGAGCTCTTTTTAAAAGTCTACAGCTCACTCTTGAGATCCTTATCTGGTTATTATCTTTCGCAAACATCATTGAGACAAACGCCGAAGTCGAACAAGCGACAGGTGACAATCGTCCTGACGCCTCTGCATGCCTAGCTTGACGTTGCTGATCGATTCGACATTTGCTATCAACTTCACAGCCGAGCACGATCTTGTGCATCCTCCTTCGTTCTTACACTTCCTAAGTTTCACAATCGGAACAACTATTTGCATAGGGTAATTTGGCCGACCAATTTAGGGCATCTGCAAGCGCCCTCAGCACTTCAGAGGCGGCACTCACTCACTAAAATAGACAGAAGGATTCGAAGAGCTAATAAAGTTCAGCGCTTAGATCAACGCATGGACTAAATCCATGTGGGTGGTCCCAGTCACTTTCATTATTCAGCACTTTTTCAAGATCTCAAGTTCCATTTTAGAACTTGGAAACTAAAGATTTAATGTCTGGACGGAAAGTTTTCGGTCGGATTTCACTGTTTTCTCTCGCTTTGATTTAGCTCTCGTCGCTTGGTGAGGTGGTTTACTTGTGATTCACGGAGAATATGGGGGCGCAAGAGACTTGTAAGGAGGACATAGAAGCAGGCAAAAAGGAATGAGTGAGTAAGAAATCGATCACGTGCACTTAGCTGGTCTTTGTCCCTAGTCTCAATGAATGGCAGCAAAAGGGATTGAACGAAGTTTGGCTAATCCGTCCCAGTTGTCGACCAGTGATTTCGATTTTGAAAAAAATATCGACCAACTTTGGTTCTCCCATTCTCTAGTTGAAGAGGAGGAAAAGCCAAACAATTTGGTGACAACTTCATTTGGAGCATATCTTGATGAAAATCTGGCTTCGCTTACCAGCTTATGCTGAAAGAGTGGAAAGAGAGCTCTCTCGAAGGCATGCAACAAGCAGAGATCTAACCATAGAGCTTGTGGGCTTGAATTCTGTATTTCTATTTTCGTATTCCTATTCATTAGCTGAACGAGACTGAGTATTGAGAAAAGCAAGGAAACAGCTAGAGAATGAAATTGAAAAGGAAAAAATAAAATAAAGCCGCTAAGAAGTGGGCAGCAATTCTTAGCATTTATTGGAGCCACTTTATAATGCTGAAATATGTTGATACGTGTTGACGCGTCTCTCTATTTGCTCTCTTTCCTTCTCTGCTCTCTGTCTCCTTCGTTCACCCACTCTCGCAGCTATTGCCAATCCAAACCAGTCAAGGTGCTCTATGGGACTGGCCAGAGAAGCGACAGAAGCACCCTCTCAATCAACAGGTCGTTCTAATCTCTTCTCCTTGAATTGGCCAGTTTTGTGGTCCGATTAGGTCTACCAGACACATGGACACCAACAGTTGGATAGCTTATATGTCTGCTTGGTATGTCCAACAGCAAGATACACCTCCTCTTCTCTTTGGCTCGCCAATTTGTTGGAATGCAAGACATGGAACGAGCAGGGCCAGAAAAGCTAGAAGATGAACCATGGAACGTGCGGCCAGTCTTGATACTGAGCTTCTGGCCTTTGGTCACTTCAGACCATGGTAGAGAAGCCGATCGTTAAAACAGAACCGGGCAGCTTGAGAGGAGCAACTCTCAGCTCGATGGCCGTCATTGTTGTTATTGTTATTATTATTAGCGAGCGTAAATTCTCTCACTCTCTCGCTCTCTCTCTCTTGCCCGTCAAGAACATCCATGTCATTTGGAGAGATGTACAAGCCCAACTGGGCAAAACTAAAAGTGCTTCTTTTTGAGCACCTTTTTGTTTACATATTTTCATTCCATTGGAGAGTGAGGAAGCAAGGGCGAAAAATCGCCCATTTTCGCCTTCTTGCTTTTAATTAGTTTCACACAACAAAGACAGTCACCAACTTCTTCATGCGCTCGATGCCACACGTTAGACACTAGGCAAAAAATGTCTATATCGATTCATCCCGCTTTATGCGCCCCACTCTCTAGCTGTTTTTCCCATGGAAAGCTGGACTCATGCTCCCCATTGAATTTAGTTTTTCATTGCGCAACCAATTCGTTGGTTATCTTTCCAGTGAGTGCAGAGTGAAACTTTTCGCGCCCTTTCCACTTTTGCATCAATCAAAAACATCCAGCGCCATCCTTTTCCATTGAAAATTTTACTCCCTCCTCTCTGACCGCTAAACTCGAACCATTAAACTTACCTCCATTTACACCCTTCTCGCTCACTTTGCTAATTATTTGTTATGCCTGGGCAAAAAGAGAGGAGAGGCTCAATAGAGAGCGTTCAATTAGAATTGGCTCGGTATTTAAGTCATGGACAGTTAAAAACAAATATCCAATAATTTCTAAAAAACTCGGCCCATTGCATCGGCTCTTCCCCAACCGGTGAATGGAGATTGAAAAATGTTCCGCCAAGCTTGGACAGAGCCAAGGTCTGTGTTGTCGCGAGACGCTTTTCAGCTCGGCCTTTCACTTTGGTCACCTGGTACGAGATGCAGACAAAAGTCACCTCTGTAGTCAATCCAGATCATTGAACTGTCGCCCTTGGTTCTCCTGGCCAGTATCTGATCGGCGGAACAGCCCACCAACAAAAATGCTACGCGGCAACATTCCACTAGGCTGTTCATCCATTTCACTAATAGACTGTCTTGCAGTTGTTGCCTAGCGGGCGATCTCTGCAACTAGCGATGCTCTACGAAATTTGAGGAGAGAAAGTTACATTTTCTGCCCTCAGAGAGAATCATGATTATGATTGGAAAGAGGTGTTTTGTCCATGGTTCTCCGATGATTTGGAATTAGCCAGAGTGCAAAAATGACTATGACAACACTTGTCTGGGCCTGTGATAAATCGTCGTTTTGCTTGCTGTTCTTGATGACAGATTATTTAAGATAATTTTCCAACAAACCGACCAAATTCTACCTCTATTCTTCATGTGTGGTAGCCAAATCAAGCGCAGTAGCACATCAAATGGACCAAATGGCGACCGGCCAACGCTTGACAACAATAAGCTCTTATCATGGCGCCGTATCTCCGGCGAAAGATTCCCACAAATGGCTGACAACAATCGCTTGGTGAAAGTTTCATCTCGCGGCCCACCGCCATCGGCGAGCTCCCAAACAAATGACATTCGTTTGCCGGAGAATTTCGCTTGCACAATTCTAACCACTTTCATTGTCCAAGTTAGACTCAAAACTAATAACCCAACCCAAATGAGTATCAGGATGCAAGCTCATCACAAGTAGAGAAAATTCTCCAACCAACAAGCAGTGCCTCTATTCGATTCGGGCGGAAATGCCTACCTCATCTAGTCTAACTGGTTCGAAGCTCGTCCGTCATTATCATCGGACGGCGGCAACATATTTTCCAAGCAGAAGCTCCTCTCCGCATAGACATGTGGTTGCAATTAGGCGTGAAGACGCCTCCATTTGGGAACGAAGAGCGCCCCTTGCACCTCACCATGTGGAAAAGCTCTCCAAGGCGGGCATCAGAATTCTAGTTCAACCCTCAAATAGGCGCGTGTATCCTTTGCAGGCTTACATCAGGGCTGGAGCTGAGCCCAGGGAAGAGATAAGCGATGCGAGCGTGATTCTGGGCGTCAAACAGGTGCCTGTGGACCAACTGTTGGCCGGCAAGACATATTGTTTCTTCTCGCACACCATCAAGGCCCAAGAGGCCAATATGCCGCTCCTTGACGCTTGTCTCGATAAGAACATCCGTCTAATCGATTATGAACGAATGGTCGACTCAGATGGTCAACGGGTGGTTGCGTTCGGCAAGTATGCTGGTTACGCGGGAATGATCAATATTTTGCACGGAGTCGGATTGAGATTGCTCGCACTGGGCCATCATACCCCATTTATGCACATCGGGCCCGCCCACAATTATCGAAATGCTGGCTCGGCCAAACAGGCAATCAGGGACGCAGGTTATGAGATTGCTCTTGGCAAGATGCCTCGATCCATTGGACCGTTGACGTTCGTGTTCACTGGATCGGGAAATGTGAGCCAGGGAGCACAGGAGGTGTTTGGCGAGTTGCCAGTGGAGTTTGTGGACCCAAGTGATCTGCAGGAGGTGGCAGAGAAAGGAAGCACGAGCAAAATTTATGGATCCATTGTGACTCGAGCGGACCATTTGGTTCGCAAACACTCGGCTCCCCCACTGAGCGACAACAATATAAACCTGATGGAGGAGTATAACCAAAATCCAGAGCGCTACTATAGCACCTTCTCAACGAAGATTGCCCCATACGCGAGCATCATCGTCAATGGAGTCTTCTGGCCCCCGAATGCTCCTCGGCTCTTGACAATCCCCGACGCCAAACGTCTCCAGCAGCCAGTTAAGGGCAGAAAAACGGACCCAATCAATGAGTTGGATATTCTCTACGAGCACGGCTCCTACAAGACGAACATGAACCAACTCCAATCCAGTGGAACTCCTAGTTTGCCCCACAGATTGATTGGTATTTGCGATATAAGTGCCGACCCAGGGGGATCCATCGAATTCATGCAAGAGTGTACCACAATCGATAACCCATTCTGTCTCTACGATCCAGAATTGAACACCTCAGAGAGCCAATCATTTGCCGGCAAAGGATTTCTCATTTGCTCCATCGACAACATGCCCACCCAAATGCCATTGGAGTCCACTGATATGTTTGGCAACCTGTTGTTTCCCTACATCATGGACATAATTCGATCAGATGCCTCCAAGCCGGTGGAGGAGGAGAACTTCTCTGAGGTGGTCAAAACGGCCATCATAACAGACAATGGAAAATTGAGGCCCATGTACGAGTACATCCAGGAGTTAAGATCTAAACAGGAGTCGGGCGAAGTTTACAAGCGCTCTTCTGATACGAAAGAGGTTCTAGTGCTCGGGGCTGGCCACGTTAGCGCTCCTCTAATCGAGTACTTATGCCGAGACCCGAAAATTCATGTGACTGTTGTGTCAAGTTTGGAAGAGGAAGTGGATAAACATCGCCAGCATGCAAGGGAGCATAACAATATGAAGACATTGATCATGGATGTGACAAAGAAACACGATGCTCTGTCAAAAATGATCGAGCAGTCGGACCTAGTAGTTAGCCTCCTACCTTACTCTCTGCATCCAATGGTTGCGAAGATGGCCATAAATGGGCGCACAAACATGGTCACAGCAAGTTACCTCAGTGCAGAGCTCAAAGAGCTCGATCAGGCGGCCAAAGATGCAGGCATAACAGTATTGAATGAGGTTGGATTGGATCCCGGCATCGACCATCTGTTAGCTAAGCAGGTCATCGACGAGGTGAACGCGAGTGATGGAAAGATACTCTCATTCAGGTCTTACTGTTGTGGATTGCCAACGCCAGAGTTTGCAGACAATCCCTTGGGTTACAAATTTGGCTGGAATCCAGTGGGTGCCTTCGCAATCACAATGAATGGGGCCCAATGGAAAGAGGACGGCAAATTGGTCAGCGCAGCTCCAGGCGAGCTGATGGATCATGCCAGGGATGTTGACGGATTTTTGCGAGGCTTCTCATTGGAATGTTTTCCTAATCGGGACTCTATTGAGTACCAGAAATTGTACAATTTGCCCGACGCTAAGACAATAATTCGCGGCTCGATGAGGTACCGTGGTTTCAGCGAGACCATAAAAGCCTTGAAGAAGATTGGACTCATGGACCAGGCGCCACATCCGTGCCTAAAGAATGATGGCACTGGAGGCGAGCTCACATGGAGACAGTTTATGGCTGAACTATTGGGCCATTCACCCGATCTGAATATTTCCACATTGAAAACTTTGATCCACGATAAATTGGGCAAGTCAGACAGGAAACTACAGGCTCTCATCGAGTTGGGAATGTTCGAAGACGAGCCGGTAGTCAAGTGTGGAACACCGTTCGATACGATCAGATTGAAAATAATACGTCGATATCCATTCAGGAGTGGCGAGAATGATCTTATTATCATGCGCATCATGTTCGATATCGAGTGGGCCGATCGTGAGCAAGAAGAGAAGGCTCTCACAATGGTGGTCTACGGGGATACTGCAACTGGTGGTTTTGCTGCAATGGCAAAAACGGTTGGCTATCCTGCGGCCATAGCATCAAAGATGGTCCTGGAAGGTGAGATTCAAAACAAGGGAATGGTTATCCCCCTGCAGCCCGAAATATACCAGCCCATTCTGAGCCGTCTCAGGCGCGAAGGTATATACACTCACTGATGGGTGACTCAGTTGTAACGGATAGACTCGTTCACTTGGCCTCATATAAGAGACATATCATGGGGATGCCCCATAACTTTCACTAAAAGAGAGCCCAAGGCCAGTTCACTCATTGTCCAGGTGGAGAGTCATTGGATTCTCTTTGTAGCTAAATATAGAAGGAAAATGGTTGTCGCAGATTTGCGCAGGCTCATTTGAGAGCATCACAGTTAGTTCACGAACGATGAGTGATGGCTAAATATAGACATCTTCTCGCTGGCCTCCCTTCAAAGAGTCTACCCTCTAAAGAGGCGGATTTCCATATCATAGAGTGAATAAAACGGTTCATATACACCGGATACTATAAACTAATATAGAGATTTGAAATTAAGCTTAACATTTTCTCCTTCGTCGAGAATAGTTAATCATCGAGATGAAGATATTCGCAGAATTAGCTATACTCTTGGTTGGTGCGGTGCTTTTTGTTTCCTGTGAAGATTTGCCCCCACCGCCACCTTATGAGTATCATGCTCATGGAGCACCCGCTCACATGGGTCGTCTGGATAACAGTCTTGAACTAAATCACGAGAGCCGCTTCAAACCAGTTGATCCAGAACAATTGTATTATCAGCAGCAATTGAACGAACAAGATGGGCCATATCATTTCAACAATAATGGAGACCAACAATACATGATGCCCCAGGAGCCTCAGCAGCAACAGGCTAATGGCCCGAAGAATCACCTGAGGAATCGAATCACCGGACACTTGCGTGATCTGACTAAGGGTGGCGAGCAACGTGGAATGGCAATAAAAAACATCCAAGCCGATCTAATGGAGGTGACGAATCGCGTCAAGAATCATCCAACGGTAGTTAAAGGAATGATCAAAGCCAAACCTCATTTGGAATCGATGAGAATGAAAACCCAACCGTTGCTCAACAAGATCAACAGCAGGATCGCGAGCATGCGATCGCATAGATCAAAGAACGAAGCGGGAGAGACCATTCAAATGTCCCCAATGCCTGAACCTGTGAATGTCTATCCAGTGCCGCCACCAAACCATATGTAAAGGGTGAGGACGCGTATTGGTGAAATTCCTAAGCACCAGGAGCGCTGGTCGATTGTTCTAACGTAATAAATTGTATATCAACGCCCTTTCAGCCTTACCATCAGTCGCCTTACTTAATCGATCTTGCGTGGCCGAATCGATGGATGCTAATCTGTCGCCGAGAAAGATTTTTCCGTCGTGGGGCTAGACTCACGAGCGTTCTACAATTGGCTAAACTTGGCCCCGATCGTGCTCAGTCGGTGGCGTCAAATCATTGAGGTCGACGGGCAAGAGGGAAGTCGACGAAGAGCAGGTGAATGGTTGGGCAGATAATTGGATCAGAGTCTTGGGACGAGATAAAAGGGTTGGCAATTCGTTCTATCAAATCAGGAGAGTATTCAAATACAAGAGTTCCTGACTAGAGGGGTATCTGAATGGGTAAAGACTCGGTGAGGAGTCGTTTTATTCTCACAGTTCGGTCCATTGTTTCTCAAAATATGCACGAAAACTATTGATCAAGTTTGGCTCGTAACTTATGGTCATGGCCTCACTGTTATGTAAGAATGCTGCTACTGTCCAGTTGGCGCTACCATGGATCACCATTTTATCATCTATAATGACAAACTTGTTATGCATCTTCGGGGTGTACTTATCCTTTTTATTCAGAGCTCTTTCGCGCACTTT
>Ga0058701_10000551_pt1 | contig 25390 bp, 14 predicted proteins | sample AgamicOrMae_FD_97039 | JGI IMG/M metagenome (GOLD analysis project Ga0058701, IMG submission 97039) | Agave microbial communities from Guanajuato, Mexico - Or.Ma.e | ecosystem: Host-associated > Plants > Phyllosphere > Phylloplane/Leaf | place: Guanajuato, Mexico | collected 2012-06-04 | reverse complement strand
GAAATTAAAACCGAGCTGGCGGAGAGGCAGAGGCACACGATTTGCCCCAATGGCAGACGCTCGTTTTGTCGCCCTGCTGGCCAGCCAGAAAGTGGCACAGGCGAGCCAGAGCTAAGGGCAGAGCCAGACGCAGACGCTAAAGCAGAGCCAGAGGAGCGGGCGGAAGTGGAGGCCACACGCGGCGCATTTGGCCGAGGCGACGTTTCCGGTGGCGAGCTGGTTGCTTCGAGCGTGTGTTTTTGTTAGCAAGCTTGATGTGTGTGTGTGGCTTTTTGTTGGGGTGTCGTATTTTGGTGGTATTTTAGGTTCCCTTAGCTTCGGTTTGATTCGCTTTTTTGATTCGCCAGAGCAAAGGCAGACTGGAAAGCGAGCCGCTTTTGGCCCAAATAATAAGGATGGGGAAAAATCAGTGATTTTGGGAGGGCAAAGGGCGGCAAAGAGCAGCGAAGGGCGGCGAAATTTATCGAGTTTTAAGGGCCAATTTTGGAAAGTTTCGCCGAGTTCACTGTGCAGTCTAGCTGCAACGAGCGCCGCCCAAGCTTAGGGCCCGCCGAGCACCAAGCTTCACGGGCTCCATGAACTGCAAAGACCCCAAAGGCTGCAAAGGCTCGAGTTACTGGCCGGGTGTGGTTTTAATTTGCCTCCTCCTTGCGGGCCGACCTTTGTCTGCGGTCTCATTTTTGGCGCCGAGCTGGCTTGCCGTCGAGCTCGCCCAAGCGCCACGAGCACGCACCCGAGCTCAGGTCTGGCCGCTTTGGGGCGCGCTCCTTTGGCCGATCTAACTGAGAGAAGTGCACTGAGCTAGGCGGCCCAGTTTGTGTGCGCCGAAATGACGATGATGATGATAATTCACTCGAGCGTGTCGAACGATAGCGGCCCGCAAAGCAAAAAGGCCAGCCAGCGGGCGGCCAACCTGCTCGTGGGCGAGCTGCAAGGAGGACCGTCTGCAGCTAGCCGGCGAGACGCACAAACGCACAAACGCACACACAGACACACAGAGACGGAGTTGGAGGCACACTCGGACGCTTAGGAGAGAGTGGGAGCAGCAAGAGCAAGAGAGAGAGTTGCCGGCGCCAAGCAGCGGCCAGATCGAATTGATCACACAGGAAGGGCCTGGGCAGAAATGATCAATTCGAGTGGCAAACTAGCCGGCGGGCCGACCAAATGAATTGTAAATGATTGAGTTCAGCCAGTCGGGCGGCGCTCGTCTGGGCCGCTCTCTGGCCGCTTTATGGTCTGCTTGCCGCGAGAGGCGCACTTTGGCGCCGCGAGCTTGTTGCTAGGCATTGATTGAGCTGGCCCACATTTCAGTGAGGCGCTCCTGTGCTCCAGTTTGGCCACGACAGAAGTGCGGCAGAGGTGCAGCTTGCAGTGTGGCAACCACTGCATTAGTTTGTACTCACTGTGGAGCTCGCTGAAGGGGCGACTCTGCGCCAGAGACTTGCCGCAGTTTGGCCTCAGTGAGCTAAGCTGCGGAGTTTGCAGTTTGCGGTTTCCAGTTGGCCCACCGACGAATTAGAGACAGTCTTCCTTTGTGGCCAAACAAATTGCGTTCGAGCGCCGGGCCCAAATTTGTCCACTCGGCCGCACTCGCCACTCTGCATTCTGCATGAGGCCGCTCGTGCGTGGCGCCAAGAGACGCCCAACTCGGCGCCCACCCTAAGCTCGCCTGGCCACTTGCTGGCCCCACGCGGCGCCCACTTCGTCGCGCCGCCAAGAGTCCATCTCGCGGTGATTAATAGCCGACAATCAACAGTGTTTCATAACTTGCTCCATTCTATACCTTGTCCTCCTGCCCTTCTGAACAGTTGCGGCGGCTGACCTGAGGTCTGTCTCTAGCGGCTTTTGCAATGCAAATGCAGAGCACATTAGCATTCAGGAGCGGCCAATGATTGAGATGGAAACTGAATCGTTTCGCTGAAAGTGGAACAAATTTGCAAACAAAAAAAGAATTGTGCATTAATCTCTGAGAAATTAAAAGATTAAAAGATGAGAAAAATGAAATTAATGAATTTAAGACTGACCAAAACGAACCCAAACTCAATCTAATAAAACGATAGAAACAATGCTGGAATCAAGCTGCGCGGAGCCTCGTTCCTGATGCACCAAGTGTACGACGACGAGACCACCTTCAAGCTGGTTGCGGCGGCCTCAAATGTTAGCGGCCTGCCAATCGAGGTGTGTCTTGAGGAGTTTGGCAAGCACTTCCTTGTCTACTGCCAGAAGAATGGCTACGACCAGATTTTGCGCGTACTTGGCAGCAATCTGTACGACTTTCTCACCAACTTGGACAACTTGCACGACCATTTGGCCAGCATTTATCCTGGAATGAGGGCGCCCTCCTTCAGGGTGACCAAGCAACTGGAATCCTCGCTGCTCGCTCCAAGAGAGCCTCCAGCTAAGGAGCAGCAGCAAGAGCAGAAGCAAGATTCGAACACTGCCCAGAGCTGCGCCTGCAACTGTGATCGCGGCTCGTCAAATGGTTCCCAACCGGAAGGGGCCCAGTGTGGAATTTGCGCCCGCGAGCAAGCCAGCCGGCGAGGCAGCAACAACGAGGCCAAGCAGCAGCAGCAGCAGAGACAACAAGGATCCATGTATCTCCACTACTACAGCGACCGCAACGGGCTCAGTCCAATCGTGAAGGGCCTTGTGATGGCGGTGGCCAAGGAGTTCTTCTCCACCGACATTCAGGTGACCGAGTGCGCCCAAGAGAAGGGCGACCACGTGGTGCTCAAGATTGACCGCCGCTCGCAAGCTCACATCGCCCTCGACGAGCAGAGCAGCCAGGCGGTCGAGCTGGCCGCCCTCGAGACCACGGCCGACGAGCATCCGCCGGAAACGGAGCAGGAACAAGACCAGGACCAGGAGGCCGAGCTGAGGGCGACTTCTGGCGAGGGGCGTGGCTCGCAGGAGGGGGGCGTAGCGGCGGGCGAAGCTCAAGTTGTTGGGCGGCAGAGGCGGAAGAGTGTAAGGAGCACCAACGAGACGAACAGGCGCACCAATGCGGAGGAGCGCCAGTGCAAACAGAAGGCGGCCATGCTAAGTGCGGCCTATGGGGATTTGCTGAGCAAGAGGGCGCACGATTCGCTGATCAATAGTGAGATAATGATGCAAACGTTTCCATTCCATGTGATATTCGACAGACAGTTCAACATAGTCCAGGTGGGCAAGTCGCTCTTCCGGTTGAGCTCGAATTTCTGGCAAAGACACCAGGAGCGAGTGGGGCGCCACAGAGGGGCCTCCATGAGCTCGGCCGAGAGCAGCACAAGCGGCCAGAGCAACGCCGTCAAGTTCAGCCACCTCTTCTCCATCGTCAGGCCCAAGATCGAGTTCACCTTCGACGCAATCGCCGACCACACGAACCAGGTCTTTGTGGTGCGCACTCGGCGCCACGTGCTCAACGCCGACCACTCCAGTTCGCTGCCAAGCGCGCCCGGAAGTGCAGGAAGTGCCGGAAGAAGTGCCGCCCTCGCTCAGACCGTCGCCAGGCAACAGGTGTGCTCCCAGGGGGCCAGTGTGCAGCGGCTGAAGCAGCGCAGCCAGAGCATCTCGCCGGCCACAAACTCCGCCCAGCAGCAACAGTCTCAACAAAAACAACAATTTCAATTAAGACAGTCTCAACAACCCACTTCCGGCCCGATGTGTCCCTTTGACCGGGCGGCGCGCGAGCGGCGCATGACGGCCGCAGGCGACCTGCAGGACCACGAGGGCGCCTTCCGGTCGCACGAGGAGGCGAGAAAGGGAGGGCCGGAAGTGGAGGGCGCCAATGGTACAAATAGTGGAAAGGGGGCGCACCATGAGGAGGCGGCGGGCGAGCTGGTGACGCATGTGAGTCTGCGTCTGAAGGGCCAGATGATAATACTGAACAACGAGGAGGCGTGCTACTGTCTGTTTTTGTGCTCGCCGCGAGTGGACCATCTGGACCAGCTGGTGGAGTGTGGCGTGAACATGTCTGACTTTGCGCTGCATGATAGGGCGCGCGAGCTCATTCTAATGTCGCACACCCACAAGGAGGACAGGGAGACGGTGAAAAAGTTGGACCAGGCTAGCAACGATCTGAAGAAGATGGACACCAAATTGCGCCAGGAGAACAAGCGAACGAATGAGGTGTTGCACAACATATTTCCTGCCAAGATTGCCTCCCTTCTGTCGCATGGGCACCAGATTGAGAGTGAGTCGCACGAACTGGTCAGCTGCCTCTACAGTGATATCATTGGCTTCACCAAAATGTGCGGCAGTGATAATGTCCGCCCAATAGACATTGTTCGCCTATTGAACACTTTGTACCTTCAGTTCGACAATCTGACCAACATCCACGGCGTCTACAAGGTTGAGACCATTGGCGACGCCTACGTGGTGGTGGGCGGCCTCCCCGAGCCAGTGGACGACCACGCTGACCGCTGCGTCCGAATGGGCCTGGACATGGTCAAGGTGATTGCCACTGTCCGATCGCCCGCCGACAACCAGCCCATCCAGGTGAGTGGCGCTCGAAGGATTTTTTCGGTGGATTTTTTGAAGAATTTTTTCTTAAAAAATCCAAAAACTCTTTTTGTTGATTTTGCTCATGAATTTCTTGCAATTTTTTGCCATTTTTAGCCGAATTTCCAAACACACAATCCGACAATGATGGTACTTGCGCCCAAAGACTGTTACTGGCGCACAACAGTTGCACGAAAATGCATTAGCCACCAGCCTGCCTGATTGGAGACAATTTGGCCTCAAGCGAGCCAAAAAAAGCCCAACTCTTTCGGTTCAACTTTTCAGCCGCTCGGCCAAGCGCCACTGCAACTTGTCCACTCACTAGGGCGCCTAATCCGTTCGGGCCCAACATGTTCCCCCGCGCTTGCTCTCCGGCGGGCAAAAAGAGGCTAATGCGGCCGGAAATGGGCGGCCGCCCTCGAGCGGTGGCCTCTCGAGACGCAAATCCGGCGATAATGATGATAAGTCGCTCATTAAAAGACGCCATGCAAGCCAGAAGCACACTGAGGGCAACCCTCGAACGATCGCGTCCGGCCGGAAGTGGAGTCCTGCCGCTCGATCATCGGCGGCCAAAATGGGCGTGCGGACAAGCAGACAGACGGGCGGCCAGACTGCAGGCGCGCGGCCGATCGAGTGGGGGCGCCCTCGCTGCTCCACTGGTCGTGCATGTGCATTAATTATTGGTTACTCCTGGCCGGCCTCGCTCTTTGTTTGCGCCCCTCTGATGCGGGCGCAGACAAGGAGGCACGCGGGGGGCGCCAGTCTGGCCGGTTTGGGCGCCGTTGGGGCGCCGCTCGAGCTCTCAGAGATGGAGCGGCCTAATCAAATGAACTCTGGCCCAAAGGGCGACTGGCTGGCCGGCCCTAATCGACGCCCAGGCTGAGTGCACGCGCTTTCACCTCGCTCGCCGCCGCTGGCCAGCCAATCGGGCGCGGCCGGAAGTTGCCAATTTAATGCAGTTGATTCATTGCCGGGCACAATGGGCGGCGCCTCGACGGGGCGAGAGGAGGCGCAGGAGCAGCTTGCCAGGGACGAGCTTGGGCAAGGGAGGTAGTCCAAGGCAGCCTTCCTGCTCGCCACCATTGGCCAGCTCGGCCGCGCTGATTTGCCACGAGCGGCAGGCGGTTGCTGGCGAGCGGCCGCCGTGCGCCAAGTGGCCGCCTTGGACTGTCTCCGGGCGGCGAGCTTGACACTTTTTCGGGCCGCCGATCGAAAGGGCGCTCGCTCGCTAGCGAGTGGCCCCACTCGCCCACTCGGCTGGCCGCCAATCGATCTCGCGCGCGCGGCCAGGCGGCCCCGTTTGGCGCCTAGCTCGCCGCCCGCCGCTCGCCGCTCGGCAGCCCCAACCTGAGGGGGCGCCTTCGGGGCCCCTTCGAGCTGCTCGCGGGCCAGCCGAGCGGAAGTGGGCCGCGCGCTGCCTAATGAGCTGCGGCGAGTGCTGGGGCGTGAGTCTGGCGGGCTCGGCAGGAAGAAGGTCGAGCTGCAGAGGCGCCCTAAGGACGGGCCGTGTTCGGGCGCGCTCGCAGCCACCGGCCTGCAACCAGTGCGCTCAGATGCGGCCATTTGCGTGCGGCCGCCCACAGGCAAGCCGCGCCAGTGCAGTGGCAGTGCAGTGGCACCTCAGAGGCACCGCAGAGGCGCCGTGGTGGCACCATAGTTCAATGCAGAAGCACCGCAGTGGCGCCCTCGATTAGGGCGCCAAATCATGGGTCCCATCATCTGGGCGGCCCGAGCGGGCCAAAGTGGGCAGACAGTTGAGCTTGGGGGTGGGGCGCGGCCAACTGGGAGACGCCGGCAGCCAATCAACAATTTGGCCCCTCGCGCGCTGCCAGCGGGCCGCCAGTTAATTGGCACGAGGCTGGAGCTGCACTTGCAGCCAATTGCTCGGCCGCCATCTTGCAGCGTCCAGAGGGGCCACAAGTGTTGGCTGGCTGGCTGGCTCGAGACTGTGCTCCACTTGAGGCTGCTTGCCGCAGAGCAGCGTCCTCTCTTTGGCTGCCCCACTTGGGCGGAAATAAATAAATGCACTTCGGAGCTGCACACGAGGAGAAGTGGCGGCCCACGCGCGCACATAATCTGCACGCCAGTCCAACGGGCACGTTCAAGTGGCCCTTCAGGGGCAGCCCGGCGGAAGACTAGCCTCCGAGCTGGCCCCAAGCGACCGCCCTCGCTGCAGCCGGCCAGTGGGCGCCATGGACGAGCGGCGCCCTCATGCACATGCACGGGCGCACCACTGCCTGGTGAGCCCTAAGGAGTGGCAGCTGGGCCGCGTGTCCTTCGCACCGGCGGCTTGCCAGCCGGCCTAATGAGTCAGCCGCTCTCACTCATCGGCCGCCTTTAAGTGATGCTAAATTAATAAGCTGATTGCCGATCGGGCGCGCTCCCAATCGAGTCGAGTCGACTCTAGTTGAGTTGACTGCTCGCAGTGGCGCCCCTTCCGGCTCGCCTCGTGTCCAGACCACTGGCTCGTGGGCCAATGCCGCCCACGATGGCAGCTAAGTGACTCGACCTAGTGTCTTGCCAGTGCCCGCCGAGCTCCTTGAACTTGAACCGCGGCGCCATATGTGTTGCGGTGGCCCAATGGGCCGGCAATCAATCAGTTCCCAACGACACTTCTGCATGGCCCAACTTCCGCCCTCTTGGCCTCTAGGCGGCCTCTTTAGGGCCATCTGTCTCGCCATTCTTGCCAGCTTGGTGTTGCCGCCCGGCAGCACCAAGCTCGCCAGCGCCAAGCTGGCCCCAGCAGCTCGTCATCGTCGGCCGAGCTGGCGCGCCGAGCTCGCCGGGGCTGCCCTTTAGGGCAACAAAGAGGCCGGCGGATTTGATGGATGCTCTGCGCACTGTGCACTGTGCGCTCTGCATGCAACCTCTGGCTTGCCGGCTGAGTGCCCGGAGCGTGTGTTTTGCGCCACTTGAGTCTGGCAGATAACAGGCAACCAACTGGGGCGCCAAACTGGCGCCTGCACCTCCATTGTAGTTCGGCCAAAAGAGCAACTCTCGCCAGTTGGCCGCCAGCATCCGGCGGCAGCAGCAGCACACTGCAGACTGCTGCTCGCGGCCCCCAAGCCAGACCTAAGCCTCCACAGGGGCACTCTTTTGCCTGCCCGCGGCTCCATTCGCAACTGCTTCCGCTCACTGTTCCTCCTCGAGGCTGCCAATATTATACTTCGGAGGCCACTCGTCTGGCTGTTGGACTCGTCTGGCCAATTGGGTGACTTTTGGTGCGCCCCCTCGGCTGGCAATTGCCAACTGGGTCCACCAGTGTGCAAGCGAACCCGCTGGGCACAATGAGCACCATTCAAACAATGATTACCACCAGCCACTCTCTCTCGTTCTTCCACTTACACACATGCTCACCCACTCACTCACTCAATGGCACCCACTGGCACTCTCGCTGGCACTCTGCGGCACTCAATGTGCGCTGCTCACTTCGCCCACTTGCTTGGCCGCGATCCATCCAAACGCCCCATTGGCCCACCACAAACTGAACACACACTTACTGTGTGCCATCTCGGGCCCCAAACTCGACGGCTGTTCCACGATGATTGCGCCGTCGTGATAGATGCGCATTGGGATACACTCGGGCCCAGTTATGGCCGGAATTGTGGGCATCAGAGTGCCGCGCTACTCGCTCTTTGGAAACACCACCACGTTGGCCAATCAATTGGAGACCCATGGGGTTGGTGGCAAGATACACATTAGTGAATTCACATTAAAGTGAGTACAACTCTTCTCTTTCCCCCCACCACTCTTTTCATCATTTCACGCCGCCTCTTCTTCCGCAATCTCCTCAAGCTTGCCCACATTTCAAGCCTCAATCTTCTGGCCCTCAGAGCAAACGCTTGATTTCTTTCGGCGACATTACACGCCCAGAAGCTGCCCAGAAAGCCCCAGAAGCTTGCTGGAACTGAGCCGGAAATGAACTCGGCAAATAGAGTGAGACTGAGAGTTTTCCACCTTGATCTCATCACTGTGTCTTTTTTTAATCACCCACCGATTGTTATTAGTTCAATTTTTGCAAAAATCACTAACGGGGAGAAATGAAAATTATCGCACTCCCTTTGGAGTGTTTGCCTTTTTTGCAATTTTTTCCCCACTTGCAACCAATTTTCAACACCAAAACAATCGGAAAATGCAAACATTTGCCACAAATTCCGCAACCATCAAACCGAAATGGCCAACTTTCGCCAATCGCCGATTGCAATTGCATCAATTGCGTGCGTCCACATCAAACGACGCTCCAAATGGATTAATGAACTGCCCAAAATGATGCCCAAATTGATCTGGTGCGAATGGTGCGCGCATGGAACTCCTAAACCCAATCCAAACTGACCACCAAACCTTAACTGAAATCGGAATTCTGCTGCAAAAAAAATAAACAAAACAAAAACGGAACAAAAACAACAAAACAAAACGACGCAAATGACCGAACGAAAAACAACTGACCCAAAACTGAATCGACTGAATCGACTGAACGACAATTGCAGAAATCTCGTCCAAAGGGATCGTTTTGTCATTGAGGCGAATGAGAATGAGATCAATTCCATTCCATTTAGGACTTATTTTGTGACAAATTTTATTGGCGATGAGATAGAAACACTGAAACATGAGAAAATTTTGGAGGAGCAACTTTTGCGCGACTTTGAATTGATGGGCAATGAGGTGGAATTGGTGGATGATTCAAGCAGATCAGTTGCAAGCACAACAGTCTCAACAACAGCAGCAGCAAGCGCAACAACCAACACTGCAGCAAACCAAGTGACTTGCAGCTCAAGCTTGCCAACAACAAGCTTGCCAACAGCAGCAGCAGCAGCAGCCAACAGTACAGCGTCTAGCCAAGCGTCTCAAGGGGCTCACTGTGATCAGCAGCAGCAGCAGTTGAGCTTGGCCGCTTGCCAACAGGCGTCCACCGCTAACAAGCTCGGCCGGGAACAAGCGCCCACCATTGGCCCAAATAGGGATCAAGGGCTCAGCTCAACGAGGCCAAAACAATCGCCGCAAGTCCACCGGAAGGAGCGCCCCCGCAAAGGCCAGCCGGAAGAGGCGCCGCGGCCGCGCCTCAGCAAGCCCAAAGGAGCGTCGTCGTCGTCCGGCGGGCGCCCATTGGTGCTCATGGACGTGGAAGGTGAGTGTAGTGTGCGCTTGCATCATTGCTCGTGCTCGTCTCCCGCTGGCCAGCCTCCCCAAACACGAGCTTAGGGCCCATTTGCGAGTCCGCTGGTCTGCCTTCCGGCCTGCTGGCTCGCCAGCCGGAGGCTGCCAAGTGTGCAGCTCGCAGCTCGTGGCTAGTTGCTCGAACCCTAAGCTCGCGCGTTTGGGGCCGCCTGAGCCACATGCCTGCCGTTCGCCGTCGCCATTCTGCACGCCTGTATGCAAATGCATGCGCATCTTGTTATCAGTTAGCTAGTGTCCAAATTGTTGCACTTAGCTGATTATCAATATGAGAATCAACATCACTGGCCACAGTCGGCGGTCGCCCTAAGCTGTAAGCCTGCAGCTTGCAGCTCTGAGCCCGTTTTCCTGTTGGCCAGTCTTCAAGCTTGCCAGTCAGTCCTCAAGCTTGCCAGCCAGTTCGCGAGCTTGGCGGCCAGCTAGACAGTTTTCCAGCTTGACTGTGGGCGCCCATGCACGCCCTAAGGTAGCGGCTGGTTCCAATTGGCCCCAGCGGACCTTCAGGAGCGGTGCGAACATTTGCAAGCCGCTCGTCTTGTTGCATGAAGCGAGTTGCGAGCGCCGAAATTCGAGCAGCCCCAAAGTGTTCGAATTTCCTCAAATTCGGCCCCATTGTGCACTGCTTTGTTGTCGCGCTCCAACAGAGGAAACGCGCCTTGTTGTCGGGCCCCTTTGGGCCAGTTTTGTGGCCGGTGTGCAGAAGTGGAGCAAATGTAGACGTTTGCCGCCGGTTTGTTGGCCCCAAACGGAAGCCAAACGGAAGCCAAAGCATGTAAACAAACACCGAGCGAGACGCGAGCAGGCCGACAATCGAAAATGGCCGCCCCAAGCGAAGGAGAAACGCCCGACAGGCCGTCAAAATCGTCGCCCATCTCTCCCTTTCCACTTCCTGCCCCTTTTGCTTGGGCCCCTTGGCCTCGGCGGCCCCTTTCTGGGCTCCTTGTGTGTCCCAATGTGGCTCAATGTGGCCCAATGTGCCTCCAGCTCGGCTCTAATTTCCCCAGTGAATGCCGCTGGGAAAAGTGCAGCCAGCCAGCCGGCCGGCCAGACACACGGCCGGGCACACACAAATCAAACGACGACCGCTTCCTGCCCTAAGAGTGTCTTCGGGGCGCCCCTTTGACCTAGTCTGCGGCCTCTTTGCGCCCGCAACTCGACGCGCCGGGTCAGCGGCGAGCGAGGCCGCCCACTCGGCCAAGAGGCGCCCATTTCCATCGGTGCAGTGTTGTTTATCGTCCGGCTCGGTTATTGAGTTTGTGCGAGAGAAGCTTGGCGGCTGGAGAGCAGCGTCTTGCCAGTTCTAGTGTGTGGCGGCCTGAGAAGTTCTTCGGCGGCGCCAACTGGGCCCAAAGTGGCGCCGAGACGGCCAGAGACTAGGCCAAGCGTCACGGCGGCTTCTTCGACGCACGTCAAGCGTCTCCAAGTCGCCAATCCTTCTCGGCCATTATTCCATCCAGCTTATTCAATGTCCGCTGACAAGATATCCCAAACGGCCGGGCCCCTCCAGAGACCAGCTCGCCAAGCGGGCGGACAAGCTTCCGCCCGCGTGGCCTCAGGAGAGCCCGGCTGACTTTGGGCCCTTCCGGCCTTCCGCCGGCGAGCTTGCCAGCCAGTCACTCAGTCAGTGAGACCTTAGCTCGGCTTGCCGGGCCAAACAAGAGGCCACCGCTCTCTTGTTTGGCCGTCAGCTGGCGAGGCGGATCATTTGGCAGTCAGTGCGTGCCAGCCAGTGGGGCGCAAGTGTGCCCGTTTGGCAAGCGAGCCAGCGAGCGAGCCAGCGAGCAGCCAAACAAACGGGCGCTCTCTTGTTGCAGCCGCCTCTTCATTAGCCGCGAGATTGAGTCGCCCAACGAGGGCTAAGGGCACGAGGCTGAGAGCTGGCGAGCTGGCGAGCTGGCTGCACGTTGGAGCCAGCGGGCCAACTGAGAGACGAGCTAATAAAAATGATAATTTTTTCATCTATTTTCCCTGGCCAAAGGGGGGCAAATATTTACTCTGCGCCAAAGTCTGGGTCTGGCCCAGACCTAGTGGCAAACGAGCCCCAAGGAGGCGGCATTCTTCTACGCTGCCTCTCTGCGTGCTTCTTAGATGGTCTTCTCGCTAGGCAGCCCCAAGGAGTCTTCTCCATTTGGAAAGTAACCCCATTTGCTCCAACGGGCAAGCTCCAGCTCCTTAGCTCTGTCTTGTCCAGTTGGCTCCAATTTAGTCAAATGCGCCGCAACGTAACACTGAACTGTGCAGCACATTGCAGTCGCGCGCGCCAAACTCGCTCGCCAAGACCATTTGGCGCCCCTCAAGCTCCCACCAAGCAGACAAACAAGCAGCACTGGCCAGGCGCCCAGCTAATTAGCTTAAATCATTTGCGCGCCCTGTCCGCTTTATGCACGCCCCAAATGGGTGGCGTCTCCTGCTGGGTGCTGATTATTATTATTCACCTCGGCGTCCCCTTTTTTCTCCGGCCTGTTTCCCATCTCATCGGTGAGCTTGGCGCGCGGAGGCTGAGCTCGCACCGGTGCACAGGTGTCTCTTCCCGGGCCAGACTCGCTTCCTTTTTTTCGCTTGATTGATGGGCCAAATTTGAGCCAAGTCTTCGTGGGGGCGGAAATTCGCACCAGCAGTCGACCATCGCAGCCGGCGGACCACTGTCGTGGGGGCTCTCTTTTGCGCCTCCTCCTCCTCCTCATTAGCGGCCGGAAGCTGCGCCCAAATGGACAAATGGCGGGCGGACAAATGCAGCCCGAGGAGCAGTGGCAGTTATTGCTAATGAATGGATGGAATTCGAAACGAGGGATGCGCCACAAATTGGTTATTTGACAATCTGGTTGCGCGCTGTGGCTGGCCAGCTCGCTCTCAATTAGAGCTGCAAGTGTGAATGGATGTCCAGTCGAGGGATGTTCAGCATGCAGAGTTGCCCCAAAATACAAGCAAAATCGCCCTTTTTCGCCTGTTATTTCCCGGCGGCTAAGGATCCGCCGGCGAGACGTCGAACGGGCGCCCACTCACAGCAAGCCGGCCCAGAGGAGCTGCCTTGCAAGTGAGCTTGGGCCAAGCTTCGGGCTCAGTGCAGCCAGTCTGTGCAGATCCAGTTGGTCTGTGTGTGTGGCCTTTGCATGAAAGCGCCAAGGCCGAAAGTTTGCCGGCCATTTGCATGTGCATGAGGCGAGCCTGAGGGGCTCCAACTTGCCACTAGCTAGTTTGAGGCCCCAAGTTTTGATTGAAATTTGCCTGAATAAATGCCTGCCCAATGGAATGGATTCTCGTCCATTCCAGTGCATTGTGCTCGTGTCGCTCAAAGCCTTGTGTTTGGTCGCTTGCCGAGCGGACGAGCAAAGCGAGCTCGACAAACAAGCTCGCGGCTGACAAGCGAGGCCAAAAGCTTGTCGGCTGGCCACTCCCAAGCGAGCGAGCTTGGCACAGCCGCATGCTGATGGCTGCAAACTGTGGGCCGCAAACTAACTAATTCTCGAACACACAAAACGACTGGCCAACACTGACCAATTTGGTTGGCCGAAAACTGACCATCACGCTGGGCCCAAATTGAAAAACCTCATGAACTTGTGGCGCGACCAAACTGCGCCGGCGACTGTCATGAACTGAACACGAAACTGAACACCAAACCAAATTCGATGAACCACAAACCACAATCAACAACCAACGAAAACAACCACCGCAACCACATATTGTTGATTAAGACACGCTGTTGTGAGCGCAACCAAGCGAACAGTGTTCCAGCTCGAGACGGCCAGACGGCGGCAGTCCTAAGCTCGAGCGGCTGAAAGGCAGAGAAGTGATTGTTTTTCCGCTTTCTCAGCGCCACTTCCACTGCACAATATTGGCCTCTATCTCTGTCTGTCGTTCCAGAGGAGAAAGAGAGAAAGAAAGATCTGTTTCGCCGACACTTGGCTGTAAGTGAAAATTGCCTCCTTCAGGCCGCTCGTTTGTTCCATTTTCGCCAGACAGACAGACAGACAGTCGTCCGTTTTGCTGAGCCAGTTCCACCAAGCGACACTTTTGCGTTCAGAAGGCCGACTTTTTGCGGCCAAAATCCATCAAAGTCATCAACAGATATTGAAATTCGCCCACCAGACACTAGACGCCAGCTGCCAAGTCCATCGGCGCTGCAGACAGCCTGCGGGCGCACAACTGGGAGTTGTTTCTCTCAGACAACTGTGTCTCCTCAGTCTCTCTCCCTTTTCCCCCCTTCTCCTCCTTGTCCTTGTCTCCGACAGGCCGCCACTGGCCAGACAGGAAGTGGCTCGGCGGGCCCCAGTTTGGCCAAGAAAATTGGGCGGACAAAATAAATTCTGCGGCGAGCTGAGGAAAATAAATACAATATGTTCCTTGTTGTGTGGGCGCCCACTCGCTGCTGCTCCGCCACAGTTTGGGGCTGGCCCAATTCGGGACAAGGAAAAGCGGCCAACTGGGCGACTCGCCAACGCCACATGCCAAGATCGAGCCACCAGATTGGCCCGCGCCAAGCTAGCTGGGCGCCAGTTTTCCGCCCCTCTGACTCGTGGGGCCCAAAAAGGCGTCCAAGCAGAGGCGCGTCGCGGCCAGTCTTCGGGCCGCCCACACGCGTGGGCCAACAAATTGTTTATTATTTTCCCGCCGAGCGAGCGTCTTGCCCGGCTCGCAAGACAGGGCGTCTCTGGCAGAAGCTCGGCAGAGCTCAGAACCGGGCCGGAAGTGGGCCGAGAGGGAAAACGAATTACCAGGCCGGCTTGTCCGCTCGAATCTCATCAATTAGGTCGCCTTGAGGAGGCGCTCGGGTGTGAGAGGGGCGCCACTCGGTGCTCTGTGGCTAAGCAGCCGCCGTCCAAGTGCAGAGCCAGTGCAGAGCTAGTGCAAAGGAGGCAAAAGAGGCGCTCCAGAGTGCTGGCGAGCGGCATAATCAGGCCTTTATTGAGTTGTAAATGGGCAGGAAGATGAGAAAATGCAAGTGGCCTTTGGGCCACTGTGAAAGGCTACTCGACGGCCTCCAACTGGGCGCCGGTTGCCTCGTGGGAGGCGGCGAGCTTGCAAACGAGCCGGACGCGCCAGGTGCCCACTGAGCCTCGGGGGCGCCCGCTCAAGGTGGGCGGAATTTCCTCCCAAGTGCAAAAGTGGGGTCCTTCCTGTGCTGCGGCTCCTCCGGCGCTTTTCTGCCGCTTTTTTGCCGCTTTTTTCTCGCTTTTTTGGCTCTTTCGCGGCCGCAACACACAGTAGATGCTGCCAGTCTCTGCGATTGCGGCCAGTCTCCAGCACTGCCTGCGCCCTTCCGGAGCAAGTCCGCAGCTCCGGTTTCGGCTTACACCAAATGGGCGACTCGAAATGGCGCAGACACTCTCCGGCCGGCCGCAGACGACCACTGGCCCAAGCGGGGGGAGCTTATCTGGTCCGCAGACTGGCACTGGCAGAGTGGTGTGCAAGCCCGGCCGCAGACTAGCACTGGCGTGTTTACCCAAACGAGGCGCCCTCCTTCCTTCCCGCCGACTGTCCCCCCTGGCTCGTGTGCGGCGCTCCCAGTCTGCGCCGCTTTCACTCCAGCAGCAGCAGCCCAGCCAACGAGTGTCCCTCTTTGTATGTTTGCAATCGTCTCTGCGTGTCTGTCAGCCTGATTGACAGTGGCACTTCCCGCCGGCTGCATCCTTGCCAATTAACTGGCCGCCTCAAACTGCTGCCAGTTGCGCGATCTCCAAAAAGCAGCCAACGGAGCTCAAACTCGAGCCTGAAATGCCAAACTCGAGGCTCCAAATCGCTCGGCATTTCGCTCGCTCCAATCCGGACATTTCTACTCCACTTCCGGTTGGTACTGCTGATTCCCTTTCCCTTTCTAGTTCCAGTTCCAGTTAGAGGCACTTGCGAGCTTGCGGCCCGGCGCTTAGTGGCCGGCGAAATGTAAATCCTCATTGGCCAGCCCCAAGCTCACCTACTGGCGCAAATCCTCGAGGGGCCAGTTGAGCTGCGGCCGAGCGAGCGAGCTCGAGTGCGTTCGGCCAACTCTCAACTTGGCTGCTCTCAACTCGTTCGCCAGACCCAAGATGTGGCTCCGCTCATTTGGGCGCACTCTTTTGGACCCAAATGGCCGGCCGCCCATTTGCACACGCGCCACTCGCAAGCCGGCTTCTCGCTAATCTCTCCCAGCGACTGGCCGCCGGCTCGTCTGCGCTTCCTCTTCCGCTTCCGCCGGCTCCAACGGCGAGCCAGCCAACCTAAGGCCGCCCGAGACAAAGCCGGCCTAAAGGCGCCGCATACAAACACGGGAAACATGGCGCAAAAACAAAGCTGTCCGGCCCATTGAGTTTGCGCCCGCTCCTTAGGACTAAGCGCGGCTGGAAGAAGCTCCACTGGCCGCCTCCAAATAAGCCCAAATCTTTTCCCTTCTCCCTTTTTGCCTTTTTCCTCCACCATTCGACACGCCCTCGCGCTCAAGTGGCCCTCGACTGCGCCAATGAATGGCCAGACGTCTGCCTCTGGGGCTTGGTGTGCGCAAGCGAGCTTGCCAGCCGACTTGCTGCAGCCGACAAGCCGCCGGTCAGCCGGACAGGCCCAAGTGGCGCTCTATCTCTCCATCTCAGACACTCTCTCGCGCTCCACTGTCTCCTCTCTCTCTCTCTCTGTCTGCTCGACACACTCTCGCTCGCAACTCGCCCATGCAGCTCGGCCACTTCCGCTTTGGCGCCCCGCTCCAGTGGGGCGACTATCTTGCGGCGATCAGCGCAGTCCACGTGTCTGGCGAGCTGCTGCGGCCGGTCCTTAGGGCGCGCGCGGGCGGCGGGCCCAAAGGAGCGAAAGAGGCGAGCAAAAAGAGCAAACAGGCCACCCAATCGACTAACTGGCCACAACTCTTCCAACGCAACATCAACAACAACAACAACAACAACAACAACGACGATGCGAATGTATCTGTGCGACTTGCACTCGCTTGCACACGGCGGCCCCAATTCGGTCCAATAAAAACGGAAACGCGCGCGAAATGGACCACGAAAAACAAAACAAATCCCGAACGGCGCAAAACAAACAAAACACACACACACAAACGGCCACATTCACGTTTTCTTTTGGAACGTTCATGTTTTGGAACTCTTTTTGGAAAACCGAAAACGAAAACAAAAAAACAACAAAAAACGAAACTCTAAATGAAATAAAATAATGCATCGCCACGCCACACTAGCTCGGCCGCAAGCAGCCAGCATGCACCAGGAGGCGCCGCCGGTAAGCTCGATCGGGCTTGGTGGCGGCGTCTGGGTGGGCGGCCAGTTGGAGGAGGCGTCTTGTGGGGCGGGCGACAAGACAAACAGAGAGTTGGCGGCGCGGCTGAGCGCGAAAATTCTCGCCGACGCGCTCAGACGAGTGGACGAGACAGTCTCCAGTGAGGAGCGAGCGACAACAACAGTCGCCAGCTCGCCCAATGCAAACGAGCAGGACCAGCTCGGCCGCCAAGACCGAGCCTTCGAGCAGCTCCTGCAGCTGCTTGGCGGCGGCCGCGTCGCTCTCAGTGTGCGGCCGGCCAGCATGGGGGCGCACCTAAGCTTCGACCGAGCGGCTGGCGAGCTCGAGCCGCCCACGCAGACGGCCGCAGGTGGCGCAACGTGTCCACTGTGCGAGGGCTGTGGGCGCCTGTCGCTTGGAGCGGATGCGGGCGGAGCTAAGGACTCCCAGTTGCTGGCCGGCGAGCTCGGCGCCAAGTTGCTGACCGCAGCTGCAGTGTCGGCAGTTTGCGCCCAAGACAGCCGCTTTGGAGCCACGCCGGAAGCGCGTCTGCTGGCCCGCCGGCTCGACCGTCTGCTCGGCCAGCTCGCCGTGTCGCTCTCCTTCGGCGGGCGCCAGTCGCCCGCCGATTGGCCGCAAGATAATTGGCCGGAAACGGCGGCTACTTCTGCTAAGACAGACCGGCAAGCGAGGCTCAGGCAGGAGCTTGGTGACCAGCGTGAAGGCGAGCTCGAGGGGCGAGCGATGAAAGTGGGGGCCGAAAGAGAGATGCTGGAGGAGCTGGACGGGCGTGGCCTGGCCAAAGTGGTGCGGGATTTGCATGAGGAGCGCCGGCGGCTCGAGGAGCAAGTGGGACTGCTGGCGAGACTGAGTGCGGCGCCAAGGCCGCCGGAGGAGAAGCCGGAAGCTGCGGGGCGGCCGCTGGCGAGCGACGATCTGGCTGCCGAGGAGGAGAAGGACGACGAGCTGGAGGAGCTGTTCAGAGGGCGGCCGGCGCTCGTCGCCAGTCTGTCGGCCTCGTCGGCGGGGGCCAGTTGTTATGGGCAGTGGCGGGCGGGCGGCGAGAGTTCTGGGGGCGGCGGCGGTGGGGGCGCCAGCCCTAAGGGGCGGACGCAGTTCCAGCCGCCGCCAGCCAGACAGCACAGGCAGCAGGCCCAGAAGCCGGCCCGAATATTGAGCTCGAACATAAATTTAATGAAGAGGATGGACACGCTGAAGCGGCGCAAGATGAAGCGCAACGAACAACTGCCCCCACAACAAGCGCAGCAACAACAACAGCAACAACAGCCGCAACCACAACCGCAAATGCAAACACAAACACTCACGCAAACAGAAACGCAAACACAGTTGCCCGTCCATTTGAACGCGTCGCAGGCGGCCCGCAACGCGGGACCAGCGCGCCCCCACAAGTCCGACGCCCAGCCCGCAGAGAGCGGCTCCATTCGCGACGTGCACGCCCGCCCACCCGCCCCGCCCTCCACCGAGGGGGGCGTGGCGTCGACGTGCGGGCCGCAGACGCAGGCGGCCTCTGTTGGGGGAGGACAGTCTGTGGCGGCGGCTCGTCGTTCGAGCGGCCAGCCAGCGAGGCGGCCCGAGACTGACGTGGAGGCTAACGCGGCCCTGCTGCAGCGGCTCGAGGACGAGCACGAGCACGAGTGCGCGGGCGCGACGGCGGGCCCCCTGGCGCCATCTAAGAGGAACAAGGGCGGCCCCCAACAACGCTCGGCCCACCTCTACCAGACGGTGCGCAGCTCGCTGGCCAGCCTCGTGCTGGGCGACTCGGCCGCCGACCAGCGTCTGGCGGCCGCCGCCGCTTCCGCCTCCAGCGCCCAGACCGAGCTGGCGAGTCCGAGCCGGGCCGGAAGTGGAGCGGGTCGCCTGTCGAGCATGCTGCCTTGGCGGGAGAAGGCGAGCAGCCAGTCGACGGAGCCTAAGGGCTGCTCGCGAGCCGGCCACTCCAAGCGCTTCAGTCTCAGCTCGCTGGGCTCCAGTTTCACGGCGGCCATCACGTCGCCCTTCAGCTCGCCCAAGCGCACTGGCCGCACCCAAGCCGCAGACCAGCGCCGCCACTGGCCCGCCGCCATGGAGCCGCCGGAACCGAACGGCGCCCAGCCGGAAGCGGACGAGCTCCAGCCCCTAGCTCAGGTGGCCGCCAGCTCGACGCCGGTGTTCGCCAAGCAACAAATGGGCGCCAAGTCGGCGGCCAGCGGCAAGCCGTCGCAGGCCAACAGCGGAAACCCGTGCGCCTGTTTGCCGGGCTCGAGCCAGAGTCTCGAGTCCCTCGGCTGCAACGAGCAGCAGCAGCAGCAAGACCGCTGACAGTGTCTCGTCGTGACCACAATCAACATTGAGACTTTAAGCGAAGACTTCGCTTAAAAGAGAAATCTCAAGGAGGGAGATCTAAGCTCGACTTCTTAGCTCGACTTTTGGCCTCGCTGGATTCCTAGACTTGCAATCATCTGAGAGAACAATCAATGGAAAAACGTCAAGTTCTGGCCCAAAAGGTCAAAAACTCGCCCAAAAGCAAAAATGAGACTTGAGCAGATTGTTGGAACAGGATTATTGCACAATTATTACACAGTTGTTGCCCCTCGATTGAGCTTTTCCATGGGGATTAAGGTGGAAAAAACAGTCGCCAATTTGTTCTATTTATTTATCAATTGTTCTTCCAATGGTCTTCACCAATGAGACACACAAACAGACAATTAAAAAGCCGAAGATATATTTTCAATTTGCGTCCTAGAACATCATCTTTTTCACTTCTTTCATCGCCACATCTTCCAAAGTGTGGCAATTCCACTCATTTCGATACATCTTCAACCTTAGCATCTAATTGGTGTCTCTCGAATGTCAACCAGAGACTATCACAGTTCGCACATTGGTGGCTTGCATGGTGCACCGGAAGAGGCGCAACAATATATCGAAAGTATATAAAATTTGTTGATAACTTTCTCCACTTCCGCTCACACTTCCGTTTGCATGTTGTCCATTCCGCTTGAGTTTCGGCCCGTCTCAATGGTCTGGTCGCTCGAGCAACTGGCCGTCTCGTCGCCACTCTGCTGACAGCAAGCCCTGAAGCTCGCCTGCTCGCCCAACACCAACAACTCGTTCGCCGACGACGAGGGCGTGTTTCCGTTGCTTCCGCTTCCGCCGCCGCCACTTCCGCCGCTGCCAGTGACCAGTCGCACTCGCGCCTTGTTGGCCGATCTCAACGAGGCCACCATGTTGCAACCGTTTCCGGCCGCTTGGAAGGCACTCTTGCTCAGCTGGTGTTCGTCCAGCACCGGAAGGAGGTGGAAGTAGACCAGCTGGTTTGGGTTGTTGTTATCGTCTGGCTGTGAGGTCAAGATGTTTTCCTGCTGCTTGAAACAGTCCTCCACTGACTGGCTGTCGAGTGGCTCGCCTGTTTCTCTGAATATTGTCGACGAGATCTGCCGTTTGGGTTTTCGTTTGGTTCATTTCCACAGGTTAGACACAGTCTTGGTTGGGTGATGGAATTAAAATCCAAATGCTCACTTGGGTGACCATTAGCTCTGGCCTTTGGGGGACCTTTGGTTAGGGAAGACTGCAAGCACATGCAAAGCGTGGGCGACTGTCCATTTTGAGATTTAAATCCCATTTTGACACTTCAAAGTGGCCGGAAAGAGTCGCCTAGCTCAGGTCTTGGTGATGGTTCAGTGGAAACTCGGCCCAGTTTAGCAAAGTTCATCCGCAACTCCGCAGGTTTGTGGCCCACTTGGCTGTCTGTTGGTTTTTTCGGGAATTTAGATTTTTGCAAATTGCAAATTTGCAAAAATTTGCGAAATGGGAGAAAGCAAGCAAGCGGGAAGGCGTTTAGTTTTGGGAACCAAGTTTTTCAGGTGGCATGCTTTTGGTTGGTAATTCAAATCAAGCTTGGGGCGCCAAATGATACGAAAACATGCGGGAGTCTAGCTGGCTTGCCACTCGAGCAAGAAGCTCGCCAGTTGCACTTACATTGGTCGACTTGCCGTTGGCTTTGCTGTTGTTGTTGTTGTTGTTGTTGTTGTTGTTGTTGTTGTTGTTGTTGTGGTTGGCCAGTTTGTGGTTTTGGCCGCCATTTAGGGCCACTTGTTGAGTGCGGCCCAGGAGGCTGGACTTGAACTGGGGCTTGGTCTTGAGCGCGGGCTTGAGAGGCGCCTGGGAGAGGAAAGTGGCCTCGAAGGGCTGGACTAGTTGGGTGGTGTGGTCGAGTGGCTGGTGGCGCAGTCCGTTGGCCTTTAGGCTGAGAGAGCCTGTCTTTGGCGGCGCTTGCATTTCGATGCCGCCAGATGGCGACCCATTCGCGCTGCCCTGCAGACTGGCCGTCAGGGTGGCCGTGCTCGAGCTTGTCTCTGAGCCATTTGTTGCTGGCGTCGAATTGGCGGGCTCCTTGCGGCTCGGCTGGCCGACCACGTAGGACGAGTAGTACTTGTGCTGGGCCGCCTGCTCGCCGCCCTCCCCAAGCTCAAGCTCTGGAGCAAAAGCGGAAGCGGAAGCGCCTCCCTGTGGGCCCCTGTCCGTCTTGGCGCTCAGTCCGATGAGCTGTTCGCCCTTGTGGGCGACTGTGTGTGGAATTGGATAATAAATCGTAAGTAAAGTAAGAGAGATGCGGGCACAGTTAGTCGTCCGTGTCGAAAGAACTGAAATCTAATCCGGAAATCTATGATTCATGAGCTGCCGAGTTTTTGGGCCTTTTCAATGAGTGAATCTTGGAGTGAATTCTCCAAATTTTGGAAAAGCCGGAGCCACGCCCTCGCGGGCCTCGGTCTTAAAACCGTTGGAAAACTGCATTTCATCTTCCAATACTCACCTGGACGAGCACTGCCTGTGGAGGACTGTTCGTAGCTGGACTGGTCGGGCTGCTGTTGGGGCCGCGAGCAGGACGAGCATGAGGAGGAGGCGGGCGAGTGGGCGTTGCTGGCCGGGCGGTGGGCGTTGCTTGTCACTTGCAGGTGGCGCGCCAGCAGGCCGGCCTCGTGGCTGGCCGCTGAGGGGGACGCGCGTTGGTGCTGCTGCTGCGCCTGTCTGGCCGCCTGGCCGCTAATGACCAGGAGCTGCTGGCGCTGGTCGGGGGCGTTTGCGGCCGGCGAGCTGGCCAGCGAGCCGCTGGGGCGCGCCAGCTGAGCGGAAGTGGCGCCCGCGTGCTGGTAATGGGCGGCGAACAGGCGGGGCTGCTGCTCGTCCAGCTCGTCTCGCTGCTGCTGCTGGATGGCCAGGCTGAGCGGCGACTGGCCGGCCGAGGGCGAGGAGCCACCAAGCTCGAGCCGCCGAGCGCCCTCGTCGCCCGCCGGCAACACGACCACCTGCGGCTCCTGGGCGAAATCAAGCTCGAGGGGGCGCGGCCGCCCGAGACTGTTGTGGGTGGGCGTGGCGCGGCCCGCAGCCCACACGAACTGCTGCTGCTGCTGCTGAGTTGGGGCTTGGGTGCGGGGCAGGGTGCCCAGAGCCGAGTGGGCGGCCGTCCAGTGGGTGGCGGCGGGCCACACGGGCTCGGCCTGGGCGCCCCCGGAAGCGGCGGACTGTTGCTGGGTGGCCGGCAGGAACTCCTGGATGCCGGCCAGCGTGAGGTGGGCGCCGGCGGGGTGCCACTTGAGGAAGTTGTCGCTGCTGGAGCTCTGTCTGAGGCCGGGGGCTCGCGAGGGCGCCCCCGCGAGCGCCGACGAGATGCGGATGTAGTCGTGGCCGAGGGCGAGCTCGGGCGGCGGCGGCGGCGGTGGAGCCTCCCGCTGACTGTCCCCGTTAAGCCCGAGCTCGAAGTCCACCGGATGCGACTCCTCGGCGCTCGCCAGGGCGATAACTCGCGCGCCACGCCCCCCGCTCGCGCTGTACAAACTGGCCGAGTCTGGGCGGCCCAGCAGCACCAGTTGCTGGCCGCCCTGAGTGTGAGTTAGGGCGCTCGAGTTGGCCAGGAAGTGGCGCGAGCTCTCGTTGCTGGAGGCGCACGAGTTGTTCTGGCTCGAGCGGGCGCTCGACACGTACGCGTTCGCCTGGACGCCCACGCGCTGCTGCTGGCCGCCAAGCTCGCCACCTCCGCCACTTCCGCCGCCGCCGCCGCCCCCACACTTCCGCTGCTCGTCGGGCGGCTCGTCTGGCTTTGAGCTATTGCCGGGTGGGCGTGGCGCGGCGGCCACCAGCACGCCGCTCAGGTCGACGTACTTCATGAGCGCGAAGGTGATGGAGGCGAACAAGGCGAAAATGGCCACCGTCACGGCGCACACCAGCAGGAAGGGGCTCCAGCTGAGGGCGAGCACCTGGTTGAGGAGCGGCGCCGGGCCGGAAGTGCGGCCGCTTCCGGCGGGCCAGAGCGGCGCCAGACCTGCGGGCCAGGCGGGCGGAGTGTCTGCCCATGTCGTGCGGTTGGCCGTGCGCGCCCTTAGCGCCACCGGCCGGCTGGCGCCGCGCGCGTTCATCGCGTAGATGGACAACAGGTACTCCGTGTCGGCGCTCAGCTGGTTGGGCGCCGTCAGGAAGAGCGCCTCGTTCGAGCTTCTGCTGAGGGCGGCCTGAGCTCTTCCGGTTGCAGCAGAGGACGCGCCCCACACAGTTCCCGAGTGCGAGTGGCGCTGCTTGGGCTGTCGCGGACCTGCCTCGCTCACCAGACTGGCCGCGTGTCTGCCGCTTCCTGTGGGCGCGGCCGGAAGCTCGCCCGGCTGCTGGTCGTTCAGGGCGGGCCCTCCAGAGACAGTCTCGTCAGACGGCGTGTCTGAGTCGCCAGAGATGGAGGTCAAGTCGAGGGCGCCCTCAGGCAGCTGGCCGGGCGCGCTGCCCGTCAGGTTGGCCACCAGCTGGCCGGGCGGCCGCGCCGCGTACACCTCCATGCGCAGCGCCTGCTCTTGGCCCCCGTCGTAGCCCGGCTGGCAGGCGACGGCGAGCTGGCCCGGCTGGCTGGCTCGCAGCAGGCGACAGTTGCGCGGCTGCTCAGGGGGCTCGGCAGCGATCAACTCGTACACGCAGGGCTCCTGCTGCTCGCCAAGCGAGTTGCGCGCCCAACACAACAAACTGCCGTAGTCGAGCTCGGAGCGCGCCGTGTACGTGGCCACGCTCACCAGCGGGTCGCCCTCGGGGTCGCCGCCCACCAAGCTCTCGTCCAGATAGACTAGCGGCCGGCCCAGCCAACTTCCGGGGCCCTGGCCCGCTTCCTGTCGCCCTTGTGCCCTCTGCTCGGCCTCGGGCTCGCCTGCGGCTACTGCTTCGGGCCCGAGCTCGCCCGTGGGACCCTCGCGGGCCACGAACGCCCACCTGTAGCTGAGCGCCTCGCTCGGGTTGGCCTCCACGCGGCAGTACACCTTCACGGGCTCCATGCGGGCCGCCCCGTAGCGCTTCTTGTGCATTGCACCCCGTCCCGCGCGCCCGCGACTCCCGACTGGGCGTGGCGACCCGCCGCCCGCAGCCTGCGTGCGCGTAACGGCAAATTCGCTGGCCACGCCCCCCTGCTCGGGCTCTGCGCAGTAGGGGGCGTGTTCGACTATGAGCTCCACCGTGTTGGAGTGAGCCTCGCCCACGGAGTTCAGGGCCGAGCAGGTGTACTGGCCGGCTTGGTGGCGCTTGATGCGTTGCAACACGAGCGACTGGTTGCTCACGATGACGCCCAGACTGACGTTGGACTCGAGCTCCTTGCCCTGGTGCCACCAACGGAGTTCGTGGGCCTGGGGCTGCGCCTCGACGGAGCACTCGAAGTAGACGTCGTGCAGCTCGCGCACCGGCTTGTTGGCCAGCTTGTCGCCCAGGGCCAGCTTGACGCGCGGCAAGTAGTGCACCTCCAGGCGCCACGAGTCCTCCAACGGTTGCCCGCCGCCCGGCCCACTCGACGCCAGCGGGCGCTGCGACCACTCCTCAGGCTCGCCCGCATTGCTCTCCCTGGCGCCCCCACTTCCGATTGGGGCCCCGCTCGGCTCGCTTGGGGCGCGCCTGGAGGAACTCTCGGCGGCAATCTGGGCGCCCTCCGCCTGGCACGTGATCACTTGGCCCGAGTCCTCCACTTGAGGCACAATGGTCAGCGTTGAAGTGGTGACGTTCGAGTCGGCGCTCAAGTTCTCCCTAATGTGCACCAGTCTGAAGTTGCTCGGCCCACTTCCGGCCGGCTGGCTGCCCACTGGACTGGCTCGAAGCCGCGCCGAACCTCTGAACCAGCTGATGGTCGCCTCGGGCCTGGCCCCTTCGGCGCGGCACACGATTTCCAGACTCTTGTCGGCGAGCACTGGCACGCGCTCGTTATCTATTTGCACTTTCAGTGGACGGACTGCAATTGGGCAATGTTGGCGATTGTTTGTTCGTCCACGTTGGTGGTCGCCAGTGGTCATCAGTTGCCAGTGGCCAGTGGCCGTGTTCAGTTTCGAGTTTGGGGTTAGAAGTTTAGGGTTTGGATTTGGTTAGAATTTGACCTAAAAGGGCGGGTTTTGGTTGCTTTTCTCGCCCGTTGGAGGTCGCCAAATGGGCGCCCATTTGGCCAACACTCATTGAACACTCATGCATCCTGCAGACAAGCTCGCCTGCTCAAGGCAACACAAGTGCAACTGTCGCACGAAGAGGGCTCAAAGTTTGCCAAATT
>Ga0058701_10000550_pt1 | contig 25429 bp, 8 predicted proteins | sample AgamicOrMae_FD_97039 | JGI IMG/M metagenome (GOLD analysis project Ga0058701, IMG submission 97039) | Agave microbial communities from Guanajuato, Mexico - Or.Ma.e | ecosystem: Host-associated > Plants > Phyllosphere > Phylloplane/Leaf | place: Guanajuato, Mexico | collected 2012-06-04 | reverse complement strand
GTAATATGGGAGCGGTAGGTTAACTTAATATTTTACTAAAAAAATCCTTGTGGGAAATTTCCGCTGAGGAAGTTCATTAAAACACAAGACGATTAAAAAGACTTTATCAACAATAAACCAACTGACCTAACAGGCTACAGTGACATTTTAGCGGTAATGTCTCTAATATGTCAGATGTATACTTTAAAAATATATACTCTTCGAAAAATCATTTTTAAAAGTTATATTTTAAAAGGTTTACGTTGAAGCAAAAATCACCAAACTTCTATTACATCATATTTTGTTTCCATAGAGAGGTTTACAACAAAATATGCACAGTAAAAGAAAAAAAAGAAAGAAAAAAAAGAGCAAAAAATGTTCAGATTAGTTACTTTTTTTCTTTCTTTTTTTTGAGGCTGAAATAGCATGGGGTTGAGGTTGTTTTTTCTCTTAAGTAGATTAGAAAAAAATAAAAGGAAAAAATTGAGGACGAACGGAGTGAGATAACGAGATGAGACTGGTTCCCATCTGTTTTACAGCTAGTCGATAAACAGAGACAGAATTTTGTAGCGTAACGCTACGGCTAAACCAAAACACATGGGCAGCATTCACTCGCGAATGCGATTGTTTCGTGCACCCAAACCTCCGCAAAACGGCTGTAAAAGTCAATTATTGCATGAAAAAATTAGAAAAAAATTCTTAGAACTAAAAGTCTTCGCGATTGAACGGACGATGTTGTTCTCAAGTGAAAATTCATAATATGGTTATGAGAAAATGTTGCTTTGAAGTGTAGATTTAGCATTTTTTTCAGCCTAAAATTTTAGAATTCGTACGTAAAAACATCCCTAAATCGATAAATTAGGTTAATTTCAAAAAATAGTTTCTGGCTCATTAAAAACAACAACAAAAAGTACAACTAATTGAAATAATTTGTAGGAAAAACAAACTGACAAAGAAATTTGTACATTAAAAGCAGATTACAGTCCACGTATTAGACATTACTTTGATTGAAATGAGATATCAGATGGACGTTTAAGCCCATAGTATTTTGCATCGAGTTAATAACCCTCTACCGCCCAGCGATGCAGTTCGGAAACAGCAGAAAAAAATATTTTAGAGGATCGTCTTAGTGCAGTATTGTCACAATTTAAAAAATATCACCCCTTTGAAAACCTAAAATTTAACAATTTAGGCGTTTTCCAAAGCTTTGAATCGCGTAATTTAATGGGAAAAATCCTTCGAATTCCACTCGAGCTAAATTTCTCCAAATACTTTGGGCGGTTTGACCTGACAAAAAAACATGCACATAGGCCTTCAGCAAATTTGAGAAATCCCCCAAATTTAACAAATGAGAGAGCCTATAAGCGGAGAATTGTGCCATGGAGTGTACTGCTCCGCAAATTTTCAACACGTGTTTCCTAAGAAGGACAACAAGGAAGGAAAACTTTCCCCTCTCCAGATTTTTACTGCAACTTGAGGAAAGACGCGCTGAAGTCGAACCTTATTTTTAGTCAACCTCTTGGTCTTATTTTAGGCGTTTTTCACTTAGGCACGCCGCGAACAGCTTATCTCGGAGGGTACTCTCCCGTTTTATTACCACGGGTTTCCTTATAGGTGCAGATAAAGCCCAAAAATTGCTCGCTATAAACACTTTCCTCGAAACCAACAAAACTTAGGGCCGTCGATAATAATATAGAACGTTCCTGTCATCAATATGGTATTCGTTACATCCTTTCCGTATTTGCAGTACACTTAAATTTTTAAAGGCAAATTTATCTTAACCCACTACCGCCCAGCGATGCCGTTCGGAAACAGAAAAAATATTTTAGAGGATGTTTTGGGTAGCTGTCATAAGCGCCAAAAACCACAAGCGCCAACGCCGAAAGCGCCAGTCCGTACCCGCCAAACGAGAAAAGTCGCAAACTCCAAATCTCGTAACCGCAATACTAACCTCACCTAACCTAACTTAACCTACCTTTACCTAACCTAACTTGACCTAACCTAACCTATACAAACTTTGGCGTTTGCGCCTTTTCTCATTTGGCGGTTACGGACTGGCGCTTGCGGCGTTGGCGCTTGTGGTTTTTGGCGCTATCGAATGCCCCCCGATGTTTTAAGATCAGTATTGTCACAATTCAAATAATACCACCCCTCTGGAAACGTAAAATTTAAAAAATTAGGCATTTTTCAAAGCTCAAAGTTTTGTATTATTACCGAAAAAATCCTTCCAATTTCTCGTAAGCTAAATTTCACTCAAAATACTTTGGGCTGTTAAAGGTTAAACACCGAGCGGAGAGGGAAAAAAGCTAGATTCCAGCTGATTTTGCAATGATTTTTCTTTGAGCCAAAACCGTGTCATTTTAACAGTTGTTATTCTAACAGTAGCAAAAAAGGACGAAAAACAAGCTTGTAAGGATATGGTGGCTCAAGGACACCTGTCACCAAAACCGGTACGAAACTCTTCTGATCAAAAGTTGCTTTGATAGAATAATGAATGAAGTAAGGGGCAGACTGAACATCGAAATGACAGGTCTCGAGGAGAAAACGCCAAGGAAACGAAAGGGCACATTTATGGAATGGGGAAGGGGAGGTATTTTTGCCTGCTGTCAAAGCAAATACGCCATGTTTGACGGCGACTCCCCCCTCCCCTACTTTCCCTACCGGAAACCTTTGCTATCACGGGACATGTCACCCCTTCACGCCGTCCAATCTTCCTACGCCAACTTTCAGAAGAAAAAGTTAAATTCTCATTTTCTTCCAAAGACCTAATGATTTTCGACCTTGCTTTTCAAAAATGTCCTAAATGCAGTTAGTAAAAAATACAAGAAAATAGATGTCTTAAAAAAATTCCAATATTAAACACTACTCTCCCTACATTCTTTGATTTCATGTAGAAATCACTGCCTCAAGTAAAAAACCCTCTTTTAAGTCACATAAAAAAGCCAGTTTTCTAATTTTTACATTTTTTTTTCAAGGTATTCAGGAAATAAGCAAAGGAGTTTTAGGATAAAGTTTCGCAAATTTGATTCTTTTTACGTTCCTTTTTGTAGGATCCTTGAAATAATCGAGAAATTTTAGCATTTCGTTTTGTAGTTCTGAAACATACAAAAGATAAAAATCTTCCCATTTACTATGAACGGGTTTACGCACTCGGTTTTACGGCTACTTCTATGAACGGTTCAATCACCTGCAATGTCTAAGGTGGCAAATATTCTTGTCGGATTTATCCAAAATATTGTAGATCTACGGTATTCGCAACATCAGCAATCGCTAAAATCGTAGTTTTGAATATCGTTGCTCCTCTCAATGGGATTTTGATCAGGAAGCGTTAAGGCACACGTGAAAAATTACGGGGGGCATTCGATAGCGTCAAAGACCACAAGCGCCAACGCCGCAAGCGCAGTCCGTAACCGCTAAACGAGAAAAGTCGCAAACACCAAAGTTCGTATACGTTAGGTTAGGTCAAGTTTGGTCAAGCTAAGTTAGGTCAGGTTAGGTAGGGTTAGTATTGCGGTTAAGACCTTTGGCGTTTGCGACTTTTCTCGTTTGGCGGTTACGGATTGGCGCTTGTGGTTTTTGGCGCTTATGACAGCTACCCAAAAATTACAAATTTTAGAATTTAAAGGTTTCTCCAGGAAAAAGGTTAAGATAGGTTACATGAAAGAGTAGAATTTTCTTTCACTTTTTTTCACGGTACACACGCAGATTGTGAGAGAAAAGCAAAGCAGGGGTCTGTGATTTGAGCAAGACCCCAACCCTTTCAGACCTCCATACCCGCCATCACAAAGCCGCAAGAAAACACTATGAATCAGCACTTGTGTGTATCTTGTGGGCTCAGACTTTCATACATCTTGTTCCGGCAAACTTTTGCTAGACTTTGAACATATCATCCGGGATGAAAAGGTGCAACATATGCAAATTACTTCGAATACGTGATCCGTAACGTAATCGTAAGGTTTTGATTTCTTCTTGTGGTATGGAAATGAAGACTTAAGTACGTATTTCGTGAGTACGTTGGAGAGAAGTCAACAGTGAGGCAGCGCTTACAAGTCCGACTGTGTGATCAACGTATGTAGATTTTTATGAGCTTAAATCCGAGTCAAAAGTCCTAAAGAAATATTTCATAAGATGATCCTGAGAACTGAATGTTTAGGCCATTATGACATTTAAAATTTGAATCAGTTCTTTTCGCACGTCTATGTTAATACAAGGGAGACTTGAACGCACGGAAACCAACTTAATATATTTTCAATGGGGGGTTACGAATGCCCGAAAACCAAACTAATAATTTTATAAATAATTTTAAATGGAGCAGCGCGTAGTCACTTCGTAAAATTTATCTAACAGAAATCAGTCGAACGTAAAATTTTGACTAACTTTCTTTCGCATTAGACAAACGAATTTAACATATCGCATTAAAAACCTACATTTGCTGTTAGGCTACGAAAAAAAATGTCTCAGAGATTGTTCTTCTTTTAAAATTCTGGTTGTCAGTGCAAGCGAGCCGTTGAAAATTGGGATTTCATGGCGAAAAACATTCAGTGAGTTTGTTGTGAATTCTAAATGTCGCGCACAATAAGACTGTCTCGGTTCCAACTTTCGCTGCTAGAGGCCGCCATATAAAAGGATTTCGGACGATTTGTTGGGTTTCACGCCTTTCTTCAGACGATTTATTTACAGAATGCTATAAACTTAAAACGGATCTAAAATAGAAATCGTTAATGCAGCTTTATAATACGGAGTTCCGGGTATAGTCCAGTGTAGTGCTACTACCTGGCAGTGGCGTACACAAGGGGGGGGGGCGTCAACCATCCCCATTGAAGACGAAAAGTAGGCAACCCAAAGTACACGAATTGAGTATGCGTTTGTAAAGTAGGCAACAAGCGAGACAAAAAAACCCTATTGCAAGAGTCTGGGTACGCCACTGCTACCTGATTTGGTGAACTTCCGGGATGAACCGACGGGCTATGTCAAGGGACACCTCTTGCCAAGCCATTCAGTAAAAACTAATTCTTGCTATAAGTAGCACCATACCTTAAGTTAACCTGTAAAGCATAACCTGTTTCAAGCATGAAGGTAAAAAGGGAAAGGCTTTTTTTTAAAAAAAAAAGAATGATCAACCAATTAACAAGTATGTCAATGAAGAGGTCTTGTCGAGAGCTCTCAATTGATATGGTTATTAATAAGGATATCTTCAAAAATAAACAAATTACGCTCTTCCCCAGTTTTAACTTATCTAAACAGATGGGGCTACCTAAAACAGGGGCTAGTTTTCACAGAAGAATAAAGATTTACACCATTTTTTTCTCGTTGCCAGAAAAAGTGACGAACAGTGCAGGATTCAGCATAACGTATAGGTCTACCTAATTTAACCTAACTTTTAACAACTTAATCTAGTCGGCAACGATGATCTCGCTCTCTGTGCAAAATCCGGGCTGACGTAATCGCTTAAAAAAGCACTTTCAGTCGTTATCGCAAGGCACCGAAACAGCGTAGTTTACAACTTGTATCGAGCAAAACGGTGGGCCACTTGCGTCCAGCTCTGCTGTGTCCAACTGCGTCGTGTCCAGCACTAGCGCGGCCAGCTGCTCCCAACGTCGACCAACTCGCCTGCTTTTCTAACTGCAACGAGGTCATAACAGCCGTATATGGTCCGTCGGCACAGAGCGACTCTAAAGAAGCAACAGCTTCAAACCGCAAAGTCTCTTTACGACGAGAACTTGACTTTTCAGCGGATGGAACCAAAGATCAACGCTCTCTTTAACTAGAAGGCTGCGACAACAACTGCTGCTAGAACAGCTGAGTGCACGAGTCGAGTCACTCTCGAATCTTGTTAGTTTTTTTTTCGAAATTTGTGTTGGTAACACTAATGACTTGAATACGAGGGAACTCGCGCTCGGCCAGGTTAGTTCAATGGTATTGCCAACATAAGTTTCTAGAGACGAAAAGTCACTAGGTTTGCGAATGCGTCATGATTTGGATTACCTTTGTGCATGATATATACGTTCTTAGTTACGGGAGTTTTCTGAAATGAATACAATCTCCTTAGTTAAAAATCTTCATAAGTTCCATTTGATGAAAATATTGTACGTATCCATGAATAGAAGTCAATTAATTAGTAACTTAAAATGAAAGTTCCTTTCAAATGAAAGTACCTTGAAAGCCATTTTTTTAAAAACAAAAAGTAAGCATAGATTTTACCCCAAAACGAAAAATTATACTCATTTTGTTAACCTTTTTAAAGTTCTACGAAAGGTTTTTTTTTTAAATACAGAAGTTTCCTGAAATAGAATTTCTCTGAAATGTGAGAGTTCAGAAACAATAATTTTTAGAGATCGAGGTTCTCTTGGAAGACATATTTTCTGATGGAAGTTCTACAAAAAATATAATAAGCTTTTCTCATTGTAGGAGTTCCATTTTGGAGACAAATCCTCCGAAATGGCATTTACCCAACCTGTCCAAGATGGATATTTTCATTTAAGCAAGTTCTCCTAGAATAGAATTAACGTACGGAAGCTCCGCGGACAAAGAGTAAACCAAACCAGATGTAATCCAAATTGACTTCGCGTACAGCATTTTTTCGAAATTATTCACGTGTCGAACAACTCTTATTTCTTTGCAACGTTTATGTCTTAAAAATGAGACTACTCGTGCGTAAGCTAAGCTCACGTTCCAAATAAGCTACGAATATGGCTGTTTGGATTCGTGTTTTGTGATTTTTCGCTCGAATATCGACAGGTCTGTCGGTTAGCTTGTTTGTTGTTCCTTGTTTGGTTTATATTCCGGCACGCAAGCTGTCTCTGTCTGCGGTGGCGGGGAATTTTTCTCACAGGCGGCTCCTGTCAAGACCGCGGCCACGTATGAAGGATATTTTACCCGCTTCCTTTGTATAAATACAGATAAACACGTGCACAAGACACGTCGGCCGTGCTTGCAGCTCCGAAACTCGGTCTGACAGATAAACGTGGCCGCAACTTCAGCAGCCTTATGCGCACGAAATTTACCGGGAAACTTCGAAGCCAAGAAAAGGTTTTTAAACTACGCGCAGAGGTGCTCAGTTACTGGAAATACCGAGTGAACAAGCTCCGCGAAGTTGTCGATTCAAATGCCCGCGTAACGTGATAGCCAACCCTCAACATTTCCATGTAAGGGGTTTGCCTATGTCTCGGTTATAGGTGACTTAACCTAGACCCCAACGCTAATGTGCTTATTGTAAGATCATCTGAAGCAAGTCTTCTAATAAGATGACAAAAGAAGCTTCACACGCAAAAAAATACTTGGTCAAAATTACAATTTTTAGACAATTTTTATTTGGTCAAAGTAACTAAAAAAATGTAATGCTGACAAAATATGATGGTTATTTCAACAGACACAGTTGTAGTTTATAGGAACACAGAGAGATTGTCAGTGCCACAGATATTTGTAACTGTGACAAAGTCATTTTTTTGGGTGCAGGATTATGATCAGAGTGAAAGGGTTCCTTCGCGAGTACTCTGCCTCTTGCCTTTCACCGATAGATCACCGCAGTCTCTGAGATTCAGTGAATTTTCACTGATACTCAGAGACTCTCACTGATTCAAATTTAGGAGTGTTTCCTACTTGGTGCGTTGCTGTCCCTCAGATAAATCTGCTCACTGAATTGCTGATTGACATTATGAAAGGGCAGTTTAGGGGGTCCCTTACGAGATAATTATTGCTCCGGGGGCACTTTATGACCGGTGGGGTCCTTAGGAGATTCCCGGCTGCTGCGGGCTTTGATACGCGCAATGACGATCTTAGTATCTTAATAGTCATTTGACGACGGGCAGGATTAATGGCGAGAAACATGGCTGAATTCAGTCCGAAATGTCAGCAGCACAAAGTTGATAAGACCTGTTAATGAAACGTACTACCTTAATGTACAGTGATAAAAACATAGCGTCAAACCTCTTTTGCGTAGTCCTATACAAAGTTGGGGAAAATCGTTTTACGGTTAGTTTTTAAGGTAGTAGACTAGCGTCCGGCCAGGTACACTGGATGGGTAAAAAAATGCTTATTCAAAACCCACGAAACTTGTTGCAAAGTGTCTATATTTTCATTTAAGGTCTTAAAAGTTCACCCCTGCCTGGCTTGCGGACGAGATAAAGAGCTTAAAAACCACGCAAAACGCAAATTTTACGAAAATATGGCTAAAACAAGCTTTTGAATGCCATTTTTGTCGTTATTTGGTCGGTAGCACCCACGTTTTCCTTTCCTTTTTTTATTTATTGAAGGTGCAGGTGCTTATTCTTGAATGTCCAGTGCCTTCTGTGCGAATAGGAACGGCACAACGAACCTAATATCAGAAAGCTGCAAGAGGCTTCTTGGTGATGGTAGGTTAAGTTTACCGTCTTGCTGTCTCTCCGTTATTATTCGCAAAAAAAAGCTAGAGCTAGGAACTCCAATCTCTCAAACTTGCAGAAAAGACAAAATGTTGTGGTTCCCTTGTCAGCGAGCGTATAACCACGTTATGTTGAGCAGTTCCGCGAATTCAGAAAATTGACTATTCGGCGGAAGCATACGAGGAAGCTATAGGTCTGATATCTCACAGGCTACGGACGTTCCATGCTTGTTTTTTCTCACGACTCTGTTTTTTGCGTAGATGCAACAAATAATAAACATTGTTTCAGTTAACTCATCGGCAAGTAGAAATACATACTCTATATTTGAAGCAGTGATAGCCTCTGAGATTCAGTGAAAATTCACTGAATTTCAGTCAACATAGCACCATTGAATTTTTTTTATTTTTTTATTTTTTTCCGCTCTAATAATATTTATTTTCTAACTTAGAACTCTATCAAAAAAAAAAAGGATTTCGTTCCGGTCTAAAAAAAAAAAAGGTTACGGTTGAGTAAAAAAAGTTAAGCTAAAAGTTTTGAGGGGGAGACTGATTTCATTGAAGAGAATTTACTGAATCTTCGACAAGACGTTCTGTTGTCTCCAAACTGTTATAACAGTGATTTAAAGCAAACTTCCGGAAAGCTTAAACCCGTTTTACTCGCTAAAGTAGTTTGTTTTCAGAGGCGCGTCCGGAGGGATATGAAATCCTTGAACCCTGGACCCTTTGGTTGGACGTCACGCACGGCGACGGCGTGCGTTGAAAATCACGTGATTGAGCTTTAGCACACACGCTCACTAATTCGGTTTTAATACGAATACAAGCTAAAATTAGAAAGGAGGTGTTTAAACAGTGAATTATAGTTTCGTTCAATCTGATTATGGGCTTTTATTTAAGTCACGTTTTTGTGGCGGTGGCTGGATCTGAGCACAAATGAAGGTTAGTTGTGATTTACTGTCTTTCAACATTTTATCAGCTCTGGTAAAATCTTGGGCTAAATAAGCAGTGATTCATTTGCTCATCAGCGCGGAAATAGGTTTATTGCTGTGACAAAAGAAAAAGAATTATTGTTTTCTATGAAAATGTGAACAGATACATTACCACAAACAATATTTTCCAAGATCAAGGATTTTCTTTTTCATTTAAAGCAGATTTTTTTAAGATAAAATATTATTGGAAGAGTATTTTATTCTTGAATCGAGAAGAAATAATTAATAATCATCCCAACCGAATTGCGCCCAAGAAATGCTTTGAAAAGTAAAATTTTTCTCACCATTTTTCTCTAAAAAATGTACTGTTTTTAGAGGTTTTCATCAAATATGTTTCTTCAACGACGGTGACACACTAATTTTTTCGTCTCACTTTGTACATCTTAACTTGATCAATCATGTGAAACATTTTTAAACAAACTTGAAAGCAAAATAATTTGGGCTCAATGTTATGTAAATTGGTAAAAATGTAATTTAAAACAGAAGAAATCTTGATTATGAATCAATTACAAGTTACAAAAGTTTAAATCATGTTTTAAGTTCAGGTTTTCATTGATAAGTGCCATTGAACATGGTTCTTAGGTTATCAAAAGTTACTCTTTAAAACGTCTAACCATCTGTGGTAAAAACACTTCCGTCATATTACTGTCAACAAAATAAAATGGCTTATTTTTCTTAAGTCGCTTTTCTATTGAAGAATTAATATTTTACTTCACGAACAGAACAAAGCCCGAAAGAAACATAGTCCTACAACGCTACCCAATCAGATTACACCAGGGTAATTCAACCAGCAATCCAATTGGCTTGATTTAACATCCGCTCGGTGGCTCAGCCACAGCATCTACTCTCTTACCGCAGAAATGTAGACAGTAGCATCTACTTACAAGGTCATCCAAGCGATCTTCAGATGTCCCCAGTTCATCGAACAACGATGACCGAATTCCAGTCTCCGACGGGTGAGAAAAGGCTACCAACATCGGAAGCTGATCCAGCGAGCTGATTTCCGAGAATTTTCCAGTCGACGTGAAAACCCGCCCGATATTATCAAATTCTCCCGCCTCCATCAATATTGCACGACGCTAAAAAGTGGGGCCAGAAGCATTGGATATCGTTCCCAATGGCGATGTTTTGTTAATTCATGTCGGCAACGATTTCATTCCGAGCCGTTTTCCGCTTTCAAACTTTCCATGCCTCTCCTTTCGTATTACAATAAATATTTTAAACATGAAATCTTTAGAAAGCATTTACGTGAATTCATACCGTTTATTAACGACGTTAATTCGACGATAAGTATTTCATTATTCACAAAAACTAACCCCTGTTTCAAATAGCCCATACCTTTTTAGGTAAAATGGTAAAACAGGAGTAGAGTAAAATTCGGTTATTTTTGGGGATAAACCTCAATTTTTGCAAAACAGAAAAATTGTTTGAATTTATTTTAAGGCCACATTTTTGCTCAATTCGCATATTTAGACGACAGACGTAATAGTCGTTCAGAAAATCTTCACGGGATCAAAACCACGAGATTAGGTTAGAAAGGGTTGATAGTTTGACAATTAATATTATTCCAAAGTTACGTACCCCCAGAGCCCTCTACTTAATAAAAATCGAACATCACAAGCTTTGCAAATTGCCAAAAAAGTTTGAAAACGTTGTTTTTTTTTGTCAGTAAGGGCTTTTTCTTTAGTTGTTAGTCAAAACGCTAGTTAAAATTACTTCTCACTTCCGGTGCCTTTGTGGTAACGCGGTGTACGGCAAAATCTAGTTTATCTTTGTCGGCGCCAAAAACAAAGATCCCGCCAAAAAATCTCGTTCCTTTTCGGATGCTGTTCGGTTACTGTCCTATTTGATCCGGCCTGAGACGAAGAAGAAAAGGGCGTCGCGCCAAAAAAGGGGGGAGGGGCCTAAATGCGCAATCCAATCGGGCTTCCTTTAGCGGTGTGGAAAACCACATGGGGTGCAGGCGATTCTTACTCCCAGGGGAAGAGCAGGACCTTTTTTCGTATCCTCACGTGCGCGCTTCCAGAGGGGGAGGGGGGGGAGACGAATCCAAAACAGCTGGAGAAGGAAATTCATGGAAGACACACAGACCAAACGGTTCAGAGGGCCTGCGCCGCACACAGCAACTCTTCTAGAACAGAAGTGAGAGTATCTGAGATTCAGTGATTTTTCACTGAATCTCAGAGACTCTCGCTGATTTTTTATAGTGAAGTTGCCCACGAAGATATGTAAACCGTTATTTGTTAAATTAGGCATTTAAACGGTCTACCCTCCAATAATGGCAATTTCGAATGACGCGGTTTAAGTATTCGAGTTATCGCAGTTTTCAAAACACCCCTCGTGGGGACAAATTTTTCATTCGACCTATCGAGATAGTGAGCGAGGTTCGAGTTATCGAAATTCGACTTGTTATTTTTATGCCAATATTAAACCTAATACTATGCTTCCGCTGCCCCTCTTCTAAAACATCAAAGTTACGTTTTTCCCCCTAATGTTATCTTTTTTCTTTTTTTAAAAAAAAGGAGTGTGGGATATGTTTTTCGATTCAATTTCGAAAAGCAGAGTCTTTTCAAGTAATTCAAAATACTTCTGTAGGCCAATGCAGAATGATCTAAACACCTAAATTTGACATTTCCCGAAATTGATCTCAATGTAGTCTGGTTATTTGCATGGGTAGTCAAAATTCCGTCGCGGAAAAACATACGCATTTTATTTACTTATTATCACAAAACAATGGCTTCCGAAAACAGATAAATGCCACCAACACGTTTTCAAAACAGGGTGTCATATTGATTCGAAGAAATAGATCAACCTCACAGGATCCCGATATTCGACGTTAAGTCTCTTCCAAAATGTAAATCTAAGCATTATAATGAAGAAAAGATCTGAACTGTAAATACTTTAGAGTACATAGGTAGTCTACTAAAATAGTAGAACTAAAATGGTAAATTTAGTATTTCAATGTTTTTAAATAGGTAAATTCTTTGCAAATTGTTAAAAAATATTAATGAGTCGCAAATAATTCAAACTCGTGGAAAATCGCTTTTGGCAGGTATCTTTCCCTACAGCTTGCTGATTTAATGCCAATCATGCACAAGCGTGTTTAACATTACGATTCCAAGCACGAAACACACCTGGTTGGTTCACGTTACGCAGGTGTCAAAAGCAGAGACTGCTAAATAATCGCCAATTGGATGCACTTTTTGATTGTTCAAATAGCGTTGGTTCCCACCTGAAGATTTCAAATATCGCGGCAAAAAAAGGTCGTCGAATCGTGAACGGAATATACCGAATATTTATTGGGTGCTTTGGTACCTATCTATTCGAGGAGAGGACGTGGATGCCATATGAAAAATTCTTCGTGCGGTACCTCTGAACGATTTATTTTCCATAATCAATAGGGTATGACATGACCTGTTCAGCTATGAGTTCACTCACCGCGGATAGAACAGTAAATGCCCAAGAGAGAGCCAAGAATGAGCATGATATTGAGTCAAGACCATTATGCTTGGGACTAATAAAATTACTTAAATCAAGTATATTCATAGATAATCAAACATAAAATACATTCGCTTTAACCGATTTAAGCTCACAGCATGCTCGCAGAGTTTGTTCAATTACGGCAGAATTTCTGGTTCATAATTAATCAAATTCGTAAATTAGAACGAATGAAAATTCTTTCACCAAGAAAGTTAAGGGTAAGGGTTTTTTGAAAATACGAACAAGTGATTCGTATCAGCTTAAACAATACTACGCAAAATCAAATAACTAAATTTGTATGCTTCCACAAAAATGATTGAAAAAGGCCTACATTAGTCATATGCCAAAGGTTAGTTAACTATCCGATTAAGCGACGGTGCTCCACGCTTAGTTTAAACCATTTCTTTTTACCTGTTGAATAGAAAGTAATTGCGCTTTAAGCATATTCATTTGTTGTAGGCCTCTAAAAAAAACACGCTTGAAACACTCATTTACTTCTTTATCAGCTAAAAAGCGCGGATGCAATTTCTCCGGTCACCCTAATAAAATGAGGAAGTGGTATAAAGTGAGCAATAAACACCTTTCTTGTACGCGGTAAAGTACCCCCCAGCGAGCGCTCTAATCGAACCAATAAAGTACAAAAATTACAATTTTTCGCGCGGAAGCGTCGGCCATATTTAATCTCTGACGGTGCTTGCAAGTCCTTATTGTGTACATCGTAAACTTTTATCACAACAATATAACACTTGGACACAACAAAATGAAACATAGTGCAATTAACAGGCCAAGTACCCTTCAAGAATAATTTGTGAAACGATTATGGCGCCGTGGTATCGCTATGAGATGACCAATCATAACGTTCGACGAGGGATCGCAGCAGTGGTACCCATAAGACTCTCAGGACTGGCATATGGAACTAATATTTTAAGCATTAGATGCCATTCCCTCACGGCGACATACGCTGTGGGACTTCGGATGGAACGAGCCGCCGAGGCGGCGCGCTCGGAAAAGATCGTGCGACGCGGAATTTCACGAGCTTTGCCGAACTGGAGCAACCGTATGAAATGTCTTAGCTTGTCTTAACTTTGCGAATAATACTCTTAATTTGTACTTTTATTAAAAAGTGTTCAGATTGGCTTGTTTAGTTAATGATGTAGTAAAAGTTTAGCTGGAAACATCTTACAATAGCTGATATATACGTGCAGCTGTAAGTTTTTCCGAGAGGTTTAAGACGAGTTGTTTGCCATTGCGAACCTAAAAATGTCGGTAGCTCAACAGGAGCTCTTACAAAGCAGCTTCATCAACGTTTCCTCATAGTCCTGTCTTGTTTCAACTCACCCCGCCTCGGTTCAAATAAGAGGTGAGCATATGATAAAAAGATGTTTCGATCAACGTTAGCTTCATAACTTGTTTTGTGACGCACTTTCTCTACATGAATCTCTCTTCACAGTACCGATCGATCCGCATAAAGATGATAGGATTATTTAAAGGTCCCCCTTAACAGCTCATTAAAACAACTTGTGAACTTAATTCGCAAAGGTTACCAGCGGAGACAGCGTCCTTATTATAATCAGGCTACTTGGCGCACTGAAATGCATTATTTAAGGTGGTTTCAGCGATGCAAGTTCATTAAAAAAATAAATTAAAAAAATTGCGAAATGTTTTTAAAAATCTCATAGTTTGGAAAATTAACACGGTTAGTGAGCAGTCACTTCAGTTATTCATTGCAAGTCCTGATGTTTAACATCTAGGTGTATTTTAAATCATACATTTTCATTTAGTTGCTATGACTCAATTTCCATCAAAATGCTATTGTTTTTGCGTTGCTATGAAATAAATGAATCCCCTCATATGATCCGTTATAGGCCCTGTGACATCACTGTATACTCTCTCGGTAATCCCTCTTGTAATCCACATCCATTTCCTTTAAACTTCCTACATAATTTTAAAGTAATCTATGTAATCAAATGATTTCTTAAAATCCTGATGCTGAACGCACTTTTAAGTACATAAGTTAAAAAAATACGAACATTTTCATCACATTTTTTTTCCCAGCCAAAACAATCTTTAAGAAAAACAAAAAAAGATTTTTTTTAATCCGTCTTTGCCCCTAAAATTGTGACCACACGGAATTTCACACATTTTTCTTCAGAGGACACCTCATTTTTCTCGCGTTTTTTCTGTACATTTGATCGGTGAAAAATTGAGAAAAATCGACGTCAGTGCGAGGGAGATGAAAACAATTTGCGAGGAAGCAACAAAATTTCCGGCGAAAAGTCTTTGAGGTCCTTAAGACTCCATCAGATGACAAAGGCTTACGGTGACAAAACGAAATTGTTACGACAGCAGCCGGGGTAGCTGTCGCCGGCAAATATGCACACGGCGCGACAGAGATAAGCGCAAACGCGCGCTTGAGCGCTCAAGGACGCACTCTGAGCAGCCATTGTGCGCTGAAATATCAACGCCAAGAATGACCTTACCTTCATTACTGATTTTCTCAGATATATGATACAAAGGTATGCAGGCACTTGTTTCTCACTCTACCAGCAATTAACCCATAACTGTCCAAAGTATTTGGAGTGAAATTAAGCTTAAGATAAATTCGAAGGATTTTTCCATTAAATTGCGCAATTTTAAGCTTTGGAAAATGCCTAAATCATTTTATTCCAGAGGGGTGATATTTTATAAGTTTAGACAATACTTGACTAAAACGCTCCTCCAATTTTTTTTTGATGTTTCCGAACGGCATCCCTGGGCGGTGGTGGGTTAAGCTCTGATCAGTAAAAACCACCCCATTTAGGTAGTTTACAACAGTTTAGGTTAAGTAAAACAATGGAGGAACGTAATTTGGTTATATTCAAGATAAACCTATCAACAACTTTATCAGTGAAACGGTCTCGTCGACAGCTCTCAATTAATTGATGGTTAATCATAGAGGTATCTTCAAGAGTAATTCAATTACGTGCTTCACTGTTTTTTCTTCATACCTGAATCAGGCATGAGATTACATGAAACAGGATTTAGTCCATATAGTGAAAAAAAGAAGAAAAATGGCGTTTGCGAAATGCTTATGACAATTCGCTTCACAGAAGGAAATAGCTAAAGATTTTAGCTTTTATTTTCAAGATACAGTAGATTGACAAGGTATTTGAATTTTTTAAAAATAAAATTGAGGTCTTATAAAGACTGAGTATTAATTTTTAAAAATAAGTAGCCTTTTTTTCAAAAAAAATATTTAAAAAATGCAGTGGGTCGGAAAAGCATGACTGTCGACTTTACCTCACAAGTATGATAGGAAAAAGAAATGATGTACTGTACTGTACAGTCCGTTCATCGGTTAGTTTCGACGAAGAAAAAAAAAAACCCTACCTTAAGTTTTGAACCTTATTTTTTCAGTAATGAGCTTAATATACTTGCAAATCTGGTCATGTAAAAAAGATCATTTAAAAAACCAAAATTACTGAAATTACGCCAAACCTAATTGGGCGCTGACAGGTCCAATCTTACCTCAATTACGATCGCTTGCTAAGTCACGTTCAGAATTTACATACTGTACCTGAAACCAAACAGAGGAATATTAATTTTAAAGGTCGACGGAAACGCGGAGGCACCGACAGACGCATAGAATTCGTGTTCCATTTTTCAAGAATAAGCCTCTGAAAGCCTCGTTAAGCGCTTCCGACTGCGACGCCCTCTAATGACGTCATAACGCACACTTCTATAGAAAATCCGAAACTTATATCGCAGCCTAGTTCAATCTGACAGTGAAACTGATTTTGATTAAACTAGTCCTCCTTCAATCACGAATTTCGGACTATTTGCTGCAATCCGCTTCACGTGTTTCCTTCCTTTGCTCCTGCACGGAGATATTTTCTTGGATTAAGAATATTTTTCTTTGATTACTATTTTCTTGACAAAAGGTGTCAGATATCGGCAGCATATGATGATTCACCTTCTCTTGAATAAAAAAAAATAAAAATAAAAAAACGAAAAAAGAAGGGTGCCATTTGACCCGACTGCCCCAAATAGAATGTATTAGGTTGGGTCCCATGCGTTCATGTAATCTCCCATTTAAAATGCATTAGGTTAGTTACGTGCGTTCAAGTCTTTCTACAAAAATTGCATGTCGGGTCGATAGCAACGACCCCCCCTCCAAAAAAATCCTTTTCTGGCAATTAAATAAAAGATTTCGATATCCAAAGTTTCCACTTTTTCAATCAGAAACTGTGTTTTACCCCCCTTTATTCTACATAAAATTTAAATGAGTGAACCCCCCAAAAAACAAGATTAGAATCCAGCTTTGTCAAATAAAACTTACAGGTCTTACATAAAATATTATTATTCAAAAATGTTAATTTTTCTTTACATTTTTACATAAATATATGTTAATAATAATTTTTTCCTTTACCTTATTTTTCAGTTACTTTTTAAAATCAATTTTTAAGTAAATCCGCTTGAACTCCACCATTCAACACGATAACTCTTCATCAAAAGCAAGTAAATACGGCTGAAAGGTTTTTCAGATAAGGATTTTTTCAGCTTCTAGATTCCTTCATCTTGGAGGCACTTTGGACTATGAGTGATTGCAAAAACGTTCTCGGTTGATACGACTTTCGTTCGCCTGAAATGTCTTTCCTAAAGGGATCGGGATTTTATTAAAATATCGCCATAAATTTCAAGGCTGCGTTACAGGACGCGGGACTTAGAAAAGTCATACAAATTCGTAAGGTCCCGTTCGAGGCTGCCTGCCCTCCATAAAAATGGCTGCCGTGCTTCCTCCCTCTTTCTCAGAATATTTGTCGCAAGTTCCCGTCTTTTTCCTGCTCAACTTTTATCCATCCTCATGAAGAATGCCTGCTCAATCAATTTTCCGATTGATTCGCGCATTCATTCAACCAGAAAAGGAAAACCGTCCAGCTTTTCCCACACAATCTTTAAAATCACTAAAAAAAAAGGCCTTTTTCTCAGTACTACCAACTTTATAAAGAAGTTGAGGCCAATGAGAAAAATTACCTCTCTCTCGTGGAGCTGTTGAGCCACCAAATTACTTGTTTAAGTCTCTATTATATCGTTATTGGTAATGAAGTTAGCAGGATCGCGTGCATTGGACGATAAAATAATTTCGGAAGATTTTGCCTAACCTTGGACCATGATAGGACGATCTAATCTGAAATGCTTCTGAGCCGAAAATGTTTTTGAGGGAAATCGCAGCATGCGTGATTTTTCCTTCCAGAAAAAGCTTCCAAGAATTTTCGGTTCTCGCAGGGACCTTCACCGTTGAAAGGAGACATTTTCTACCTTAGCGGGTTTTCCCTCCCAGTCCAATCTTCCATTCCACTCTGATGATTAACGACAACAGTGTAGGATAAGTGAGGTTAGGTCCTGTGTCATCTGCTTCAATTATTCTTCTCTCATTACCAATACCGCTTACTTATCGGCAACCGTTACCAGTACAGCTGCAACAAGCTTGGCGACAATGAGGTTGAGTGAACCTAGATTAGGTTAAGATAGGTTACGTGTGCTTGTATAAAACGACGAAAGGTTGAAAAAGGGAGATGGACTATTCCACCACTTATAAAATAAAAGCAGCGATTTCCACTTTTCGTCGCCGAACATAATTCGTCAAAAGGGCAAAAACTTCCAATTTCGAAAGCCACTTTTTTCAGTGTCCAACTAATATCGTGACTCGAACTTAACAAGATATCATTAACTAAGATCATTAGCCATGTCGATGACCCGTTCACTCGTCACCGACGTCTGTTTGACGCAAAAGTTTGATGGGCTGAAAGGGTGAGCAATTAAGTTGAGCGATGCTCGGACGGGGCGCTTTGGTGGAAATGCTCTCTTCGCGGTTTATGGAATAGGATGCTAAAGGGAAAGGGCCCCAATTGCGTCCATCGCCACAGGACCTTACCCCTTACACATAGGCTAAATGCTCGTCACCATTCCGGTTACCACCTTGGATTCATAAAAAGGGTAGCAAGCCACGTAAAGCCACTATCAGACACAGAATTTTTTTCTGATGCCTAGAAATATTTCGTGTTATAGTAAAAAAAAATTTCTTGCCGCAAAATTTTTTTCTTAGCAGAAGATTTTTTCTCGCAGTATAGGAGAAAAATTTTCGTTGCAATAAAAAAAAAATGTTTTGTTACTGTATCAAGAAAAACTTTTTTTGGCATCAGAAATCATTTCTGTCGGAGCGATACACAGTATGAGCCAGTGTTCCGATGGTTAGGTTAAGGAAGGTAAGGTTACATTAGCTAGCATTTTCGGCAGAGAATTTAAGCAGAAAAACACATTAAAAACGAAACACCTGTTTTAAGGAGTTCTTTCATGTTTTAGGTGAGTGTAACTAGAACGGAAATAGTACGTATTTCGGTAATTTTTCTAGGTACACCCATGTTCAGCCATATCAGTGGAAAGCTCTCGCCGAGACCTTTTGAATGATATGGCTGAACATAGGCCTATCTTGAAAAATAACCAAAATACGTACTACTCTCATTTTTCTAGGTAGATCCATGTTCATCCACATCAATGGAAAGCTCTCGCCGAGACCTTTTGAATGATATGGCTGAACATATGTCTATCCTGAAAAATAATTAAAATACGAACCCCGTTTTATTTGTACTCCCAAAACAGATATCTCTTTAAATCAGATGTTTCATTTTTACGGGGTAAGACAATAATTATGGGTAGGTTAAGGAAGGTCACGTTAGATTGGCATTTCCTATCGTAAACTTCCATAAAAAAATCACCTCACAACGGATTTGCGCCGTAAAAAGCTAATTACCCGATATTTAACCTCATCACCTAACCACATTTGTCAGTTCGCGCATTAGCGTTCAACCAACTTTCTTTAGCATTGAAATGCTAACGCAAGAGGAATTAAATTAACCTCTTGGCATAAATAATAGAGAGGAGCTGGAATGGAACTCTAAATAACCTAATATCACAGTGTAGGAAAAGCCTGGTTGCCAATTGAATATAGGATCGTGCTGAAAGGTGACTCGATAGAAGCCCTCTTCGAAAAAGGAGCTAAAACATTTCCGTCATTCCTTCACCGAGATGAATTTTCGGAGCGCGCACCTCTCAGGCCGTACTCCCTCAGCGCGCATTGTTGCCATACTTCAACTAGGCGCAGGAAAAAGATTTCACAGCGTAAAGGATGCCCAAGCGCGGTCGGCCCGATACGCGGGACGGGTGAAAAAAAAAATCCTACAAATTCTTGTGAGTGTAAGATGGTCTATATTTTCCTCTTTCCAACTTTGTAAGTCAAATCACAGTGATTTCATATTGGTTTGTTACCTCCAAAACCATCCAAAAACGCTAATAGGCCAGAATCCAAACTGAAGCGAACAGCTCTAGTTTTTTCTTGTCGCGGTGACCCATTCCTTTTTTTTTTACTTACACTGTTTTACTCAAACGAGAGCTACGCAAAGCATGTTTTTTGAGAGAGGAGAGGTTGGGTTGGCTCCTCTCAAATAAAGAAAGAACCCTCACAAATTTTGCCAAAATTTCGTTCCATAAGAATAAAATAAGAATTAAAATCCATGAAAAAAGCTAGAATCAAATTGATAAATTTATTAAAAGGTCTAGCGATTTTATTCTAAGGGTATCTCTTCTTTCCGTATTAACCGATTTGTGCCCAGAGGAAGTTTGAAAAAAAATTAAGGGAATAATCAAAACGTTTTGGGTCAAAATTTTGCAAAACGGTGTTTTTAAAACGATCAATGTTTTTATTTACACTAATTTAACCTTTTTACTTTAAAAAAGGGTTTTTTGGGATAATTTTGCAGCTAGTTGATATTTTTGATGGGTCGATAACAGCCCAGTGGGCAAAAATCGGTTAAATGTAAGGACAATTGGGAAAAAAAGGAGCGATCAATACTTTTAAGACTGCCAGTACATGTCATCCTTTCCTCGATTAAAGCGTCAGCAAAGCTTTCAAGTCGAACGTCTGTGATAGACCTTGAGGGAAATAACGAATCCGTCGTGATCCTGACGGGCCTCGGCGATGGCCGAACCGATGCCGGAAATGCGCCATTAGAAGCGGGCTACATTGCAGCGTCTCCGCAAGCGTCTCCGACGGAGACTCTATTTTAACCTCATCTCGTCTGTGGTCGTCTGCCGTGACTCGCGTGTGAGGCCAGGTGCTGTAATAAGTCACTTTTCACCTTTGACCTGCCTTCCTCAGCTGCCGCAGACCATTAGGTTTACTGTTAGTGTCCAAATAAGAGGGTGCATGTGATCATACGCGCCCTTGCGCCTGTGGGCGGGAAGGCGCCTGTAAAATGGCAGGTACCTGTACAGGGGAAGGAGCCTGTATAAGGATCAAGCGCCTGTAGAAGGGAGGTTACGCCTGTTGAAGGAAAGGCGCCTTGGAAGGTGCAAGTAGAAGGGAAAGATCCCTCAGGAAAGAAGGCGCCTGTAGAAGGGCAGGTACCTGTAGAGGGGAAGGAGCCTGTATAAGGACGCGCTTGTAGAAGGAAGGGTGCGCTTGTAGAAGGGAAGGCGCCTGTAGAAGGGAGGGTGCAAGTAAGGGAAAGATCCGGCAGGAGAGAAGGCGCCTGTAAAAGGGCGGGTGCCTTAAGAAGGGAAGGCGCTTGTAGGAGAGAGGGCGCTTGTAAGCGGGAAAGCGCCTGGACAAGGGTAGGCGCGTGTAGAAGGGAGGGCACACCTCCCTTATACAAGGAAACGCGCCTGTAGAAGAGAAACAGCTGCCTGTGGTAAGGAAAGGCGCCTGTAGAAGGGACGGCGCGCCAGTAGAAGGCGGAAGGCGCCTGTAGAAAGGAAGCAGGTGTTTGTAGAAGGCGCCTGTAGACGGGAGGGCGCCTGTAGAAAGGAAGCAGGTGTTTGTAGAAGGCGCCTGTAGACGGGAAAGCGCCTGTAGAAGGGAAGGCGCGCCTGTAGAGGGAGGTGCCTGTAGAAGGGCAGCAGGCGTTTGTAGAAGGCGCCTGTAGACGGGAAAGGCGCCATGGCAAAGCGAATTCTCTGAGGGACTGACTTTTGTCGGAATTAAACGTCACTTTTAAACTCTCATGTAAAAATGAAGAGCTGTGTGTTGGATGTTACCGGTATACCTCAAAATCTCCTCTCAAATCGTCCTCTGTATGGAAAAAAATGACGGACACAACCTTAAAACGTCCCAATTACATTAATTAGCGACATGTTATTGAGACTGATAGAAGGCCTTGCCGCAAATTCCTGTCGAATGGTTCGTGACATGGTCGAACGGATTCCGCATTTGTAACGGTCCCCACTTGGACGACGGCTCGCGTGTGCCCCCCCCCCCGGGAGGGACTTTTTCTGCCAACTCGCCAAGAGATCAATGACTATATCCGATGAGTTTTCATTTATATAGCTCCGCTCATTCCGCCGCAACAAAACATTCAGCTCAAGACGACCCCGGTATAAGTTAGTGTCTATAACCTTTACAAAGTACTGTTCTCGTCTTTGTAAGCGGCCAGAATTTACACACAGGCTGAAACCAGTAACGAAAACTTGGAATTCCTGCCGTTATCGTGTGGGCATTATTTTAAAACAGCTCGAAAATTTACCGGATAATAGAGTACATTCCCGGAACATAAGAATATAATATAAGTCATACTCAACCCATCACAGCCCTAGTAAGTATTTGGAGTGAAATTTTTCTTAGCCCATGACAGCCTAAAGTATTTAGATAGAAATTTAGTTAAGAAAAATTGGAAGGATTTTTTTACATTAAAATAAAAATTTTAAGCTTTGAAAAATGCCAAAATTATTAAATTTCGCGTTTCCAGAGGGGTGATATTTTTTCAAATTGTGACAATACTGAACTGGAAACACCCTTTATAATAAATTTTTCTGTGTCCGAACCGCATCGTTGGGCAGTAGTGGGTTAAGAGAAATTGAAAGGATTTTTCATTAAAATACGCAATTTTAAGCTTTGGAATATACTAAAATTATTAATTCTCAGGTTTTCAGAGGGGTTATATTTTTCTAAATTGTAACAATACTGAACTGAAAAGATATCCTCTAAAATAAATTTTTCTGTTTCCGAAAGGCATCTCTCGGCGATAGTAGAAGAAAAAAAATGGATAAAAAACATCATTTTAAGTTTACATATCATTAGGCTGTTTTACAAGATGTTCCACATGACGTGATCCCTCAGCAGATTTAAATCGAGGGCGTATTCTTTCTTCTCAGGGACGCGTTCGAAAACGGCACCCGAGGATATTCTATCGCTGTCTTAAACATGGAGCTCTCATAAGAGACAAAGACAGAATACCCTTCGGGTGGTGTTTTCGAACGCACCCCAGAGATTTAGCGGCAGGCTGCTGTCACCGACAAAAATGCGGCATCAGACAGATATGAAATGCAACCTTGAGATTTACAGTGAAGAGAGAATCTGCCGCGGCTGTTCATGATCGGTCAAGACAGTTTCATTACGAATAAAGGCATCAATTCCCGTTGGTTTAGGGGGCCAGCGCGGGGAGGGGGAGCACCAGGCGGCCCGCGTCGCAAGCCGCCTCGCCGGTACTTTGCGACCTTTTCGCGAAGGGAAAGCGGTTAGTTTGCATTGCGGGTGGCCTAGCTGACCACCGGCATGGCAACAGATGGACGACCTTTAGAAGATTGCTGAACTCCGTCTTTGTCTATCCCAGGGATAAGCGCTACTTTCCGTCTTTGTCCGTCCGCGGACATGCGGTATTTTCCATTTTCCGTCTTTGTCTATCCATAGGGGAGCGGTAGGATTTTCCCTCTCTGTCCGGGGACGGGCGATTGGCATTCGGTCCAGTTCGACACATGAACTTAGTTAATGAAAGCCTGCTGTAAACACAGTTAAAATATTTGTTCTGGACAGTTCTTTATTAAGTACGGTAAGTAGGCTAGGTATTTTGAATAGTTCATTTTGGAGCAAAATGAACTAAAAATATTAAGAGTAAAATGGGGAACATCACTGCGTGAACCCGAGGTCTTTCAAAAAATAATTCAGAAGATGAATTTATTTTAAAAAATAAACTAAAAGACAGAATATATCATTATCGAAAAAAATGCGATTTGTATAGATTTACAAAAAGAAATTAAACGCATTTTGTAAAATTATCAGTCGTTATGATCCAGGACAGCTAACAATAAATTCCAAGAAAAATGGGAAGTTTAACTACAAATATTGGCGTTTCTTCCGTCAAAAAATTAGATAAAAAATGAGGTTACTCTCAAAGATGTGCTAGTGTGAGAAAATACGCTGAAATGCCCTTTGCGTGTGCAACTTGAATCTTAAATTCCTTCTCACATATTTCGACCGCACGACAACTGACCAAAAAACTCTTAACATTACCGAGGAATGTTCTGTCCATAACAGAAATAGAGCGGGCGGGATTTTTAAACTTTGGGGCGGGATCCTTCACTTAAAAGCCATTTGTTTCGTAAAAATTCATGATAAAAAAGTAGTTGTTTTGAGGTAAAGACTTGCTGTATTCACTTTTCAAATTTTCCGCGCGAAACTTCGCAAATGTTCCACACAGATAGGAATCTGGGCCTTGCACATTCCCAAAATATGAACAGTGGAAATGGGTCGCCTCGACATCGGATCCAAAACATGTCGGAATCAGATTCTGCAAACTTCCCTCAGGAAATACAGTCGACAGATAAACATTCCTAGGGGACGGAGATAGCGTGTTCGATGCCCCCTGTTGTCCACTGACGGAACTACTCTAAGGACAACGCTGTCAACCGCAAATGGACATCTCCCCTCGCGAGATGACGCTTCTAGCAACAAGTTATTTCTTAGGGTTCATTTGAATTGTTGATAAGCAACTGATCTTTGTAAGGGAAAGATGATGGCCGATATATTTGGCTGCACGCTTTCATCTTAAAAGATGACGCAGGAGCTCTTCCCTCCGAGGAATTTTACGAAAACAGGGACGATCCTTTTATTTTCCTATGGATGACAAACAGTTTGGTTGTTGAAGCAGAGAATTATCATGACGCCAAATAGCTGACGGCCGATTGGTGAGGTGCGCTTGGCAAGTTTTTATCTTCGTTTATTTGTGACCGACGAACATTCAAAAAGAGAATATCAAAACCAAAAAGAAACCAAGATTTTGGTACACTTCTGGAGAGGATATCCTAGAATACGACTGCGACTAGCAGACGTAAACTGATTCGGGAGCTAAACATTAAACTGCACTAAAAATACTTTAGGTTATTCACACATATTTGCCTTGTTTAGACTAACCCTATATACGGCCGGCACGATCTTTATATGAAGCTTAATTTAGACCAACAGCTCATAACAGTCTGCGATTTTAGAATAGCAGCTCTGAAAGTCGGCAGCTGCAACTCGTATTCCCTATTAACTTCCGGTCGGTATATCGAGTAATAGGCCCAATTTTCTACCGTTTTCAGAGCAACTACCAACGAAAACAGCCATAAAAAAATACGACGAAATACATAGCCATTAAAAACAAACTCTAAATTTGAATCAGTGAAGGTCTCTGAGATTCAGTGAAAATTTACCATACAGTGAAACCTCTCTATAAAGTTTTCCAAGGGACCGAGCGTTTCAAACGCTATAGGGAGGTAAACGTTATAAGGAGGTAGGCGTTAAAACCGTGAAACTAGTTTCGTAAAAGCTTTTACT
>Ga0058701_10000548_pt1 | contig 25441 bp, 15 predicted proteins | sample AgamicOrMae_FD_97039 | JGI IMG/M metagenome (GOLD analysis project Ga0058701, IMG submission 97039) | Agave microbial communities from Guanajuato, Mexico - Or.Ma.e | ecosystem: Host-associated > Plants > Phyllosphere > Phylloplane/Leaf | place: Guanajuato, Mexico | collected 2012-06-04 | reverse complement strand
GGACCAGCCCTCGGGGTTGGTAGGACTGGATGTCTTGGGGCGGCAGGTAGAGCGGGTCTAGTTGGGGCTGATTCAAAAACATGCTCTGATTTGGAGCGTGGAATGATTTTAAAGGCGAGAAGTAGTAGTTGGGAACATTCCTCTGGTTGAAATGTCGGAATGGTTGGGTCAACCGCAGCTGTGGTTGAGGGTTGACCGGCTGAGGTGGCAACCAGCACGAGTTGATTGGCAGCACTGGTAGGCTGGGATCGTTCGCAAACCACGGAGCATGACACGGCTGCTGGCTCAACGCTGCGTTTATGGAAGCGCCGTACATTTCAGCGCTCTGCTCCAAAGGGTAATTCGATGAATATGGAGCGACCTCTTGTGGAAGGCGATACCGCTCTCCGCCCGGATAGCCCGCGGGGCCCACACCCACAATACTGAAAAAAAGCAACCGTAAAAAAATTTGCATTTAGTGAGCGGAGCTCGGAATCGGGAACCACAGACTCGCACGGGTTAAAAAAATATGGATCTATTCCAAAAAATATGAGCCGAAAGTCAACTTATGTTAAGTTGCGGGATCATGCTCCACGGGAAAATCTTGATCAAGAATAAAATTCTAGACATATTCCCCGTGTGACATCGCGTTATAATACAGCCTCTGTTCACCAGTTCTAAAACAATTCAACCAATTTTGAAAAAAAACAAAACAAAAAACTAGAGGCTACTCAGGTCAGCTACGCCTCGTGCCTAAAAAGCTCGGAAGACGTCATATTTTTTTATAACAATTTAAAATTATAGTCAATATCATCGCTAATAATATGTAGTTATTACAGTATATTACAGCCAATAAGTTATGGTTAAAACTATAGCTAATAAGTTGAAAAAATATCTTCATAAACCGAGCAATATTTTTAAAAATTTTCAAACATTGACAAAGGACATAGAATAATTCTTCCAGACGAAAAACTCCTCATAATTCTTCTAGATGAAAAACTCCTCATACGTAATTCTGGCCAGAATACAACTTTTCCCTAATTAAAAGTCAATGTTGACATAGAAATGTAAAACCACGCTCTCAAAAACTACGCAGATTTGTGGCTATATTATACAATAGCGCTTCTTACAAACAGAGGGATTTGAGAGAGGCGAGCGCTGCAGGGTTGGAAAATGAGGAAGGTGTTGGCGAGCTACGTCAGGTTACGCGCTGTTTTAATTCGGTCGAGTTGCTCCGAATAACTGACGAGTTACCTTCGGGTGGGCTTCGCTCGAACCGAGCACACGACCTCGTCGTAGCAAGCGACAGACTGGGTTGGTACGCCCATCCCGGACGCGGCAAATAGCCCCGCTTCTCTGCACACCCGATATCCGCCAGCCAATTGCGAGGGCTTGGTATAAAAGTCGCTCTCAGCGTCCTCTCCGACATAGTTATATAGAGTCTCTAGGTTTTTAGGCGCATCGTCGGACCCTCCGCGTTGTTGGGCGACATATTCCTGTATCTTCGGCCGCGGCGTGGGCTCCCGTTTCGAAGTCTGCAACCAAAAACCGCCTTGTTATACAGGATTACCACATTTCCCACCGAAAAAACGGCAAAAAACACGAATTTTCGTCTTTGGGGAAAAAAACTTATATCCATATTTTTTTGAGTGTACTTTGGATTTTCCGAGTTCAATTAGATTTGCAGATGGCTCAGTTTAGAAATTTGGCAATATTTCAAATTGGTAACAATTATTTTTCAGATAAAAAATACACAAAATTTATTCTGATTTACGAAACTATTCCCTTACTAGATCAACTTTCCTGACTTGAAGGCAAGTTTTACTGTCGATATTTTTATTTTATTGAGCCGATACTTACTTCAGTCTGCAAGGGCGATTCAGCAGTGGGGCCGATTGGGTCCTTGCACGCCTCTGTACTCTGAGATTTTGTAAACAGACTCGATTGCTGGAAAATAAGCAAGTCACTTAAAGAGTAGATAAGAGAAATTCACATTTAGTATCGTCAGATACTTACCACATTATCAATCAGTGTGTTGCCCAAGCGACGCGATTGGAGTCCATGGCTACTCGGGCTTTCCAACAAGTTTCGAAGAGTGGAGACGGAGTCGTCGTACGAGAAAGTCGGCTTCGAAGAGACAGAAAGGTTTTGTCCCACACACGTCGTCGGCGCATCCAAAAGCGAGGACTTAGCTGACGTAGACTGCGATAACAACGGGGGCGCCGCCTCCACTCTTGGCTGGACCAACGCATCATCGAAGGTGTCCACAAGGAAAAAGTCTCTCGCGGGCTTCGGGTTATCGTAGAGACCTGCAAGATGGCTGAAGGCGGGCAGGTTGGAAACCGGCGCGAAATTCAAAACAGTCTCCGGCCTGGCGGGTCTGGTAATCGCGTTGGTCTGAGTCCTCGTTGGTACAGTCGGTGTCAAAACGCTCGGAGCTGATAGGCTAGGCTGATCGAGACTTTTGGCGTTGGAGGTGACTGTAGTGGCAGCGGGGGCGGAAACAAACGTGATCGTCGCGGAGGGCATCGCCGGGAGGGACATCGAACGGAAATTATGAGTCTGTCTTGAGCGCGGCGACTGAGTTGTCCCACCGCAAGTCTGGCTCGTCGCAGACCTCGTCGTTGACACCGGCTTTGGGTTCGGAACCTTCGTGGGCCTTAACTGGATTTGCCCCATCTGCGAACACAGACAAAAGAATTAGTCACGTACGATTTTCAGTGTTACCGAATGTACCGTATTTTGCCGTGTATAAGCCGCACTTTTTTTACATTTTGTACCCCTCCGAAAACCGGTAGCGGCTTATACACGGAAACGTTTTTACGTGTCCTAAAGGACTTCAAACCTAGCCCGTTGAAAACCTGCGTGCGGCTTATACAGGAAAAATACGGTAAAAGTATGCTTTTCCTATCTCTTTTATTATGTTTTGAATACTTTCTTGTTAAGGGATGCGGAAGATTTTTGCGTAAATATGATAAAACTGGCTTTTGAAGCTAGCGCCACATTTTATTGGGACTAATAGAGTACTTTGCTCCAACTGAGTACGCTCTTAATAAAATTTCACATGTAATTTTTTAAAAAAATTATTGATTAATTTTTTTAAAAATTATTATTATTTTTTTTAATTTTCTTGTTTGGAATTTTGGTATGAACGGGTTTTATTATATTTTTTCAAGTATCTCAAATGAGTTTGTAGTCCCAAGATGGAAATGGAAAATAGAGTATCTGCAGGAGTCTAAAAAACTCGGATAGCGCGGCTCGGTACATGAACCCTTCAATCCCCATCAACTGGTGGGGGTAAAAAAAAAATGTACCTCTGAAAAAACAGCAGTGATTTCCTGAGGAGGGAGTTTGACCATGTTCAGCTTTTTACTTGTCGGTTTGATGCTAGTAAGATTCTTAGGTGCAGACCCACAGCTTTTGGCAAAATTCTTCTTAGGCTCCAGCACCCCTTTGGAGTCATGCTCTCCAATCTGGACATTTGATTTAGTCTGGATTGGCCATAGTCCTGTAACAAATGAGATACAGTGTAAGAAGGTAAATTTTGATGAGATGGTTTTCACATAATTTTAAGACCAGGTTTACCTGAAGGTAATGATTTTGCAGATCTGCTGATAGAGCGAGTGGTCTTACGGGTCATGCTGAAGATTGGAGGAACAGTTACAGCAGCTGTGTAAGTGCTACTGACTCTGGCAACTCCACTCAAGCCTTGATGAGAAATATTTGAAGAGACTGTTGCAGAGCTTGTCTGAACAGTGCCTCCTTCGGAAGATGACATGATGGCTGGTACTGGCACTGGAGTGACGGATGATGGTACAGTAAAGGTGACAGCTGTACTGGTAGTCGTAACAGTTGGCAGGGTGACAATGGTAATTGACTTAGGAAGTTTGGAAAACAGCTCATACTGAGCAGCAGTTGACAATAAAGCTGGTGGATTCAAGGAAACTTTTGGACCAACAGTCTCCAGTGACTGAGAGTTTGAAACTGTCTTTTGTACTTTGGAGGGTGATAGCGCTGTGTCTAGGACAGGTTCAACCATTGGCCGTTTAAGCGAGTCTGGATGCTTCACTGAGGTTGACTCCTCTAAATTGGAGCTTGGATGTGTTGTGGCATCACTCGGTGCTTTGGGCTCAGTATAGTCACTAGGAACATCAGGTTGAGTATAGTCACTAGGAACATCAGGTTGAGTATAGGCACTAGGAACATTGGGCTGGATATGATCACAAGGCACTTTGGGCTGGGTGGAGTTGCTGGGTGCAGTCACTTTTGGCTGGGTGTAGTCCACTGCAGGTGCTGATAAAGAAGAGTTTCTTGCTGTTCCATTCAGTGTTGAGTCTGGTGTGCACAGACCCACAAGAGGATTGCTCATCATAACATGTTCTTCTTCAGCTGAGTTTGGCACCAATGCTTTGGTAAATGAAGTAATAATAGGATGCACTTGAGAATGTAGAGGAGAAATTGGACTGAGGGCCTGTCTCAAAGCAAAAGAACAATCGAGCAGAGGTACTGGGAGGGATAAATCAATCAGCTCAGAGGGTGGAACTGGTTTCAGTTCGGCAAAGTCTTTAACTAAGGCATCTTTTTCAGAAAAAGCTGTATCATCTTTGGCACTGGGCAAAGGATCCAAGTCAGAGCCAATTGAATTAGCAGCAGAGTCGGTGCCAGTCATAGATGATCCCATTTCTAGAGGTTCAGGTGAGCGATCTGATGATACATCACAGGATGCACCAAAGCTATCATTTCCCACAGATTCCACCATAGTTTCTTTGCATTTCAGGTCTTCATGGCTTGGTGTAAGACATTCACCAGTCACAGCATCAGTTTGAGTCATCTCTGGTTTTATGTCAAGCAAATCTTTCTTTGTTTGCTGAGATGCATTTTGACAAATAGTCTTCGGAGAAGATGTAGCTAAAGGGACTGGAACAGTTTGAAGTGAACATTCTGGCGGAGAGATGGGCAGAGGGAAAGTTGGCAATTCTGCCCTTGGTGAAGTGGAAGACGTTCGAGAAGCTCGTCTGCTACGATTTCGCAGCTGCTTATTTTCTGACACTATTCGCTGCACTTCGTCTGTATCTTCGGATCGTTGAGCCTTTATTAGTGCGAGCATCGATGATTGCTGTAAAATGAAGCAAAAAGAAAAAAAACGACATGAGTCGTATAAAATATGTCAAACTTGGCACTGACAATGTACGATAAACTGTCGGTCATTTAATCGATGATTTACATCGATCAAAACATTAACTGACGACCCGAGTTACTGAAGCCATCAGATAAGATCCTAAACAGTGCTCAATTAATTCTTGAGATTGTGACAACGCCGGTAAACCTTTTTAACCGGCTCTCAAAAAAGCCGGTAACACATGTGAAATTGAGGTTAGAATTGATGCAGAGGCAGTTAAATCCACAGTTCGAACAGTCAAAGAATTTTAGAAAAGCAATACTGCGGTGACTTAACAGATGCAATATCAGCTAAATCTCTGACAACTCGATTGAGAGGGGTTGAAAAAAGAAATAAATGGGGTTGTCAAACAAAACTGAGTATATGATGAGTCCATGGTAGTGCAAACCACTACCTAGTACTTACCTTTACATTCGCAGGTAATTTGAGACTCATAGCAAGGGCTTGAAGTTGCTTGTAAGACATGTGTGCTAAGTACTCGTCAGATAAATATTCATCTTCATTGCGAGATTTTTCCGGCGTGACAAGGTTTTCCGCCATCTTGAGGAAAAATTAACTAATGATTGTATAATCTAAAGAGTCCTTGGCGTCTTTGCCTTGACGGTAGCCCCCCGCGTTGCGTTGGCCCACTGACCTGAAGAAGAATATCACAGAGGACCAAACGCAGACCAAACGCACCAACCAACCAACCGCCTACACCCAGAGGGCCCTCTGCCTACACCTCTTTCCCGTTTCTATCCCCTCTCCTTGTCTTTCGGAGTGTGGCGCAAAGGACTGGCATCTGGGCATCTGGCTGGCCTCTTGGCTGGCGCGGCGCTGTTGTGAGTGAAGCGCAGGCTGGATTATTGTGTGTATGTGTTTTCGTGATAAGTGCGTTTTGATGAGTTTTAAAAAAAATGTGCGATGTATTTTCGTTGCCGATAAACGCTGGTGGTGTAGCGCAATAATATGACCGTCGCTGGTAACCGAAGAGTCCCCTTTTGATCTTGAGCCATTTTACCATCTTCCGCGCGCGTAGATTCGGCCTGGTTGTGTGGTTCCTGCATTAGTTTCTGTGCGATGGAAAAAAATTACAGTTCGGCGTAGTGTTTTATTTCAGTAGTAGTCGTAGTGTATCATAGAGATTTTGACTCTTTCAGCGAGGCCTTTCTCTCGGCAGTTAGTGCATTTCCGTGAATTCTTTCACGACGTTGCACTTTTGTTTTCGATGGTTGAGCTGTTTGAACAGCGAGCATAGTGATCCCATGTTACAGAGATAAATCTGCAGGAGTAGTTAATTATTCCCCGTGCATCCCCCGAGTCAACGCTTGCATCTGCTACACCCGCATGAACAAGGTGAGAAAACCTGAAGGTTATGTACCATCTTTATCATACAGCTGTGGGTGGAGTTACTTAGGGACGCGTTTGAAAACGACACCCGAGGATGTTTTATCTCTGTCTTACCCCTTGAAATCTCATAAGAGAAAAAGACAGAATATCCTTCGAGTGGTGTTTTCGAACGCAGCCTTTTTTGTGGAGCTCACAATCAAAGTGACAGAGACTCTCATAGAGAAATGATATTTACAAAATATCTGAAAGATATCAAAACTTAAATATCACAATGTCCATGATATCTGAAAAAAAATATCAAGAAAAAATTATTATTCTCAAAATGCTGAGACCTTTAGTAGATATCTAAATTTAAATATTTCATAAATATCAATAAAATGAAGCTCGTGGTTATGGTAACACTGCCATCTCTCTGGGAGGGAAATCGAATCAATATTTACGTAAACAAATCCTAATGACACCCGCGTTATTGTATTGACTGTTTACATGGCTTGCATCAAATATTTACCGGCAAAGTGCAATGAGAGCTTCATCTTATTTCGGAATTTCCTGTCTCATCATATCCGGCGAAAATCCGGGTGTAGAATTTTTGTGACAGGCCTTACAGTGTAAACGTAGCGTACGTAGGCGGTCAGCTGTTCGCTGATGCCGTGTCAAAGCGATCAGCTGATTGACGTGTCCATGCAATCAGCTGATTGAGGCAGTCTCAAGAAGTGTAATAAAGCCGGTCAACCCCTTTAAAATAAAGTTTTATTTGACTGGTCCTGAAAGATAAAGAGGCTTTCAAAGGAAAATATGGATCTCCATAGCACGCGGATTCTATTTGCTGGCCTCAGGTGACAAGTGTAGCCATGTGCAGATCGCTTTATGCCTGTATTCTCGCCGATTTCATGTCTGTAACATCGGGTGCATACGAGTTCCTTATGTGGTTTCACCTGGAGCGCAGCTTACGATATTTTTTTTCGCTCCCCTTCTGCTAAATTTGCAACATGAACATCGTAGAACAACACGCTTTTGTTTGTTAACGATTTTCGGCTGTCAAATCTTATCCTCTTTTTTTCTGTGTATGAAAGCGACTAGTAATGAAATTTTGGATTGGATGCGAGAATAACTTAACTGAGGAAGGTACTTAATACTTGGCAGCAAGCTTCTTGAGCTGTAAGTTCGTTTGGCTCCCCAGGGGAAGGTAGAGTTCGCCGTGTTCCATGCTTTGCGGGTATAACCACTTCGGTCTCCTGGAACAAAACAGATACAAGACACATTATGAGGCCAAACTTTTCTCTACTGTACTAATTCATGGCCTTTATCGGAAAAGTGGGCGATTTGAATTTTCTCGTCTCAGGCCGAAATTACGTGCTTAGAGCTGGATCCAAAGCGAGTGTCTTGTCATGGTCGAGGTAGGCAACAGGCAACCCATCTACATGGGTGTTAAGTGGGTTGCCTATCCATATTTCGATGTTAGGGTTGGGAAGGATATCAGGGGTCGTATTGTGAGAGGGGGCAAGCTTAAATCTGGACGATCTCAACATAAGTGTGTGTCGCTGTTGATCTTTTTTCTGTGGTCATAAGTTATTAAAGAACGAGCCCGGCCCGATCCACTGACTGGGTAAAAATAAAGTTGCCCTGAGACCTATTCAGTAAGGTGAGAGTGTAGAGACCAACTAACACAGTAGATCAGCAGACTCTTTCCGATAATCCTTTGTTTAAGTTTTATTCGAATATTGTGTGAGCATTAACGAGTTAATTAACAAGTATAAGCTAGTAATTGGTTCGCTTTTGTAGAGAGGTCTTTTGTTCTGCAGCTCTATGAATGCTTTCGGTTAACAAGCCGCGGCGCGGCGCGAGGACCCGCCGCACATTGAATAACATCTTTGTTAATCCCGTAACGACGTCGCTTTTGCCGTCGACATTCTTAATTCATAGGATGATCATCTTCGGGAAACGGCTCTCCCTGGGACTAACTCTGAAGCCAGATTTTGCATTTGTCATGTTCTGTTAGAATTAACTAGGCCTAAGTAGTGCCCAAAACATTCAGACTCAAATCAAATTTTCCTTTTAGTTTTTTTTTTTGCATTAACTCGTAACAGCCCAAAGTATTTGGGGTAAAATTTAAGCTATAATAGAATTTGGAAGGATACTTTTCTGCTAAATACGAAATTTAAAGCTTTGAAAAATGCCTAAATTATTAAATATCAGTTTCCCAGAGGGGTGATATTTTTTAAATTGTAGCAATACCGAACTAGAAAGATCCTCTAAAATAAATATTTCTGTTTCCGAACGGCATCGCTGGGCGGTGGTGGGTTAAAATATGCCCATATACGGCATTCCGAAAAACATTAGATATTTTATTCGAGGTGTCCAAAAAAGTAATATTTAATTTTAAAGAATTGAAAAGAATGGATGAAAAACATCAAGAAAAAACAAATAAAATCCTTCCAGGATAAAAAATAAAAATAAAAATGAAAAAAGTCTGGATATGATACTCTTTCCAACATTCAAACAATTACTTAATCATAAAAGAAATGTGAAAAAAAAACGACGAGAAAAAATCTCTACAAGAAAAAAAAATATGATGCTGTACCAGGCCTACCAGTGACTCACTTTTTTTCTGCACTTTTTGTAACTGTCACTTTTCCGCTAACTTGGTCACTTTTAATCACTATTTTAAAGATTCTTCGTTGTGAGCCTCATTCGTTGGGGCATAAACTCACATGGTTGAGGCATTGTTTTTTCGCGGACAAATGGCCCTCAAAAATATGATCCCTAACATACAGCTTGCCTTCGCGCACAATAGCATAAGTTACGCCTTCGTCTCCGTCTCCAATCTTCCGGCCGTGAAATGCTGCTTCTTCCGGTGCGTTTAAATCGATGAATTGAGCAAGCATATATCAGTTTTTATCATTTTTAGTTTCCCATAATCAGATCCAAACGTCAAAAAATAAAAATACTTGAAAAAAATTAACAAAAAAATGAGAAAAACCTAGGGGTACCCCTCGCCTTTTCAAATTTTGACCCAAAAACTTTTGGTTGAATTTTTAACGTTTGATAGTTGAAACTGTTTAGGGGGAACAAAAAATGATGTTTACCATCTTCGGTTGCTCATTTTGTCTCTTTATCACTTCAAAAAGTAGAATATAAAATGTGCGTCTTAACCCCAACCTACCGCGGCCGTGAGCTGCCCCCTCTTCGGGCCCGTTTAAAATTGACAAAGTGAGAAGCTATTTTTTTCAGTTTTACTAATTTTTAGTGTCCGTCAATCAGTTTGAATCATCAAAAATCATTAATTCAAAAAAAGGCCAAAAAATTGAAAAAAAAGATAGGGGCTTCCCTTACCTTTCTTCAAGTTTTCAGTCGATTTTTTTGTTGAATTTTTAACAATTGATGGTTGTAATTGTTTGAAAGGAACTAATTATTGTTTTTACCATCGGCTGTTACCCGCTTAGTTCATCTCCAAAATTGGAATGTAAAATCTTTACCACAGAATCGTCCGAACATGATTGAGCTTAGTTCGCGTGGTCTCATTATTTTTGAAAAAAAAATATTTTTCTTAGCGGAGGTTTTCGAACCGGGATATTTTTTACGAGCACTATACTTAATTAAATACAGCCCTAATAACCAATAAAAGAAATACTTTTACGATTTCCCTCTTTCAACGATTTCCCGTTTATTTAGGACCCCCAGAAAAGAAGCCAACCATTTTCCGTCGTTGAAACAAAAATAATTACGAGAACGTGGTTGCGCAGAGTTCTTTAATATTTTTTGACTCATCGGCTTGAATTGTTTGTAAAGAGTCAATCTTGGTTTACGATTATAAAATTCGTATAGTAACGTCAAAAAATCATTCATGCTTAAACCCGAGATTGAAGAAATCGACTTTGGTGACGATTCCTCAGGGTAGGTGCCCTATACCTCGCTCCGATTATTTCCGCGCTCGGCTTTGCGGCGGAATACAACCAAAATCGTCAAAAATGCAACCCGAAAAAAATAATGTAAGTCCTCTGTGACAAGACCAGAGCTTTGTACGGGCATAATAAACGTTCTACTTGTCTTGTTTGCACAGCCGCAGCAGATTTTTGGCCCTATAGCCATGTAAAGCCCCTGTTATGTATGGGGCCTCATCTAACAGTGAGTGCAGTCTTACTCTGTCATACTCATGTCCGAGCAACCTCCTCTCTCTCCCACTCGTGGTCACCGCGGGAATACAGCTAATGTGCTTCTGCAGTTAGACTTGCGTCAAGGTCGGTCCATTTATCATGCCCATTAAATTTCTCATGACAAATATTATTTTACTGTCTTATATCGTTTATACAAAGATTAAATGACCTTTTTCGCTGACATGATTGATTTCTAAGACCGCAGAATGCCCCTACAATGTGATCTTATTTAGCATCGCTAAATTTTGTGACTTGTTTATCTAACCGAAGTTAACTTTCAGAACTGTTATTAATAACCAATCATGTATCATATATTTTGGAGAGCTCTAGAAATCCAAGGAGTGGTTGTTGGACGAGGTTAACTTAACCGCTTAAAAAGTTGAGCGTGTTTGAATTTAATGAAGCAAGGAAATGTGGCAAAACTGTGAAGTTGTGTGAATATTAAGTGACTCACTTTTGTCAGCTTAACTTTTCCCTTCTTTTATTTTTAACTCTGCGCGTTTTTGTATCCATACAAGCACGCTGTGCTACAGCTCATGTTTTCTCTAGAGGCCCTGGGAACACTGTTAGAGAGAAGGCATGGGGCAGCCATTTTGTTTCTTGTGTGACCATGAAATGCATTGCAGTATACGGCGAAACTTCGGAAACCAGATGGCGGCGCCCATGGTTTAGAGTTGAAAACCCTCAGAGCCGCCTCTCTAATATATCCAGGCCACTAGTTTTTTCGAAACATGGGAGACTTCAAGAATCGGTTTCTTGTCAAGAGAATACAGGTATATTCTCGTTTTAAGAATACTTAATTTTGCCTTTAAAGTTCTTGTTTTAGAATCAAATTCTTGATTACCTTCTTAATTTTAGAAAATCACATAAAAAATGAGTATTTTTAATATTAATATGAAAGTAATAAATTTCGGAATCAGAATAACCAATTCCTTCATTTCAGGTTATTTTACGCTTGGTGAAAAAAAATTACGAAGAAGGTTATGGCATAACGTTTATGATTTACGTACAGTACGTATAGACATTCCTGTGATTTGAATGGAGGTGAATAGATCCTCTACATGCACGTTACGTAATTTATAGACCCAGAATTAGTCGAGGTCAAACGGTTAAATGTTCGATGAAACGCCAGATAATTCTAGTTAATAATGTGAAGCGGCATATGAGGCTCTTTGAAAACAAGCAGCTGGCTGTTGGCCCAATCATCCCATTATTTGGTACCGCACGCGTCCGGGGCGCAGCTCCACTACCCATTCCAAGAACCCATTCATCACAGCTTCCGGGGGAAACACAGCAATCTATCTACTCTTAAATACCTTTGCCTGGGTCGTAGGTTAAAAACTACGGGGTGGAACAATCACTCTTAAGATCACATAAAACCTTCGTATTTCTAGACATTTTCCTTCGGAGTTTCGTACATTCACGGTTGGCAACCTTAAAACGGATCTATAAAGTCCGGATAGAAGGTCTTTCAATTCTTTTTTCAAAAAAAGAAAAAGAAAAAAACTTTTTTTCCGGGGGTTTCCGTTACGCTTTTGGAGGGTTTCTCCTGTATTTCCCCGTCATTTTATTGCAGCATCATTCTTGGTAAACGATTTGTTCCTGACTCTTGCGTTCAAAGTTAAGATTTCCTGACACGGCGATTCAGTTTTTCGCTAATCCGAGCGGAGCGACAGCAAAGAGACGCCAAAGGCACCAATCCGCATAACTGATATGGTTGGTCGTTGATTCACTCTAATGAGGGTTGAACGACCAAGATAGATCATAACGAGGTGAAAAATCCAACCTTCAAAAGCCGAGAACCGCCCACCTTGAGCCTGCGCTTCCGCCTGATTGCCCGTAGGGCTGTAAAAATAGCAGTGAGCATTTATCTTCGGGTCTCGATTTCCGTCTGTTTACAAACTCTGGCCGAGAATTAATCATATCGCGCGCGAATCCGCTAGATCCTACAGAGAGGAACAATGGCGCCCTCTTGCGGACAACTCAATGGTAAGCGTCTCGAAGAGTTGGCGTTCATCTCTCGTTCTAAGATTTCGTCTCATGCTCCTGGTTAACAAAAAATGAATTAATCAGCATCAATAGAAAACAAAGGCCGGTTTAAGATGGTAATTAGCCTGTGGAATTCGCCTTCAATAACACGTGCGGAGCTCTGGCTTCTGCCACCATTTCTCACAGAGAAGCTAGTTAGTTCATGTCAAAGATACAAATTCAGAAGGGGAGAGATGCAACTGGTTAAGACGATTCCTGAGTAAAGTTCCATGTTTAAAAGTTCCATATTTTTAGAACAAGTTTCATCACTTATAATTAACTAACAACAAAGCACAGCCTTTTAACGAATCCGGCCCTAACTAAGCATCGAAACTATCTTGATCATCATTGAAGAGGTAACTTAAGTCGCGCGGATCTGCCTGCAACCGATCACTCCACAAATCAAAGTCGCTCCGAAGTTCGCCGTGCAAACCTCCCGTCCTTCATCGGAAGCGCCTACCTCTATTTAACCTATTGATCCCGTCCCGGCTCTATCGATTTTAACTCCTGTCAATCCCTCGGAATCGCATTTTTTTTAGTGAAGCCCCAGTCAAATGAAATGCAGTGTGAATCGCATTGTTTAAGCTTCGCACGTCCCTCAATCCGCGCACGCCCATGCAAGCGCCATGCGACGGGAAGGGGGTACAACGCGAGTGGACACGCTTTTCGTCCCATGAGCAACGGGACATGGGCTCATGGGCCTATGCCGACACCCAAGGTGTGAAACATCCCTAAACGAGGCTCGAATAATGAAACTGCTGTTCTTTTTAATCTTTAAAATCCACCTTTTTTTCAATTTTTTTGACTGAATAAAATAAAAATTTAACCAGAGGTTATGGGGCAAAAAAATGCAACTTTTAATATAGTATGTTTAGGCTTTGCGCAGCATGTCGGCGGTAGTGAGTGGCGCCGAAGCCATATTCCCCCCAATTTATGGCATGTCACTCACTGATATGATACAGGAAGCATACATCCCCATAAATTGTTACTGTGGCACGGTGTATGCGCTCGCGACGTGAGCCTACAGACTTGCTCTCCTGAAAATATAGGTTAGGTTCAAGCGGTTTTCGATACAGTATATCGATTATTACAGCGAGAAGGAAGCTGTTTACGACCGCTTTGGACAAACGTCACTTAGTTTGGACTACTTGTCCAATCGCGGTATGGACAAGCGTCCATTTGAACAATCACGAGGTCTGATTGGCTGTCTGTGCCTGAACGCAAACTCACGTTGAAGGCCAATCAGTAGATGATTTGTTGCATGGGAAGCTTCGGGACAGTGACCCACAACGAGTGAAATAGGCTTATTCAAACTGATCCTGAATGTGGCACAGTTGCTCCTAAAATGAGACAAGCATTTAGCGATGACCCCTGAAAACCGTGGAAGGAACCTGTTATTTCCGTCCATCTGAGGAGCTGTTTTTAGACGTCTAATCTGTCCTCATCCTCTTAAGCCGTCCGTTATACAGCACTCGTTAGTTACCGTCGACTGTTTGGAAACAATTAGAAAGAGAAATAGGTGTGAGTTTCTTGCATCGTTTATCACGCTCAACTTTCTAGTGAAAGTAATACTTTTCTTTTTAGTAGCGAAAATTGCTCATTTAAGGGGTAATCCCTCTCTCAGGATATTTTTCTCTGTTGAATGCTCTCTTATTTCAGCAACTCTGTTAATTTAAGACTGTGAAATTTCCACCGTTTTTGAGACATTTTATCCCAAACGGCGTGTTTCCAGACCTACTGCTATTATTTACTCGGAGACGAAAAGTTCGGAGTATAATTTGAGTCCTCCAAGTAAAAATGCGGCCTTAACTTTACAGAAATCAGGAGTGGATCAATCTTTAGATAACGGTTTTTAAAACTTGAGCGGAAAAAAATGTTCCAATTCTTTTGATTGATTTTTTATCGCAGTTCTTCGATGTACTCTCGGTTAAATGTAGCAGCAGCAATCCAGCCGTGTGTTCAACGTCTCATGCAGCCTCGATTGGAACCCCCCCTCCCAGATTTGACCAGTAGCATTTATCGACTGTCCTCCTTACTGGCCCCCGTTTCACGTAATCTTACTTCACAAAAAAGTGACAATATTTCTTTGCATTCGGAAGATTCCATTGCACTTCTCTCTCCCTCTCAAGTGTTCCCACTTATGTCTGTTTCTGTCGCTCGGCGAACAAGGGAAAGCTTTCAGTGATGTCGGTTGTCAAGCATCGCGCCGCGCTCTGGAAGCATTGCCTTTGGCGGGCAGCGCGACCGTGCCGTGACGAATCGCATTGCTCCTTCCTGTGTTGTTTATTTAGGGGTGCATTTTTTATAGTCAGGCTAATGAGTATTATCACTGCTCAGGTACACAAGCTGCACTTGCGGAAGTTTTCACATTTCCCAAGCCGTTATTTTGCACATTTCCTGTAACGATTTCTCTTCAATTTCGAATGGACCCTAACACTGCTGACCTTGGCGCCCACTTGTAACTTTCTTTTTAGGAGTGTTTGATTATACCGTTTTTATTTATACGATCCAAAACACGTAAGGAACTCACTAAAACAGGTGTTTTGTTTTCACTGGGTGGACGAGCTGGGGGGGCATTCGATAGCGCCAGAAACCACAAGCGCCAACGCCGCAAAGCGCCAGTCCGTAACCGCCAAACGAGAAAAGTCGCAAACGCCAAAGTTGGTATAGGTTAGGTTAAGTTAGGGTAGGTTAAGTGACGTTAAGTTAGGTGAGGTTAAGTAAGGTTAGGCAAGGTTAGTGTTGCGGTTAAGACCTTTGGCGTTTGCGACTTTTCTCGTTTGGCGGTTACGTATTGGCGCTTGCGGCGTTGGCGCTTGTGGTTTTTGGCACTTATGACAGCTACCCGAAACACCCTAAAACAGGTGTTTCGTTTTCACTGGGTGGACGAGCTGACAAGTTGAGCGATAATGGAGCGAGGAAAAAACCTCCTTACCGATAATTTACTTATTTGTTCATCATGATGTAATGATTGAAGCAAGGCTAAACGTCAGAGGTACGAAATGCATCCTTAAAGTTAGGGAGTGTGAAGAAAGTGTTCACGGTTCCCGACTTGTTTGGCGGCATGTTTGATTTTCAACTGTTTGCGCAGTCGAGAGGGCTTGTGCCAAGTTGTATGCGATCCCGTCGCATTGAGTCGTTACAGCTATTCTCTGAGCGAACCCTTTTATTTGAATCGTTCAAGACCTTTGAAATTACCGCCATCCATCTCGCCAGCCCTTCGCTTCAATCCGAAAAGAAGAAATAAACTCTCCAACGCTGGCTTCTCCAACAGCGGAGGTGAGCTTCAGCTCCCGCCCATTGTTTTAAGACTGAAAAATACAGGCAATACTTCTAAAAAATGCCAATAATCATACAGAATTTCTTATTCTCTTGTGCTTATGGTCTCTGGATCATGTTAAGGGCAGGCCTTTGGCGGGCACACGAGTGCGAATATCAACCTTTCCCTACAACGAACATTCAGCATCTCATCTTAACTAACCCAACTTAACCTGACATAACCTGACATAACCTAACTTAACCTTACTTAACCTTACTTATCCTAACTTAACCTAACTTAACCTACCTTAACCTACCTTAACCTGACTTAACCTAGCTTAACCTAACTTAACCTAAATTAACCAAACTTAACGTAATCTAGTCTAACCTAACGTAGTCTAACCTAACCTAACAATAAGTGACTTGGCTAGTAAATAATATGGCTGCAGGAAAAAATGTTCTTCATACAAGAAAATCGTACTGCTTTGTTACCGAGAGGAGCATAGACGACATGGACTGCGTTACCGGAAATGCGTTGTCCGTTAGCACTTGATGAGGAAATCAATATTCTAGCTTCAGATTTGATTATCCCTTTTGCTCACCGCAAGCTCGAGAATATCTGAGCCGACGGCTAGCCGAGTTCCGGTGCGGGTGTCGGAACCCTCCGACCCGCGGTGTGGCTCCGCGGGTGGTCTGGGGGTCCCGACTCCGGGGGGGAGGGGCAACCTCGACTTTGCTTCCCCGCCCCGCCGTGCCGCTCGTTGCCTTGAATAATTTCGCAGCAAGCGATCGGACGTGCATCAGGGTTGCAATACATTTAACCTGTCAGAAATCGCTCAGAGAGAAATGCACGATAATCGAATCCTTGACACTTGATATCCATTTCGGACATTGTGATGTATAACTCGCTTTTCGTGGGGGAAAGGGCATCGCTGGGTAACTGTGTACGCTTGTGTAGCGACAGCAGAGTGAGGTACCGTCGAGAGTGGATTTTCGTCCGGTGCAACATTGTGGTGCCAGCACTTCTTGGGCGCCCATGGTTGAGGTGAAAGGAGAAACATTTTGCGCCTGCTCTTGATCAAAACATCCGAGCAAACAATCATTAAACTCGACTTTTACTTTTTTATGCTTAAAAAAGGATGGCGGCATATTGCAAAGAAAGCTGTGTTTCCAACCCAACCTCAGAGGCCCAGGGCTGCCAAGGGGTAACAGCTCATGATATCCGGTGCACAAAGGGCCTTGATATCCGGTAGTTGGATTTGGTCGAAACATGACTGTTTTCAGCGATTTTTCAAGTTTTTTTTTTTTTGCTCTCATATCTCTGTTATCTAATATTTAGGTATCCAGCAGATATTTTTGGCTGAAATCTGTAAGATATTTTATTAAAATGTGGTCGATATTCTCTTGATATCCGTTCATTACAGCTGTGATATCCGGCTGATATCTTTGATATCCTGATATCCTTGATAGCCTGATATCCGGTGTACAGATCTCCAGCAAGGTTTTTGCCCTTTGGGGCTGCCAACATAATTTTACGCGGGATGAAAACCCACTGTCAACTACGCGAATGCACAGTGGGACACAAAAGTCATGACCCCTGCATCCCTGTATTTCTTACAGAAGCAAGGGTCATGACTTTTGTGGGCCACTGTACAAGACACGTGACCTAGCCTGATGAAACAGTCATTAACTCAGCCCTTACTTCTCGTGTCTTAAGTCACGCTTCGCTTTTTTTAAGGTCTCTAGACTTCGGCCATCTTAACCTCGAACTGTAGTTGTTTGGCAAAGACTCCAACCCGTGACTCTCTCTTGTTTCAGGTAATACTTCAGAGGTGAACGGGTGTGAACAGCGCGTCTATACTTCGGTAGGTTTCTCCCCCTTATTGGATAAGGCGCAGCCAGCACGTCGAAGCGGCTGCCAAGTAATACAGTTGCGTGGTCACCAAAGATCGGCCCCCCGACCCTTCCTTTCCCGAAGGTCGGAACCGTATAGTTGCTCCTCACTAGCTGTTCGATGGGATTCGCTGCTATTTATCACTTCTTCAGCCGCGGAACTAACCCAACCGTATTGTTGTTTTTAACGCTAGAGATTAGTTTCAGCATCGCTGTTTTTAGCCTACAACCATTAATATTTCAGACAGAAAAAAAGATACGCGGGTTTGGCCTTCGGACTTTCTGCCGGTTTACTGAAATTCCGTTGCTCCCTCGGAGAGCTGCGTTAGCAGTCAAAAAAGTATTGCGCGCTCCAATTTGTTTGCACCTCCATAACTTTGAAACGGAGAGATATACGTTGAAAAGCACGAAATAAATTCGTTAGATCTTCAAGAGATCCATGAATTTTGAGTTAGCTTTTTTCTCGTATCGCATTCCGTTACAAAGTTACAGAAGTTTTTTTTCTTTAAAAAAAATGGAGCGCGCAATACATTTTTGACTGCTAGTACAATCGCATTAAACAAGGGTTCACACATTGTTGGGGTAGCTGTCATAAGCGCCAAAAACCACAAGCGCCAACGCCGCAAGCGCCAATCCGTAACCGCCAAACGAGAAAAGTCGCAAACGCCAAAGGTCTTAACCACAATACTAACCTCACCTAACCTAACTTGACCTAACCTAACTTAGTCTAACCTAACTTAACCTAACTTGACCTAACCTAACCTATACGATCTTTGGCGTTTGCGACTTTTCTCGTTTGGCGTTTACGGACTGGCGCTTGCGGCGTTGGCGCTTGTGGTTTTTGGCGCTATCGAATGCCCCCCCATTTTTGTTTTTATTAAAAGTTGTGTTACAAAGTACCTCGCAGGAACTCTAGAAATAACAAATAGGCCAAGCCTCTTAATTTTAGTTTTTTTTTTGTAATGTGTGAGTGAAAATAGCTGATCTACTGCTGTATTCCATTTTCACAAATGAAGCGATCGGATTTCATATCGTAGGCGCCAAATAATTTGCGCGATGAGATGGTTGCAAGCGCAGCCAGAATCGCGAAAAATTCGCAGAAAGCGACGCGACGTCGACGGCCGAAGGGGGAAGGGTCGCCCTAAAACCGGAAATTGCTTTGGTTTGGCTGTTCTCACTCTCGGCGCGAAAAAAAGGGTGGGGGAGCGCTTCGTTGACCCTTTATCAGACAGATTCGATTTTTTGGGTCGTTAAAACAAACTGGGTGAACTTGGCGAGGGTTTAAATAACGCTGCGTTTGGCTAAAGAGACGGGTTGTCAGCAAGCCTCATTCTCTGTCAATTATTCTATGACAATACTTGAACTCCGGCTTGTGGCAAAAGACACGTTACCTAAGTTAGCCTAACTAACCCCTATTTTAGGTTGTTGCATATCTGTTTAAGGTAGTCCCATTCCTGTTTAAGGGAAGGTAAAACTGGAATAAGAGCGTAATTTGGTTATTTTTCAAGAATCGGCATCTCCATGGAAGACTCGACCAGTTCTCAAAGTTGAGTTTTAAAGTAGACCAGTTTCGGAGCGTGCAAAATGCTGTTTTCTAGCTCTGCCCATTTGATTTTTTTTTTTCGAGTGATTTAAATAAGAATTCATGGAGGACATATTTCGGGGGCCATTGGGAAAATGTTCCGTTAATTTCATCATTTCTGATGAATAATATTTGAAAAAAAAAATCCCAACTAAAAACAACATTTTGAACGCTTGTCGAACTAGTACACTTTAAAACTTAGGTTTGGGAACTGATCGAGTCCTCCATGGGTGTGCCGAAATAGCCCTAATCGAAAGCTCTCGACGAGACCTTTTCATCGATATGGTTGTTGATAAGTTTATCTGTAAAATTAATAGCTAATCTGTGCTCCTTTACCCTAATTTACCTAAACCAAGTAAGAAGTTACTCAAAACAGGGATTGGTTTTAACCGTGAAACATATGTATTGTTCTAACACATTAATCAATACACTGTATTGGAAGGTGGAACAAGAGGTCACCGAGGTTGAAAATCCAACCTTAAAACCCTTAAAATCCAGGGTATCCTCCCGCTAGGTCTCAAAGGCTCCATCGATCTCTTTTCGTCGCTTCCAAGGTGTATTTATTGTGCGACTGCAGACTTATAATGGATTCCGATCGAGCGTGTAACGTAATTGGAGGTTATAGGGGCGTGCCAGTCGAGGGGACGCGTTCCGCCTCGAGCACGTCGCCGTCAACCGGGGCTGTCTCCGGACGTCGGGCCGCTGGACGCTGCGCTGCTGGGCCCATCTGGAGCTCACACCCGACCTATTAAAATCACGCTGTATTGAGCTTGCACGCCCGGAACGGTACTTCCCATCAGCGTCTCTCTCGTACTGTACATATTTTTGGCACGTACTAATAGGATTATTTAATTATTTTTTGTATCTGCACAAGGACTTTGAAGAAAAAAAGACATGATCGGAGAAATCACAGTAAAAACAAAACACCCATTATAGGGAATGCTATACCTGTTAAGGTTGTGAAACCAAAGCGGGGGTGGTACGTATTTTGATTATTTTTCAAGATAGGCATATGTTCAGCCATAGTCTATCATTCAGAAGATCTCGGCGAGAGCTTTCCATTGATGTGGCTGAACATAGGTCTACATGGAAGAATTACCAAAATACGTATTATTCCCATGTAAGTTTCATACCCAAAACAGGTATAGCATCCTCAGAACGTTCCTTTTTTTTAAAAAAAAAAACTGTGATCCCAAGGAAAAGTGGCCAACGGTCTTCCGTGGAAGACGAAGTCCCTTAGAGGGACTCCTGAGTAGAAAAGCTTCAAAATCGATCCCTCAAAGGAGGAACAACTCCTACAAGAAGAGCAGCAGATCCTACAGATATTCCTGAGAGGGTAATCTTGTGAGGGATCCTAAGGATAAAAATGTCTGAGGGATAGCGGAAGGAAAAAGTCCTTTAAGCAGGAAACATTCCACTTTGGACTCGTTAAACTTATATTCACAGTTTTCCTGGTCAGAACCACAAACCCCAAAACGAGAAACACGGTATTTGAGTTCAGGTAAACTCGGAAGCAAATAGAAGAGCCGCGGTCGTTTTAACAGGAAGTTTTGCGAAGCTTTGGGCAGCTCTCATTTTTCAGCGGGAGGAACAAGTTTGCAAATTGTAATCCGTCTGCGGTATGAAGATCACATCTCGGAGCTGCTTGACCGCATTTCATTTCAAACTTGGCGCCAGATTTGCTCAACTTCCGTTTCCGGTGAGGCAAATGTCGCTCTTCCCCTACCGGACATCCTCTATGAACTGTACATAGTATCCTCTAAAATAAGCTTTTCAAAATCACTCCCGCGATCATCATTCTGAAATGATAATTTCATATTTAAACCTCTACTAAACCAAATTCTGTTTCTCCTTCTAATTTCTCTACTCATAAGATTTTTTATTTTGCTATTTCAGTTTCGAAATTTATTTGTTTATTTGTATTTTTTATCGTATTTATTCATTATTTATTACGGCGCTGATGGTCTGTCGTTGCACTCGTTAAATTTATTCCGATAAGAGAGGAATTTGTCGGAGAATCAACGAAAAAAGATTTCCAAAGTTTTTACAATAATTTTTATATTTGGATTGAGGGAGGGAGGAAAAAACCCGGATATTTTCCCCGTTTCCAAAGTCGGATATTGGGAAGTCACACCAGCCATTCTCGTGTCATTACAACTAATACCAGCGCTGGAGTATACTGTCAGAAAGAAAATTCTTAGAATCGCTGGAATTAAATTCACTTGAAAGCATATCAATGAGATTTATTCCTTCAGATAAAAAGTCAATTTCATAAAAAATCCCTCTCATATTTATTTCTAAGAAAATTGGTTTTATTTTTAAATGTTTTTTTTATATTTTTTAGAGGAATACTTCATTGCAAGTTTATGTAAAAGGTAGGCTATGTTAAAAAAAGGGTATGGTAATCTAGGTTAAGTTCCATGCCTCCCTTTGCACCTTGTCATTCGTTAAGCCTGATGCTTTTTTCTTATTAATCGTTGTTGGGAAGTAAGCGGATTGGATCTCATCAGGATTGGTCTCCTTCAAGTTTGATTAACCTAAATTAGGTCACGTGTTTTAGGTTTCGCTTCTCGGTTTGCTCGACTTTCGGGCGAATGGTGAGGACACACTCTTACAAGTACCATACAAAGAAAAAAGGCATCGCCTATGTGAAGGATCACTGCCGGAACCGGACTCAGTGCCTTAGGCTAATTTTTATTCCATCGAAACTTTCCCTCTGCATGTATGTTACATGACGGGGCAACGTGACTTTCAAGGACGTCCTTTTCAGCTCGCAAACGTGACATCGGCAAATACTGTCAACCACTGCTGGCTGCCATAAATGTCACTTTAACTTTACCAAAAAAAACAACAAAAAAACAAAAAATCAAATAATAAAAATAACACAGAAAATACGGCTTAAAATCGTTAGGCGACACAGCTGGTTAATTCAGCTTGGAACGCACACAAGACACCCGTTTTAGGAAATACTATACCTGGGTGTGAAACTAAAACGGGGTAGTGCGTAGTTTCGTGATTTTTCAACATTGATGTTCAGCCACCTTAATGGAAAGCTCTCGACGACATCTTTGGAATGATATGACTGAACATAGGCCTATCTTGAAAAATAACCAAAAAGCGTGCTACCCCCGTTTTAGTTTCACACCCAAAACAGGTGGAGAACTCCCTGAAACAGGTGTTCTGTTTTTATTGTGAAGTCTCTGCATGTAAGTAGGGCCACTTACATGGTCTCTGCATGTGACAAAGTCTGATAAAAGTCCGATGGTGATCGTTGGTTTAGCCTGCTCATCACGACTAAAAAACGCATAGAGGTGCAAGGTTGTGCATGGGTCCTTGGCGTTATACCGTTTTATTTTTTACGTCTGTGTCTATCTAAAAGTTACATCATAGTGATTTACGAAATAAAACCGCATAGGTTAGGTTTCTTATGCATCGCTTTTCTGTCTATTCTCGGCTTGGCGAAGGTGGAACACTTAAGGTGGATGATTCAACTTCTCAAAGGCGACCCTGCACAGAATACATGATGACAAGCCTGTCAGTTTATCTCGCTAAAAAATTGACTTGGTTTTCTTTTTCTGATGGAGAACCACCACGGGCCACATCTCGACCCGACAGCTTCCGAAACGAGACCCGAAATCAAGGCTGCAATTTGGCCTTCCGAGGACCTTGTAACTTTTCTGCGTAGTTTTTGGGTCCCGATTTTCGGACCATTTTTCTGCGGAAGGGAATCACCCTTCGGTTCCGAAGATTGACGAGGTCAGAACGGAAATAACCGAAGGGGAGGGGAAGCTTTCTTCTTTTCGTGATGATCAGTCCAAGTCAGTGAGAAAATCTTGGTTTTTGTCTCAGGTTTCAGAGGTTTGGGAATGCTTTTAATTTTGAGAATGTCGTCTAGTGTAAGCAGGGTTGAGCTACTTTCCTGACGTGACGTTTTTATTGACTTTGTAAACAATTTTCCGGATGGGTTTTAGTCCGGAGACGAGGTAGGCAACAAGCTTGACACAGCTGTTTAGACGGTTGCCCATAGATTGATCAGCAGGGGCTGGCGCTTCACCAAGTTTCTGAAGTTTGCCGAAATCTTACAATGTTAGTGGATTCTGAGCTAGAACTATTCGAACCACATACCATTAAACGTCACCTGATACAACCTAACCTAAATTAACCTAACCTAAGTTACTCTAACCAAATACAACCTTACCAAATCCATAAAATGACTAGAAAGATATGAATTCGAATATGAAAAACCATGAATGTAAAATTAGAGGACATGAAAACATGAAATCGCCGCTGAAAGGACCACAGGTTGCCAAATTCCTAGATTTTTAATTTCGATCTCTATAACCGCGAGAATTATCAGAGCATATTTAGGATTTTTTTAAAATCATTTTTGGGGTTATAAAAAAATTGCGTTTATCTCAAACTTAACAGATCAACAATCAGACCGCGTCTGAAATTTACGGTATATCGAAATCTGGCAACTCTGTGCTTCATTTAGACCTTTCGCGAGGTAGGCCTGTTGAAATCCCCGCGCCGAATCAGGTCACGTCATCAGTGATTATGAGGAAAGCCCACAGCGTTGCAAAACTTGGTATATTTCCAACCGCGCCATGAAGTGGAAGCAAACATTTTGCATAACTTTGGAAGAAGACCAACAAAGGATGGAACCGCCTCATTCATATAAGCTGATATTAACTCACGTTAGCCCCTCACTCCTGTTCGAGTCTCTCGTGGCGCCATCTAGTGGGGGCTTTTAGCGTCTTTTTGGTCCTGCGGCTAGACACTTCTGATCACATTTTCGCTTTCATCTATTAAGTTACATCTAAACTAGAAGACCGGTTAAAACATCAAACAAAACGCGCTTTAAGAAGAGTGTAACTCAAAATTTTGAAGGCAGAATTTTCGGGGGGCATTCGACAGCGCCAAAAACCACAGGCACCAACGCCGCAAGCGCCAATCCGTAACCACCAAACGAGAAAAGTCGCAAACACCAAAGTTCGTATAGGTTAGGTCAAGTTAGGTTCGGTTAAGTGAGGTTAAGTTAGGTTAGGCAAGGTTAGTATTGCGGTTAAGACCTTTGGCGTTTGCGACTTTTCTTGTTTGGCGGTTACGGATTGGCGCTTGTGGTTTTTGGCGCGTATGACAGCTACCCGAATTTTTAATATCTTTTAATCCCTTTTGGGTTATTTTTAATATTATTATAAGGATACATGGCGTACCGGTGCAATCTTTCAGGTTAGAAAAACTTTGCTTAGTATTATCTTAATTTTAACTCGTGCTTTTGCGCCTCGCTCCGCTACCGCTTCTTTACGCTGTCATTAAGGGTAATACCGCATACTTTTCGGTGACCGTCACTGCCGCCGAAAAATAATGGCGTCAATTAGATAGCTTAAGTTAGGTTACGTGCTTCGTTCCTCGCTCCGCCCGGCTTCTACTGAGTCTGACACCTCCGAGAAGAAAGCGGCATTGTTTTGGTGACTGTAAGAATAGCTTAACTTAGGTTTACCTAGGTTAACTTAGGTTAGCCTAGGTTATCTTAGGTTAGCTTAAGTTGACTTAGGTTAGCTTGGGTTAATATAGGTTAGCTTAGGTTAACTTAGGTGAGGGTCGGTCAACATAGGTTAACCTCAATTAACTTTGGTTAACTTAGGTTAGGCTGTCTTGCACCTTGCTTCCCAGGTAATCCCCTTGGCATAGAGACTTGATTAAACTGTATCCCAATAGGTACAAAATGAAAGATCTTGGCAAAACATAACCTCTAAAATTTACAGTATACTCTTGATGAGATATTCTTTCGGAGCTTCTTATTTTGTTCAATTTATTTTCGTTGTTCAACGTTTATCTTTTTTAGTCCTTGTTCTCAAAAATCAATAAACATCGAGGGGGATCCGACTCCCGAAAATCGTGTACACCGAATGCGTGAATGCGGGTGAATGCAAGTGAATGCGGGTGAATGCAAGTGAATGCGAGCGATTGCAGGTGAATGCGAGTGAATGCAAGTGAATGCGAACGAATGCAAGTGAATGCGAACGAATGCAAGTG
>Ga0058701_10000547_pt1 | contig 25448 bp, 10 predicted proteins | sample AgamicOrMae_FD_97039 | JGI IMG/M metagenome (GOLD analysis project Ga0058701, IMG submission 97039) | Agave microbial communities from Guanajuato, Mexico - Or.Ma.e | ecosystem: Host-associated > Plants > Phyllosphere > Phylloplane/Leaf | place: Guanajuato, Mexico | collected 2012-06-04 | reverse complement strand
TTTCAATCATACAAATTATAATCGTACATCTAACAGCAGAACTTTCGCAACATGATTTGCACGCGCGAGACTGCCATCAGTTTAAGGACCAACCTATGTTCTCATCTGCCCAATGGCCTACTAGTGTTGTTAATTGATTGTAAATATACCACAAAACAGGACCTGTCAGATGTCATTTAATCTCTTTCCGCTATTTGGAAGTCAATCGTCATCGAATTACGTTCAGGCACACAAATATTGCCCCAGTATCAAACCAGACACCCAACTGCAGCTAGACGAAGTGCTTTGTGTCTTGATGACTTGAGTTATCTCAAAACCTCACTTCCCCAAGACTAGGTGTTAATCGATCGCCGACATCCTCCAGTGTCACTCTGATGGACGATCTCATTGACATCATATAGTTGTGTCGAAATTTGATGTAAGGTACGAACAAGACCTGCTAACGCTTTCGCTCTACCCAATCAGATCTTGTTTTCATCCTTTCGACTCCAGATAAAAGATGTGTAGGGGCCCTCCATATTGAAAATCTCAAACTCATAGTCTTGAAATACAGCACCAAGGGGCGGTCGGTTACCCTGACTAAATAAAATGGCCCTCAACGAGAAGATGGCTAAGAGACATCTAGCGGTCCTAAACAAGAAATTTTCATCCAAAGGTTTATCAAGAGATGTTTTTATAACCCTATTAATATTCAGTGTTGGTATGATAACTCTGCCGTTGGCAGCATATTACTTATTCAGCTATCTCTCGCATGGTTCAACAACCATAGGCGCAGCAGCCGCAATTGTGACTGTCCATCTAATATTGTCCGGATTTGTATACAAGGCCATCAAAGAGCCATCAGGAAGCTCAGAGATCAAAGAAGATTAGTGGAGTCCTGACCAGGTGTCAGTGACGATCGGGTCTAACGGCTTCTCTCGATACTTCTATCTTATCGGTAGCAAACTTTTAGTAGACCCAGCACTGATGTGATATTCTTGCACGAAACTCGTTATTCATAAATATTGATCAATTAGCGATCGTTCAAGCCGATGATCGATGAGGCGTTACTCCGTAGGCACCCCAAAGAACACTCTTTTGGTACATTCGCTTGTATGGATATCTACTTGGAATGACTCCCTCTGAAAGTAAGTCCAGTATCATGATCTCCTGAATCAGTCAGTCAGATCTCTATGCCGATTTTTTATCTATCCTGTAGGCGCATTGAGACACCTAGGGATATTTAATGACTTATCTCCAATAGCTCCACGATATCTGTGAAAAAGATTCTCATGCAAAAGTGGCTCCCACCCTGGTAGAGGAGTGTCCCAATTAGTCGAGGCCACGTCCATTTGACTTCAAGACTAGACGGCATCTCCAAGATTTTGCATGAAATTATCAGAATTACTTGCTTGAATATTGCCATCTTTCCCATAAATGAGCTCTTATTTGGTTAGTCCAGAAGCTCGAGCCTTCTGTAGAATGGTGTTCCTCAATGCAACACTCTGACGGTCCAGCGAGTTTACTGAGCTCGTACGCCGACAAATATTATAGATTCTATTCATTCTGACCAGAGCTGGTCGCCGTATCTAAATCTGTCTTTGAATTTTGTCAGCATGCTTCAGTTTAGTTTAAGCAGGCAAATCTCTAGAATCCTGGATTGAGACAAAGTCAGACAACTGGTCCATCCTCAGCGTGCAATCAGACACATTTAATCTACCAGTTCTAGCATCCAGCACCGAGAAATCTTTACTTTAATGTCTCAACTTTCCCTGACCAATAGCATGGATGGTTTGCTGCTTGTGGGGCACATTCATACTAGTCTCGAGTCTTTTCTTAAACTAACAGATGCTACTTAAATACAGATTATCCAATTCATGATTGACACCCAAAACTAGGAGAGCTGCTCTAAGAGATAGCTATCTTATGCATAAGTATAAGTCTAGAGAGCCCCGCAATTTCTCTGTCGTACCAGCATTGGATGTTGCTCGGCGAAGTGCCATTTTCATGAATCCTTCTGTCATTTGCATCGATGCAGTCACTGACGCAAAGGTTCTCACGGGAGCAGATTTCTTGATCATATTGCCACTAGGACGTTTAGGGTGACTTTTCGCGGATTAGAATTATCTCAGGAAGTCTGCTCGAACCTATTCAGCGGTAAAGGTATTTTTATTCAGATCGCATCAGACTCGAGCGAGATTATCTTCCGGCCACTCGAGCATAATGTAATGATATGATTACTTTTATTTCAACTTATTCGTTAAGCTTGACGAGTCTTCAGCCTAGAAGCCGTGATGAAATGAAGAACGATAGACCATATGATTCAAACAAGCCATTCACGAACGATTCGAAATTCCACCATTTTCCTGGACCTATCAGTGCCTGAGCTAAGCAAACCTCTCTTGGTGACTTGTTTATGTTCATTCAGTTGAGTGCCTGCTTTAGTTACAATCTCATCAAAGGCTATTATCACTTTTGTTATGTGGTTTGAGCGTAGTATGCATCGCAATAAGTCTATAGAGTCACAGTAACCGTTCAAATTTTCAATCAGCCTTAGCACTTGTTGTCTGGCCCCATCAAGTGACTTGCTCCGATCAAGCATTTGGCCTCTTATCCAATTGGAATCGTTAACTTGAGCTTCGATTGGCGATAGACGTAACAGAATCGAATGGATTCTTGTGACGTTTTTCACTTTTGTCCTGTCATTGACAAACGAGTCTCTTTGTTGGATCATTCCAACTTGAGTTGTGCATCCGGCTCTGCACCATTGTGGATTGTCCTCGTCCTCTTCCATTGAGACTTGTGATTGCCGCTGGGGCTCTTGAAGCAGGTGAGCCAAACAATTAGCCACCGATCTCAGCTTGAACTCTGTCGTTTTATCATCTAGATAAAAATGTTCACACCCTCTGTCCTTGACTCTATTAATCCATTGCAATTCTAATCCCTCGGCGCGGTTTCTTGAAGTGTGTTGCTTATCAAACAGTTGTTTTTGTAGACTAGGACCATCTTTTGGCTTGCCAATCAGGAAATTGCCGGCCACATTTCGAGAAAATTTAACTTTGGCTCTTGATTCAAACTGCTCGGTTTGTGAGCGAAAACTTGCGTTACTTGAAACTGACATATCCTCAGATGCTCTTTTGGACGCTCAAACATATCAGCCACTTGTGCTCGATCTCAATTGAAACGACCTTAGATGGGAAAGGGCCAACTCATCAAACCAATGGACTCTCAGTGATCGGGCCTTCTTGTTGATCTTGTTAGAACTATCAAGATAGACGAATGGTTAAACTTCTCACTGGTTGTGTTGCTTGTGGTAGTAGTGGCTGTGGGTCTGATTTTCCTCTTGGTTTCTCCCAAATTCCAGCCGGACACTAGATCGACGAGAGCGTACGCATCGCGCAGGCGCAACGCCCCTATGTACCTTGATGGACCACCGGGCGAGCAGACCTAAGGGCTAGTTCGTTGTGAATGTGATCGCACTTGTTCGCCGGCCAACGTTGTGCCGGTCCACTTGGACAACAGTTCGAGTTGCATTTACCGCTCAAGCGTTAGCAATGTACCAGCTCAAGCGTCCTATTCATGCAATTCTAACGTCCGCTTCAGGCAGAGGTTAGGCGAAAACATGATTGTTTCGATTTGCTCTTGTTCGTTCGTATTGGCAGTTACTCTCCATCAATGCTCATCTGTATGTTTCAGTCGAACCCTTACGATCAAAGGTCGCAACTGTGACGACATTGGTCTATATTGGATTTCTTGGTCTAGCTCGGCAGTGTGATTATTTAGATGAAGGTGTTGTGTGTTATTAGCCTTATTGCTAGTATTGTAAACACAACAACGTGTCACACTATACTCAGACCGAGAGGGACAAAAACAGAGAGGATTTTTTGCCTCACGAATTGTCATGCAAATGAAGAACAGACACAGACATAGAGACGAAAAGGTTGTTCTCCCATCCAACTGGAGCGGCTGCTTGGCGTTTGGCTGGCTCCATTTTAGCGTGTAGCTTTATTTTCTAGCCTCGTTCTGTTTCCTGCCTTGTGGCCCCTTGTTAGCAGCAGCAGTGGGCCACCACTAGAGCTAGTTCGTGGCCAGCCACTAGAAGTAGATAAGTAGAAACTCGTTCTGTCTGGTGGTGTTGTTGTTGTTTTTTGTTGTTGTTGATGCTTTGTTTCTCTTTGCTCTGGTGTGTCTCTTTTTCCAGCAGGCCTTATTTATGGGATTTCCAATGGGAGTGGAAAAAAGATTGACACTGAGCAATGGGAGCAGAGTACACACAAGAATGGAGGAGATAAATATTCCCGCTCAAAGTTGGGCCCAAATGCGAAAGCCAACTTTCGTCCACTAATGAGCAGACACACTCGCCTAATTGCCGGTGGCCTCTCTTCCACAACGAGCCGATGAGGAATAAACGAGCCTCTGCCTTCTCCTGGTCGAGTGCCAGGCTGGCTTCCCCCAATTGGCTGCCTAACAACCGGCTGACCTGGAGACTGGATGACACTCTCTCCGTGCTCTGGGAGGCCACTAATCGAGAGTGAGCCAGCGAGAGGGCTCGAGAACGAGAGCGAGAAGGGGAAACGAAAAACGGCCAGGAGAAGGGGTTAGAGTCGCTTGGAGGCAGGAAAAGAGTTTCTTGGTTGCCAAATAGCGAGTGGGATCCGTGAGGCGAGATCCGTGATGCTTGGCTGGCGCAAGGCCGACGCAAGTGTTTGCCTAGCCGATGTTGTCCACTTTCCAATGCAGTCTCTTCGCGTGCACGCTCCCACTCTCTTGCTTCACCTAAGGGCCACACGAGAACGAGAACGCGAGCGCTTGCCACCACCGAGCGGCCCACTCGGATGACATGAATTTCCATCCCCAATGAGGCCCCCAAAGTCAGCGGCCGCCATGGCGACCAGAGTCCAGCCACGGCGCCGCTCCTGCCCACTGACCAGCCCGGCCTGGTGGTCCAGTCCAGTCTGGTCCGGCCCAAAGGTCGGCCATCTCGAATGAGAAAAGTCCAGTGAAAAGGAAATGGTGGCACTCCATTAGTGAGCGCGGCCCAGATGGGCCGCCCCTTTCGGGCCGCCGCTCAACAGCACGTCAAGATCATTAGATTTGGTGTGGCCGCCACTATTTGCCGTCGGCCGAATCTCCATCGTTGCTTATTGGGGCTCGTTCCTCATTGGACTGATTTCCGTTGGTCGGCGGCCGCCATCGTGCAACCATCGTCTCAAGCCCATCGGCCGCCAACCAAGCCGAGCAGTGGCTCCATTGCGGACAACTGACACCGACCAAATTAGGCGCCACTTCTGCCTCCAGTATCCAGATATCATTCCTCATCTAAACTCTAGCTTCCTCTCTCTCTCTCTCTTTCCCTCCTTGCCTCTCCATTCGGCGGGTCCATTTCCAGCTGAGTTTCGGTTGCCGGTTTCCAACCAAAGTGGTTCACTCGAGGGCGCATTGCCGCTCATTGGCAGCGACATTGTTAGCTAGTGTGCGCCCCCATTGGGGTCACCCATTTTGCCAGATTGAAGCATGGCCAAGTAACAGTGTGCGCCTTGTTTGTATGCGCGCTTGTACTGGTGCGTGGCCTCCGATTGCCTAGTCCAATACGTGACCCAATCGGCCGGGCCTCACTTGCCGAGTGCCAAGGGCCAATCAAGTGCTCTGGGCTCGTTATCGAGTTGCAGAATCGCTTACAAGTAGCTTCAAGTCGTCTCCGTCAGCTTCGTGGCGAGCTGGCCCATAATTGAATCTCGTGCCATTCGTTTTTCGCCCGCTTGGCATCATCATTATCACCATCCTCTAGCTCCACTGTGGGTCCACATTGTGGCCCCAAGAAGCTTGTGTGGTTGTTTTGCGACAGTTCAGCAGACCTGGCCCGCTGGTGTTTGCTCTCGACACGCGCCCTTCGCTGAAAGAGACTGCTGCCTGTGGGCTCAGTGGACGATTGTCTCAGCTGGCAAACATCTCATTTCCAAATCTCCATCCAAAACTCGCCGCCTGTCCCAAGCAGTGGAAAACCCTATGCCCTAGAGGCCTGGAGCAGTAGTGGCTGGCCACCCACTGCACCAGAGGGGCAACCCTAGAGACGCACAGACGGCAAGCTGGCGTCCAGGATGAGACACACTGGTGGGCGCGCTTTCAATTCCCTCTAAAACAATCGCTCATTGGCAGTGGCCAGAGGCGAGGGGCGAGGGGAAGGAAATCGCTGAGTTGACAGAATGTGGGCGCCCACTGGCTGGGGGCGCTCCCGTTGGGCCAGTCTTCTGGTCCCCATGGTTGTTGTTGGGCGCTGTTTGCTGGAGGCGTTCAGCAGCGGTGCTTGCTCAATGCAAATGTTTTGTCTTCCAAGAATGAGATGTTGGCGGCCCAAGATTAGGATCGGCCGCCACACACTAAGCGAGCGAGCAAACTGTTAGAGCTTTCCCACTCTTTCCCTTTCCCTTTCTCGTTTATCCCATTTCTCTCTCTCTCTGCCTGTGGCTTGCCTCTCTCTGTCTCCCCAGCTCAAGCCGTCTATGCTGCTTATGCTTCTAGGCGCCTGTTAAAGTGCCTATCTAGCGAAATAAAACTCACTTTGCATTAAATTGTTTGCCTCTCATTCTTCAGCCGGAACAAGATGGGACTTGCACAGCTCGGCAAGACTAATTTAAATTCTGATTGTTGTGAGCAGATTGTGCACAAGGAGCCCAAGTGGAGTGAGTGTGTGCACGCTAACGCGGGCCAAGTGTGAGACTTTGAGCCCAAGTATCTGTCTGCGGGGCCCCTTCAGTGAGTGTGTGTTTGCGCGCCTGTGTGGGCCCGCCTGCCGCCCTGAGCTCTAGGCCCAGGCTTCTTGTTCCCGCTTGTTTGTCAATGGACGAACCCACAAATTGCTTACGACACAACCCAAGCCCAAGGCAGACGGACGGGCAAACAGTCGGACAGTTGGACAGACTGGGCGAGGGGCCGAGCGCAAGAAGAGCGGGGCGAGAAACTGCAGACGTTTAGACTTCCGTCATCTCAGCATTATTGTTTGCCCACCATTTGCCTGTGCCTCATTGAGCCAGTCCTGTTCAACTGGAAACCCGTTTCGACTTTGGCCAGGCCTCCTCCTCCTCTCTAACAACAGTCTGTGTCTCTCTCCTTCTCTTTGCACTTCGCTCAAGCTGCCAGCTCGACGAGCACAACTAGCCAGCCCACACAACGATGAGTGATCCTTTTAGCTGGCCCGCGGGCAGCTAAAGCGGACTAGATGATCACGCTTGGCCAGCATCACTTGCTGGCTAGCTGGCCATCTAGGAATCTATTATCGAAATCTGCTCGCCGGCTCAACGACGATCATAATGGCGCCGGATCATCTGGGTGGGGGCCCAATTCGATTTGGGCATCACCTGCAGCGAGGGGCCTCATTTTGTTGGCCACCTTTTGGTGCTCGTCCCCGGTCAAGCGAACAATCAGTTTGGCCAGCTCGGCCTGCTCGTTCTGCTGGCCTGTCAAGAAATGCGGCGAGCCCAAAGTGGTCGGAGTGTGCGCCTGAGCCTGGACTTGAGCTTGAGCTTGGGCGTCGGTCTGGAACTGAGCCGGAGTCTCACTAGGGGCAGACGGTGGAGCTCGAGCATGGGTTTCAGATTCTCCGGCCGCTGTTGTTGCAGTTGTTGTTGGCGTTATTGCAGGTTGGCCCAGCGCAAGGGCAGCACTCGAACGTCCGCCGGATGTTCCCTGGGCCCACTGCTCGTTGGAGACCAGCCCATTTTGGCCCGCTTTGCGCCAATCCTGAGCCAAGCTTGCGAGGGGCTCCACCAGAACTTGGCGGCCGCCGGCTGCTTGAGGGCCAGGCGGAAGGGCAGGCCAGGTTCCACTGTTGCCCTGTTGGAGCCCAGTGGTTGGCCCTTGAGTGGCGGCGGTTGCAGAGCTGTTTCTCGTTGAGGGCGCGTGCTCAGGGCCGGCCGCAGTCTGGCTCTGGGACGATCCGGCGGGGGCGACGCGCGGCTGCGACTGGAGCTGCAACTGCGCCAGTGACTGGGGCTGAGACTGGGGCTGCACCCGGCCCGCTTCCGGCCCACTGGCAGCCAAAGCTGAGGGCGCGGCGGGGCCCAGCGAGATGACAATTGACGCCGCCTCTTTGGGGGGCCGACGCTCGTTGGGCGCCGCTTGATCGGTGGCGGCCGGCGGCTGCTTAGGCTCCGGGCTGGCCGGGCGCCAAACTAGATTATTGGCCGGCTCGTCCAGAGGCCCCTTCTTGTAGGCCGAGTGGTTTGCGGGCAAACTGTTTGCAATAGATTTGGCCAAATTAAGCGGCCCTAAGTGGGCGGCCGAGCCATTGTTGAGCAAGTTAGGTGTAGCCAATCCGTCGTTGGTGGTGAGGGGCTCGTGTGGCGAGTTGGCAACACTTGCACTTTGCAGCCCCAACGAGGGAGCCACATTAACGGACACTAACGAGCCCGACGACGAGCTGGCCGAGTCCATCAAAAGTTGCGACCCATTTTGCACGATAATTTCGCCCACGCCAAGCCCGGGCTGCCCAGAGCTCGTCTGCGCCACCAGAGGACTATTATTATTATTATTATTCTTTTGCCCATTATCACCTCGCGGCCCGGGCTGGGCCTGGCCAACAAAGGACCCCCCCTGCTGGCCACCAATTGCCGCCGAGGACCTGCCGGCCGCTGGAGAGACAGCCACTGGCGCAGGCGGCGAGACCACCGCCAGTGGTGGGCTCTGTGCAAGGCCGAGCCCAAAGGTGGAGGGCCCAGTGGACCCAACGGTTTGGGCGTTACTTTTATGCAGCATACCGGCGCTTCCATTGTCTTGGGCGGCCAGTCTCTTGTCTGCGTCACTTGCACCTGCCAAATGGCCCGGCATATGAGCGTTGGTTGGGCTTGCTCGAGCTCCGTTGCTCAACTCGATGCGCAGTGTTATGTTGGGCTTGTTGTTGTCGTTGTTGTTGCTGTTGTTGTTGTTGTTGTTGCTGTCGTTAGAATTCAGACGCTTTGCCGTTGGGCCGGCCTGCTGGCTGGTCCAGTTGGCTGGCCGGCTTGTTGTTGTCATCATTCTCGTCCTCGTCCCCGTCGGACTCTCTATCGGCCTGGCGCCAGTCTCAGCACTCTGGGCAACTTTAATGGCGCCCGCAAGGGGCTCAGTGGGCCCCGCCGCCAGCATAACCATTATCTGCTTGTTGGGGCTTCTAGTTGTTGTAGTGCTGCTGCTCGTTGGGCCGCCTTTGGACTGCTGCTCGTTGTTTGAACTGCCGGCCGCGTAGACATTGATTATCACTGTCGGACTTTTCGTTGAGCTAGTGGAGGCAACAACCATTGGCGTAAGCACCGCCGTTTCCATTGCCTTCGTCTTTGCCTTTGGCTCTGCTTTTGCCTTTGGCCTCGCCTCTGCCATTGCAACTACCACTGCCGCTTCTGGCCCTGTCTGGTGGCTCTTATTAGAGTTGTTGTGTCTGCTAAGCTCCGCCGCCGCCGCTAACTTGGCCAAATCCAGGCCCGAGACCAAACTAATTGGCTCCGACGTATTGGGCCCCTTGGTGTGCAAGCCTGGCTGCTCTGGGGCTAGCTTTAAGCTCAAATTTGCCCCTTGTTGTTGGCCCGTCAAACTCAAATCAATGGCGGGCCACATGGTGGTGCTGGTGGTGGTGGTTCTCTTCTTCTTCTTTTTCGCCTTATTCAATTTTCTCTCCCTCCTCGTGGTGGGACTCTCAGTGGTAGAGGTGGTTGTGGTTGAGGTGATGGAAGTGGTGGAAGTTGTGGTGCTAGTGGTCGATGTGGTGGTGCTGGTTGTTGAAGTACTGGTTGTTGTTGTTGTGCTCGTGGTTGAGGTTGTTGTTGTGGTGCTGGTGGTGGTTGTCTTAAAGTCATCATAAGCGTCCGCGTCAATGTTCAGACTGGCCACTTCGGCCCTGCTCTGGCCCTTCATGTTCATCAGTGTTTGTCTCCGAGAAGAGGCGGCCGCCTCCTGCAACCTTCGCTCCGACAGCTCCTCCTCCTCTGGCTCCTCCTCGCTCGAGTGCTTCAGGGGCAAACTGTGCAACTCAATAAGCCGCTCGGCCGACATCAATGCACCGCCACTCGTCGACTGCTCCATAGGGTACTCGCCATACCTTAGGGCAAACAGGGCCAAGCTCATCATGTCGTAGAGCCAGAAGGCGAACTCGTCCAGCGAGCTCATTGCCGAGACCAATTTGTTGCGAGCGCTCACCCAGACACCCTCGGAGGAGCGCTGCTGGCCCATTCGTCTAACCAGCTCCTTCACATGGTGCTCCTCCTCGTCCATTGGCGAACCAGAGTCCGAGTGTTTGTTGTTTCTGGTGTCTTTGGTTGATAATTTTGTCGATTGGATAACCGGAAACAGCGGAACATTGGCCAACATTTTGTTGACCAACTCGGGCTCGTGTTCATGGCAACACGAGCACGGGATGCACTTGTTGCTACGGCCCGAGTTGCTGCTGCTGTTCCTCGGGCTGAACGTGTGCCTAAGATTGTACTCGTTGGCCAGCGGGGCGACCAACTTTTGCGAATTGAACAGGTTGCCCGCCGAGCTGACGAAACACATCAGATACGGTCTCAGGTACTTCCGGGCCGGCCGTCTGGTCGACTTGGGCCGCGGCGTCGAGCTGGACGGACGAGAACTCGTGCTCGTGCTCGAGAGGGGCCCTCGCGTGGAGCTGGCGTCCCGTTTGGTGCTCGTGCTGCTTCCGCCGATGGTGGTGGTTGCGACTGTTGCTGTTTTCGTAGTTGTTGTTGTTGGTTTCCTGGTTGAGGTTGGACTCGGCGAGGTGCTGGTGCTGCTGGTTGGAGCCTTGCTGGAGGGCGCCTGCGTGGCGTACCTCGGCTTGCCCGAACAGCAGCACAGGTCGCCCAACGAGTCGCTGGACGAGTCGCGCCGGAACATGCACCCATTCAGAGCGTAGAACCTCCGCTTCGGGGCAGCTTCCGGGCGTCTAGCAGCCGAGCTTGGCGTGCTTTTGCCTTGAGGCCGAACGGAAGTGGTTGCGTTTGGGCTGGACGAGTTGGCGGGCCCCTGGGTCTGGGCCAGCGTTGGGTGGTGTTGGGGCGAGGCCGTGGTGCTGCCATCTATCGCGGGGCTTAACTTCAGCTCGCCAGGAGTGTCCAGGGCGCCCAAGTGGCTGGACGCGGGGGGTTTGCACTCCCTAATGTACAGCTTCTCGCCGGTTAATTTCAACAAACTTCTCTGCAACTCCTCCGAAATCTCCAGCTCCCTCTCGCGGTGCCAGCCGGCGATCTGTTCCTGCGTCCAGGGTTGTATCTGGCCCTCCGCCGAGTCGGCTTGCTCGTAGTCGTCGGACAGTGCCACTGGGCCCGTCTGGATGTGCGGCTTGCGCCGCTGCTCCACCAGGACGGAGCTAAGGGCGAGCAGAGTGTAGAGGAGAATGATAACCAGCACGATGAGCGACCGCTTGTAGGCCAGGATCTCCTCGTACATGTGTTCGCTTATTTTGAGCCAGCCAAATTTGTGATACTTCTCGTGTCCCTGGGGCGAGCCGGCCAACTTGAGCGAGCTCGCCTTTGTGGCTTTCGTGGCACTTGGACGCGCTGATTTCTTTCCCCGAGTCCCAAGCTTGGTTGGCTGCAAACCGGTGGCCTGTCTCAACTGGGCATCTCTCTTCCTCTCGTACTGCTCCATCAGTTGCCGCGACAAGCCCGTGATACTGGTCGAAACGGCAATGGTCGAGTCCACGCCCAGTTGGGGCGCCGAGCGGGCGCTCAGCTGGCTCAGCGACACGTCAGAGCCGGACAACATGGTGCTCCGGCCCACCTCAATGGACTGGTTGGCGTCCACACCAATGGACGAGTGGCTCGATATTGAGACCGCCCTCGGCGCTGGACCTGCACTGAAGGAGGCCAACTGTTCGGCCCCTGCCGAGAGTATTCGGTTTATATTGGCGCATTGCTGTTCGCCGCTCCGGCTGGTGCATAGCCTGGGCGAAATGGGGCCCAAGTTTGAGAAACTTCTAACGGGCTCGTTTGTTGCTGGGACAGTATTTGAGCTGATGGCCGAGGTTGATGGTCTGAGATTGGCTGGGCCATGGCCATGGCCGTGCGACGTGCTCGCCTGCTCGAGATCAATGAACAGAGTGCCCCCAAAGGGCCCTGTGTGCCTGCTATCACTGGGTGAGCCTCCCTGGGCAACTTGTTGTCGGTTCGATGCCGTTGCAGCTTGGCCCTGATTGGGCTCGGCGTTTGGATTATTTTGGTTATTCATTGGATTTAGAGGCTCGGCAGCCGAGTTAATGCGAGACAAATTCTGCTCTCCCCCATCCAAATGAGGAGCCTGGTTGGCGGGCATCTCGATGGCCACGCTTCAAATAATGGGCGAAGGAATGAAAAATTTCCAATCCAATTCGGTCACGCATTGTAAGACAAGATGCCGCACTCAATGGAGTGTGAGAGGAATCATTTTTTTGCCCCGAATAAACTGGGCTTCCCCTCGGCCACGCTTCAAGTAATTTGATATACCTGTTCGTCTTGCCAGTGCTCGTTTAGTGGCCTACTCGATGGAGCGGAAAATGTTCGGCTTGAATGACGCATAATCTTGGCCCCCATGAAACAAGTAAAGTCCAGCCTCTAGTCAGTGGTGAATGAGTATTCACCCTCCTCCTTGCATGGAATCTCTTGCATCTCTGGGTCAGTGTCGTTGTGTTCCGGAGGAAGTGGAGCCGAAGAGAGGCCGGCAAGCGAGCGAGCGAGGATTGCGCGTCACACAGTAGCCTGGTGAGTTTTCTTTTCACATTTCCACTGCCAACAACAACATTAATCCTCTCTGTCTCTGTCCAAGCGGAATGTATTAAAGCGTGCACGACGTGTTGCAGTGTCTAATAGCGTTGCAAGCCATCATTGTTTTTCCCTCTGGATGAGTCCCCCATCCAAAGACCGCCCGAAATGCACACGAACGGGATCAGTGGCAGACCGGGCGAAGAAAGTAAGCAAGATATAGAGAGACAGAGAGCGAGACAGAGATAGCTAAACGTTGGTCTCAAGCAAACGGGGGGACACAACAACTTCACTTGGCCCGAGTGAAACTTGGGGCCCAATTTTGTCTCTGGCTCGTTGCCAATAAAGCAAGCATTAGCATCATCCTTTGCCCAGTCGCACACAAATCATACATGCCCGCATACATGCGAGCTTGGTGCTTAAAATTCTGCAAGCAAACTCTGACCTTACAAGTCTTAGTGCATTACGCCAGCCCCAGCTGAATGAAACTAAAAAACTAGAAAAGTTTTATCCTCTCTGAGAATGCGCTGAATGGCGAAGAGTGAGGCAATAGAGATAATCATCAGACAGGAGAAACGAGAAAATAAGAGCCACAGACAGAGAGAAACAAGCCGAGCCGAGCCGAGCCGAGACCATTGGGGGGCCCAGATGAGTCTAGTGAGCCGGTCGACTAAGAGGAGACAAGAAAAGGAGGGGGATTGCCAATAATTGATGCAGTTCACTCGGTTTTCCTTGGGGGAGTGTTACCTCTTTAAAAGGAGTCGATTGTTGTTGGCCGGCTCGAGTGGCGGCCCGACATTGGGCTCTAAGTCTTCGTCGTGCGCCAGCGGGCTTCATTTAATGTTTAGTGCCTAGCTCGCGGCTCGCTCCAGTGACGCGCACACCTTGGGGGCCCCACTTCTTTGGACGCGTCTTGCCATGTTTCCAACCTTGTCAACTTTTGCATGACGAAAAGAGAGCATCAGTGTAAATGGAGCCCGATGAATTTGCATATGGACTAGCTGGCTGAATGCAGGCGAGGCAGCGAGCAAGCTGCCGGGCTACTTGTAAGTTTTACCTTCCCCTCAACTAAGTCCACAGAAGCCGTACAATTGTGGCCTAAAGTAGTTTGTTTTCGTCGGCCAGTGAGATTTCCTGTGCACAACTAGCCCTGAAGATACCATTTTGGATGAGGCCGAATTATTCAGTTGTCAGTGAGTTTGTACAAGCTACAAGCACAAGTCTAGTTTGCCTCTGATGAAGAGGAGGGTTTCCATTTCTCTTCAGTTATCTAACATTTGGAGTATTAGTTTTTGTTCTGCATTGGTGCTGTGCTACTGGTGTGAGCTAGTGGAACCAGACTGAATGGTGAGAGTTGGAAAGGCCCAGCAATAAGAAGGCAGAAGACTGAAGTGAAACTGAGACAAGAGTAAAAAAGGTGAATATACATATTGACAAATGTGAAAAATAGTCGTCTAGCTGCCGTTTGTGATGCTCCATATTCAATGACAAGAGCGGATGAGGCTCACTGGGTGATTGCTTTAGTTCAGGTGCTGGTTCAGTGAGCGAAAGATACTTGTGAGTTGGCTGCCTCCCTTTCCGCACTTTCTACTTCCTTATGAAATCTTCGTTCTCATAGAATAGGCCACAGATTGATGCCAATCACTTCTTTTGTTATAGAGAGTGTTCTCAAGGGATAAATTAACCCTCTGTCATTGTGTGAGAGTATTGAGCGGCCTGAACTAGCTGTTGCTGGACACGGTCGAGAGTTTGCTCTCAGTTTGCGTCCAATCCCGCAAAGAATCAACGCCAAACAAACACCACCACCACCACCCCTAGTCTATTCTAATCGATTCTATTCTAGCTACGCACCAAGAGAGAGAGTAACCTGAACCGATCAGGCATCACCAGTAAGCTAGCATAACAGTTTGCACCTTAGAAGTCTTCCTCTAACGAGTCTGAACCACCTTTCTTGTTCTTTAATAAGTAAATTAGAGACCCAAGAAAGTTGTCACTTGGAACAGGGGCAAATTGAGGCGGAAATTGAGCAGCGTTCATCCTAAATAAGATTCAGAAACTAACTTTTCACGTCATCAAATAACAATCAGACAGTAATTTTCGACCCATATTACGCATATTTGATTTGAAAAACAAGTAATTCCTTCAGTGGACGATAGTTGAAAATCAGACAAACATTAGGGCGATATCAGCTAATTGCCTTACGAGCCGGGAAACTAGATAGCAAATACAGTCGAAAATTCTAGCGGCACTAAACATCTAGCAGAATGTCCACACCAACAACGCCCACAGAGAGCCAGAAGAACTTCAGAACCAAAAAGGTTGTGGTGCCAAAGGTCTGGAAGAGACCTCATTCAACCATTTATGGTAAGAATGTGGAATTTGGCAGCAAATTGTACAGTGACAAGCTAGGAGAAATTAATGGAAGGAAGTTCAACAGCGAACTACCTTGGCAAGTAAGAAACTCAGGTGCCTCAAGCTCATCGAGCAGCTCTAACACTGGCTCAGGGTACTTATCCAATTTACTTAGTTCGCCTGAAACGACTCTCATTGGAAGCGTTCTATCTAAAAGTTCCCGAGGCGGCTACTCTGGCTACGCTGCTCCTGCTGCAGATTATTCATCATCATCATCGAGCATCATTAGTCCATCCACCTTGAACGAATGCACCAATTATGCTGATGTATTAGATATAACCAATCCATATAGATATAGTAAAAGGCGCCAAATGGCTGTGGCAGCGCTTAACGCGGCAAGGGCCAATAGAGAAAAAGGGCGCAAACCTGATAGAATAGATTTTTACGATCGTTATATGGACCCCTTCGAACGCGATGTTAGGCAAATGAGCGACAATAGTGTCCTCTTGCATGAGCCTTTATTGAATAGACGTGCTTTTGACAAATATCTAGATTTCAATCATGACATAGGATTGTTTGTTTCCAATAACAAAGACACTAGCACCAACAACAATAACTTAGATAGAAACAAAAATCAGGCTAGCTTTAGCTCTTACAGAGAATCAAACCAGAGCCCTCTTAGTAGTAGTAGTGGTAGTAGTAGTAGGAATAGATTGATTAGCAATAGTCTAGGTGGCAGTGGTGGTAGTTTGTATGCGGATGATTATGAGGGTGCTAGAAGAGGGGCAAGCATGCAGCATGTCCAGTTTGAAGATGATGGACGAAGTCTCATTTACAAGAGAACTCTCAATAGGCCCAATGCAGCAGCAGCAGCAGTAGCCAAAGTTTCTGGCCACGATGGAGACAGATCATTGAACAACGCTACGACCAACTCTCTCGCATACAACGATCCGGATGATCTTGCTAACCAAACTAGTTCAACCACGTTCGCCCCCATTTGTACCACAACCTTACAAACAAAACTCTTGCCCAATCACCACTGTCAATTGCCGAGCAGCCCCTATGGACAGTCGGCCGATGGCAGAAAACTCTCCCTTGGCTCAATCAATCCTCACTCTTACAGGCCCTCCTTGCCTTCCAAGACGAGCACAGTGCACGCTAGCGACGGCGAGGAGTTTGAGTTTCAAGACAAGTCATCGCCCTTCTACACAGACAGGTGAGCTTTTTTCACTGCAACTTTCCCTTATCACTCTAAACATTCTGCTCTATCAGGAACGAGATCTAACCTCTTGTCTCAACCAAATTCAAAACCATTAATTCCAATGATCCACCTGGAAATCGATGATAAAATAGGTGGGCCGGCAAGACAATCAGACACTTTGATTCTGACCTATACTCAAATGCAAACCTGTTCAAATCGATGATCTTGTGAATGCTGTCGTATGAGCAAGAGGAAGCAGCAAACATAGCTTGTGTAAATATTCGACACGATTATTGTAATCCAAATTGTAATGGATTTATAAATTTGTCCTCAGAGGCCGAATTCAAAAGCTCATTTGAGGAGGCTTCGTAACAACAATCGATCGGCAGATAATATCAGTCAGAAAGGACTAAATAAAAGGATCCCAAATCATTTTGTCTGAGCGATTGCAGAATTGTTGATTACGATCAAATGAACACCGACAACGAGTTCCACACAAGCTCTAGTATTCTCACAAATTCAAACTCCGTCAGAGTACGCAAATGCTCACCTCAAACTTGTCTAATAACGAGTGGATCTTCGAATATATATCTACTAAGACTCAGGCGACTAGTTGAGGTGCCTCCTTGCAATCGATTTGCCTTGAGTCTTCACTGGCGGGTCTTGCATTAAGCGACTCTCCTTTGTCCTGATTCACGCTCACGTGAGATGTCACTCCGCTAAGGATCCTTTATCACCTGATCGCCAATCCAATACACTACATTGTAGTTCATTTTCTGACACCTAACAGTATACCGCCATCTCGTGCTGCCTGGTCTATTGGCGCAAGGCCACACAGTGGGCGTCGCAAGGCACGTGGCCTATCGTAGGCTGGCGAAAAGGGTGTATCAAGCATTCACCTAGCCATACAGTCAGTAATGCATAAATGCCGATATTGCACTCACACGAATGGCACAAAAGAAGCAGTCCCGTTAAACTGATCCACTTTGGCTCGGACATGCTCCTGTCCGGAGTCCCTCGATGCAACTCCCACGCCAACAGGGACACGAGTGCGCATAGTGATTAACATCCTGTGCACTTCGTCCTCGCCCACCCCACTTTGCAAGGCTTTGAAATTGCTCAGTCCCAAGATTTGCAATTGGCATACAACGATAGAAGCAAGAGGGACAGCATCATCAGGGGCTGATGACCCAATCACTTTGGAATTCTACTTCTGTGGGCGCTCAATTTCGAGTCTGGACTGTAGTGTGACAGCACCACCGACATTGAGACGTGGACTCACACATCTCCAGTGATGATTGAAAAGTGCTCATTCATGATTGAGAACTAGTATTGGGACATGAGACAAAACATTGCACCATGTGGGACGGTGAGCATGATGTTTACCAGTTGCAACGAGAAGCAGGCCACTGTTTCAGCGTACAAACACAATGCGGATGAACCGGTTTAGCGATTTGCCAGCAGCTTGTCTGAAGGAGCGCCGCAAAAGATGGACCACGAGAGATGCGCAGCAATTATCACACAAGAACCTTGCCTCTTTGCTACTAAACAGGAACAACCAATCACCACCCCCAAATTTCTTCTGATCCCTACGAGTTGCTCACGCTCTCAATAAGCTCCACATTTTTTTGCCACTCCTAATCGGATTTTGTCAATCGCGATCAATTTGTTTATTTAGTGAATGTCTGATTGTCAATGCCACTTGGCTCCAAAAGCAGCTCTGTCGGCTCTTGAACACTGTTTTGTCTTAGTTGCATTGTTTTCATTTTGTTCTCGCGCTTCTGCTAGATCACTCGTTGGGCTACTTGGATCGAGTTCCAGAGCAGTCAATCTCGACCATCATATAAACCCAAACAAGTTGTGTCACATTTGAGCATGCTGATTAGACACCAAAATCACCTCAAGCCTTTGAAGTCGAGCCCGAGAGTTAGCCCATTTGATCGGACATCAACTTGCACTTTCACGCAGAACAACGGGGCTTCATTTTTTCTCCCTCGCAACCAGTGGAAGTGATAAGCTCGAAGCGAGATCCTGAGAAAAATCTTATCAATTAGCTCTGAAGTGATAGAAATCAAGAGACACGCATGAGTGGAACAAAGAGGGTACAAGAAGAGCGCCTGAAGAGTAGTATCAGTGAGTTATTATTGCTGATTTTGTGCTACTCGTAGTGCAAACACTTTGAATCCAATATCAAAGTTGTCAGAAGCAAGACAATTGGCGTCCACGAGAGAGCAGTGCTGGAAATGAGACAAAAGGACTTTCATTAAGGGCGCAAAATGAACTTGATATTGAAATTCGCAATTCAAATGCTGCTCATCAGTCCCCTGGAGCAGCTCCTCTAGAGGACCATCTAATGCGAAGCCAATGAAGCGGAAGGAATCAAAATTTCCAAAGTGAGAGCCTGTGAGCAGGAGACCTGTTTACAGAAGCAGACAAAGCCAGAGAGAAATTGAGCTTACACTTCAAATTGAGCCCCCTTCAATCACCAAGCGCCGGAGAAATCTCCACTCTTCAAAGGGATCCTCATGGACCTCTATCAGTATGATGAGAGGCCTAAAAAGGCTTCGTGCCTCAAGATCAGACTAATCATAGCAATTATGGCCACGTTTTGTCCCATAGTTTGCTATATTGGAAGGCAAAATTTAAGCATGGCGCTCGTGTCCATGGTGGACGAGAGCGATCAGATGACGGGGACGAGCAAGTCAGACCCATTTGGAGAGGAAGATGGAATTCTAGGCAAGGTTGAGGAAATATTTATTGGTAAAAATGACTCAAGTTTGGTTGAAACAAAAGTCAGCCCTACAGGGTCGGCCGACACCAGCTGCCCTATCAGCGATGATTTAACAGTGGATGGACAATCGAGCATCAAGAGCTACGGGCCCAAATATCCTTGGAAGCCTGAGCAGAAACAATGGATTTTCAGCGCCTTCTTTTGGACCTACGTCGTATTTCAAATTCCGGCTGCAAGACTAGCTGAACGATTTGGACCCAAGTGGATCCTTCTCACCGCGGCCCTAGGCACCTCGTTGCTAAGCTTCGCGTCGCCTTGGGCGGCCTCGCTGCACGTTTACGCCTTGGCACTGGTTCGAGCACTCATGGGCATCTGCCAGGCGGCCGCCTATCCAGCCTGCTTCGTTCTCTATGCCAAGTGGCTGCCACCTGTTGAGCGATCGCTCGCCATCCCAATCTTGGCGGTGGGCGCCTACATTGGTTCTATAATAACCTCCTCATTGACTGGATATTTCAGCGAACAGGAACAGTTTGGTTGGCCATATGCCTTCTATACGCCCGGCGTCTTGTGCGCCATCTGGTTTGTCCTATGGCTGCTTTTTGGAGCCAACGAGCCAAGCCAGCACAAATCCATCTCACTTGAGGAAATCTCATACATTGAATCGAAATTGGAACGCTCAACTGGTGCTGCCGGTCTTACAGGATCCAAATTAGCGATCAGTTGGGTAAAGTTAGCCAAAAGTCAGAGCATTTGGGCGATGGTGGTGGGATTCTTTGCATCGAATTGGTCATTCTCAGTCGTCTTGATGTTGATCCCCTCATATCTCAACGACATTCTGCACATTCCCCCATTCAAGAACGGCCTCATCAACTCAACCATCTACGCACTATTTTGTATCGCCTCGCCAATAGTTGGCAGCTGCTCAACCCTAATGATTGAAACCCGTGCCTTCGGATTGAGCAGGCTAAACATACGGAAAATGTTCCAATGTGTGGCCCTATTTGGCCAAGCGGCTTGCTTTCTGGCCCTGCCATTCATTGGTTGTGATAAATTTTGGGTTTTAGGAATCCTATTCTTGCAGATTATCCTCTTCAGCTTTACCAACGGAGGTGAGGTGCATCTAGCCACGGAACTCTCGGTAGACTTCTCAGGCACCATCTATGCAATTGCAAATTGTGTCGGCAGCTCAACTGGTGTCATTGTTCCATCACTGTTCGCTTTTGTCGTGAAAAATGGACACAATTTTGAACAGTGGAGCATATTCTTTTACATAGCGGCAGCAATCAGTGCTTTTGGCGGGCTGGTTTTCCTAATCTTCGCACAAAATCATCTACAAGACTTTTCAAAAAATGTCGGCGAGTCACGAATCAACATCTGCCACGAAACATCTACCATAATACCAAAAGGGACCCGAGTGTTCAGTCTTGCCGGAAGCACCATTACCGATCAGAGGAGAGCCACATCTCAAGATACACCAGTAGAAATGGTCCAACAGCATTACAACTCAAGTATTAACAATTGGTAGTAGACTTCGTCAATGAGGTTTCATGTATAGCACTAGGCTTCCGTCGAGGCTTAGTGGATATTAGACGAAATATAATAAATTTGTAGCAAGACGAGCCACAGCCTGTGGAAAGAGGTGACTGCTCTCCTAAGCTCTCTTTTTGTCGCACTTTCAGTCTGTCTCATCTTAAATCTTTCTCCCGTCAACCCATTGATTTCAATGGAAATCAATGAGATGCTGATTGCGCAAAGGACCTCGTCCAAGGATCTATTCATTGATTGAGATTTCCTAACTTGTCGGAAGCTAGAGGGTCTCTTGGCTCGCAATTAAACTGCACTAGGGAAGATAAAAGGGGAAAAAGGAGGGAGAAAGACAAGGCAAGGGAATTCGGAATGCTTGCTGATTATTGTTTGTCGCCTTTGAATCTATCGGGAAGCCTCAACGAAATTTCAAGATTTCCTTTTGATAGAGCTAACGACTCGCAATACAGTGAAATGATTGAAAAGTGAAATAAACACACGACCAAGTCTATGAACCGCCAAGCAATTGTCCTCATCTATCACAAATTTCACATGTCACCCTATGGATCAGATATCATTGCAATGGAAATGTTTGGGCGCCCAAGCTTATGGGTGAAACTCTAGCGCAGCCATATCGCCACGCCCGACCAATGGGACAGTCGTTCCCTACAGAGCTAATCAAACATGACAAAATGGAGAACTGAACAGAGATGGATGGAAGATTTACTTTCTTGCGAGGTCGAGATGGATCGCTCATCATGCAACTGTAGTGCAAGAGTTAGAGGAATACTCCTGACCCCTGATCATCGGTTTGTTTGACAAAATCTGAGTTTCCATGACAATAGCGCTGACTCAGACCAGGAATATGGAGATATGTCCAAGATCGGTGCGTTAGGTATATTTAGTCGAGGTTTGTTTTTTGTTGTGACGCTTAATCGGCAAATAATGTGGACATTGTCGTGAAAACCGTCCCTATGTTCCTAGAAGCCGGCCAACCTACGCGCACAAGTCCACTAGTTGGATGCATTATCTTGACTACATGAGAGAGACATGATGTAGTCAATGATCTGATGTTTATCTATTTGAAGCTAGATGGCTGCAATCACGAATGGTGTAAAGTGACATTGAGACATAGAGGGTATCGACCATATGCTCCTTTTTTGTGCATTATTTATTTCCCCTGAGCTCCTTTCCGTCTTCTGCGCAGACTTCTAGGCGGATGCCCCAAGTAGCATAGCGTACTGCTGAGGAAAACAAAACAAAGATCGCGAGTGCATTGAGTTGAGGGGCAAGAATGTGCGAGGTTAAAAATGGACAAGCATTTATGCCGATCTCTATCTCTGTTTACTGCAGACCAAGAGCAAGGTTATTGGGCAATAGCTTTATTAATTATATCTTTATATAAAACCTCCAATAAATACCAGAGATGCCCATGGTAATTGGAATATTCACATCTGGGGGCGATTCCCAGGGTATGAACGCCGCCGTGCGTGCGGTCATACGGATGGGCCTCCATTTTGGGTGCCGTGTTTATTTCATCAAAGAAGGTTATCAAGGGATGGTAGATGGCGGCGACTTCATTGTAGAGGCAAGCTGGGTTTCAGTATCTCACATAATTCACAAGGGCGGTACTGTTATTGGTAGTGCTCGGTGTGCTGAATTTCGCGAGAGAGCTGGACGTCTGAAGGCTGCATATAATCTAGTTCAATATGGTATCACTAACCTAGTTGTTATAGGCGGAGATGGTAGTCTAACTGGTGCCAATCTCTTCAGGTCAGAATGGACTTCTTTGTTGAAGGAGCTCGTTGACCAGGAAAAAATTTTACCTGCCAAACTGGAGGAGTGTAGCCATCTGAATATTGTTGGTCTAGTCGGTTCTATAGATAATGATTTTTGCGGAACCGATATGACTATCGGAACTGATTCGGCACTACATCGTATCATTGAGGCAATCGACGCCATCGGAACAACTGCATCTAGTCATCAGAGAACATTTATTCTGGAAGTCATGGGTCGTCATTGTGGCTATTTGGCCTTGGTAGGTGCGCTAGCCTCGGAAGCAGATTATGTGTTCATACCCGAGTGGCCACCAGAGCAGGATTGGCCCGAGAGGTTGTGCAATAAACTGAAACAAGAAAGAGAACTGGGCAAGAGATTGAATATTATAATAATCGCCGAGGGAGCCATCGACCAATCGGGCAACGCTATCACGGCTAGCCAAGTTAGGGATGTTATAGTTAGCAAATTGAAACAAGATACTCGTATCACTGTGCTTGGTCACGTTCAGAGAGGTGGATCGCCTAGTGCATTTGATCGCATTTTGGGCTGCCGAATGGGTGCCGAGGCGGTGTTGGCCCTGAAGGAGGCTAAACCGGATACCGAGGCTTGCGTAATATCGCTAGATGGCAACCAGGCAGTCAGAGTGCCACTGATGCAGTGTGTGGAGCGTACGAAAAAGGTTGCGGCAGCTATGGCGGCTAAGGACTGGAATCTTGCTGTAAAACTGCGAGGCCGTAGCTTTGAGAGAAATCTAGCCACTTACAAGCTGCTTGCGCGCATTAGGCCGCCTCGAATGACTAGTACCGAGAGCGAGAACCACCGCTCTTCCTATCGTTTAGCTGTGATGCATATTGGAGCCCCGTGTTGTGGAATGAACGCTGCCGTTAGATCTTTCACAAGGAATGTCATCTCTCGTGGCGAGATTGTGCTGGGAATTCACGAAGGTATTGACGGTCTGATCGAGGGACAGATAGCGTCAATTCCCTGGTCCGAAGTGGCCGGCTGGGTGAATCAGGGAGGCGCCAATCTTGGCACCAGGCGAGCGTTGCCAGCCGACGGAAACAATCTGGAGCTATCTGTTGAGAAGATTCGTGAGTTTAAGATCCAGGGTCTGCTCATAGTGGGAGGCTTCGAGGCCTTTCAGGCGGGTCTGCAGTTCGCGGAAGCGCGAAAAAAGTATCCAGAGTTGAGGATCCCTATTTGTGTTGTGCCTGCAACAATCAGTAACAATGTTCCTGGAACAGATTTCTCCATTGGAGCGGACACTGCCCTGAATGAGATAACAGAAATCTGCGACCGCATACGCCAATCTGCACAGGGAACCAAGAGGCGAGTGTTTGTCATCGAAACTATGGGCGGATATTGTGGCTATTTAGCTACACTGGCTGGCTTGGCCGGCGGTGCTGATGCAGCCTACATCTTTGAGGAGCCATTTGGAATCAAGGAACTGATGGAGGATGTGTTCCACATGCAGGCGAAAATGGCCGAAGGTGTGCAACGCGGTCTAATCTTGAGAAATGAGAACGCCAATGTTAACTACACCACTGAGTTTATACACAGTCTCTACAGTGAAGAGGGTCGCAATATTTTCACCAGTCGTATGAACAGATTGGGCCACATGCAACAAGGCGGATCACCCTCGCCCTATGATAGAAATTTCAGCACTAAATTGGCTGCCAAAGCCGCCGATTGGCTCATAGACCAGCTGAGCGCCCACACCGCCAACGATGGCACCGTTTCATGCGATACGCCCGACAGTGCAGTCCTGCTGGGCCTGGTTAGACGCCAATACAGATTAACCCCATTATCACAGCTCAAAGATCAGACAGATTTCAAGCACCGCATTCCGAAGGATCAGTGGTGGTTGAAGTTGCGCTCATTACTGCGCGTCTTGGCCAAACATGACTCCTCCTACCAGCGAGAAATCATGATCGAGGATGCGTGCATATTTGAAAACGTTAGCACTTGAAGGAGTCGCCAAAAATTGTGATGGTCATTGAGAAATAGTTTGCGATCCAAACGGAAACTGGTGACCTAAGTGTACTAGTAAACTAGTTTAGTAGGCGATATTGTGCCGTGCACGAGCTGTAGTCATCGTCTGGGCATGGATTCATGCAGGTTGCCAATCAATCCTTATCATACACAGTCCGGCCCGCATTTCAATGACGCCTCTTCACTTGCATAGAGAAAATAGGATGCCAAATTTTGCAATTCTTCGTTAATATTCTTTGCTATGATTTATGATATAGTTTGTAACTTTAGTTTGAACTCTAAAATGTGCTCCGATTGAGCGTAGCTTAATGAATAAAGAAAGAGAAAGAAGGCGAGGGAGAAAAGGAGAGTCACCTTGCCACAAGAGGGCAAATAGAATTCATCCGCCTCGCTTTGATGTGGACGATCTAACAAAGAGCCGCCCGTCGAGATACAGTAAGAACAAAGACAAGCGTTTGTCCAAAAATGTGTGACGATAGCGTTTGAGGAAAAATTTTTCACAAATGTCTCAATTTTTCAGATTGCGAAGCTAGCACTTCAGCAAGTGTGTGCTACACTCAGAGTATACAATATTTCATCTTTGATTCCCGCTTGCCTAACTTCTCAAAAACCGAGGCGTTCTTTTTGTTTTTCCTCTCTTTTATGAAATTCAACCTCATCGCAACATGGCTCAAAGAGCCTTTCTTATTCTGGCGCTCTCTTCCAGCCACTTCAGAAAACCCGAGGGGAAAAGGTTAGTTAGTGTCCAAAACGAGAGTAGAGAATTAAGGCATGTTTCAATTGAGTGCCATTGTTGCTTTTGGTGCTTTGAAAAATTTGCCAAAGACCGAGTTCAACGAACGGTCGAGCCTCTTCTCCAATGAAGCTGTTTCGATCCTCCATCTAATGCTGATGCTCGGAGACCTCCAGCTAGAGCTAGTTGAAACTTTTTACTTTTTCTCTACACTTGATGCGAAACAACATGAGTCAACAAAAATGATCCAAAATGATGGCCGGCCAACTGTGATTGTGGGATTGCGAGTTCCACTGATGCAATGTGAGCACAGCTCTACAGTTAGACAGGTGCCTCTGTTAGAAGCTCACAGAGAGAGAGAGAGAGAGAGAGAGAGAGAGAGAGAGAGAGAGAGAGAGAGAGAGAGAGAGAGAGAGAGAGAGAGAGAGAGAGAGAGAGAGAGAGAGAGAGAGAGAGAGC
>Ga0058701_10000546_pt1 | contig 25450 bp, 25 predicted proteins | sample AgamicOrMae_FD_97039 | JGI IMG/M metagenome (GOLD analysis project Ga0058701, IMG submission 97039) | Agave microbial communities from Guanajuato, Mexico - Or.Ma.e | ecosystem: Host-associated > Plants > Phyllosphere > Phylloplane/Leaf | place: Guanajuato, Mexico | collected 2012-06-04 | reverse complement strand
CGGGTCAATAGTGTTCTGTTCAGACTCACGCAATAATCGGGTAGCGTGCTGTAACAAGTTCACACAATCTTTTAGTTATATTAGCAAGGATGTGGTTGATCTAGATCGTCCAGCCGGTCTAGCGGCAATAGATGATATTCTAGTAATGGTAGACTTTGGCAACAGTCGAGTTCACATATGTCAGAATACGGGTCAGAATACCAATTTTTAGGATCAGGCGATGGCATGGAGGTAGTTGCGTTGTCGTTTGTAATAAAAGTGTGAATCGGCGATGAAGTGAAATCATCGACTGTGGTCATTGAGTGTGTTGTGGTTGAATCCTCACTTCCTTCAATCAACTTGTTGATATTAATATTGATACTGTTGATATCATTATTGTCATTATCATTATCCTGTTCGTGTTCCTGTGTCATATGACTTAAAATGATGTGATCAAGATTGTTCTCGTTGTTGTTATCCTCTTGTTCACTAAGATTTATGTTGGCCTGAGCCGACTGGTCTACATCGGTGTGGGTTATCGTCGTTGTCGTCGTCGTCTGTTGCATTGGTGCGCTTGTGTTTAAGTTTGCCGAGGACAAAGATGAAGAGGAAGAGTTTGATGTGTTTGAGGGTGGAGAGGATGACGAAGAGGAGGAGGAGGAGGAGGTGGTACTGGATGAAGAGATGGATGTGGTTTTGGCCTTTTTCCTTGGCCTATACTTGTAATCTGGGTGCTCCTCTAGGTGTTTGACTCGCAATTTTTCTGCCTCCTCTATGTATGGCTTACGTTGGTCTAGGGGCAACAGTTTCCATTCCCTGCCGAGACGCTTGCTTATCTCTGCATTGTGCATGTCCGGATGCTCGGAGCATATCTTTTTCCTTTGGATTTGGCTCCATACCATAAAGGAATTCATGGGCCTCTTGATGTGGCTTGCGGTTCGTTTGGATGTTGCGCCTTTGCTATTTGTTCCATCCTGGTTAATATGATGATGATTATTATTATTATTATTATTGGCCTCGGTTGCCTGTTGAATGCTATCACAAGTGTTTATGGAATTTGATATGGAACAAGTGGTTGAAGAAGAGTGGAGGGAATTGGTTGACAATATTGAGGAGGAGCTATTTGTTGTGGTGACCGTTTCGTTGGAACCGTTTGAGGCGGTAGAGAGCGAGGTGGACGAGTTTGTGTTCCATAGCTCAACTGGCTCAAAATGGTGAGAGCCAAGCATTGTTTTGGATCCAAGGCGGACAGCGAACATTTTGGATTCGTTGCTTTCGAATTGGTTGCCTTCTGTAATGTTTAGATAATTCTCTACACTCTATGATAATGATATGGTTGTTGTTGTTGCTTATATGTTGTTGTTGTTATTGTTGTTGATGTTGATGGGGGAGCTTATATCTATCAAGTGTTACAATTAGGAACACACAGTTGAAATGTATATGTGCGCGTGTGTGTCTGTGTTAGTCTTTCTCTTGCTAACTCTCTCTGTCTCTTGCTCTATGTGTGAGTATGTATGTGCCTTGGTTCTTATGTGTATCTGTTGGTGTATATCTCCGTCTTTCCGTCTAGGCGCGTAGTACAAGTTGGTAAGATAGTCGGTAGAGTTAGATAAGTACAAGTGTGATGCTGGTGGCTCTGTGCTTTTTAGCTGTAAGTTGGTGCCTTTCTGGTAGCTTCAATCAATCTAGGAGCTCGGTTGCTTTTGGCAAGCTGGCGCCTGTGTAAAATAGTTAGTCAATGCATGATATGTGCGCGTATGTAATCATATCAAGTCCTTGCCGGAGAGCTAGAGACAGATGGAGAGCAGCGCTTTAGGTGGTTGAGAATGTTTTGGTTGTTGTTGATGCAGTTGTTGTAGTTGCAGTTGCAGTTGTTGTTGTTTTGGTTGTTGTTGTTGTTGTGGTTGAGTTTTGTGGCTGGGACTGTGGTTGGCGATGTTGGTTGCAATTGGGAAGCTGGTGATCGGAGCTGGCTTGTTGAGGCTGGCGTTTGGTGATACTGTGTTTTGATGTGGTAGTTTGAGACTGTGTGAGAGAGTGGAGTGTGTCTTTGCGAATGCGAGTGGTTGGTGTGTGTGTGTGTGTGTGTGGAGTTGGCGAGAACGAGGACGAGAAAGAGAGAGAGAGAGAGAGAGGGAGAGGGAGAGAGAGAGAGAAAATGAGAGAGAAAGGGAGCTAGCAAAAGTGGTGGATGTTTGGTTGTTGTTGTGTCGTCGCCATCTTTAAATCTCCGAGCGGCAGCCCATAGCTCGCAGTGGATTTTGTACGCCGCGCACAGAGCAGAGAGCGAACGGGCGGCGGCGCGTCCTCGTCGTCGTGCTCAGAGACAGACACAGAGAGAGAGAGAGAGCAAGAGAGCCGCGCACCAGAACGAGCGCGCGCAACAGAGCGTCAAGGGAGAAAATTCTTGTTTGCTTGCCAGTGCGTCTCGGTTGCAGCCTTTGGGCCGGTTGCGCGTGTGTCTGCGCGACTGTGCCCAGTCGCAGCAGTAGTGAGTGCTGTTGCTTGTGTGTGTGGTGCCTGTTGTTGTGGCTGGCGGGGCTCGCGGGCCAGCCGAAGGAGCAGCAGAGAGGAGGCGAGTGGGCTGGCGAGCGCGAGCTGGAGCTGGCTGGCCCGAGCTGCGGACTGTGGCCTGTGGGCTCAGAGCTGAGGGCCAAGAGCTGAGGGCTAAGAGCTGAGGGCTAAGGGCCCACACAACTGCGGCCCAATCGGGACCATTGGGCCCCCGACGGGCCACAGACACCCAGCGGTGATGTGGAGCGGCGGCCCCACGCTAAGCGAGCGGGCGGTGAGCCAGTGGGCGAGCGGGCCGGCCCAGAGCCAGCGGAGAGCCAGGCAGACGGACGGACAGACAGACGGACAAACAGACGGAGGGGCAGCGGAGGGGCGCAGAGGCAGAGGCGGAGCTGGAGGGGCACCAGTGGGCAGGGGCGAGAGGCGAGGGCGCGCAGAGCAGCGGATTCCAGTCGGCCGCGCTGCTAACTGGCCGCCGCGTTCCCCTCTGGGCGGCCGTGCGAGCAGGCCGGCCCACTCGGCTGGTTCGCCTGCTTTGGAGAGTGCGAGCCGCGCGAGAACGAGCAGAGCGCAGTGTGTCCTCCTGTGCAGCGGCAGGCCAAGCAAGCAAGCGGGCGGCCAGAGCGCAGGAACGGACGCAGGGCAGCCGACGGGCGCAAAAAACCACTCGCCTGGGGCCGCATTCAAATGGGGCCACTCGCGCCCGGACGCAGACCAACCGGGGCCTGCCGGCGACCATCGGCGACTACCAACTGGCCTCCTTCACACTTGGGCCCCTCCGCCCGACTTGGGCCACTCGAAGGAGCCCCGAGTGAGCTGCGGGCGCGGGGGGCGAGGCGCGGGAGTCGCGGGGGCGCGGCCGGTGGGCGTCTCGCCAGCGTCTAGGCCGCGCGTCGGTGGTTGGGTGCGGGCGAGCTTCTCCCGAAGTGGACTGGGCTGGTGCGGGCGACCGAGACGTGATGGGCGTCCTTTGGGCTGGGCGAGATGACGGCAAGTCGGGCAGCAAGCGAGCGGGCCAATCGCGGGCGGCGGTCTGTCCCGCAGGGCAGCAGCAGCAGAGCGGCGGGCGAGCGCGCGGCATGTGTGCGAGTCTGCGGGCGAATCTGTGGGCGAATCTGTGTGCGCGCCGCAGACTAGGCCCAGTGTGCAGCGAGCGGCCAAAAGGCAGCAGTAAGCAGCGAGAAACAAGCAGCGAGCAGTAGGCAGTGAGCAGTAAGCAGTGAGCAGTGAGCAGCAAGCAGTAAGCAGTGCTTTCCAATGGGCACTTCTTTTTGTCTCTCCGCTTGCTGTGGGCTGGCTGCTCGCTGGCTGGGCCGCCTCCTCGGCCAGCGAGTGGCATGTGTGGCGATTATTTTGCGCCGAGTTGCCTCTTGCCACTTCCAGATGAGCGCCCGCCACCAGCCGGCCCGCCCCAAGTGCTCGAGGGCCGCACACTCTCCACACACAGACCAGTGTCTGTCTCTCTCAGTCGGCCGAGCCACGACAAGTGAAAGCCAATGAACTTGCGCTCCCAGCAACGAGCCTCTCCTCCAGCCCCAGTCTCAACCTCAACCTCAACCTCGGCCGCCAAAACAACAACAAGTGGACCCAGAGGGCGAAATATTAACACGGCGGCTCCCTCGCCGCAGCCGCCCGCTGCCCTCCCTCAGCCGCGGCCCTTTAACTGTGTGTTCGCGCGCCCCAACAACACACAGACTCGCTGGCCGCCGCTAATGGCTCGCGAGGTGCGCGCCCCAAGACAACAGAACTCGCGAGAGAGACAACAGACTCTCTCTCTCTCTGGCCCTCGTCCCTCAGGAGCTGCTGCTCCCTCGCTCGTCCGCTCGCCACCTCAGCCTGAACGCCCATCTCGTCACTCTTACTTTATTGACTCGCGCGCCTGCTCCTCGGCGCCCAATTACCCACTTGGCCAGCTGCGCCCGGCCGGGCTCGGCCCGGCGCGCCCTCATCGCGTCCTAGTCCTTAGCTTTCACGCAGCTCACCCGCAGATCGCCCAAAGCTCGCCCCCTGCTTACACGCAGCTCGCCGGCCGGCCCAGGCGAGACGCAGGTGAGCCCGGCCGGCCTTGACGCGCGCTGGGCCCGCGCCAAGCCAGCGGGCGCCCCTCAGTGCTGGCCGAGTCGAGCCGCCTTAGCCGCCCCTTAGCGTTGGGCACGGAGCGCGCCGCAGACGCGCGTCGCAGCGAACTGGAGCGCGCACGCGTCGCGCGGCTCGCACGCTTCGGCCCGCAGCCCAAAGTTCGCCCGCACGCCCGCCGGCCCGCAGCCCGGCCCCTCCGCCTCCGCGCGCACGCCCTCTAGGCTCTGCTCACTTTTTTCCACCGTCTTCGCATCGCCGGAACTAGCAGCCCATCGGTCGGGGGCCCCAATTGTGGCGGCCGTCGTCGCCGCAGCTAGTCGCACGCTCCCGGGCTTAGAGCACGCTCCCTCCAGACGCTCCGGCGGGTGGGCGTGCCGCCGGTCGGGCCGCCGAGCTTTGGGGGGCCGGCTGGTGGCCAGACGGAGCTCGCTGCGGCCCGCTCGCTTGCCGTCCGAGTGGCCGCAGCCGGTCTTGTAGATGACGAAGAGGATGAAGACGAGGAAGAGGGCGAAGAGGCTGCTGGCGATGCGCAAACCGGTGAGCACGTCGTAGGCGGCGTAGTAGCTGCGCTCGTGGAGCTGGTTGCGGCACTCGAGACGCAGCTCGGCGCCCGCCGGCCCCAGTCTCTGGAGGGCGCGCGCGGCCACTGGGCCGGACGGAGGGGCGCCGCTTGTAGTTCCCCGAGCGGCAGCACTGCGCTCCAGCTCCTCCAGGGCGGCCCCGATGAGGTCGGCGAGCGCGGCCGCTCGCCGCTTGTCCTGCTCGGCCCGCGGGGAATTGTTCCCCTCCGTGTTGGCGTTGGCGTTGGTCAAATTGGAGTTTGCCTTCTCATTGGCGTCCAATTGGGAGTTGTTGGCCTTCGGGCTGGCGCTGGAGCCCCAGTTGCTGCCGCTGCTGCTGGCCGTGGTGGCGATGGTGCGAGCGAGCCGCCGGACGGCCTGGGGGCTGGCGGCCGGCCCAGCAGTGGCCGGCACGGCAGAGGCGGCGGTCGGCCAGCCTCCGCCTTGGCCCTCGCCGCCGCCGGTCAAGTGTTGGCGGCGGCGATGCGTGGCCCGTGGAGCCGTCCCGTTGCTCGTGCGGGCCGGGCGCTGCGAGCCGCGTCGGGCGGGCCCAGCGGCGCTCGGGCTAGCGTGCGGCCGCGCCTCCGCAGCTAAGGGCCGGCCGGCCGGCTCTGCGTGCGCAATTTGGGCCCGCTCTGCGCGCTGCCGCTCGCCCAACGCTGACTGTCCGCGGCGGCGAACTGTGCGCGCCTCCTCCCGCTGCTCCTCAGCGCGCTTTCGCCGCCCTGCTAACTGCTCCTGCCTGCTCGCAGTCTTCTCTGCGCTGGCAGTCTTCTCTGCGCTCGCAGACTGCTGCTTGTCCACAGACTGCCTTTCGCCCACAGACTGCCTTTCGCTCGCAGTCTTCTGTGCGCTCGCAGATTCCTGCCCACTGGCAGCCTGCAGCTCGCCCGCAGACTGTTGTGCGCCCGCAGACTGCAGCTCCTGCCGCTGGCGCCCAATCTCGGCCGCAAACATCCTGGCAAACTCCAGGCACTTTGGCGGCCATAATTTCACCTCCGAACCGAGCGAGCCGCCCTCGCCCGACTTGTGCTCGCCGCCGGCGGCCCGCTCGACAGGCAAATTTGTTGTAAAGGCCGAGCCCCGCAATGCTGAGCCAGCGGCGAGCGGCCGCCTCGAGGGGAGCCCGCCGGCTCCCTCAGAATGGTGCCCACGAGCCGACGACATGCTCTCCTCGCCGGCCCCCACTAACGAAGACAACGACGCGTGCGACCACGCCGCCCCAGAGCCAGTCTCTGGCTGAGACTCGGGCTCGCCCGCCAGCTCGGCTCGTAAACTGGCCTCGTCCGACTTCGCGTCGAACAGGTATCTGAGCAGGAACTTGATGTAAGAGGACATTTGTTGCGGCCACTCGAGTGCTGCGGGCGGCAGACTATTGTTGTTCAGCGCTGGCCAGCCCTTAGCTCAGCTGCACGATCAGCACGGCCCAGGTGGTGCACTCTGTGAAGGCCTCTGCTGGCTCGGAACGCTCAAGTTGCCGCCAACAGGCCAACGCTCTCTCACTCTGGAGGGCAGCCCCAGCGACGCGCTGGGCTAATTTGCGCTCAGTCGCCTCCTGCCAACTGCGCCCCGCTCGCGCTGCCCACTGCACACTGACCACTGCTCGCCTCTCGCCCCTCGGCCCTCGGCCTCCTGATGATGAACAGGCAGATGATGATCAGCGGGAGGAAGTGGAGTCGCGCACTCGCCTCTCTGGCGCACTTGGGGCACCACGAGAACGGCCACTCCGGCCCGATGGGAGACGCCGCCAGGAATGGCAGGCGACTGAGTGGCCGGCGGACGCGCAAATGGCCCCGCTCGGCCTGGAATTCCGATCGCCCCCCCTTGGCTGCCCTTCGGTCGGCGGAGCTTTGGGCTCGCGGGGGGCGTGGCGCGCAGTGTGCGTTGCGCGAGCGGCGGGCCGGCGAACCCGCGCGCGCGGCGAACTTGCACAACGGGGGCGGCAGGCGCGCGCAGCACGCGGCGGCCTGTTGCTGGGGGGGAGGCGCGCGGCCGCCGGTTCGCTGCTGCGGGCTGCGCACTCCGAGCGCGCGCCCGCCCGGCCTCACTCGCTAGGGGCGCTTGCTGGCGCTCTTGGGCGAGCCGCACCGGCCCACTGGTTCACCAGGCTAGCCCGGTGTCCTTCCGTGAGAGTGTCCGTGTCTCTGGAGGGCCGGCTCTCTGGCTGGCTGCCTGTGAGGCTGGCTGAGAGACTGGCGTGCTCTGTGGCCAGCCTGTAATCTAATCATGCGAGTGGCGCGCCCGACGCACAGCCGGCCGAGCGGAGCCAGTGGCCTGCCTGCCAGCCACTCGCAGCGCTTTCCCACTTTGCCACTTTCGCGCCCACAGACTGTGTGCGGCCGGCCAGCCCGCAAGTCTGGCGGCGAGCTGGCAGCCGAAAACAAGGCCGGCCCAGCGACAACAAAGCAGGCCGCTTCTATGGAACTGCCGGCCTGCTGCTGGGCTGCTGCTGCTGCTGCGGTGTGGCGGCTGTTGCGTTGCAGCTGGTGCTTGGCGGCCGCTCTCTGTCTCTTGTTGGGCTAGTCGTTGGAGCGCGCCTGTGTGGATCGGCTCGTTGCTGGTTGGGCGCGCTCCAAGTGCGTGTGTCGCTCGTTTTGCTTGCTGCTCCGCGTCGGCTCGTTGCGTGGCGCTCGAGCTTGAGCTTGCTGCTCGGTTTGTGGCTCTCCGCTGGCTGCGCTTAGGGCGGCCAGCCACTTTCTCGTCCTGCCGCCACCCAATCGCACGCTTCCGATCGTACGCGAGTGGCACTCTGCGGCTGCAAGACGCACGCACTGGTCCGATCTGGTCGAATGTTCGCCCGCTGGTTGCGCGCAACTGGGGCAAAAATGCGCTCACACAAATTCGCGCACGCAAATCGCGCAAAATTTCGCACACTAATTCGCACACCAATTTTCGCACAAACACTCAAACTCGCACTAAAACTCGCACACTAACAGTTTCGTGCGGCCAGCCTGTGGCAGTTTGATTTCGCTTCAATTTTCTCGCTTGCCCCTGTCTCTGGGCGCGCTTGCCAGCTTGCTGTCTGCTTCCCGTTTGCTTTCGCCCGACCGTCTGTCTGTGTGTCTGTGTGTGTGTGTGTGTGTGTACTATGCAAGGCTCGCTTGTTGACTTACTGGAGCCGCCTGCTGGCTCAATGGAGGAGCGAAACGGCGCTCCACAGCCAACTGGATTGGGACACTCTCCGGCGCTCGGGAGGCCGCTCTTGTGCAGCCTCTCTGCTTAGCTTGGCGGCCGGGCGTCCATTGGGCGAAATGGTGAGCGAGCGAGCAAGCCAACTGGCTGGCCGGTGGGAAAGGCAGCAGGCGAGCTAGTGGCGCGCAGTGGCGGCGACCTGAATAGAGCTGCCCCTCCGCTTCAGAGGCGCCCCCTCGCACACGGACACTTGTCTGCGGGCTTGCGTGTTTGTGCGTGCGGGCGGCCTGCCCTAAGCAGCGGCAGCAGCAGCAGCCAGTGCGTCCAATTTGGCGCCGTCCGATGTTTGTCGCTGGCTCTGTTTTGGCGCCAAAACTGCGCTTTCTGAGCTCCTCTCTGCTCGCAGCTCTGCCTCTGCGGCCACACCGCCGCACACAGTCTCTCCGCCAAGCTCGAGCTCGAGCTAAAGCTCCCAATGAAGCCCGAACTCGAACCCTAAGCCGCCTGCCTCCAATCGCGCTCGCTCGCCGCTCGACTATCGATAAATTTCCCCCTCGCGTCCATTAGCAACACGCCACCTTGGCCCACTGCTCGGCCGCGCTCGCCCGTCTGCTCAGAACTGTCTAGACTCTCTCTCTCTCACTAACGCAGACCTGCTCTCTAATGCCTCCCGATGGCCAAATGAGGGGACGCAGAATGGAACAGATAGATCATGCGGACCAGTTTGCGCCAGCCGAGCTCTCTCTCTCTCTGTCTCCCTGCACTCTGCCGTCTTGGCCGAGCAGCCGCTCGTCTCGGCTCGGCTGGCTCCACTTTGCGACAGCCGCCTTGCCGGCTGCTCGGCCCGCTCGCCACTCCGGCGGGCCGAGCGGGCGGCCCTTTGCGCAGGCGTGCGCCCCTCCCCCGACGGCGGCCCGCTCGAGACGCGGCGCCCCAGTTCGCGCGCCCCTCCCGCTGACACTCAGACGGACCCTTCCGACAGCTCGGCGGCGCTGGTGAGCCGGAAGAGCTCGGAGGGGGCGCGTGAGGGCCGCGTGAGGGGCCGCGTGAGGGGCCGCGTGGGCGACCGCCTCGTCGAGTGGGGCGTGTGCGCGCTCGGGCTCGCAGTGCTGGTTAAAGGCGCACAGTTCGCCCGCAGCGCAGTCCGACGTGCGAGCAGGCGCGTCCCGCCCGAACGCCCGCACAGCAATCACTCTCGCGCTCGCGGCCCACTTGCAGCCCCGCTCACTGTGTGCACTAGACACTGTGCAGTGCAGTGCAGGCGCGCAATGCTCTTCGGCCCATTGTGCTGCGGTCGCATTTGGACTGCCCCCATTTGGCCGCGCTCCATTGGGCCGCCAGCTAGACAAGCACACGCTCGTCTGTCACCTCGGCCTCCCGCTCTTCTTGTGCCTCCTCGTCTGCCTCTGCCTCGTCTGGCCTGTCCCTTTCCAGCGCTGCCTAGCTAACAGGCTAACAGGCGGCCCTCGGGGGCCCATCCACTCGGACGGCCCATTGGAGGCGGCCGCCAATCGGACACAATCGCTCGATTGGGCCCGATTGTTTGTCATTAGCATTCACTTGGCCGGCCACTTGGGCGCGCCCACCCGAAGTGAGCGCCGCCGAAGTGGCAGGAGAGTGAGCAGAGAGTGTTTGGAGCTCGAGAGAGAGAGAGAGAGAGAGTGGCACTCGAGCACTGCTCTGGAGCTGCCTGTTGGCGCCAGTGTGCCACTGTGGCACTGTGGTGGCCCTAGTCTGCGGCGCTCGGCACTTCGATGCAATTTGATTTCGTGCCGCAACAACAACAACAACAACAACAACAACTGCAACTACAGCCGCACAACAATAACACTTGCCGATGCAAAGCCCCGCCAAGCTCGCCTGCCCCAGTCTCTGGCGCTGTCGCTGTCGTGTCGCCGAGCTCGCCCGTCTCACAGACTCTCCTCGTGGCAAGCGCCGCCTGCTCACTGTGCGCACTCCCCGTAGACTCGCCACACACTTGGCACACTGGGCGCCCTCGCTCCAAGCTGCTCAGGTGGCTTCCGGTTTGAGGCGAACCTTGCAGACTGTGAGCGGCGCCTGCGAGCTGGCGGCGTGGCGGCGGCGGCCAAGTGCGCGCGTTTTGCCAAACTCGTTCTGGCGGCGCGATGATGAATCCACGGCGGCGGCGGCCCTTTGCGTCCGGGCGGCGAGAGGCAAGAGTTGCCAGTTGGCGGCGCAGTGAGGCAACAGCTCGCTTCTCGCGGCTCTTTTCTCGCTCCTCGCTCCTCGCAGCTCTTTCCAAGCAGCTCTCTCCTCCCTCAGCGCGCGCCACTCCACTCTGATTGGCCCGCAGCCAGCCAATCAGAAGCTCGCCGCACGCACACACACACACTAATCAGATGCGACTCGGCTTCACCTTGAGAGCGGCGGCCGGGCGGCGAAGGAAGGCCCGCCGCCGCCGCAAAGAAAAGTCGCCCTCCTGCCTGCTCGGCGTCCTTCTGGCCGCCGGCTGGCGTCGGGCCGCGCCAGCCCCGCGCGCCGGCTGCCTCCCTGGCCTTGCGGCTCTTGGACGGGCCGCCCAAGCGCCGCCGGAGAGTGTCGACATTGACGAGATTACGACAGGCGGGGCGTTTTTTCCGCCGCCGGCGGGCCGCGCGTGTCTCTGCGGGTGGGCGCGGCGAGCGGCCCGCGCGAGTGCATGCAGTCAATGCAGGAGCGGGCGGGCGAACTCTGAGCGGCGAGTGGGCGGGTCGCCGCGCGCGACTCCCGAGCCGCCGGTTCGGTTCGCTGCAATTGGCCAACACTGCACTCTGGTTGGCCTGCGGGCGACGCGCAGCCACGCCCGCCGCCTGCTGCTGGCCCAGCACGGCCGCACACAGTCCACGGGCGGCGCGCACCAAAGGCCCTTCATGGGGCAGCGCTCCACCAACCTCGACCAAACTCTGGCTAAACTCTGGCCAACTGTGGCCAAACTCTAGCCAAACTGCGGCCCGACGCTTATAGAAGAGGCCGCCGGAAAGGGAGGGAAGGCGGCCGGGCGCGTGTTTGGCTTCCATCTGGCGGCGCGCATAACTCGCGCGCCGGCCAACTGCTCAGCTCTTTGGGGAACGCCACAGACACACACAGTCTGTGGCCCAGTTGGCCGAGCAACGCCAACTGGGCCCATTTCTCTCTCCCTCTCTTTCACTCGTTGGCGGCCAACCAATCGCACTCCAAATAATTCCGTCGCGCCCGTGCTCGCCCATATTGGCCCCACTCTCTGCCTCTGGTCCTAGGCCACAATCTGTAAACCTCGAGCGGCAACTGCTGCAAACTGCACATTTGCCGCTCACTCTGCTCCAACTCCGCTCCACCTCAGCGGCGCAATCTGGCCCTCAGGAGCCTCGAGCGGAGCCCAAACGGAGCCACACACAGTCCAAGGCACACACAAGGCCTGCCCTAAGCTCCGCCAACTCCCGGCCGGCCACCAGACGCGCCTCCAGCTCGAAAGGAGCTGCCACTGCAGCTCCTTGGCCAGCAGTTGTCGTCGGCCCTTCTCCAAGCGCGCGGCCCAACTCGTGGCCGCCGGGACGCGCATCCGGCGCGCCCCTCGCACTCGCGGCCGCTCGTTAGGCAAATCGGCGTGGCGCAACGCACGGCCGCCCCTCAGCCCTCAGCCCCAGTCTGTGGCCCCTCAGCCCTCGTCGCTCGTCGCTCCTTGTCCGCCGCTCGCCCGCAGCCACCGGGCTGGCTTCCTCCGGCCGGAAGTGGCTCGCTGGCTGCGCTTGTTACGCGTTGCTGGCCGGCCAAGTGCGACGGGCGCGCACGGGCGGCCCGTGCGCGGCCGAACACGGACGCGCGGGCTGCGGACGCGCGCGCGAGTGGGCCGGCTGGGCCCAGTGCGTGCACTTGAGCGTGCGGCTGGGCCCGCGGGCGCGCACGTCGCACGCGCCGCCCGCCCGCACCAGCGACCTGCCCGCAATCTTGCCGCCTTCCTCGCGGCCTCCGCGCGAGTCTGCAAGCCGCCAAAATGGCACCAAACTGCCGCCGACTAGCCGCCGACTAGCCGCCGACTAGCCGCCGACTAGCTACCGGAGCCCAAAGGTCCCCTCTGGCCCGCTTCTGGCTGCGAACGGACCCCAAAAGAGCCTCAAGAGGGCCTCAAAAGAGGCTCGAATGGGGCTCGAGCGGAGGAGCAGTGGGCCGAAACCGAGTGTTTGCGCCCACTTGCCAGTCCGCAATGGTGCTCGCCGGTTGCCACTCGCCCTTGGCCTCCGCTCAGACGTTCGGATGCTCAGCCTCGGCCCTAAGCGTCGGCCCTAAGCGTCGGCCCTTAGCCCTCGGCCTGAGCTCTGAGCTCTTGGCGGCCGCTGCTCGACCGCTGCTCGGCCGCTCCACAGCGCCCGGCTGGCCGCGATTGCTACGCCCGAGCCTCGGCGGGCCTGCAGACGCCTCCTCCTGCCCACAACAAGCGACAATCCCCAGCAGACACACTCTCACAGGCGCGCCGCCGCCGCCCCACAGGCCCCGGCCGAGCGGCAAAAAATGCAGCCAACCTCCCGTGATTGCAATTTAAACTCCAATTCAAATTCTGCCAGCCTTTCCTGGCCTCGTCTCTGCGCCAGAGACTGCCTCTCTCGGTCTCTGCTGCTGGCTCTCTGCTGCTGGCTCTCTCTCGCTCTCTTGCTGCCTCTTCTGTGCCGCTGCTCTGCTGCCCGCTGCCTCAAACAAGCTCAAACAACCCAACTGCAATGCCCCACCGAAGACCTCCGCTCGGCCCCTTCTGCTGGCCCTAGTCTCTCTCTCTCTGGCGCGCCAACTGAGAACCCAGCGCGAGAAGCCAGCCCGAGAGCCCAGTGCACATTTGTGGCCGCCGCCGCAATGGAGTTATCCACTGCACTCTGCACGCTGCACTTTTCTCTCTCTCTCTCTCCAACGCTCCAGCTCGATTTAAAAATGGCCGCCGGCCAACTTGTGTGCTCTTTGCCACTTTTGCAGCGCGCCCCACTCGCCGGTTTGTCAGCCAGACTCCCTGCAGCACACTGACTCTGCTCTCTCTGCTGCTGCTCTCTACACTCTGCACTCTATACTCTGCCTTCTCTCTGCTCTCTCCGCTCGCCTCTCTCGTGTGTTTACAATCTGCTCCCGCTCCTGCTCTCTCCTGCTGCCTCTCCACGCCAACCGCTGCCCACTGGCCGCCGCCTCACTGCTCTCTCTCTCTCTCCCTCACCAGACCCACTCTAAGGCCAGCCAGGCCCACTGGTCACACACACACGAGTTCCCCACCAAATGGGCTGCCCAAATCGCCCATTTGGTCGCCCTCATTCACGGGGGAAACATTCCCTCGAGGGGGCAACATTTAAATGCCCTCCTCTCCTCCTCGCTCCTTGGCCTCCAGGCCTCGCACAACTCAAACGAGCCTCCATTTTCCGCCCTCCTACCTCTCAAACGAACCGCCGCCTCTGGCCCCAGCCACTTGTCTGCCTGTGCTCGCCCGCCGCACTGGCGCCCTCTAGCGGCGCGCGCGCAAACCACGCCCAAGTGCATCTTCACCCAGTCTCTCGCCTCCTTGCTGCCACGGACTAGGCTCTCTCTCAGCTCTCCGGCTGCCTGGGACCTCAAAATGCTCCAAATGAGCATCTGGCTCAATCTCTCATGGGCCACTTGTGATTGAAATGGTGTTCACACCATTTCAACACCACTCTTTCGCCGGCTCCAAACTGGGCTCCACGTCCAGCTCGGCCGCCGCTCGAGGGCAGCAAGACGGCGTTTGTGGTCCTTAGATTGGCCAGCCATTGGAGCTAGCAAATATTGGAGAAATACTCTTTTTATCAGCTCAGTTTAAACACTGTTCGGCTAACTCAAAGTCGCGTTTGGCTCCGCTTTTGCTGCTTGCGAAGCTGGTTCTTTCATCCTCAATGCTCGAGAACTGGCCAGCCTTGCCAGCAGAGGATGGTTGAAGTTTTCTATGCCATTCCATACTGTCTCTAGACTGTTTGTGCCTAGCAGGCGTGCTTGGCACTTGAGTCTGGTGCTAAGTAGTGCTAAGTAGTAGTGACACGAGCAGCCACAGAAGTAGCCAACTGGTGGGCCAATAATTGCAGACTCACTCGAAGCTTGTCACACAAGGCTGCACAAAACTGGAGGCGAGCCTGTCCAGTGCTGCTGCTCTTCTCCAGTTTGTTGCCCACTAGATTAGATCGATCTTGTGCTGTGGCAATATAATAATTCTCATCTCATCGGTGGCGCCATAGCGAACTGTTAGCCAGATCAGAGAGGAGAAGAGGCGAGGAGCAAGAGAGGGAGAAAGAGAAATCAATTAAACTGCAAAATAAACTCACTGTTGCTCTCTCATCATCAGTCCATGGCTGTGGTGGCACTTTGCTTTTGCTTTAGGTTTTCCCTTGGCTGGCTGGTTGGGTGCAAACAACATTTGGTGCAAACAATACGCTTGCTTGCGGCCACAGTGCCACGAGCACGTTCATGGCAGCGCCAAGAGCAAATAAACATCTCTGCTCTTCAATCCAAGTCTGCATTTTTCCACCATTATCACATATTATTATCACAACCACCAACACGCCCAATTTGTGGCCATAATCCAATGCCAATTCTACACACTGACACTTGCACAATATTAGACTCCCTCTCTGGTTTAGGAACGCGGATTTTGCAAACGATCAAATGATCTGCATGCCATTTGCAGAAATGGTCAAACTCTAAACGTGAGGAGGCCAAGCTAAGGAGAGTCCATGATTATCGCTGCATAACTGTGACAGTTCACAATTCATAATTCCACTTTATTATTGCCTATCTCTCACGGAATTTCTCCTATGCGGCCCCACAAACCTAGCCCTCAGCCCAACATCCAGCTTCCAGCTCCTAAGCCCCAACCCTTGAGGATGCGTGGCTTGTCGTTGGGGTCGTTTGCAGGCGCTTGCTGTTGGGCCATCGAGCTCGATTGTTGTTGCTGCTTGTTGTTTGATCCCTTTGGCGCCACTTTTGGCAAGCTCGACGGCTGATCCTTGGCGTTTAATGGGCCCCCTTTTTCGGCCTGACCCTCATCGTCGTCCTCGTCGGCCTCGTCGTCGTCGTCGTCCGAGTCTTGCTCGTCGTCGTCCCTGTCGAGCTTGGCGTTTTGGGGGGCACCTGAATGTTTGGATTAAGTTGAGTTTTGTTTATGAACACTCATTAGTGTCAGTTTCATTTGGTCTGGCCTGATGTTGGATCGTTGACTATGATTGGGAAAAATCCCAAAAGACCCAAAGTCTGTCTGTCTGTATCTTGATAAACTCACCTCGTTGGATCTCGTCCCTTTTCGCGATCAATCGGGGACCATCGTCGGGCAGTGGCGACTCGAGCTCGCGAAAGCTTTGCTCGTCGAACCACTGGACAGACGACGGCTCCTGGTCATTGGCTGGAGAGGCACCTGTTGCCATTGGATAGGCCTCCACTGTGCCGCTCGTGAACTTGGGGCCCGAGCGGCGCTTGAAATCATCGTCGATGATGACCAGCAGCAGAGTGCAGCTTGCCAGCATCACAAAAAACTTGGGTGATCGGCAGCGGATGGGCGACATTGTAGTCTTCTTGTGTGTGTACTCTTCTAGAATTTATACTAACCACTCGTGCAACTTCTACTCAAATCGAGCCAATGTCAAGCAATTTCCAAACCTAAGGGCGGACCTAAGAGCGGATTGGGCTCGAAAGCATCAGTGCAACATAGTTATCTGGAAGAAGATACGCAAAACACAGTTCACGCCGGGCCCTAAGTGGTTGGCGTGAAATAGCCGATTGTTTTTCTCGTCCCTTGATGACATTATCACCCGCACCCAGTCGGCTCCTCTCGGAGTTTTGAGCCACTTTTGCACTGGCGGCAAATAGATGCTCACCGTCTGAGTTTGAGTCTATGATAACATCAAATTATTACAGAGGTTCCATTGAAAGAGCTGGAGAGAGATATGCAAAATGAAGTATTTCTATCTCTAGTCCCAAGGACTGTCACGAGCCCCCATCGTGCTGGCGCCTCGAAAGAGTTCAGTCTCTCGTCCAGACTGTCTGCACATTTGCTCGCTTGTTTGGATGGCATCACTTTTCATGAACCTGCAAGATGCCGGCACACATTCAGAGACTGTCTTTTGCATTAGAGACGCCCCAGGCAAAAAGGCTCTATCGCATTCAGCATCAAAGCTCGTTAATAGCTCTTGCGCCTGCTCACTGTCCTAGTCACTGTGTCCCACTGGCTGTGTTTTCCCACGTCAGTCGACTAGTCTCATTGAGACAGATTGGCTCATTCTAAGGGCATCAAGAGACGAGCACTTTAAAGAGGAGCCAAATTGGGAAACAATGGGGCAAAGATGGCCTGTAGTAGGAGGAAAAATTTCATCGAGAAACTATCTGAACTCCCATTTGGATTTTGGATGACACTGTTGTTGTTATGAGTTGTTATGAGGTCTAACGAATTGCAAATCGAATTGTCCGGAGAACCTCTCGATTTCCGCCCGATTTGAGGCTGAAAAGGATTCGGCTAATTAGTGCCCCGATGAAAGTGAGGAAAATAAACTCTTGCCCAAAGCGAGAGTTGCCTTTGCGTCCAGTTCGAGTGGGTGCCCAAAGGGACTCTTTTCTGGCCAGTTGCTCGCCAGAGCATTGGCTCGAGCGGTTTCTAAATGGAGCAGTTCCCATGGCGGAGAGATAAAATCTCACTCTAAATTAGCGGCTCCCATTTCTCTCTCTCTCTCTCTCTTTCTCCTTTGGCCTGGAGCTGCTCAGATGGCTTCAGATAATCGATTGAAGTCATTGGAGGTTGGCCGCTCGGAGTTTGTGGGCGCCGCCAAAGTTTTGCCCTCTGGAAGCTGTGAACTCGCTTCACTTTTGGGAGCTTTCGTTTTGCGGGCCAACGAGAACCAAGAACGAGCTCTTCTTGCACTGCTCGAGTTGTTGTTTATGAAAAATTGTGGAAAATTCTCCCCCCTTTTGGAACCACTTTTGGAACAATAACACGCCCAACAAGTGGCGCTTCCAATTGTCTGGCTCGCACCACTCGGCCGACGACTGAGGATGGAACGACCACCAATCGGCATCGGCCTGATCTTAGCTCTGGGCTAGAGCTCTTCTGGATAAGGCACAGAGCATAAAGCGGGCACAATATCGCACCTGCTCGCCCAAACGATCAATATCCAGCCTCCTCAGCGGCCTGAGAATAAGCCAAGACAGAGGCTAGCTTGGCGGAACGCTTTCTCGTTATCGGTCAGCAGCCACTTCTTCTTTTCCTTTCCCTTCGGGCAGGCGTGAGAGTCCAACTCTGGCCCGCCGGATGCTAACCCTCCGCGAGCTCGTCCGCCAGACAAATGTTTGCGCCCGACGACACGAAGTGACCGGCGAAAGGGCAGCAATGGAGCTCAACGAGTGGCCAGAGAGAGTCGAGCAGAGCTTTTGCGCCTCATTGTCTACTCTTAGCTCGGCTTGGTGGAGCTAAACTTTCGGCCAAGCGAGGGCGGCCAAAATTAGACGCCCAAGTGGAGCTAAAGAGCGTCCGTTTGTCTCAGCACAGACACAATTCTCGCAACGAGAAACACCTTTAAACTGTGGCCGAGGAGGAGAGTTCGTTTGTTTGCTTCATTTGCATCATTTGCTTGCTTGTTTGGTCATCACAGCCTAGACTGCCTTTGGCGCGCCGAAAGACTTTGTTATTTTTCACTTTCTATTTCAAAATTTAGCCAAACAAATCTCGCCAATGTGCCTTGTTGGCACTGGTCGTTGCTAGACGGCGAGCTAGCCAACAGGCGCCACAGACTGGCCTCCGTTTGGCAAGCCAGTTGAGCCAGTCGACGCAGTGTTGTTTGAGCACGAAGAGCAGAGCTTGTCTCTGACAAGACCAACAAAAATGGGAGAAATTTTCTCACACTTCCCAAATAGATAATCTCCCGCCTCTTCTTTTGCCTCCTCCTCTCGCTCACTCCCAAGCGCCCTCCTCAACAGAGAGCATTCCACACTCTCTCTCTCTCCTCGCCTGTCCAGCTCCATTCCGGCGCAAAGCAGCTCTGTGTGTCCCTCGCCAGCCGGAAGTGAAGCAACCGTCTCTAGAGCTGAGGAGCCACAACATGAGCGTTTAATTTGAACATCAACAAGCCAGCCACTTGGGGAGGTGAGTGTTTTCCAGTGAAAGGGGAACTGACACAAGGCAGACTCTCGCTTCACTTGGGCTGCACAAAATTAAACGATCCAAGGGAGACACAAGAAGACAGATAGAGAAAAACAATTAACACTCCCTCGAGACGTTTAGCTCTGGCTTCTCGTCTCGTTGGAGGCTTCTTGTTGGTTGTGGAACAACGAGGAAACAAGAAGCGTCCACCAACGAGAAGCGTCTAACCAGATGGGCTTAGCTTAGGTGGAGTTTTAGCCAGTTTTAGCCAGTCTTAGACTGCAATCTGCCCCCAAGAAGTGGCTGCGAACTTATCAGGCGAGCCAATCTTTGCGGCACTACATTTGTTCCCATCAAATTTGGAGCCATTTCTCGCTGGCCAAACAAGAATCCATTGAAACTGATGTTTTTCTGCCTCTTTTATTTCTTTCCACTTTGCTCCTAATTGCAAGAGGATCTCTCAAAACACATGAGGGACTCGCTTTCCACTTTGGAGAAATCCTTAAAATAAAACCATCTCCTATTCTAAGCACTGAAATGCATAATTCGAATTCTCTTTTGGCTCGTCTTGAGCTTCAGTGACTACCTCTAGTCCAAAACGGTGCAAAACTGTTCAAAAAGAGAATCTCAATTAGAATTCCGAATTTTGAATCGAATCTCAATTTCTCCGAATTGATTTGGCCACTCTGAGAAATTGAGACTTTTTGCAAATGGAGAAACTGAGAAAGTTTTCAGAACATGGAAAGCTCCACTAGACCTTAGCTGCAACTCGAACTTCTCCATTTCAGTTCTTGGAGCTTCCAGCAAGCCGCTGTTTTCCAGCTTTCATTAAGTCTGCCTCTGATTGCGGTTTGGAGTTTCGGTTGATGATTGCGTCCAGCTGGTTAGCTTTGCAGCATTTGATCGGGAAGAAACTTTCCTTTTCTCCGCCGGAAACTAAGGGTGGCCACTTGGAAGCCGCTTCCTGAGAGCTCATCTGAGAGCAGAGTTATTAATTTGCAATCAGGCTCGCAAACAGAGCCTGATTGCAAATATTGCAAATGAGAGGGAGCCAGGCAAATGGACGATTGGGACAAGTGTCTCCAAATGGGAATTGCCAATGTGTTTCCTCGACCCAGAGGATCATTATTCACTTTTTTCCCCTTCACTTTTTCGCTCACTTTCACTCTTTCGGCTCCAACTCTTCCGCCTCGAGTGCAAAGGCTTGCGAGCTTCAATTGAAAGGCGAGCGAAGCTTGGCTAGCTGTAGCTAGTGGCTAGCTGAGATAAAGGCAAGACGAGGTTTGGAGAAAGAGCGGCGGCTGAACAGCAGATTGCTAATATGAGAATTGCGGGGCAAACAAATATTAACTTGCAGCTCCTTGAAAGGGTGGCTAAGGATGCGCGTGCAGCAGCAGCACGGCCGAGGGAAAAATCGAGAGACACTTGTTGGAGTTAATTTAATTGTAGTGACACGAGATTTCAATTATTTGCCCCTCGTCTTTGCGCTCTCAACTTGCACTGTTCCTTAGGGCTGGCAAGCTTGGCGGGCAAGCTTGGCGAGCTGCTGGGCGCCGCAATTGCGGCCTACTGAGAGCGCGAGACTAGGACTGGCGGCGAGCGACTGCAGTGCAGCCCGATGGCGAGCGACTTTCCACTTGAATTCGGGCCGAAATTGGGCCAATTTCAGTGCCCAAATTGGCGTTCCAGTGGGCCAATCGGCTTCGATTGGGTCTGGATTTGGGCAAGATTTAGACGTCGCCGGATGGGCAAAGAAAGAGATAAGCTGGCCCAATGGGCAGGCGAGAGGAGGCGCGCTCCAGAGACGAGCGTAGGCTGAGGATTGGCGCCGATTTGGAGCGAGCAACTTTGCACCATTGTGCAAAGTTCGCGTATCATCATGTGGAGCACAAATCGTCTCTGTGTGTCAGTGTTTCAGTAAATTTTTCTGACTTTCCGTTTCGCTGTTTCGATGTTTCGCTGTTTTGTTGGTGTTTCGGTGAGCAAACAAAGCGCCACAGTGGCTCCAAAATGGGCATGAAAGTCGATTAGGCTCGCGAATCGATGAGCCAACGACCAGCGAGACTAACTGGTGGCAGCCACTGTCTCTTGTCGCTGGAACGCCTTGCCAATCGGCCGGCTCGCCACTCGTTAGCGCCCCTTGGCATGCAATCCTCGGGCCACACTGGCCGCAGTTGGTGGCTGCCAGTGGGCTGCAGTGGCGCCGCTAATCGGCCTTGGCGACCTGCAGATGGGCAGAGCTGCAGAGAGCAGAGAGCAGAGAGTCGAGCTCGCCGGCAGTTCAACAGACCAGCTCGCCAGCTGACCAACAGCTGACCGACAGCGATCACCGGTCGGACCTAAGTGCTGACAAGCCCTCCCGATTTGGACACTCGGATGGGCCGATCCGTCTGGCTGGAGGAGGGCGCAGCGCCGAGTGGATGCGGCCAATTGTGTGTGTGTGTGTGTATCTGGTCGCCTCCCTTTGGCTCGTCCTCCGCCGGACCTAAGCACTGTCGGCGGGCTCCGAATGGGCGGCGCCGGCCTAAATGGTTTGAGGAGGCTGGCTGGTGGCCACTTGCAAGTGTCCTAAGAGATCCAATGGGAGGAGCGACGAGTGGCAAATTGGCCAACTCGGGCCAGTCTGCAGGGCGCAGAGAAGTGGGCCGCGCGGCAGCAACTGTCTGCAGACTGCGGCCACTCTCTGGCGAGAATTTGCCTCTGCGTGCGGCGAATTCCAATTTCAATTTGCCGCCCAGTCCTGCGCGGTCCTGCCTGGTCCTGCTTTGGGTTTGTTTACATAAACAAAAACGTAAACAACGGACAGTCTGGAGCCGCCAAACGCGAAATGCGTCTCTCTTTTCTCAATATCACACTACTTTAAGCCCGCTCATTCCTGGAGATGGAAAACCGAGGGAAAGCCGGCCGAAATAATGGTAATAATAATCACGCGGACTCGCCACTGGATACTTTGGAGCCGCGCCGGCGGATTGATTAATTTGTCGCCCGGGCTAAGCTCCGGACGAGCGCCACTGGCGCCAACACGGCCGACAAGTGTCCCATTGAGCAGCCTCTCATGCGCGCCAATAAGCCACCGAGACTGTGCCGGCCGCGAGCTGGCTGCAAGGGCCAACTGGCCGGCCGAGCTCGTTTGTCTCTCGCTCTCAGAGTGCAGCTCTCGCGGCCAGAGTACAGCTCTGGTGCCCAAAGCAAAGCTCTCGCGGCCAGCCAATATGCAACGACGGGCCGCATCAATTTGAAGCCCAGCCAGAGCCCGCTGCTCATCCCCGGCGGCTGGCCACTTGTTGCTGCCCATTTGCCAGCTCCCTGCCGCTCGGATTGAGATTGTCGGCCGCTGATGGGAACTGATCCACTGGAAGGAGCGGCCCAAACGGGCGGCGGCCAGCCAGCCGCACTCAAACTAGAGCTCGAGCTCTAGCTCGCACTTGCAGCCGCCCGGCTCGCCTGCGACGATAAGCTGATTGCCGTGGAGTGCGCATGTGCGCCCACCTTGCGGCCGGATGGGCTCGCTGCTCCGGCTCGGCGTCGTCGGCTGGCCACAGTCCGGCCGGTCGGCTTGCGCTGGGCTTGTGTCGGCCGGCCGGCGAGGGGCAAGAGTTAATCAGTGAAACGGATCGAAAGCGAGCCAAGAGCGAGCGGCCAGCATCGGACCTTAGCATTGGGCGAGCTGCGCCGGTCTGGCCACAGAGCGTCTGTAATGGTCAGACTCTCTCTCTGTTGTGTGGCTCCACGCAAGTGTGTGTGTGCGTGCGCCTGTGCTGCACTGTGCTGGCGGCGCGCGACTGTGTGCGGCTCCGCATTGGCGCAACTCTGTGCCTGTGTTTGTGTGCAGCTCTCTCACTGTCTCTCTATGACTGTCATGCGCTTGTGTGTCGCCAGGAAAATCGAGCCCCGTTATCATCTGGCTGCCAAGTCGCCTCGGATGTTTCTTGGTGTTGAGGAAATCCGTGGCTCAATTTCTGCTCCTCGTCCACTTTGCGCCGAGAATCCAGTTTCAGCTGGACACTAGTTAGCCAAAACGGCGCCAAAACGGTCGCATTGGTAGAAGCGAGAGGAAGAAGCTGAGCAGTTGGCGCCAAGAGACAAGAGACAGGCAGCAGCAACCAGTAACAAGCCACCAGCGAGCAGCCATAAGCTATCGGCGAAGAGCAAGCAGCTAGAAGCCAGAAGCTAGAAGCTAGCAACTAGAAGCCACAGGCGACCAATAAGCGACGACGAGTGGCAAGCATCAAGCGGCATCAAGCCGGAGCATTGCGGCCAGTTTAGCGCCACTTTTGCGACCATTTTGGCATCAAAATTTGTTTCCAGCTAAGGTCTCGCCCCTAAGGTCTGGCTGGACAGGTGAGCAGTGTTGCTGAGCAAGCAAGTTGAGGCAATTGGAGGCGGACGGAGAGCGAGGCAGTGAGTGAGCGAGTGAGAGACTGGTGCTGGAGAGACGCGTGCACCCAGCCAGTGGATTCAGCCAGAGGGGAGCCTAAGGAGCGGCCAGAAGGGAGCCAAAAGGGCAGCCAAAAGAGCAGCCGAGAGAGAACGCCCTCCCGGCGCCACTTCCTGCAGGAAGAGCAACGAGAGAGAGTGGCGCGTGCCAAGAGCCGACGACTGTCCTCCGGAGGTTCATGATGAGCGGCCGGTGGCCAGTTTCAATTTCACTGCTCGAGCTTAGGTGGGCCAGAAGCAGAAGAGTGGCGAGGGCGCAAGTTGCAGTGCGTGCACCACTGGAGCTGCCAGACGGCAGATAAGGCCGCGCGAGAGTGTCTTTATTTTATTGCGACGTCCTGCACTCTCTCCTTTTGGTCGCCCTTAGTTTGGGCTTCAAATTATTTCTCTCTCTCTATCTCAAGCTTGTTTGGCTAACTCTTGGCTCTTCCCGTTCGCTTATCGAGCTTGGCGAGCCAATTGCGCGCCGTTAACTTGCGGCCAAAGATAGACGTCCGGCCAGATTGGACGGCCGGCTGATTGCATCCCAACTGGCCAGCAACAGTGACAAGGAGAACAGAAACAGCAACAAAATACGATCCGCCACGAAAAGAGAGAGAGAGACAGACTGTCTCAGTGACTAGCATTGGAGAGCGCCGAGAGAGAAGAAGAAGAGAGCTCCAGTCAACAGGCTAACAATGATGTCAAGGAGCACAGAGAGAAACCGGAAGAGAGGGCCAGAGGTGGCGCATCCTTAGGGCAGTCTGGGCGAGCTAAGTGGGCGTCCAATTTTGGGGAGATATTTATTTGTTTACATTTGAAAACACTGCCAGCACGTTGGAGACATTTGAATAGGATCTAATTTGCTATTCGAATCATGGCCAATCGGGCTTAGTTGTGCTGCTCCTTAGGTACGAGAAGCGAGTTATTTTCCTCATTCGAGCGGCCATTTTTGTTCACATTTGTTCGCCAGAGACACAGAGCAACAGTTGTTAGAGATCTAAACGAAGAAGACGAAGTGGAGAGAGCAAGTCAGAAAGTCAATTGACGACAATTGGCCAGTTGTCGTTTGGATGAGGTTGAATGAAAGTGAAAAGATTGAAACAAATTCACTTTGGTTTGGAAATGAATTCACTTTGAATTAGCTTCAATTTGAATTAGATTCAAGCGCGTTCAATCGACAGTTAGCCGAAGCAAATTTAGGCAAATTTCGAGCAAATTCAAGGCAAATTATAAGTTTCGACAGAATCAAATTTGACCGATTGGATGCTTTCAATTTGGATTTATTCAATTTGGATTCTTTCGATTTGGAGAAACCATGTGAAGAGCATAAGAAACAGACAATAATGAGCTCCATTTTGGGAAGGGCAGAAGCAAGAGTTGCAAGAGGGGATGGAAAAGAGCCAAGCAGAACGCGAAGAGACAAGCGAATGGAAGTAGTGCAGAAGGAGAAGCAAATGACTATTAGGTGGCGCTGGCGCCGATTGGCGCTCGGCGAGCGAGAAGCCAAGATTGAAGAGCAGTTTGGCAAGACGCACACAAGGCTGCCCGTGGAGACAGATGGAGATTGTTGCTGCTGTTCGAGGGGGGCCTCAAGTGTGTGTTGCCAATTAGAGAGTGTTGCCGCCGCCGAACAGTTGGCGTCAAATTGGGATTCATTATCGACTGATTGTGGGCAAGAAATGGCAGCGAGCGGCAACAAATTAGCAGCCGGCCAGAGACAAGGGTCGGCCAGAGTGGAATGCTTGGAAGAGTGTTGCAAACTGTTAGTTAAATCGAGCGATTGGCAGCGGCTGGATGAGGCAGAAGCAGCAAGAGGTTGCCATTGGAATGGTTTGGGCGCGAGTGCGACTGATTTGAATGCCATGCGAGAGGCGGCCAGAGGGCGCCTTTCGGGCTGGGCGCCACAGCTTAGGGTGGGCGCCGAGCGGAGCTGCACGACCAGCCAAGCGCGCACTTGTCGAGCGGAAGCTCGCCCATTGGATCATTGGGCGCCCGCCGAGAGCAAATTGGCAGCTGTTTGCGGCGCACTTGCACTGCAGCTTCCAGCTGGCCAAGAAGACGACTGCAAGCAGAACCACCGCCTCCAGTTGGAGCGGGCCGAGCAGCTCGCCGCGAGGCCGCCCGAGCTAAGGACTAATCAATTGTTGCGATCGGAAGGCGCGCGTGCCCAGCAACGAGCGCTGGGCGCTCCCAAACTCAGCCGAAAGGGCCCAGCCGACGCCAAGACGAGCGGCAACACTGCCAAGACCGGCAGCAAGACGGCTAAGGCTCGGCTGCTGCTCAGAGTGGTCCTCCTAGTCTCCTATTGCTCAATTGCGAGTCTGCTCGCGGGCGGGCAGCTGGCCCTGCGGAGGCCAAGCTGGCTGAGCTCGACGAGCTTGCCCAGCGTGGCGGCTGCAGCTCTCTTTGAAGGACAGGGTCTGGAGGGCGGCGAGCGGGCAGGAAGCGCGGCCTTGGCGGCGCCGCCCGCAGACAGTCCCCCGGGCGAGCTGCAGGCGAGCTTGCCGGCCGCCACCAGCAACGAGCACGACCTGCTGGCCCAGCTGATCAAGTCCACTGGCTCGGTGCACGAAGCTAACAAGCTCATCGAGAACCTGCTAAGCGCAGGCTCCCCGCCAGCCCCCAGCCTCGAGGTGGCCGCCAGTGTGCACGCGGCCGACTTCAACCAGGTGAAGGCCACGCTGGGCGG
>Ga0058701_10000543_pt1 | contig 25585 bp, 20 predicted proteins | sample AgamicOrMae_FD_97039 | JGI IMG/M metagenome (GOLD analysis project Ga0058701, IMG submission 97039) | Agave microbial communities from Guanajuato, Mexico - Or.Ma.e | ecosystem: Host-associated > Plants > Phyllosphere > Phylloplane/Leaf | place: Guanajuato, Mexico | collected 2012-06-04 | reverse complement strand
TTTGCAGACCTCACACAACACGAGCGACCTCAAGCGACCAATTCTTGCACTTCTCACGGCACAAACATCACCATGTGGTTCCAGCGCCGCTTAGTCGACCATTGATCCTTCAGGCATAATCGAGGTCCCGATGGGTCATTATTAAAGGGACCACATCTATCGTATGAAATCCATAATATCTCCCACTTTTATTCAGATACAGAGACTTGATTTAAGTCACTATCAACATGGATTCGCACCCTCACATTCGAATGATCACGAGAAAACCAGGTGATTTCCTTCGCCAAACCAAACATGATATTCACAAGGTACAGAGGAATTTCGATCCTGATGTCCACCCTTTAGCCCTCCAAAGAGAATATCAACGTGCTCTAAATGCCACAAAACTAGAGCGGGTGTTTGCTAAACCATTTATTGGCAACATGAGTGGTCATGGGGACGTGGTGAGCAATCTAATGAAACATCAGACCAAGTTGTCAACAATTGCAAGTGGTGCCTACGATGGAGTTATCAAAATTTGGGATCTAACTACAAGAAAGTGTCTCAGAACTATTCAAGCTCACAATTCTATGATAAGAGCCATGTGCATTTCTCGACTCAACTCAAACCATTTCTTCAGTGTGGACTCGAATTCAAACATAAAAAAATGGAGGTATTTCGGAAAAGACCGTATCAACATAATGAGAAATGAAAGAAAAGCAAGAGCTCAGACCTCAAAAGACGAGACTAAACCAGATGAGATCGATAGTGATGATACCTCCAGTGATGATGATGAAGAGTATAAAGCTGCTCTAGATATTGAGGACGAAACTGAATATACAGATGAAATGCAATCATCTGATGTGCCTCTAGATACTATAATTGCGTCCAACATCATCCTCGGCATGGATCATCACTATGATAGGCCTTACCTCATTACAAGTGGAGATAAGGTGGAGCTCTGGGAAGAGAATCGTAAAGAACCAATACGACAGTGGTCTTGGGGTGCTGATAGCGCGCATTATTGTAGATACAATTTAGTTGAGGTAGACTTATTCGCCACTTTATCGAGTGACAGAGCAATCACTTTGTTTGATATGAGGAAACCCGATCCATTGAGGAAGATCATTCAGACCATGCGCTCCAATCAGTTATGTTGGAATCCGATGGAAGCGTATAAATTCACAGTCGCCAACGAGGATCACGATCTTCACACCTATGATATGAGGAATCTCTCAAGACCGTTAGGCCTCCATAAGGACCACACTGCTGCTGTGATAGCTCTCGATTATAGCCCAACAGGTGCTGAAATAGTGAGTGGTAGTTACGACAAAACTATCAGGATTTTCCCCGTAAGATCGGGTCATAGTCGCGACGTTTACTATACTAAGAGGATGCAACGACTGACAGATATCATCTGGTCACTAGACTCCAAATATATCGTGTCCTCATCTGATGAGATGGATATCAGGATGTGGCGTGCAAATGCCAGTGAAAAGATCGGCCCCCAGTATGCTCGTGAGAGGGCTGCCTTCGAGACCAATGAGGCGTTGAAAAAGAAGTTTCAAGCACATCCAGAGATCAAGCGTATCAAAAGGCATCGACACTTGCCTCGACATGTTTATAACGAACGCAAACTCAAGAGGACGATGTTGGACGCGCGAAAGCGAAAGGAAGAAAGAAGAAGAGCTAACAGTAAGCCCGGATCTGTTCCCAAGATATCGGAAAAAGATAAGCAAGTTCTCCGGGAAGAAGAGTAAATTATATCAAGAGGGTAGATTTACAAATATTCTTATAGTTGCTCTTTCTAAGGCATGTATTTATTTATATTGTTCACCAGGTGGATTTCATCAATCTAAGAGAAAATTCATTGAATGTCTTGTTTCGGTAAGGTCGGATCATCCTAATGGAGATGGCAGCTCATAGTATCAATCCTCAAGCCTTGACAACATTTGTATGTTGAGCACATTGGTTTGCTCATGCTGTTTCGGTTCCCACTGTCGCTGTTGCTGGAAATTTTCATGCAACGTTTGTATCTCGCCACTCCTGGCCAGGGTTGTCTGTCCTGCTCTTTCACAGCTCTCTATAGAGAGGAGGGTCGATTTATCATTAAGACATTGGGGTCTAGCTAGATCATCTCTTGGTACGAATATGTCCCTCATCAGACTGAACTCTCTGCTAAGGGACTCCAATTTTCTCTCAAGGCACAAGTTTTCGTTTTTCAACTGTTCAACGCGTCTTTGTGTCTCAAGGGTTTTCTGTTTGCTCTTATGTCTACTCTTCTTGACGGCGGCATTATTGCGCTCCCGGCGTTGCCTATATTCATCACTTTTCTTCGAAAGCATCACTCTATTTACTCTGGCAAACTCGCTTTTCTCGTCCGAATCCATTTCTGATGTCTGGGAATGATCAAATATGCTTTAATCTATATTGGTGCGCATGGTGGTATTTTTTGGTTCATGCGAGATAGAGGCGACGGTCTTGATGTAATCGACCAACCATTGTTCACTATGTTCACTATGTTCACTGCATGCGCAGAGCGATCCTATTGAACGGGGAAAATTGTGGGGGTCGCATTGGCTTTACCAATCGCAACAGTTGGAAAATAACTCCAGCCGGAGCAGCAACAGCGAGCGGTGGGCGTTGGTTGGTAAACAAAAAAATACCATCCTCTAAATTACCTTTTCATCAATCTAATGCATACAGCCTTTAAAGAGTATCATAATATTCTTGTTCCCACTAACAATGAGCTCCCATGGCCAGTTCATCCCACCAGTTTAACTTATATTATTCCTCTATGTGTCCTGTGGCAGGATTTAGAACTGCTTAAATTATCAATGGCCAGATGATCCACTCTATGAATCATTGTGTGGTTACATCTGGTCGATTAGCAAAATGATGGTGAAGATGATGGTCCCCGAACTAACTGCAGAAGAACTTCAATTATTGGCCGATATTAGAAAGAGAAAAACCGAATTACAATCTGAGATACAAAATCTCAAAGCTGAAATCAACAATGTTCAGGCGGAGCTGAAACGTCTCGAATCTACAACCGATTTTGACTACACTTCACCTACCTTCAGGAGCAAACAGGTCAGTATCGGTAGGAAGCGTTTTAATATGGACCCGAAAAAGGGTATGGAGTATCTTATCGAGCACGACATAATACAAGCGACACCCGAATCGGTCGCAAAATTTCTGGTCGAAGTAGATGGTTTGAATAAAACTGCCATAGGAGATTATTTAGGTGAAAGAGACGAATTCAATATGAAAGTTCTAGATTGTTATGTTAATTTACACAATTTCAAAGACATGTTACTGGTTCAGGCACTAAGACAATTCTTGAATTCATTCAGATTACCTGGCGAAGCTCAGAAGATAGATCGGATGATGGAAAAGTTTGCCATCCGATACTGCCAGCAGAACCCAGAAGTCTTTGAAGATACAGACACTTGTTTTGTTTTGTCTTTTGCTATCATAATGTTAAATACTTCCTTGCACAACCCTTCAGTCAGAGAAAAACCGACGTTAGAAAAATTTATATCACTCAACAGAAGTATAAATAATGGTAAAGACCTACCAAGAGAACTTTTAGAATCTCTCTATGAATCAATTAAGCAAGAACCTTTCAAGATACCCGAAGAGGATGGTCACGATCTGATGTTGACATTTTTTAACCCAGATCGTGAGGGTTGGTTATGGAAACAGGGTAGCCGTTATAAGAATTGGAAGAGAAGGTGGTTCATACTGAACGACAAGTGTTTATACTATTTCGAGTTCACCACCGATAAGGAACCACGCGGTATCATTCCGTTAGAGAACGTTCTAGTTCGCGATGTACCAGACAGCAAATCATCAAAACCTAACACATTTGAATTATATTCTAGCTTGGGCTCAGGCGAGGTAATCAAAGCTTGCAAGACTGAAGCTGACGGTAAAGTAAATGAAGGTAGGCATACATATTATAGGATGTCTGCGTCAACTAAAGATGAGAAAGAGCAATGGATTAATAGTATTCGGCAATCGATAAGTGTGAACCCATTCTATGATATGGTTGCTGCACGAAAAAAGAAAGCTCAATTAAATTAGGCGAAAATGTTTAAGATTAACCAATCTATCCCTATGTCCCAGTTATCTTCGGTGTACTCTTTTTCTTCTTGGGTGGGAGTAACTTTTTGGAGGTTACCTCAAGCTCATATTCCTGGCTGGCATTCAACAGTTGACGAATATTATCATCCAACTCGTCCTCTGGCAGGAAGGTCTTATCGACAGATCTATCTAGCTCAGTTCTCAACCTTGGATCAACCAAGTAAATCGTGTCCTTGGTTGCATTGTAAGCATCATTTGTTCTATTTGTATAATCGAGTATCTTTTTCATCCTAGGGGATATCACCACACGGATCTGCTTGAGGTAATGAATAAGGTTTTCAGCATATTTCTCCTTGATATCGTAAGTCTTAGCTATCATAGAAGGGGTCCAATACTCGTCGTCCGCCAGCTTGTTGACCATAATCTCTTGAAGTTTATTTAAGTCCAGACGTCCGGGGGGCACCCTGTCGATCGACCATATAACCGTCTGATCTTGTAAATTGAGATTCACTGCTTTAGGTAATGGTCTCGGAGGTTTCTTGTTTGAATGGATAAGATCTGTTGATTGAACCTCTTGTTCCACGGATGTTTGAGGGCTTTTCTTAACTATAGTCTTGATCACTGGAAGCTTCTGAGCTGTATCTATAACTAGACTAACATCTTTCTTCATCTGACTAGTTGATAACGTTGAGTTTGATTTGGCAATAGCTTCAAGTCGGCGCTGTTTAACACTCTTAAAGTTGCCCAACCCACCCTCTAGGTGGGGATATTGGCTGGGCCCTATCTTAGAAACCGGACCTATTGCACGAGGGGCTGGGAAGAAGTACTTCGAGTCTTCACCCAGATACTTTTTGGACCTATTGTATATATTGAACCTCTGTAGAGGTCTCTTGGTCGCGGATTTGAGGGCCTTAGATACAATACGAAAGACATTGGAGAAAGGCATTTCGTCTTTGGTCGGTGTAAGTAAATTAGGCTCCTCTGCAACGAGGAGACCACATGGTGCACATGATTTATTTTGTTTTGAAACCGCGCAAACCCCAGCGCAATAAGCCGCCCCCAAGAGCGAGAGCGTCTCTAGTCTGGTGGCAATTGCAGTGAGACAATAAGTAACTTCCAATACAAATGTCTAACAAGGATTTGCTCAAGCTCGAGAACGAGTACAAGGACGAGCTACCTCACTACCGAGAAAAGCCCAGAATTGGCCCCGTTCCACGTCCTGAACAATTAAAGAGCAAAATATCGGTCTTCCTGGAGGAAGCCAAAAAGGGAGCCAAAAAAGGTGACTCAGAGTCCTCATCAAATATCGAGCCGAAAGAGAAGTTCGCTGTTGAGATGGATATTTATCTGACGCCCACTTGATTATTATAGCTAGCTCAGAAGTGAATAAAAAGAGCAATCTCTATCAGCTTTCACAACTCACACACTTATCTACAGATTGTTCTCTCTATAAACATGGTAGAAAGTTATCATCTAAGCAGAGGGGCAGCGGCCCAGATGAATATGATTCATTGTCGATGTTTGGTGAGGTACAGCGGCGTAGAATCTCGGTGAGGAGCAATGATCGACCTAGCGAGCGCCCTAGCAGACCGTCCTTGTCATCGTCAAGACAGAAAGTCTTGCCGAATCTTGGCGACAACATGAAGTGATGGTGCAAGAGTGTGGCAGGATTGCGGCTGTTGTGGAGCTTGTTTGAAAGAAGGTGAGAAACGAGTGCCCATAAATCAGAGCCCGATGTTTCAGCCAGTAAATTTGTTGAAAATTTAGATCCAAGCGATGCGCAGTTCTGGTCCTCGTCTTAAGCGTTTAAGTCTTAGGTCGACTCGCCTTAAGGCGGCCTTATTCACAGACAACCCCATAGAGTGGGACTGCGCAAAAATTGGTGCTTTAATAGGGGCCCAAAGATGCCACTTTCCCTGTCCACTGGATGCGGGCCAAGAGCAGGGTAGGTGGACGAGTGGCGAGCGCGTGGAGCCTCAATCGACGAGGCTGCCAAGAGGGGCAATTAAATTTGTTAATTGTTGCCCAAATCGATCAATGTTACGACTCATGTGGGCGATCAATTTTTCATTTGCCCCCTGTGACCACTCGAGGCCATTCGAGTGGCCCTGTTGTGCCATTTGGCCTTCCTTTGGCTCCGACGATCTCCAGCCTCGAACGCTTGGCTTTATCGAGTGTCCCGCATAAGAGTCGCCGATTGAAATCGACTGGGTTCTGGATATATCACTGCTGCTGGCGGGCCGAACCCCATAATTAAGTTGGCTCCAGAGCCAATGCAATGGGGCGGGCTCGATGGCGCAATACCGGCGCCTCCTTGGGGCTGGACTGCGCCGCGATATGGAAACTGGTCGATTGTTCGAGTGTCGCAACTAATGACGGATTTCGGTGCAACTTTGGCTTCAAACTTTGAGTCCAAGTCCAACTCCAAGTCCAAAGTCCAGAGTCCAAGGCTAAGGCTAAGGTCTGTCAAGAGACACGCCCGCTCGATTGGAGCGCCTTCGAGACTTTCTAGTTTCCAGCTCCAGAGGCACTGGGCGGGCGGCAGCGAGAGAGTGTATGCGGCGGAAAAAGCAACAATTGCAGCCGGCCTGCTGGCTGCACTCTGCGGCCAGCGCACAGGTGCCCTTAGTGCGGGCCAGTGGGCAGCGCGCACACATAACTGCGGCAACTCATAGACGAGTGGTGGGCCCAGTTTGCCGCTTGTCTGCCGGCGAGTGACTTTCTTTTGCCGCCCGCCGGAGACAAACAAACAACAATTTGCAGATCATCAAGTGGGGTGTGCGGCAGTCTGGAGGAAGCCAGCCACACAATTCGGCAACAGTTGGAGAGACAAGGTGAACTTGAGAGCAACTCAAGTGGACCATTTGGAGCTGAGAGAAAAAGTGTCCGAGAGAAGTGCTCTGCTTTGGCGGCGGGAAGCCACCGATGACAATGGTGCTGGTGTGGCGCGGACGAAACACAATAAGCCGCAAATAGTTCGCCTGATCAATTTAATGTTTTCGCCGCCAAGGAGAGAGAGGCCAGAGCGACTCTGAGAGACAGTCGTCGTGACCTCCGTTTTCGGGGCTCGTCGAGTGGTTTTGGAGCAGAGTGAAGATCTTGGAGCGTTGCTTGCCGCTCGAGTGGTCGACTGTTCGAGTGGAGGAGGAAGAAAAGTGGGACGGGGGGAGGAAAGTGGCCCTGTTTTGGCTCGAGAGGAGCCAAAAGAGGAGGAAATGGGCGCCGAGTGGAGCCAAGTGGAGCTGCAGGCAGAGTGCGGCCAGACTGCAGGCAGAGTGTGAGAGTGTGCGCGCCAGCAAGAGTAAGGCACATGTGCGGCGGGCGCTCCTTTGGCCGTCGTGCTGGGGCGGCGCGTCGCACGCAGCACGACGGCCAATGGGCAGCCAAAGGGCAACAATTTGGGCCGCTTTCCAAAAGTCGTGCACCGGCGGCCCACTCCTTCGACAGCCCCTCTCAAGCTCTGCTGTCCAAACTTCCACTTGGCCGCTGCTGCCACGGCCGAACCACAGCCACACTTTCCAGCCACATCCAGCCGCCCTCTATGGCACTTCCTCTTCCTGCAAACACACCGGCAGCAAACACCAGCCGGGCCCCAGACAGCGAGCGGCCCGAGTTGGATCACGAACTCAGCCCACGAACCGGCCTCCAGAGGGCCAGTTTCCGTCCGCCGGGGCCCGCCGGTGTGCGCCCTTGGGAGATGTATAATTCACCTGGCTTCGCTCGGATGGCGGCCACGAGTGGGGCTCTGCTGGCAGCGTTTCAATGGGTCCAGCTGGCCACTGCAGTCGGACAGTGCGCGCTCGCTCGAGACAAGGTGATCAGGGAGAGGAAAATCGAAGCAAATTGAGTTTCCGAGTGGCCAAGAGGCAAAGAGGCGACGAGGCTGAGGCGAAGAGCCAGAGAGACAGAGAGCAGGAAGAAAGGTGCTCTTGCTGGTCAGGTTTTAAACTGAGGCGAACGCTAACGATGTTCATTATTGTTTGCAGTTCAGTCTGTGCTGCACTGTGATTTGGCCTGTGCTTTGGAGCGCCGTGTGAAGTGTGTGCGCAAAGTGAGGCGCTCGCTTGCAGTCAGTGCGATTGTTTGTGCGCCGCTTGGGCCGCGCATCACAGTCTGGCGCTCGTGAATCGTCACGTTTTTCCTCCTCCAAACTTGCACTCACACCCAAACACTGAATCACGCTCCACAATAAAACGGCCTATCGCCAATCTGGAGCTCAAACTCCACTGCAGCAAGTCGCCCTCACTCGAGCCTCCCCACTCCAAAGGGCCGCCACATCCGAGGCACGAGCAAACATTTAGAGTCATTCACGGCTCGCGGCCACTCGCTTAGTTTTGATTGTCGGAACAACAACAACAACCAGAACAGCAACAACAACAACCACAACACTGCCAAGGCAACTGCAAGGCCAAGAGCGCAGAACAACATTGCTCTCACTCGAGTCGATCACCGAGACCAAAAGTTCGCACAGTCGCCCCATAGATTGCAAACTGCGAGCAGGTGTCTTCCGCCAGTTGCAAAATCGGCCACTCGAGCTTGCTCGTCTTTAGATTCGAGCTCAGTCGGTCCTTAGGGGCGCCAGCAAAGAAGAAGAGTGACTCTTAAGCGAGATTAGTTTGCAGAAAGTATCAAATTGGCCACAGACAAGCCCAAATCATGCACAACAGTCTCGCCGAAAAGCGTCCAGCAATCGTTCATCACACAGACAAACGACAAAACGGAAGAGGAGAAATTAAATTTCTATATTTTGCATCAGAAGAGTAGAGTTTACAGAAAAGGGACAAAATTTAGCTGAGAAAAGTTTGAAGAGTGCGACGAGGTTGCAGAAAATGAGTTCCTATTCGAGGAAGCTTCTCGCCAAAAGTGCACAAATCTGCATCCTCCAAACAGTGATCACAATGGTCCACTGCTCGGCCAGCTGGCACCAATCGAGCCTCCTCCAGCAGCCAGACCCAGAGACTGACCTGCACAATCCGGCCGTCTGGGACACGAGTCGCCTGTACGAGCCGGCCTTTTTCCGCTCAACTGGCAGCCACCAGCTGGGCGATCATGAGCACGAGCTGGCCACAATTAGGGCGCCCAGAAGGAAGCGCTCGCCAACCGGAAAGAGCTTGGCCCCAATTAGTCAGCAGGCGAAGTTTGTCGACGCCTGTCAGTCGAGAGTGGAGGTGGTGACTCCTTATTATGCGACAAACAGCAAGGGAAAAGTCAGAACCATCGTGAACAGTGAGCTCATGCAACAGGCGGTCCAGGTGGAGGTTTGCGTCAGGTGAGTGTTGGCTCATCAAGGATTTCGTTTGTTGAAAAATTGTTGAAAAATTTTCGAAACTTTTCGAAAAATACGAGAATCTCCAATCCGGAAGAAGATCCGGATTGGAAATGTCAAAATTGACTTTTTAATTTTCCTCTCAAAAGGATTGTTCAAGGAGGAGATTTCCTTTGATGAAACCTTCTTCTTCAACAATCTTCTTGCAAGCAAAAGGAGCCAATCCAAATGAACAACCAACTAACTAACTAACTAACTAACTAACCATTGAACTGGGCTCACAATTTTTCAATTAATCATAACTCATGAAAACACAAACAGGCCCCCATCGGCCACTCACCACTGGGCGGCCCATTCCTCAGCAGTGGGCAGCTCAAAGTGCAATAGTCAGCCGCAGTGTGGCTGCGAGCAAAAGTACAAATGGCACAGGCTGCTCGTAATGGATCCAGACGACTCGAATGGAAGTGGCCTGGCATCGCGCGGTCTCTTTATGGACTGGTTCCTCTTCCCCTCGAGCTGCGTTTGCCGCTGCAAAGCCCAAACCAATTCCGATGCTCAAACCATTTCGGGCGGCAAACAATTTCTCAAAACAATAACAAGCGCCGCCAATCCACAAAGCAGCACAACAACAACAACAACAACAAATGCAAGAGTTGGCTCCAAATTAAACTCCTAAAAGAAGTTTCCAGACTGCCAGCGAGTGTTGAATTGATGTTCATCATCATGACAGTAAAGCAACCATTTTATTTGCCCACCAATTTCCACAACTTGGCCCCTTTTTCAGCTCGGAGAAAGTTTAATTACAACTCCTTTCATTCTGATCCAATCGGCACACTCTCTATGTCGTTTATTGCTTCCAAGTTTGTTCTAATTTCTGTCCGAATCGGTCAGAATCGGTTTAGATAAGGTCAATTCGAACCTTATGATATGGACCTTGTGATATGTTGGGCTGCATGATTAAAAAAGGTTACCGGCGATCACTGCTGGTCGGCGCCCATCACTTTGCCCTCGGGCTTGATGGTGCTGCCGCCGTCGATGATGTAATCCGAGCCAGTGATGAAGGCGGAGTCTGGCGAGGCGAGAAACTCGATCACTCGGGCCACCTCGTCTGGCTCGCCGACGCGCTCCACCAAGCAGGCGCCCGCCACCTCGCGTCTGAACGAGCCCACGTCCATGCCGCACCGAGTTGACATTAGGGTGGCCACTGGGCCGGGCGAGACTGCATTTACTCTGACCTCTGGGGCCAGCTCGACGGCCAGCGACTTGGAAAACATCGACAGTGCCGCCTTGGCCGAGCAGTAGGCAATGCCGCCGGTGAAACACTTGGCATGCAAATTGGACGACACGTTCACAATGTTCCCCTTTGTTTCCCTTAGATGAGGCACCGCCAACAGAGACAGTTGCACGGCCGAGTCGAAATTCAGCCTCATTATCTCCTTGAAAGACTCAACTGCCTTTGGGTCACTAACTTTCACTGGCCGATACAAGCCCGCGTTGTTCACCAGCACGTCGAGCCGACGATATGCGTCCAATGTGGCATTGATCAGTTTCTCCGAAGTGCCCTTCACGTCCCTGAAGTCTGCAAGCACCTCAACAGGCTTTTATCATCAGTTGAGGGTTTTTATGCTAGTTATTAGGATCATTTTTTCTATCCAAAATTCTATTTCAACATTCTATCTATATTCAACAGTTGGCTCCACGAGAACACTTACCTTGTGCCCGAGGGGAGACACTGCGGCGCACTTGAGGCCAACCTGAGAGAGTCTTTCCTGATTTGTTCCGTGGATCACAAGGTTAAAACCCAACTTGGAGAATCTGAGCGCCGTTGCCTCGCCAATTCCCGAACTTGAACCTGTTATGAGAGCAACTCTCGAAGTCATCTTGATGCGATTGGGGAATTCTCTTCCACTCTGAGTCTCGAATGGTTCCCTGTCTTAGGAATGGTAGATTCCCAAAAATGCAAGTCTCATGTATCTCGATCCTTCTTGGGTCTTGGAGTTGCAACGATGATATCTCACAAAAGATTCTTGTTTCCCTTGTTTTCAGCTTCTGACTTTCTCTCCGTCTGCCTGATTGTATCAGCACGTGTTAGTTGTAAACACTTGCTCCAACTCGCGGTAGCTTGTCGCACTGGAGCAGCACCCAGACCCGGTGCTACCATTGATTACTGCAGATCCAGCGCGTATTTAACCATGTCTTTCCCTCACGAGAGCCGGCCTAATGTTTCTTGTCTGCCTAGGGTGCCAGATTAGGCTAGTTTGGATATCAACTTTGGTTCAGGGCAACTGTCGAGAGGTGTCCATTTGAGCATTGGAGCCGCTTGCTCCTTATGGTCGACAGTCCCGTGAACTGTAGATGAAGATAAGCTATCCTCGAAAGCGCCATTTCTAATCGTCGGCGCGATCTTCCGCCGCCGAGATGTGATGACTGGGGCTGAAGATGTTGAGATGAGCTCCAGTGTAGAGATAGTGATCGTCATATCGCTTTCCTAAGACCTTACCGTGTACCTGAGCTAGGCAAAGGATTGTGCGGAAATTTATAAGGAGATTTTCGCAAAAGATCCTACGAAAGAACCAGCCAAAGCTCCGAGGGTTAGTCTGTCCTGCAATCTTGCTCTGGTGGGAACCTCCCACAAGATCGACCCTCACTCTGGATCTGAGTTCCTCGAGATAGTCGTCCATAGATTCTTCGGCAGTCTACCCGGAAGGCGTGACAGTTTCAACGACATCCGAGTGGACAAAAGTTTCCTCTCTTTCCGATAGCTTTCCGCAGTAGTTCATGGCAGACAGTGAGATGTCGAGCGAGCGGCGACAGTCTAACTTCTGGGGCTTGCGCCCGCTATAGAGGCTTCAACCACGTGCATTTCCAAAACAAAACTAGCCACAGCGAAGGACCTCGTTCTATTTTCTTCAAGGATCGTACTGTCCTCTCCTATCGATGTCGAAAGTGTTGAGATTGTTCAACACTTTTACAAAGGTGACCAATGAAGTTACGCTGCGGAATCAGCTGGTTGAAGCTGGTGCCCAAAATGCGAAACCTAGTCATGGGTCACTATATATTTGTGGCCCCACTGTATATTCCGACAGTCATTTAGGACATGCCTTAACCTACATGAGGGCGGATTTGTTTAGAAGAATCATGAGATCAGTATTCAATGTAAAACTCATCACTGCAATGAACATCACAGATATTGACGATAAAATTTTAGCCAAAGTCAAGGAACTACCGCAAAGTCAAAAAGCTACGGCATCACCGAACCCTGAGAAGCATCCTTTCAATACTGTCAGCGAGAAATATCTCAAGTCATTTCTCGACGATATGAGTTACCTACGCGTTGAGCCTCCCAACTTGACGATAAAAGTCTCCAAGCAGGTACCCCTCATAATGCAATACATAAAAAATCTCGAAGAGACAGGCCACGCCTACCTGACACCTGATGGCGATATAAACTTCGATACATCATCAGTAAGAGGCTATGTTGGTCGACAAGCAAGAGATTTGAATCAAACAACCAATCTTAGTGATTATAAGCGCGACCAACGTGATTTCGCCCTCTGGAAGCGCGCCAAGCCAGGCGAACCAGTGTGGACCTATCATAGTGATCTCAAAGACCAGGATGTGCCAGGTAGACCAGGATGGCATGTACAATGCTCTGCCATCGCTAGTGCTTTATTTGGGAAAGAACTGGATTTCCATTATGGTGGGGTGGATCTTGTCTTTCCGCATCATTATAACGAAGAGGCCTGTTGTTGTGCCTATCACAAACTGGATACTAGCAAGACCTTGCATGCATGGTCTAAGAATTGGCTTCACTCCGGACATCTAGTCATTAAGGATGCCAAAATGAGTAAGTCGCTAGGAAACGTCGTCCCGATCAAAAGTTTTGTAGAGAATTCCTCTATCAATTCTCTACGAATACTTTGTATCGCCTCTCATTACCGTTCCAATATTGATTTCCACACTGATTTGGTATCTCGACTAAAATCCATCGACCATAAACTGAATGCGTTTTTGAGCTATATGAGTGACGGTCTCAAGAGAGTTAACAGCGAAACACTGACACTAAATGATGACTGCCGCAGTTACTCAGACCTCCAGGGTAACTTAGAACTAACTCGTGATAACATCATTGAGGGTATCTGTGATGATTTAGACTTGGAAAGGGGCTTGAACGCAATCATGGATCTTTCCGCGTTAATCTACAACATAGGACTGGATCACATAAAAACTTTAGATTTGGTTTCGGCATGGTATTTGGTGACTGAATGGTTATCAATGTGTGGTCTCGAGTATGGACTTACAAAGGCATCAAGCGACGAGTTCCTGCTACAGATGATCCGTGATTTTAGGCAAAAGGTTCGAAACTCAACCTTGCTCGAAATGAAGCGAGTGAGAATTCAAAAAGAGGCTAATTTATCTATAGATGGAGATCATGATATACAATTTCTCAATTCTCTACTAACTGAGTGTGATGATGTCCGAGCGCGCCTTGACGAGCTTGGATTCGTTGAGAGGGATAATAAAACAAAGCACTTGTCTTTCACGAAAAAGGGCTAAGGCAAGACCAAGGAGTATATATGGTATGATATGTAGATCTATCAATCTAGTTGCCATCTTCGTAACCGGCACTATCATTCTTCAGTACATCCAGAGTTAGATGCGGCATTGAATGTAGGCGAAGTGGCGCTATATTTTGAATTCTATTCTCAGGTGTCAATAGAATATCGAACTCGTTGATGCTCGTATTCGGCGTTATTATCAGATCCTTTTGGTCTATGGGGCATCCGAATTTTCTAAATATCTTCATGAATTCCCGAATCGGCCCCCCATGGAGAACAACCAGAATCCTTTCGTTATTTTTGGCATTTTGAAACAGCTCATTCTTGCAGAAATTCCTAATCCTCTCGTGCACATCATCTAAAGTCTCCCCACCACCTTCGGGTCTGAACTGTGACATTGTTGAGACATCGTATCCTGCATCACTTGCTGTCTTTCTAATCATCTCAATAGTCTGTCCCTGCAGATTACCCCAACACTTTTCCCTCAGTAGATTGCTTGTGAGTATTACCCCTTCATCATGGAGTTCTATTTCAGATCTTATTATCTTACACGTCTCATGTGCTCTTATCAAATCACTTGAATAGTATTTATCGAAGCTAATCTTCTCACGTCTAAAGTATTCACCTAATAATTTGGCTTGATCCCGACCTAGATCGGTGAGCTGTGTCTCCATCTGGCCTTGTATGATCTTAGCTTTATTATGGGTGGTTTGACCATGCCTGACAAGTATCAGCTTGAATGCTCTATTGCATGCCGAGTCAGCCATAGTTTAAGGAGGGATTGAATAAGTATGAATTCTCGAAGGTACCGCATACCAATAACGACATGGGCCAAGATAACACCGTTTATCACAGGATAGGGCGCTTTTGTTTACTAGCGGTGGCCACATGGCGCGAAAAGCATAATGAACGCGCTCTCTTGCTTTCGCGTGTCTAATTCTGCCTCATGAACGAGGACAGTTTGTATGCTTTGGAGCTTCAGGCGGGTGTCAATCCTCGCCAGATCTCTCATCAAACCGAAGTGACCAGTTTCAACTCTATATATTATCTTTTATGGGGTTGAGACCGGTGAATTGTCTGCTAGAGGAGACCCCCCATGGCCTGAGCGATGACCCGCTGGCCTCTTTGACAGATTCAAACAGGAAGAATCTTAAAGACGCCGTCAAGTTGCCTGATCGTGAGGACCCAAATGAGTGGATAGCCAACAATATATACGACTTTCACAAACAGATATGCATGCTCTACCGAACAATAAGTGAGTTTTGTAACTCTCAATCGTGCTCAAAGATGACAGCTGGTAAGAAATATGAATAGTGGTGGTCCGTACTTTATTAAGATGATCCATGGAAGGGTTGTAGACTGGATGTTAAAGTTGCGAGTGATCGTTAAGACAATATGTGCAGGTGAGAGCTCGTTAATCAATACCGTGAACAATACCCCTGCTCAAATCAGTAAGCTCCAGTCTAGGGTGAGGTGATAAATTGCACTTCGTGGTTTCGTCCATCATGTTTCTGCGATCAGTTTCTGTTGATGGCAGTTTGGGATCTAAACTCGAGTGGTACCTCCAAGTCATCTTCACTGAGTTCAACGATTTGCGGATAACTGTTATTAGCGCCAGCTTTTGCTCGCACCCGATCCATCGCTCGGGAAGTGTCCAGTCTGGAGTCACACAAGACCCCTACTTCGTCATCCTCAGGTAACTCTATGAGTGATGGATAGATACAGTCAGGGCTAGAGGAAGGCTCACAAGTGTCTATCTGTCGAGTGACGTTTGAGTTTGAGGATCTGGGAGACCTTTCCTTTTCTTTATTCCCTCCGCGAGAGCTACCAGAATCCTTTTTGGTGCAAGTTGGCTCTGGACTTGTTTGAGCTGCCGGAGTATTCCTCTTTCTTCGCCTGGTTGATACCTCCATCTTCTCTCTAAAAGTTCTAGAATAGCCACGCTTCTTATCCTCACGGTGCTGTGCACAATATTTTTGATATAGCTCGAAGAGATTCCATCCCAAATACCCTAATTCAATTAGCATGCCGAGCCATATGGCATAAGGTAGAACAGCATTCTCAACTTTTTGGACAGTTCTTGATTCGGCCATCTCGATTCAGGTCATGAGAGAATGTGGACCGATAGGAAGAAAGTGGACCCTGCTGGATGCTTGTGTTACTTCTAGGAGTAGATGATTGGATAAATGCAATAAGCAGCTAGAGACCGCGAGTATAGCGACTTTTAGTGCTGGAGATCATCTAGTGATATGAAATGCAGTTGAAATGAACGTCGGATAACGGCTTTTGACCATGTTGTAAAGAAGCAGTGACTCTGGTGTTGTCATGATGAAGTAGACGTTGCCACTGTTGACTCATGGAAATGTGATTCATGCAAAGAAGTTGACAAACTATAAATAGTTCTCGAAGTTGTGTACATGATTCAAAGCAAATGATCGTTGTTTGATGGTTGCGGGACAGGCAGAAGCACAGGCATGGATGGATACAACTGCAAGTATTAATCAATCGATATTTGCGGGCCCGAAGTTTGCTCATTATGGCTTGAATACAAGCGTTGAAAGCGCGAGATTCTACACCTCTACCTGATCGCTAGTCAATTCAGCCTACAAGTCAGATAGCTGATTGTGAATCAATCAGTTGGCAAAAGATCAAGCTGGACGATCAACAGAGCCGTCGATCGTCCAGCTTGGGAAGACCGAAGCCTAGGGATGATTTGCATAACGTTGCAATACCTTGGAGGGCCGCGATATGGCCTTATGCGGCCAGCCTCGAGTACTGTCATTTACACAATTCCCTATGGCAGCCGAGATGTGTCAGGCGCTTTGGTCATATTGATGCGATGCGCAACTCATTTGACTGCATTTCCGGTAACGAGGAGCGGGAGAGATAGAAGGCGATACTTAGTGTTGAGCGTCTTATCAGAGGAGAACTGATTCCGACTGATAGTTCTAGAATAATGAGCATCTGATCGTGAACGCATGATGCCATCCCATATCATTTTGCATCATCTCCTGATTCTGGCCGAGGTCGATCAGTCATAACATTATCTAGCAGATAGGTTTGGCCAAAGTTTTGCGACTATGGTGAGACTCAAGTTTGCAATCATGGGACATTTGTCCACTTCTCAAGCGCCACTTCTCAATTGAGCAATGGAGATTCGTTTGAAGCTCTGTTAAGGAATTGGTGATTTTTTTCGCTCCTTCAGACATCTGAATTGACAATGACAATTATCGTGCAACGGCGTCATAAAATTACATCTTCCCATTGGGAGATAATGGTGCCTGCAATAATGTTGACATTCATGTTCGGTATAAAAACATCAATGTATTGTTTTTATCTCTGTTGTTAGCCCGATTGTCGAGTTTTTATCTCGCCTTCAGATGATGTTGTTGTTGGTTCGAACGTTATTGTTGTCACTACTTTGTCATCAAGATCAATGACTAGCACACAGATGCATATCTCTCCTCTTTGAATGGAGCTTCAAGTTGCTTGCATGCTGCTGGAGGGGAGCTCTTGTGTATATCTTGGGTTGAGATAGGGGCTACGTACACGGTGTGTATCAAGGCATTGATTCGGCCACTCAACTTAGTCGCCTGATCGAGCTTTAATCGACGTGGACTCAAGTGGAACGAATTGGATCTGTGTTGACTTTTAGAGAGAGAAAGGAGCCGTTGAGTGCGGAAAGCGAGCTTGAAGGACACCGCTGGATCGAGAAGCAACAGACAACACTACTATCTAGCGAGACATTGACAATCTTTTACTCATCAAGACCAACAACAGCGCTCACACAACAACAAGTGGCTGTTCCTTGCCGCTGCCAGTAAGCTTTCTCTGGCGACCGTTACAAATCTAGCGCACGAGAGTTATCCCCAAGTGTTGATACAACTGTTTGCCGAGAAGGACATCAACCAGGTGAGAGCAGGTTGTGAGTTTAGAGAGAAAGAGTTGGATTATCTAGAGAATTATCCAGAGATCGAGGAAAAAGACGAACAAGAGGCGATCATGAGCTGCCCATTTGACCAGAAATCGATGCGGGTCAATTTGACTTCGTTGTGGAAAGACCCAGACTCTGGCGTGCTATATGGCGACTACTTGATGTTGGACCATCTCTTAGCCTGCCAGGAGCCAATAACTCGGAGCAAATTCACCGATCACCGCAAGTCAGAGGTGCACGATGAGCACCTGTTCATTATAACTCACCAAACCTATGAGCTTTGGTTCAAGCAGATTATCTTTGAGCTCGACTCCGTTAGGGAGCTTTTGGGGGTCCAACAAGTAGACGAGGCTAATATGTTGAAGATTTCCTCTCGTTTAGATAGAATCAAGAAGATATTTGGCATCCTAGTTGAGCAATTTAGCATTTTAGAAACCATGACTCCGCTCGATTTTATGGACTTTCGCGACTATCTAGCGCCCGCTTCTGGCTTTCAATCGTTTCAGTTCAGGTTGATTGAGAACAAACTTGGAATCAAAAACGAGAGTCGCTTCAATTACAAACCTAATCAAGCCAATCAACCATATCTGGAAGTTTTCAAGGACAAGACCACCATTGAAGCAATCAAGAAGTCAGAACAAGAGCCCTCCCTGTTCAAGCTGATTGAGAGATGGCTGGAGCGCACGCCCGGCCTGGAAGAGGACGGCTTCGACTTTGTATCCAAGTACACGGAGGCCGTGAACAACATGCTCCAGTCCGAGAGGGACATCGTGGAGGCTGGCCGCAAGGATCTCGAGGAACGGCTGGCCTCCGGTTTGATCTCAGAGGAGGAGGCCGAAAAGTCGAAACAGTATCTGAAGTCGATAAGTGCAGATATAGAAAAGAAGAAGCTCATGTATTTGCCCATGTTGGACCACGACGAGTTTACGCATAGAAATCTGTTCAGATTTAGCCAGAAGGCAATGCATGGAGCGCTTATGATATTCCTCTACCGTGATGAGCCAAGATTCAATCAACCCTATCAGTTGCTGGTCACTTTGATGGACATTGATTCGTTGTTGACAAAATGGCGCCAGAACCACACCCAAATGGTGCTCAGAATGATCGGCTCAGACACTCTGGGCACAGGCGGCTCATCTGGTTACCAATATTTGCGCGCCACTTTGACGCCCAGATACAATGTCTTCCTCGATATGTTCAATCTATCGACATACCTCATACCCAAGTTCCGCATTCCAGAGCTCACGCCTTGCATGAGAAAGCGGCTATCGACCATTGAGGAATAGATGAGGATCAATGTGACACTCTGATCCTTATTCTATGATATGGAATCGATTGCCACACGATCCACAAATTGACAAAAGAGAACAATTCTAGTACAAGTAATGGTAATAATAATCATCATAATCACAACAACTAATATCATCAATGATGAATCCAGTATCACAATAAAAATAAAGAATTATTAACTGTCATTTGGAGGCTCTTTTGGCAGAGCAAGTTTGCTTCAGCTCGTTAGTGCCTCTTAGTTGAATCCCTGCCTAAGGTTTTATAATTCCGTGAAGGGACTCCTGATCATTGTTTTTGATCTATTTAATCTATTCTAAGAGCAAAGGGCAAACTCATAACTCGAGATAACCAACTCTTTCTGGTGCCTTTAACTTGATCAATATCTCGCTGATATCTTGGGCAATATTTGGCGCCTCGAGGCCTTTCTGCTGGCCCACTCGAGTCCAGCGGGTCAGCAGCTCCCAAGCTAGGCTCTACAAGCCCCCAGAGCCAATCCCAAGCTGGGGGACATTAAGAGTGTGTGGGCCTCTTCTTGGGGCGTCGCAAACTGGCCGCGCGGCTCCACTGCGAGCTTGAGTGGGGCGCCCAAAAGGCTTTCTCTCGCTCGCTCGTGCACGCGCCATCCGCTTTGTTGTCTTGCCACAATTGGGCGCTTCTTTTCCTCGAAGCACACGCGCTAGACCGCCAGTTTCCTCTTCCTGTTACACTGATTAAAGCCTAGGGCTCCAAGATCGGGGCCAACCATGAAGGAGGAGCCCGAGCGTGTGGGCCCGCAGGAACTCGAGAAACAAGAGCGGTAATTAAAAAATCCATATCTCTCGCTCGTATGGGCCCGAGAACAGTGTTTGCCACCATTTCGACTGAATTATTATTGGAGTAAAAAATCCTTCAGCCACATTGGATACTATCATGAGTGAATATTTACAATACGATATACTGAACACGATATTCATAAACACACCAGTCTCCATAGAAAATTGGACGGAATATGGCTCGAACCTAAGGAAGATTTAGAGTTAGATAGAAAGAAATCCAGATCAGTTGGCCGGGCCCAAGTTTTTGAGCGAGCTTTTGAACAAGATTTTACAAAATTTTAAGAAATTTAACGAAATCTTATACAAAGCGTCTTAATACGCTCAATCTGCTTGATGCAAACAAGAGTTACTCGCAGCCCAAATTTGGGGCCAAGCATCAAGCATTAATGTTCCTCATTGGAAATCAGCCATTTCCGCCTTCTAATCACACTCTCAAAGCCCATCAGATGGACCTACTGTTGTGCCAACTAGAATATAGAAGCCCACCACCAACAACTGTCTGAGATGACAGATGTTGGCTAGCGAATGAATTACAGGAACTTTGTCTTCCAACTTCCAACTTCCAACTTTCAAGTGCAATAGATTAAATCCTTGTTGTTGTTATCCTTATTGTCATCCTTAAATATTGAACATTGAATTAAAGCTGTCATTGGATATTTAGTATTTATTAGATATCAAGACATATTATTATTATTATTATTATTATTATTATTATTATTATTAGCAAAAGCAGAGCCTCAGGATGACGAAACGACGACGAGCTCACGAGGAGCTGAACCAGCAGCGAAAGGTGAACAATCCAAGTGGACACCACCGTTATCACCACCAGCGCGACGACGACTTCATTCCCCTGCCCATACAGACCTTTTTGTGGCGCCAGACGAGCCCATTTGTGAGACCCTTTTTGGGCAAAGCGAGAGACTTGGCCCAAATTGAACAGAGAGACGCCTGCAAATTGTTCGAGCGCATCATAATAACCAACAACATTTGGGGCCAGTCGCCCAGCTTGACAGACGCCATCTCCTCCATAGACCGTTGGCGGCTCATCAAGGTGAGCTTCCCCTTCGTGTTGCAATGCACCGCCTCGCTGCTGAACAACAAGCTCATCAAGGACCACAACTTCAACCGGCTGGGCGGCAACGAGGCCAAGATGATGTACACTCTGCAGTGGATTCTGATGAACGCCTTCGAGGAGTGCGCGGACAGCGAAAACGAGGCCAAAAACAAGGTGACCAGTGTGGCCATTGCGGCCGCCACCGCCGCCTCGCTCTCCAAATCCGCGGGCCACACTAATCTTGGCGAGCAGCAGCAGCAGCAGCAGGAGAAAGGGGACCACCCAAGCTCCGGAAGACCAGCCAGCGAGCAGCAGAGCGCCCGCGTCGGCTCGGCGTCCAGCTGCGCCGGCGGCCAGTCGTCGATGGCGCTTCCGGCGGCCGCTGTGGCCGCAGTGGCCATTGCGCAACCAGTGGGCGTGTCCAGCATCTCGAGCATGCGCCAACTGCAGCTGGCCGGCACCCCCAACGCCGCCCCCAACCAGCAGCGCGGCCTCCAGAGCAGCAGCAGCAGCGTCAGCCCCATGGGCCCCTCCACGCCCACGCGGCCCCTCACGCCCACGGGCGGAACTGGCGCCACGCCAGCTCCCTTTCCGGCTGTTTCAGCCGTCTCGGCGGTGGCGGCAACAGTTCAAGCAGTCTCGGCGGCTGCAACAGTTCAAGCAGTGGGCGAGCCTCAGGGCGCGGCGGGCGAGCCGCCGGCGCCCCAGAGTCCAGCCGCCCCAATGGCCAACCAGTACCTGTTGCCCATCTCGTCGATCCAGATGTTCGTCTACTACTTCGCGCCCATCATGGACGGCTTGAAGCACTCGGACTTCCTAAGCTCTAACCAGCGCCTGGAGATCGGGGCCGCCCTCTGGGAGCCGCTCTTCAACCACCTGATGCCGCCCATCCACTGTCTGACGGCCCAAATCTGCGCCACTCCTCCCACTGAGCAGCCGTCGCCCCTTCCGCTTGAGGCGGCAGCTCCCTCAGTGCCCGAGCTTAGCGGCCGCCAAGCGCAGGCGGCCCCCACGACTGTCTTCTTCGCGGGCGCCCCCAGGGCGCAGGCGAGCGTTCCCGCGCGCTCGCCCTGCAGTCTGGCCGCGGGCTACAGAGTGGGAGCGGCGACTGGCGAGCTCCCCAGTCTTGCCGACCGCTGCCGCAGCTCCTCCATCGCCCCCGAGCCCTCCCACTACGGCGACGTGTTCCTGGGCGGCCAGACGCAGCCGCAGGCAAGTGGCCAGGCCGGAAGTGGAGGCGGAAGTGGCGGCCAAGTGGGCGGTCAGCCCAGAGAGACTGGAACTGCTGGGCAGCCTGAGGGTGAGGAGGCGAGGCCGCAGCTGAGCGCCCACCTGGAGGAGGCGCAGCGCATCAGCAGCAGTCTGGCGCAGGCCACCTACCTGGACGTGTCGGTGTTGCGCTGCCTCTTCATCACCGACTGGCAGGAGAGCGGCGTCCACTGGGCCATCGAGTATCTGGCCAAGCGGTTCAACGAGAAGTTCTACACCAAGTCTGCGGGGGGCGTGGGCGGCCCGGGCGAGCTCGCCGGCGAGCTCGCGAGGCGCAGAAGGCGCAGCAAGTCGCTCCACTGTCTCACCCAGGCCGACTTCCGGCGCTCCCTCGCGCTCAGGAGGGAGAAGTTCCGGCGCTCGAGGGCGCAGGAGAGGCCTTTGGAGGGCCACAGCTTAGGGTCGGCGGGCGGCCAGAGCTTGGGGTCGGCGAGTGGCGAGACGCAGAAGCCGGCGCGCGCGCTGGTGGCCGAAATCAGGATCTCGCGCGACGAGAGCTCCGCCTCCGCCTCGGCCGACGAGCCCCAGGCGAGCCCGGCGAGCGGTGGCGGCGCCGGAAGCGAGCGGGGCGCCTTCCTGCGCGTGGCCGAGCCCTCGGAGGAGCAGGAGGGCCTGCAGGCGGCGACGAGGGGCGAGCCCAAGTCGCCGGTGCGCCGCCTCTCCTTCTCGTCGGGCATGCAGACGCTGGCCAACCAGATCAGGAAGACCTCCAAGCGGGTGAAGAAGGCCAACGGGCAGCAGCAGGCGGCGGGCGCCCAGGACGAGGGCGCCCCAGCTGGCCACTGGTCGCCCCTGCGGCGCCACCGGCGCTCCTCCAGCGCCGACGAGCTGAGCTCGGGCCAGCTGAGCGCGCTGGCGGCCGTGCAGCGCGAGCAGCTGGGCGCCGACCAGAGACTGGCCGCCGAGTCGCAGCCCGCCATGGCCACCGGCTGGCCGCTCGCCGGCCCCAAGGAGCCGGCCGGAAGTGCGGGCGCCAAGCGGAAGGGCGCCCACCAGAGACAGACGTCCCAAGAGGAGCGCCTGGAGTCTGGTGGCCACTTCGACCTCGGCACTTCGGGCCACTTCCAGCTGGACAGTGCGGGCCAGCTGGAGCGGGAGGGCCCAAGTGCGGCCGAGCAGCAGCAGCAGCAGCAGCAGGAGCAGGAGAGACAGTACCTGGTGCAGGAGCTGTACGAGCGCTCGCTGCGCCATCTGGAGCGGCTGACGCGCAGCCAGACGCTGCCCCGGAGCATGCGCTTCGGCAGGTTCGAGGCGGCGCGCTCGCAGCCCGCCGACAAGGCCGACTCGCTTGGGGCCAACTACTACGTTGACGAGCAGGGCCGCATCGACCCTTTGGTGGTGCTCAAGGTGTTGCACTCGGTGAGCCAGCGCGAGGGGGCCTGCTCGTTGCGCGTGTGCGAGCGCCTCCTCTTCCTGCTGCTCAGACTCATCAAGGTGGGTGTGCTCAGCGAGTGTTACGCGGCCCAGAGGCGCTCCAGCGAGCAGCAGCGCGACCTCAGCAGCCTGTTGGCCAGCTCGGCGGCTGGAAGAGTTGCCGGAACAGCCGCAGACCAGGAGCGGGAGGGTGACGCGCAGTGGGCGGCCAGCCAGAGGGGCGCCACGGCCCAACGGGTGCGCCTCATTCACAGGATCCTCATTGACGTGGTGCTGCGCATCCAGAGCCACCTGGGCTGCCCCAACCAGTGCGGCGCCGAGTCGACGGTGGGCCAGCACTTCGTGGGCGAGCAGCGCGCTCGATCGAGCCACCTGGGCGCAAGTGGCGCCCAACAGGCGAGCGCAAGCTCGGCAACAACGGGCGGCACAAATGGGACAGCGCTGAGCCAGTTTTGCGCCACCAGCAAGCTGCTGCGCGCACAGCTCAGGGAGGCGCTCGACTTCCTGTGCCAGTTCGACTGTGATAACTTTGTGCGCTACATCCAAGATGCCTTCGACGAGCGCCCACTCAGACAGGTGGTGGAGCTGCTTCACGGGGCGCTCGGCTTCTGCAGGCCCGACTACTTCCTGGCCCAGCTCAAGAGTCACGCCGGCCACGAGGGACACTCAGCGATGGGCCACTCGGCGATTGGCAACCCGCAGCCCCCGCAGCAGGTGGGCGCCACTTCCGGGCTGGCGAGGAGCGGCTCCCGCGAGCAGTCCCAGTCGTCGGGCACGGTGCAGTTCGCGAGCCCGCCCATGGTGGCCCCACAGGGCGCCAGTCTCTCCTGCTCGCTGAACGTGGTCTCGGGGGGTGCCCAGCAGGAGGCGGGGCGAGTGCGCCTGCGCCGCCCCGCCCCCTCAAGCTGGCGCCAGGCCGACCGGAAGCCGAGCGAGCCCGTGGAGAGCGTGATCCTGGCGAGCTCGCTGCAGAGGCTGGTGGGCCGCATGGCGGCCATGGCGCGCGACTTCCGCCACCAGGAGAACGCCCTGCTCTACTACGACATCCGGCGGCTCGTCGGTTTCGTGCGCGAGCACTACCCGGGCAACTTCCGGGCCATCGTGCTGTCCTCCCTGATCGAGTGCACCCGCCTGATGCGCCGCCAGGAGAGCCTGCTGGGGGGCGTGGCTGCGGGCCAGCTCGGTGGAGGGGCGGCGGCGGCAGTTCAGCCGGGCGGAGGTGCGGCGGGCCAGCCGGGCGAGGGCGGCCACGCCAGCCGCAGACTGGCCGCCGCCCAGAGCGAGGACGAGTCCTCGTCGGCGGACCTTTCCGGCCAGCAGGCGCGCGCCGCCGCCCTGCAGCCGCCCGAAAACCCGCACTCCGACTCGGAGGGCGCGGCCGGCCCGCAGTCGCACGCGCGCCCACATTCGCACGCGCATTCACATTCGCACGCGCAACAGCTGCAGGCCCGCAGCGGCGCGGGCTCGCACAGGAGCCACGCCCACGCGCTCCCGCCGCTCAGCACGGCCGCCGCCGAGCAGCAGCACACGCCCACCGCCAGCGGCCCGCTCGCCGCCCCCCAACTGCGGCCCCTCTCGCCGCTCTCGCTCGAGTCGGCCAAGCAGGACACGCCCACCGCCACCTCGGGCCTCCTCTCGCTGTCGAAGGCCAAGAAGAAGCTGGAGCAGGTGTTCGGGGGCGACAAGCAGCAGTCGCCGGGCCAGCCGGCTGGGCCCAAGTCGGCGGCCCGACTCTTCTCGGAGGAGGCCACTTCCGGCGGGGTTATTCTAGCAGGCGATTCTCCCGGGGGACTGTCTTCGGGCGCGGCGAGGAGCGCCGAGCAGCAGCTCGAGGCCGGCCCTAAGGTGGCGGGCGGCGAGGCGCGCGAGCTGGCCAGACGCGCGTCCGGCGCCCCCGAGCCGGCGGCCCAGCTTGGGGCAAACCGGCAGACAGTGGCCGGCCCGCAGCAGCAGCAG
>Ga0058701_10000542_pt1 | contig 25590 bp, 22 predicted proteins | sample AgamicOrMae_FD_97039 | JGI IMG/M metagenome (GOLD analysis project Ga0058701, IMG submission 97039) | Agave microbial communities from Guanajuato, Mexico - Or.Ma.e | ecosystem: Host-associated > Plants > Phyllosphere > Phylloplane/Leaf | place: Guanajuato, Mexico | collected 2012-06-04 | reverse complement strand
TTACACACGGTTACCACAAATAGGTGACCATGTTACATGTAGCAGCAGACCATCAGCAGCATGGACATTATTATTTTCCTGGAAAAGGGGCCAAGAAAAAGTAGTCACCCTTACTTCTTGTAATATTAAGCAGTTAAGAACAATTGCAGTTTAAGGACCAATAACAAAAAAAAAATCTTTGCCACAGCATTCTGATATTTTACAGCATAAGTCTTTACAGAGAAAATAGAAGCCTCTATCTTCATAAATAATAACCTAAACTAATAGTCATGCAGCTAAAAACTGAAAAACATTAGAAATACATACCAAACCATACAATCACAAGGATCAACATTAGTTCCTTGGTTAGTCCAAAATCCATTTTCTGAAGAACTTCATGAATTGCAGGTAAATCAAGAGAGCAATGCAAGGTGTGTCACTCCAAGAAAACTCTGAGGTTCAAGACCACAAACAATTTCCACACCTGAAACACAAACAATTAGCGTGAGTTAATACAAAAACCAAATAAGAATGCAGAGGGCATGGGAAATATTTACTCTCAGAGATTTACTAAGGACTAAAAATCCTGACTGGCTCCTTGGGAAAGACCTTGCAGCATCTTCCACCATGGAGAAGACTTTTTAAATCTTAGTCTTACAATGCAGTTGTGCTTATACAACAACACTAATGTATGAATGATGTAAAGCACTGATAAGGGTTCAATCTAATCATAGCGTTTGACCCTTACATGAATTACTTGACATCAAAAAATAATAAAAAATCAAAGACGCACTTGATGTAGTAAATGAAAGTATGAGTTTCAAGCCAAAAATCCTCTAAGGGAAACAGCGCTTAGGCATTGAATCTGTACACCTGTTTCACGGCTTCTCCTGCAAAGTGACGTTAGGTCAGTAGGTATTCTGTTTCCCTCTAACGGCAGAACGAATAGGTATTCAGGGCGATATCATAGTGATAATCTACGATCGGAACGGACATTCAAACCAAAAACAAACATAACACTTAGCAAAAGGAGAGCAGGTAGACGCGACTAACCTCAAGTCCGAGTAACATTTTTCGAAGTTCGGTGGATGTTCCAAAAACAAAAAGACGCAGCAAAAAAAGCATGTGAATCAAATACGTGAATTTAATTTATGGTTGCAAATCTTTCAGTTTCGTCCGCGTTTCACAAAACCTACATGAAATCAATCCTCACTTTACACTTGCTGACGCCTCCGAAGCTCCGAGACGCTTTCTAAACAAAGAGCCCAAGAGGGAGAGAGATTCGTCATGAATCACGTGACTCTTGAATCCCTCCAATCACCGTGACTTCTTTTATGCTTCTCACCAAAGTGTATTTAGTACACCTTGCATCCCAAGACGTCCGATGGCGATGGCAGGGATGGATGCCGTCTTCTGATGGATTAAAGACGGATTAAAGGCTCTCCAAGTCCGATCCTTCTCCCCGTGAGGCCAACTGTGAAGCTGACTAAATGTAAAAGGACATGTTTTAGAGATTTCTAATAGGTAACTCATTCGTTGAGGTTTCATTCTCAGCGTTACAAATAAACATATTGAATTATAAAGAGCCCTTCCAGACATTTGCCAGACACAACCATGTGAGTTTTACTACTCGTATGATACAACCGTAAAAATATCTACAAGTTGGCTTGCCTGTATATCTGTGGCGGCTTGATTTCAAATAGAGACAACAAGGGTTACAGATCTGATACAACCCCTATGAAGCAGCCCTTGCCGCGCAGGCTAAGTGAGGCGTCTTTTCGTTTCTCGAAATCAGTAGGTGGTAATTAAACTTATTTATTGAATTAACTGATTAAACAGATTACTGCTTACAGCGGTCTGACGTGAGATCAATGAAATACCCGGAAAACGCTTCCCAAATACCAACGCGCGCGTTTGTACACAACCAAACCCAGACAAGAAGACATTTATTGGCATTTTTTTCATTTATTTTCGGCCGGGACTAATACCTTTAACAGGTCTTCCAGACGTCTTCAGAGATAGTTCAATGATAACCGCCATTGTATTAGAAGTCAAGCTGTGGGTAACAGACCGAGGTTTTCGCCCGGTTCCGACAAACGGTACCATTTTCTGAATGCTGAGAAATAAACATACGAACACTAGAGGTAAAACTCAGTTTATTACAAAACCGCGAAAAATCATTCCACGTTATATTCAAAACAAACCGAGTCATTGCTATTGGGTAGCATAAAAACAAACTCGTTCTTTAAAACAGAACTTTTATCACATTAAAGGTAAGAGTACCTTCCAATTATTTACACAATACACTAAAATTAAAAAGAAAATAGCATTTCATAAAATTAGTTACGCATTACCAGAGTACTTTGTTCAAAGGCGGATAAAATCGTTGTGCTGATGGAAAACAATGATAACGCTGATAAAAAAATCGAAGCTATTTTTAGATAGATCTGATGTAACAATGTGTTTTAGTCCAGCCTTTCATTCTCCTGAAATCTGCTAAAACTTCGACTCTTGGTAACACTGGTCATTCCTTCCATACGTAAATTTAGGTAACTTTTTTTATTGAGCACAGTTTTGCGACTGCTTTTCAATAATTGCCGAGCGACAAAGTTGAACTTCAATCAGAGTCTCTTTATTGTAATCAACGATCTCGTTCCTTTCTCGACTTCATGTATAAAAAGGAGTCAGCTTGGAAAGTCGTACGGTAGCTTACTTGAAATGAAATCATCTCACAATACGAGGGTCACACCTTTTGACACAAAGTGAATAATCGAGGTACTGAGCTATCGACCTCTTATAATTTAAATAATCTATTTCGAGAGTCACAACTTTGGATCTTAAATATACACTGAAGAAATGAAGGCGATCAGTACGGAAAAGAAATAGCCTGTAAACTCAAACGGGCGGGATATCTTTCAACGAAAAATTCTTGCACCCGACATACAGGTGTCGTGAAAGACAGGAGTTCGTAGACAACAAACAGGTTTAACAAAAAAGGGATAAGATCTGAGGAAGATACTTTCTCCTTTCTCTATCGTAGTGCGGAGGAGGACGATAAATCACCCACGTAACTTACGGACAGTCATCTTACTTGTTAGTGCCAAGCGGTGCAATTTGGAGCGAGCCACGGTACCCCGAACAAAAACCTTCTCACGATTTTAACTTGCGCTCTTCATGGCATCACAGCGGAACCCTCACTACATTTTAAAAAATCGATGAAACAAAATCTCATTCAAACAAAATCTCATAAGTAAGCTTCTTTAAAAAGTAGGTAGTCTATAGAAATACAATCTCTAAAACCTTATTTTTCCCTCAAATACATTCATTGGAAAAATGCCTTTCAAGATGATATAATACAAAACGTTCTTTCAGACCGTCTTTATCTAAAGGGCACCGTGTGGCGGTGAATTTAAAAGAGGACGAATTATCAAATACTGTACTTAATTAGGCATTGACATGATACTCGGGGCGCGTGAGCCCCAAGAGGTGCTACTAAGAGAAAAGTTCAACTTCATCATTCACTTTCTGTTAAGAAAAAAAAAGAAATCTATGTGAAAAAAAACAACAAAAACGTATGTACATATATGAACCGAAATATCTATTTACATGGCTCAAGAATCTATAAATTACACAAGTTGTTTGAAGTAAGTCGAAAAACAGAGAGAAGAACCAGTTATGCTGCTAATTATCACTAGTACTTTCGAGATCATCAACCGATATCCTGCCCAGGCAACGTTGTTATTCGGTCAACAGCGGGGACTGAGGAAGCCGTCGACACTCCTTGCATTGCAACAGCAACAGGTTGTTGTTGTTGCTGGACAGCTTGGATGGTTTGACCTGGTGCGGCTGCTCTCATTGTAGATGGAGTTATGAGGCGTGCAAACATCTGTTGGCGACCTGTAAAATCAAATAACTATTAACACCAGCGTTGTCTTTAAGATACAATAGCGAAATCTGTTCGTGGACAAAGGAGGATGGGGAGGCGATCTTTACCCAAGACCGCAGCCCCGTTACACAATAGCCTATCAAAGTGCTGTCGAATTCAAGACTTCCTCGAAAAATGCACATATCCTATATTTCAAAAAATTAATTTCCGCTCAAAGGAACGTCTCTAACTCGGCAATATAACAGAAACTTTTTGAGATACAGAGGAGGTAGCAAAGAGAGGAAAAAGTCGAAATCAGGTTTCGGTCTCACAGATGGTAATTGTGAAAATAAAATGTAATTGTATTAATACGGTAAATTATGGTAAGGGCGAGAAATTAAAAAAAAATACTTAACTGTACGAACAGCAACAATATCCCTTAACATGGTTTCACGGATTGGATGAAATGGGGTATTTGACTAATTTTTATCGAGATAGCCATCAGAAGGAGCCCAAAAAAATCACGAAAAAAAGTCAAAAGCAGCACCTAGATTCAATCAGCCGATCGCCTGGAAATCAACCTCAAAGCTGCCTTCGACGTCATAGAATCCGTGGAATTCGGCAAAATTTACGGATTCTATGTACACTTTGAACTCACATACAACTTTGAACTCGATCTCCGGGCGATCAGCTGATTGTATCTAGGTGCTGCTTGTGACTTCTCTTCGTCTTTCGGGCTCTCTTTGACGGCTTTCTCAATAAAAATTGGTCAAGCTTCCCGTTACTCATCTGAAGGAGCTAAGGATATTAAACACTCTTTGCAATTCGAACATGTTACCTTTGCCCTGAGCAGCCTGGGCAGTTGCTAGAGGTATGACTTTGAGCCCTTGGAGGCCCTGGAGGCCCTGGATGCCCTGCAAACTTTTGATGTTGAATCCCGGAGGAAGAAGGATTTGCTGAGCTCCTCCGGCCTGCTGGAGCACCAGCGTCCCCCCGGAGTTTCCGGCAGGCGCCGCTGCGGCTGCTGTGGCGCCACTTGCCACACCAGTTGACGCGACCCCGGAAACAGTTGGTACGCCTGCATTGCTTGTGGTCGCTGGATTGCCGGCGGTGCGGAGGGCTTGGGAAGCTAATAAAACGGTCTGTTGGCCACCGCTTGGAGTAGTCAAGATCACATTCTAAAAACAAGGCAGAATTAGGTTGCAATATAACTGACCTTTATTGACTTTCGACTTAAGCCAAGGTTAACTTGCTCTCACTGCTCGAAGTAAAGGGGAAACTTTACCCTTGAAGTTGTTACAGGATTCCGACGTGTTCTTTCCCTGGCTTACCCTTAACTATACGACTTTTTCCCCAGACTTTCACCCCTGACTTTTTCCGGGTTTGGATTGCTGGAAAAATTTACGGGGTACATTTTGACAAAATATGAGATGAATTCAACTTTTTAGCTCACAACCCAAAATTTCCCCAACTAATTATTTTTCCTCTAAATTCTCTGACTTTTCAAACCGCCTTTCATTTCCCTCACTTTTCCCGAACTCGCAACATTCTTAGCCCCTTATCAAGCATTCATGACGATGTTTGAAAATACATCATAAAAATAGACTTTATAAAGATGGTAAAATTTTCAATGAGGAATTTCAAGAGGTTTTTTTTTAATTTTTTTTTTAATCAAGATCTAATGGCCGAAAATCTCACTGATCTAACTTTGCTGAACTTGCAATTACCCTTTATCAAGCATTAACGACGATGTTTGAAAAAACATCGAAAAAATCGACTTTACGAAGACGATAAAATTTTTAATGAGGAATTTTAAGAGGAATTTTTAAATTTAATATTAAGATTTCATGACCAAAATTTTCACTGATCTTACTTGGTCTGGTTTAAAATAGCACCTCTGAGCGATAAGGGGTTAATTACAGTGTCAAGTCTTAGAATCTGCTCGAAGACCGCAGACTGTCCGGTGGTCATAACCGGCCTCCGGATAACAACAGACGAAAAATAAGAAAATACAATCGGAACGAGTGTTCATATCGAGCTGTTATGAATATTGTCAGGATAGATACTGGATCGAAATGACGAATTACCTGTCCCTGGAGTCCTTGAGGTTTGCTAGCCAGTAACACCGGCTTTCCACCGATATGCGAAATATTCAGTCCGCTGGCTCCGACGACGCGCAGATTGCTTGCTGGCAGGGTCGCCGTTGTGGCGGCGCCTTGCGGGATGGCCACAGTCGCCTTTGCCGGCGTGGCCGAAGCACTCGTCACCGCTCCCGCCGCGCTCGTGGCCAGAGTCAGCGTCTGCAATGCAAACGCCTACTTAACACCGCGACAAGGAACAAACTCTGCATTCCTTCAAAGAGTGGCTCAAGTCAGGTTATTGGGGACCTTCCTGCATCTCGTTCTTTACTGAAAACTGATTTCATGGATTTAACAATGCTATCGTATTCTTCAAGATATTGTATTGTCGTCATACACAACGGAAACTGTAATCTTTCCACTCATGACATCCCTGTGAGCCATTCTCAGCCCACGCAAACTTTTACTCTGCGGCAAAAATCTTTACGTAATTTCTGTGTTTTAAGTGAAAATGTTATCTCCCTAGATTTAGAATTCAACCAGTTTCAAATTTTTCAACAAAATGGTTTCGCAGATCCTTTTAAATTTTTCTGAGCAATCTCTGGCTGCTAATCGGTTCAATGGGGACAGTCCGAAGACATCAATAACCTCGGAAATGCAAAGTTCTCGACACAAGACGATGATAATTACCTGGGGAACTATTCTGGAGCCTCCCAACGAGAGTAAACTGCCTTGAGAGAGCATCGCGAACTGCGGCACTCCGCCTGCCCCGGTGCTGGCCAGCTGAATGAGATTTGCCTGTCCCCCCTTCCCGCTCGCGCTTGCTATCCGCAACGGCGCACCAGCTGAAACAGTCGCCATGTATCGTAAAATCTCCAAAGTTTCCCGAAGACTCTGTCATTAAAAAGAGTTGCCCACGTACCTTTGACCTGGCCCTGCGTTTGGCCCAACAGAGCTTCCATGGTGATGACGGGCTGGCCCTGGGCGTTGGCCACCACCTTGGCCACCATCGGCGCCCCCGTCGTCACTTGCTTGGCCGGCGTGGCCGCGGTGGTCGCCGTGGACGTCACCCCCGCCGTCGTGGTGAGCACCAGCTGGTGGCCCACCAGGCCCGCCACGCTGTTGCGGCCGGACACGGCTTGCGACACCGCCACGGGCTGGCCCGCCTTCGCCTGCTGCTGCTGTTGCTGCTGCTGCTGCAAGGCCATGAGGCTGGCCTGCTGCTCCGCCGAGAGGTGCTGAATGATCTGCTTCGACTGCCCGCCGGCCCCCTGCTTCGACTTCACCACGAACATCTGCTGAGGCTGGATGCTTCCCGCGACCGTCTGCTGTTGCTGCTGCTGCTGTTTTAAAACTAACAGCTGCTGCTGCTGTTGCTGCTGTTGGACTTTGACTTGCGGCTGCGAAACGACAACGATTTGTTGTTGCTGCTGCTGCTGTTGCTGGGGCTGGGCGCGTTTTTGCTTCAGCAGCAATTCTTGGACTTGGCGGCGTTTCATCTGCTGCACTTGGGCTTCCGAAGGCTCTTTCTGTTGCTGCTGTTTCTGTTTCAAGAGCAGCAGTTGTTGTTGCTTCTGCAGCATCGCTGCCAGCTGAGCGGCCTGGTCGACGGGTTGTCTGACAACGACCATCTGCGGTCTCACTTTCCCCTGCACGGCCGTCTGCGCCAACTGTCCGTCTATCTGACCAGAGACCACCGCCAACTTGTCCTTTTGGATTTGCTGCAACTTCTGCTGCTGGAGTTGTTGCTGAAGTTGCTGCTGTAATTGTTGCTGCTGCTGTTTCTGTTGAAGTTGAAGAACTTGTTGCTGTTTCTGTTGTTGCAACTGCTGAAGTTTCTGCTGCTGGAGCTGCTGCTGTATCTGCTGCTGCTGCTGGAGTTGCAACTGCTCTTCTTGCTGTTGCTGCTGAAGCTGCTGTCCTTGCTGGAGCTGGTCTTGTTCTTGCTGCAACTGCTGCTGTATTTGCTGAATCTGTTGTTCTTGCTGAAGGAGATCCTGTTCTTGCTGGAGCTGTTGCTGGATTTGTTGAATCTGCTGTTGCTGTAGTTGCTGTTGTTGCAACTGCTGCTGCTGAGCTTGCTGCTGTAACTGCTGCTGCTGTTGTTGCTGCAACTGCAACTGGAGCTGGCGTTGCTGCTGTAAATGCGCTTGCTGAGTTTCTCGTAGTTGCTGTGGCTGCTGAGTTTGCACTTGTTGCTGCTGCTGTTGACGTTGCTTCATGAGTAGCAATTGTTGTTGCTTGATCTGCCTTTGAGAGTCCACCAGCACCTGCTGCTCAGTCCCTGGTTGCACCATGACGAGCGCCGGGCGGGTTGTCGCCGACGACGTGGCCGCACTGCCGCTGGAAGCGGCCGTCACAGCAGGTGCGGCATTCAACAGCAAGGTACCAGGTTGCGAAGTCGCTGCGCGACCTAAATGGTTTCACAGAAAATTAATACAACGCGTGCCAACAAAATATAAACGCTACAAGATAAAAGTTTGCGAAAAATTATCTTTGTTTTTAAAAAAGGATAGAAAGGCTATCCATTCCATCTCCCCCTAATTTTGAAACCCCTCGGAAAGCTTCTCTCTAGTCAAATTACATTCTCCAAGGTCAACTCTTAGTCCTCTGTCGCGAGAGGCGCCACTGGGAATCAGTCTCGGATCAGGAGAAAAAGGCGTATGCGAATGCATGGGAGCTGGTAATTTTCTTACAAATATGATTTTTTTAAGAGTGTCTGTTAACCCGACTGCCCCATTTAAAAAGTATTAGGTTGGGTTCCATGCGTTCAAGTCTCCCTATATTAATGCATATCGGTTCATTAGCTTCACCAATTTTTTTAACCCACTACCGCCCAGCAATGCCGTTCGGAAACATAAAAAAATATTTTAGAGGATCTTTTCAGTTTAGTTTTATCACAATTCAAAAAATATCACCCTCCCTGGAAACTTGAAATTTCATTATTTAGACATTTCCAAAAGCATAAAAATGCGTATTTCAATGGGAAAATCCTTTCAATTTTTCTTAAGCTTAATCTCACTCCAAGTGCTTTGGGCTGTTACGGGTTAATAATGCTTTTAGCACGGCATTCAGTTGAAACAACAGTTGGAAATCCGGGTTTTAAGAGAACACTCACATGCATTGCCAGTACTCGCTCTACGCTTTTACAAATCACCATATCTATTACAATCCACTAAGAAAAATTACGATTCTTTTTTTTCTTAATCGCAAAAATTAAAGAAGCATGTCGTTTTGTACGTACAAGGTTCCAGATTTTCTGGCTAGACTATTCTACTTTTAAATATAAAATTCCCACTGCTATAGCGCATGAATGCCAGCAAACTATACCAAGGTCGCCCATCATATTCCTATCTAAATAACGAGGACGTAAAAATGCTCCTACCTGCAACGATTTTCTGCTGTTTCATGGATCCGGCTATCTGTTGCACCTGCACCTGCAACAGCAGCGTCGAGATTCAGTCTCCGTTCAAGTGAATCCTCACCCGTCAAAAGCTGTCTACTCACCACTTGCTGCATACCGCTACTATTACTGACTACCAGGGATTTCCTGCCTGCTGAGACTATACGTCCTCCAACGATCACCTGCTGAGGTTGGCTGCTCTTCACACTGGTGACAGTGTTAGTGAGAGTCGTCGTTGCGGCTGTCGTCGAGGTCGCCGCCGCGGCACTCAGGACCGAGCGGCTGGTCGCCACGGCCACCGGCACCGACACCACAGGCTCCGCAGCCGCCGCAACAGCTGCAAGCTTCTTGGCCGCAGCTGCGGACTTCTTGGGAGTGGCTGTCGCGTTCGCAGCTGTCGTCGCCTGGCGCGCAGCTGCTTTCGTGGTGGTCGGCGACGCGCACGACGTCACCACGGCCGTCACGGGCTGCGGAGTCACCTCCATCGGGGTGTTCCATACCGAACTTGGTCGCGAACCAACCTGCGAACATTCAATTACGTAACCACCCGGCACCTCCAAAGACAGCACCAAGTAAAAATGGTGTGGAGACAAAACATTGACCTAGGCCCAATCTTAACCCATTGCAGCCTTAAGTATTTGGATGGAAATTTATTTTAAGAGAAATTGAGAGGATTTTTTTCATTGAAATACGCAACTCTAAGCTTTGGGAAATGCCTAAATAATTAAATTTCGGGTTTCCAGAGGGGTGATATTTTTTAAAGTGTGACAAGACTGAACTGAAAAGATCCTCTAAAATATTTTATGTTGCCGAACGGCATCGCTGGGCTGGAGTGGGTTAATCATAATTAGCGTCTCCCAACGGCCTATCTTACGGCGAAAGAATTTTTATCCTTCAACCTATAGGCTTCGACTGGCGCCGTATTTCCTGTTTTGGCCGAAACTGACACCTCAACATTACTCGTCCTACCTCCTTTTTATGGAGAGTGGAGAAGGAAGGTTGAACGAGTAAAAAGAAAATATGAAATAAGATGACCCTATTTCAAGCCATAAGTGGCCTGCTTGCTCAGGGTCTGGTGTACAATCAGTGGCAAAAGTATTGCTCCCTCGCATGTTTTAAACCTCTCTAACTTGAAAACGGCAAGAGATCGACAAAGAAGCATTCTACGTCGATAGAAAGAACAAGTATCTACCGAATTCATTTCATGCTCTTTGTTGTATCTTTTTCCGATCCAAAGTTATGTAAAAATACGAGGGAGCAATACCTTTGCCACTGATGGTACATTCTGAAAGTGATGCCGATTTTGTACTTGGTGTCAAAGTGCAGCATCTTACCTGAACAGTATGAAGGACCGGAGTGATATTCGCCTCTTCCAGTTGATTTCTGCTCGCGGCAGCGGCGACAGCTGCAGCAGCTGCTTTCGTCTACGGAAACATTATCATGTGAGAAACACTCAAAGCACTGTGGGATAAAGCCGAAAGGGATGTCAAGTTCGAGATCCGTACCTCTTTTTCCCGCGCTTTTTCTTCCTTATCCTTTCTCGGGCGGGAGGGCTTCCGGGTGATCTTTGGTTTGGCCTGTCCTTGCTGCTTCTGGTGCATCCGCTCTGCAATCAAAAGGCCCGTTCGGTCAAAGCGATGCCTCTCTGCGGCGTATCTCCAAAGAGACAGAAGAGAGGCGACGCAACTCACCGAATTCGTCGAAGGAGCGGGCCCGGTGGAGATAGATCCAGATCTTCCTCTTGGTGTCGTACTTAACGCACGGGTCGGGCTCGTAGTGCAGGCGGTCCAGGGCGCCGCTCACCACCGACTGCAGCACCGCCTCCGCCGAGTTAGGCTTCAGGTACTGCGAGTCTCGCAGCAGCCCGCAGATGTCCATCCGGGTGCCCTGACCGTTCGGCAGTCGTGCCGCCGCGTCTCGGACTGTTTGTGTGACAACACAAGAGCATAACTGCAAAATCCTGTCTTTAAAACCATTCACCAAGAACTAACACCTTGCTAGAAATCTGTACACCGGATATCAGAGGTATAATAAACGGATATCAAGAGAAAATTAACCAAATTTCAGTTAAATACTTGACAGATTTCAACAGAATATATAAAAATCTGCTGGATACACCTAGATAGTAGCCAGGTATCAGTGGACAGTCAGAGAGTAAAATCCTTCAAAAATCGCTAAAAACAGTAATGTTTCGACCGCCTCCAACAGCCGGATATCAAGGATATCAACCGGATATCAAGACCTTTTGTACACCGGATATCATTGTCACCCCTTGCCATTCACTGCACTGTACTTACGAGGGATTAGCTTTTTATAAGCCAAGCAGGGCGAGACAAAAAGCATAACATAACCTCGCCTGAATGGACCTACTTAATGGTCACCAAGCGTGATGCCGCTTACTTCTCAGCGGCAGATATTGCCACTGAGAGGCAGGCAGTGACAGCAACCAAGCAGTTGATTCTCAAAGTGGAATGAGAGGCTCAACAATGATACACTGTGGAAAGTTTCTGAGATATGAATCTGATTGTGAGAGCGAGTCCACAGGATAGAAAAAAGAAAAACGGCCAGATTCGCTGAAGGAATATGAATAAGGAAGAGAAACTTGAGGAACGACGACCAAAGAGGAAGGAATTAAGAGGAGTCTGAGTCGTTTTATTCACCTAAAGCGAGAATAGTGACGAAGTTGGGGCGGTTTTCAACCAGCAAAGAGTGGCCTCTGGGTTTGACGCTTCCTGCAGCTGTGCTGTACACGCCTTTGACAGGTCCCACAATGCTCTCGTAGCCATGCATCCGGTAGGTGAAGGCTCGGTGCGGATTTTCGAACCGCGCTCGCTCCTGAAACATAACCATCACAAAATAACACCGAAAGCTCGATTCGCACTTTCCTTGTAGATGCTTAATCAAAGATCAAGTTTCGTCCCAAGCTCATTCATTTTGGGTTCAATCATAATACTGACTATCATAAGACAAATTGCAGGCTGTTGAGAAAAAATACTAAAATAAGGCATAGAGAAAGAACGACGTGAGCGGGGAACCAATTATTCGTCGAATTAAGGTAGCTGATGGCTTATTTTCGTTTAGATGAGATCAAGCGCTTCCTCAAAGTAAAAATTATCACAAATTAGATGTGAGGAAAGAACTGAATTAGGCAGCGAATGAATCGTGGAAGAGGCTGATTTCAAATTACAGAACTTTCATGATGATTCTAGGGCTTTTTAGGGTCAGCGATTCAACCCACCACCGCCCAGCGATGCCTTCCGGAAACAGAAAAAATATTTTAGAGGATCTTTTCAGTTCAGTAGTGTCAGGATTTGAAAAAATCACCCCCCTGGAATCCTGAAATTTAAGTATTTAGGCATTTTCCACAGCTTAAAATTGCGATTTTCAATGGAAAAAATCATTTTAATTTCTCTGAAGCTAAATTTCACTCCAAATATTTTGGGATGTTATGGGTTAAACTATCTTACTGTGGTAGTGAGCGTTTTAAAGAAATATTTCACTTGTGATATTGTGAATAATAGTAGAACGATGACCTAAAAATAAACAGCAACGCACCAAGAAGTAATGCAGTGTTAAACTTAACAAAATCAACAGCTAAAGAAAAAAAAAGGAAAAAAACTGACGAAGTTTATTTTAGTAAGGTTCAACAATGAAAATAAAACTGAGATGCGCAAAGTTCATTAAAGGTTTTCCAATGATCGGAAAAAAAGGACTTCACGAAATGCATCACAGAATTGAGAACCACTCGCGTTTGAATGACCAAATTTCGGAGCGACTTGACTCGTACAAACACGATGAAAAGTCAATAGGCCCCCGTACTTCCAGTAACCCGTAAGGAGGTGGGAATTTCATGTCGGTTGTACCTGTTTCCTGAAGGATTCTTTCTCCTCAGCACTGGAGGGCTTGACTGTCCAGCTGGTCGGGCACCTCGCCGGCGGGGGGCTGCCCACGCGCTCGCTCCCGTTCTCCGCCGCGCCGGCGTACCCAGGTCCGCCGCCGCCCAGCGACGCGTCCAGGTCCAGATCGTCGTCCTCCAGGTCGCCGTCGTCGGTGGCCGACGCCGCCGCAGCCGCGGCCGAGGCCACCGCTGTGCTCGCCATCTCCTCTCGCCTTTCCAGCCAATAAGTGCACAGCGGACACAAGAGGGCATCGGAATCGCGGCCCGCGCCAATCCACTGGTATTTCCGCTGAGCTGCTTTGTAATCCAGGTAAGGAACGAATTCGTCTGGCTGCATATCTAAAAGATACACAGGCAACGTTTTTAAAAATGTACACAAAAACAAGTCTGAAAATGAAACCCATGAATATTTGTGTACATTGGTTTTGTATAAAAAGCCAAACTACAGCTGACCTACTCTCATAATCACCTATTTGCATTTTACACCTGGTGAAGATTGTGACTGAATTTCCACTAACCTGGGAATTCGCCGGCTAGAAACGTGAGAGCTGACGGGAGTAAAGAGAGCCAGCCGTCAGAAGCGGTGGCAAGCGAGTACCAGTCGTTCAAAGGAGAGATAGGGCTCTCTTGCCACGCCCGCAGCCCGGCTTGAATCGCGCCCAGTGACATCCGATGTTGAGGAGTTGAGCAGATGACATCTCTCAACAGCGAGAAGAAACACGCGTGCGTCTCTTGCATGAGCGACGGCGCAGGCCTGTCAAAGTCATTGCCATGAGAAAACTGCCTTCCAAAAGAATACTGCCTAACAGCGGACTGGAGTAGCTTTTCCTTTTCCTGCACGTGTGATGGTCCAAAGTCAAGATTTTCTCAAGTGCTAACGATTCCACAGCCTTCTCAGACGTCTTTTCCGTTGATTAATAGTGGCATAATCACGATGAATCGGTAGTGTCATTGGGTTAGGTTGGAGGACTGACGGAGTTAGGTTAGATTTGAAGGTAATGCTGGATTGTCGTTGGGTTAGATTGGAGTTTAGGTTATATTGGGGAGTACTTTAACTATCCGCCCCAGATTATCATGAAATTTTCAGGACTGCAAGATAGCGGCACGGACATATACCCAAGCCCCAAACTTGCTGCCGAAATTCTTTTTTTACTGCCTTAAAACTAGCGTTCAATTTCGAACGAAAAAATGTTTTTTTTTCTATATAATTTAAAACCAATAATTATTCCTTGTAGAGCATCTTAAAGTAGCGCCTAAGGCTGAATTTTTGAGGATTTTTCTGGATTTTCAGCCGTTTTTTAAAATATTGGCAATTTTTCTTGATTTCACGTTTTTTTGTTCAATTTTGAACGCTGTTTTTAAGGTAGAAAAATGCATTGTGGCATCAAGTTTTGGTCTTGGGTATCTTTTCATACAACTATCTTAAAGTTCTGAAAGTTTCAAGAAAATCGGTAAGTTAAGGTACTCCCCTTTGTAGGTTGGGAACCCCCGGTTTTATCGCGTTTCGTAAGGATGGAGACTGCGTTAAGTCAGCGTTCGATTAGACGACTAAAAAACCTAGATACAAAACTTCAGTAGACAGTCTCACTGTCACAGAAGATCGCCTCGGCTGTAGACTATCCACGGGTTCAATGGAAACCGCTTAAAGTAGTTTTGAAAGCTGCCGCTAGATGGCCCTTCGGCTTTCGGCGGACACTTACGGGACGTCGTCAACGTTGACTTCGGTATCCTCGGAATCTTCAATCTCAACGGGCAGCGACATCATGTCGATACCCATGAGATCAGTGAGTAAAGCCGATTCAGGATACGGAGGTGGTGGCTGCGACGGAGTTGCCTTGGCTTGCTTCTGAGGCGTTTTGCTTTCAACTTTCTGTTGCTGCTCTATGACTGCCTTCGATTGACTTGAGTTTGGCTTAGGTTTATTTCTAGCCGGAGCTGAAAACAAGCCAAAAAAGGGTTGTAAAACTTATTAACGAACACATACTTGACAAAAAAGGAAAATCCCTTGTTATTGTTATCTGTTTAATTATGTATTCAGATATATACTTTGAACTAGTGCACCTTTATGTTCAAGGAACGTCCTGAGGGTTCTAAGGGTTCTTCGAAAATAGATGAAATTATTCGCAGTTGAAGGTCTGCGAGTAATGACCAAAATAATTAGTTGCAGACAGGGTTGGCATCGCTAGCGAAAAATTTTAGCGCGCTAACGCTAAGTCGCTAAAGCAAGCTCGTTAGCGTAGCGCGCTCACGCTAATGCCATACGAAAACATTAGCGCACTAACGCTAAATTAGCGTTAGCGAGCGTAGCGCCGCTAACGCTAAATTAGCGATGCCAAACCTGGTTGCAGAGCGTCTTAAATTGAAGTACTGTTTCTAGAGACTACGGAGAACCTTCACTTTAGTGATTAGCAGATTCAAACCGTTTATCTCCCGAGAACACTCACCAGGATGAATAATTTTATTATTGCTATCAGAGACGTCGTCCAACGCTTCGCTTTTTTGTAACCGGCGGGCCACTGAAGGAGAATTCGCACTATTGCTTCCTTTGCTGGCTCGCGGGGATTGCCTGCAACGACGAATTCCACATACAGGTTTGTTTCAAGGATTCCAGACTCACTGCTAAACTGAAACCGCTGCCTTCCAGTCAGGTGACTTACCCGAGGTTTGAGGGGGTTTTCTTTCCTTTGGTTGACGTCGAGGGTGAGGATCGGACAGTCGCGCTGTTCAGTTTGGCGGGCCCACTTTCTGGGTCGCCCACGCTGTCCCTGTTAAGCGCGCTCTCCCGGACGCTCTCCCGCGACTCCCACGAGTCTCTCCTGGGCAGCTCGTCGGTCGCGAAGGGCGGCTGGGCCAGCCCAGCGCCTCGCCTCGCAGCCGCGGCCTCCTCCTCGTCCGAATCAACGTCCGAATTGGAACTGTCGTCAGCCATCACCGCAGGCAGCGCCACCTGGTGCAACGCAGCCACAACTCATTAATCATCCAGAAAAAAAAGAAAAAAAAAAAAGAGCATTTTTTTTGCAAGAAAAAGAGGATATAGTACAGGCTATAGGACAGTTTTCGCAGTTAGTATTCTTGAAGTCCGCAAGTGCGGCAAGCAAACGTTTTTTCGGTGTTTCGCAGTCCACCGATCCCTTATGGACAGGTTCTCGGAGGTGGGGAGGGAGCTGAGCATCATACAATATATCTCAATAGCCTTGGGCTTTCAAATGTCATGCATAGTTTTAGTTCTAAATGAAAAGCAAAGTCTCGTTTATACGTTATTCACTTATGCGTATTATTCGGTTATACGTGTTATTTTATTCCTGGATGGAAACACTATACAGTTTTTGACATATTCACTTATATGTTTTATTCACTTACACGTATTTTTCCTCGATCTCTTTGGAAAACGTATAAACGAGACTTTACTGTAGTCTTTTAGCTCTGGATTCCCGGTTTCGCATGTGAGTGAGGGAGTTAAAATAAAGTTGATTTATAGAGAACGCGAGGCTGACCTGATGTAAAACGCTTGGACTAGAAGCTGCGACTGAGTCAGGGTGGACCTTGTTCCTCCTGTTGGCGTGGGCCTTCGCCGCGGGCGGCTTGGGCGTGATCGCCTTGGGCGTGATCGCCTTGGGAGTCGGCGCCTTCGGTGGGCGCGCCGGAGCGACGGCGGCCACGGGCTCCTGTTTCACGGCCGGGGCCTTCTTCGAAGCCCCGCGGTTCGCCCGATCCACGATGTCCTGCAGGGTGCGCCCGTGGCACTGAAGTTCAGGATGGTTCTGGAAAACAACAAAGAATAAAAGCGTCGGGGGGCATTCGATAGCGCCAAAACCGCAAGCGCCAGTCCGTAACCGCCAAACGAGAAAAGTCGCAAACGCCAAAGTTCGTATAGGTTAGGTTAGGTCAAGCTAGGTTAGGTTAAGTTAGGTTTATTTAGGTTAGGTTAAGTTAGGTTTATTAAGGTTAGGTTAAGCTAGGTTTGGTAAGGTTTGTATTGCGGTTAAGAACTTTGGCGTTAGCGACTTTTCTCGTTTGGCGGTTACGGATTGGCGCTTGCGGCGTTGGCGCTTGTGCTTTATGGCGCTTATGACAGCTACCCAAGGCGTCTCCTTCGATAAATCGCAACTCCGCAGAGAAAACTTCCGCGATTTATTCGAACGTCCCCTCAACAAAAATTGCGATTATTAAAACTGATATTTTGTCTTCGGGCAAACTTACCTCTCCTGCTATTCTTCTTCTTTTATGCCTGACTAACATACTTCTATAAGATTCTTCTGAGGGTTCGTAAGGATTATGATACGGGTGAGCGGTGACATTCGCAGCTAAATCTAGCCCAGATGGTTTCGAAGCGAGAGTCGAAACGACACGACGGATTTCTGGACATAGCGTAGTCTCCAACGTTGCCAGTCTTCGCTTAAGTTTCTTGTTAATCTGGGGCGGAGGGCCCTCTGCGGAACAAAGCAGAGAAAGTTTACTTGAGTGCAAAAAGATATCACTTTCAATCTTCTTTAAAAGGACGTAACTATTCACCCGCCAGCGGAATATATGTTAGATACTTGACACAATTTTCCCTATCCGAAATCTTCAGTCACCATGTCGTCGCTTAGGTGCAGATAATAGCGAGCGATGAAGATTCGGGTTCGATTCTTGCCTCCGGCAAATTTTCTCTTCTTCAGCGGGTGAATAGTCGCCGGCCTCTCATTCGCCCGCAATTTGGCGGGTGAATTGACATTATCTTTAGAGAACTTACAAAGCTAGCCATTAAAACTCACCAGGATAGTTTTCGTCGTCTGAACTATGGCCCGACTCTCCAACTTCCTGCCTGACGGCTCGAAGTTGCTGGAAATATCTTGCGCGAGTGCGCAGTCCTTGGCTCGAATGCTGCTGAACTTTAGAAGGTACAGGGAGACGAGGCACTTTCGGATTCACCCCAGGGGGAAGTAAATTTGACGCTTGCAGGAGTTTTTGGCGCGATATTAAAACTTGCTTTAAAACTCGGAAGTAGTATCGCTTTTCGCTATAACTGCAAACAAACATCAACCATTTCCATATGCACGGCAACGTCATTACAAATAATCCTGTGCACAATCGAACAAAAAGTAAAATTATCAAGAGTGCGAATCGAATGAAAGGATGTTCTTCAACACGGAAATTGTCCGACACACAGTAGATTTTACTTGTATAGCACATCAATTTCCGCATATTTCGGAATTATGCTGAATCGCTTGTGGGACAGACAAGCAATACAAGCTAGAAATCCTGTACTTACTTATATTCACGACAGAGGGCCCGCCGAAGTAATTTATGCATGCGAGCAATATCCGGCCGGAAATAACCACTCTTTAACCTCTGGTGAAAGTCTTCCAGAGGATTTCCAAATCGTATATTTTCTCTTGCAAACAATTTTCGTAAAGTTTCTTCTTTTTCCGCTTCATCAGCCCATTTAAAAGTAGGTAAAAATTTCTGAAAGAATGAGGAGAAAAAATTCATTTGAGGCCTGAACTTTGTTTTGCTCAATCCACACGCCGATCGCCAATTTTCGATGCTCTTCACAACCCTGCTAAAACTGTTTTGAAGTAAAACCGAACGATGTTTGGCGGTAACAAGTGTTAAATAGCATGATTTAACGTCTTTCGGCTCTTTTTTTTTTTTTAACTCTGAAAATACAGAGTATTCTTAAAGGGTACAGACTACATAGGATTAGCTTAAATAGCAGTATGTGACATGTTTAGTTAGCTTAGGCCATGGGCGATTGACATCCAACGGCGCGATAAAAAAATCATACCAGAAAGTACTTACTTTTAAATGTTTTTTGTTGGCATCAGAGAGGTTTTGCCATGTCTCCATAGACAGCACTTCATGAAAAATTTCTTCATGCTCACATAGGCCTTGAGGTAGACGTAGCTTTGTTCCTCGGATCTGCCAAAAAATATTTTGTTTTATCACAATTAATTCTCATCATTCAAGTCATGTTAGACCAAATACCTTGCAATCTTCGAATCGTCCGGACTGCTCCGAAGATCCCGACGATGAGGAATCATCAGAACCCTCAAGAGTAGAGTCATCTGACGATGACGATGAAGATGATGAAGAATTAGATGAAGAATCTGTCCCCTCACTGGACGATTCATCTGCTACCTCAGACATGTCCATCTCTGCTCCAATTATTTTATTTCCTCACTCTGCAAAAACAAAAAAGTGGTAAGAATGTAAACAATACAATGTTTTCTAACAAAAATCAACTTTGAAAATTCAGGAAGTTTTGAGGGAAAATGTTTGAAAGATGATCAGAAAAAGGTGAAATTTCTTTGAGAGGACCTCAATTAAATCATGCAACTTGAGAAAACATTGGTGATACAGGAGAACGAGTTCACTCAAAACAAATAATATTCTTAAAAAGCATGGAAAAGAAGTAGCAGTCTTCAACAGGAGAGCACAGCATTTCCATTTGAATTCCCATGTTACAAGAATGAATGAAGTGAGAAAAACTTAATTTATGTGAAACAAAATGAGGCTGGATCTAAGAAGTTACGATACTTTTGGCACATTTTTATGATAGATAATGAGCACATATATACTTACAGGTGATAACATAATTGTTCAATATTCTGCATAGTACTATAAAACCACAAGAAATTATTTAAAAAATATTGCTTGTGTTAATTCTAGACATGACTTCAAAGTTGAATAGAGAGTTTACTGTTACACTTCCTGTATTCAAAACAACCAAGTCCCAGAATTAGTTCTTTGGGGTCATTTTCAGAAAAAGCTGTAACTTTGCATGTATAGAGTGATGTAGCATAAATATGTAACAGACACTGTGGCTGGTTTCATGAAAGTAATGCTCGAACGTGATAGTCGAGTTAAAATAGAAACGCAGCTAACCTTAAAGCACTAACCTAAAAAGTAAACAAACCCAATCATCCTTACCCCACAAGTTGTCGTTCATACTGGATATACTAGCTGTCCCTAATAAAATATTGAATAGACACCTAGTTGTAAGAAATATGTTCAAAATACTTCGAAATTTGATTGAATCAATGTAAATATCAACTATGTCAAGGAACTTCCAAAATAGGTTAAGATCTACAGCACGTCACTTTATCCACGGTACAAGCGAAAATGTGTACTTGGAAAGTACCAAAGTGATACGCGGTGCAGATATTTAAACAGCATTTTCAGGCCAATCTAGTCGTCAGTCGATAAGCGAAATCATTCAGGAGGGCTGAAAGGATTTTACGAAAATCAAAGAGTCGTCCGTTTCGAAACCGAGTTTCTCGGAGAACAACACACTATACCCAATCACAACACAGTACGAAAGAAGGGGAAATACCGCTTGACACACATTTTTACTAATTTCTACAAACCTGTAAGGCATAATTCTTTCAAGTTTCATCTAGTTTTCTGCGTCTGGGGCGTTTCGTAAAGGAGGTCTGCAATGCAGATAAAATAGAATGTATCAGAGGCAGCCATAGCGGAAGAAACGGGAACCATTTTCATCGCGCGGTGCATTGTCGCTGCCATCTTTGTCACGTGAAATTTCACATTTGCTTTCGTATAAACGTCAATTTAATAAAATCTTCGTTCAACAAGTTTCATAACGTAAAACGAATCTATAAAAAATAATGTTTGGTTGGAATTTAATTGAAATATTCTCGCATGATTAGAAAGCTTTCAACACAATTCTTTCAATATTGGTATGTTGGCTGCAGAACCGGAAACGTCAGCTTGTTTGGGAACTGTTTAAAAATTAGCGCGAATGGTGACAACTCGATTTGGCACAGTTTTGCAGAAACGGAGGGTTCTACAGAAATTAAAATGAATGAAACTTGAGTTCTCTTTCTTCCTCCTCTTTTTTTCTATTATTATTTTTTAGAAACTAAGGCGGTGAGTTGAAAGATGAGAACTTTCGTTCGTGGGACCAAGTGGTAAAAAGTTCCTACCATCTATTCGTTAGGCACAGAGATTATTTAGGAGATAAAAGCCGTCACTTTATTTTTAAAAATAGTCGGCAACGGAGGTTCGGGTTGGCAAAAGAAGAAAACAAAGTATGAACGGTTTAACAAAAGGGGAAAAAATATATTTTTTCAAGTAAGCACTTCTTTTTTTCTGATTACAGCGTAATCGGACAAAAACATAAACTTTGTCAACACATAAAATCAACCCTCAGGTAGTGAAAACCACAAAGAATTTTAGACACAAAACATATCTTAAAGAGTAATGAATCACAGATTCAGAACCGGTACGGCTAAACACATTTAGTGGAAGTTTGCTACGATAGCGCTAACGCCTGTGACTGCGCTCTTGGTTGAGGCTGAATTCAGTTCACTCTAAACTTCGGGTGAACATTTCTGTAGAGCCCTCTGAACACGTGAACCGATGCATAGACGGGTGTCCAGCTGACGTGAATTCAGCTGTGAAAATACAAAGCGAAATAACAATTCTTGTACATAAGAGCAACTTGCTGGACACAGTATCCTTGAACCTCGTGTAGCGTTTCCTACTTGAAACACTTTTCTTATATACAACTACATCGGAAACGAGCCCACCTTTCAAAAATAAAATTCATCTATGAAAATGTTAGGTTGCTTTCTTGCTAAGCATGACAGGGGGGGTTAGTGCCAACGGAAATACTACAGCTTCAAAATGATCATCTCCGACCGAGAGCGGGCTCTCCCCAAAAATATTACACATGCCGCAACAAGGCATATTTACATAGTCAATAACAACAAATCTACAAACAGAGTAATAATCCTCGTGACCGGTTATTGCTCTTCATAAAATGTCTGACTCATCGTGACGGTTACGATAACCAAGAGTGTTAACACACGTACCAAAGAACGTCCTAATTATAATCACAGATTATCTATGTACATCGGATCCTTTGGAAAATGAGACGAGAATTTTCATACTTCGTACTTTTTCATACTTTTTTTATCTTGGGAAAGTAACTCCACCAGCGTAAGAAGGAAGGGCCGAAGCCTTAAAGTACTACCCAATGTTTTGTTACGCAAGAAGGACCCTAAAATAGAAGGCTTTTAACTTTCCACCGCCAATTTCATTGGGCCGGCATTTTTGATATGTGTGATTTTTAAAGAACGTTTTCAATCACCTTGCAATTTCATAAAAAAGGTTTGAACACTTCCAAGATTACGAATTCAAAATTGTCATAACAAAAGAGCTCATTGTTAAAGGCATAAATATGCTGAATTCATCCAATTAAAAGAAGTACATTTTGACCAATTCAAAGCGCTCGACTCCGCAAGGCGTGGCCCTCAACTACCTTTTGAAAATCACTCAGGCCTTAAAACCGGAAACAACACGAGTAGAAATTACCTTGAAAGTTGTGAAATTTAACATGTTGCTCCATTAGAAGTTAACTTGTCCAGTCAAGTGAAAAACACGCGACTCACAATTTGTGTAATTAATATCAAACGGAGAAGCCTCAATCGAGCGAGTCGATTTTCTCTGGGAAATTATACGACATCCTAGGAGAGAGTTAATCACTGAAATCTTTTCTTACATACATACAAGCCTCCAAACAGGCGTCTGTATGATCAACACATAAATAAAATCAAAATGATTGAAGACTTGGATTACCGTAATGAAATAGCGGTGCTTCCATCTCAGCGGGTCACCCGCACAAATAAGAGGAATTTCAAAAATAGAGAACGTCGCTACTTTTGCTCTTGACTGTACCACAATCTTCTTCACCATAAAACGTTATGGGGAATACCCCATAAAACAATCTTCTTACCCTTAAAACATTACGTCTGCGTCTCAAGAACCATAGTTCCGTAAATACTGTATCAAAATCAATTCTCGATTGTTTTCGGGCTCGACTACATAAGGGGGCTCCGAAAATATCACTGACGGAGTATCGGAGCCGAGGCGACAAAAATACGTGTTACGAACCGCCACCACCGCAAAGCCCAATATTTGGTAAATAAAAATACGTTGCCTGCCTCCCTTACTGGAACTTCCGAAAACAATCAAAGAGCTAAGTAAACTTACAACAAATTAAAAACAAATACCTTAACAATATCGATCACATTTCGTACATAAAAACGAAGATAAGGACATTCCAAGAAACAAGTCAAACTTCCTATCGGCGGAGGAGAAAAAGTACCCACCGAGTCCTTCAACAAACACATTTAAAATTTCTTGATGTATAGCCTTGTTTCAGACAAGTCTTCATGAAACAGAAATTTTGAACTGTGCTAAAGTTAGTTAAAAAAGTTCAAAACTACACACTTCGTGATGTATTGTTTGCGGGTTTCATTAGCATGTCCCTGCACAGACTCTCACCTGCTTTGAATACTTTTCCTCTACCGAAGGAAGTAACATCACTCAAAAGTTTAAAACAAATGCTTGTGGTTCAAACACTGCTACATCGATCTATAAACGGATAAAATGGTTCCTTTCGTACGTCTGGAACGCACAAAAATAGTTCCGAAAATTCAGAATCAATTAATTTTGACTGGTTTTGCTACAAACTTAACCGCTTGACTCTGAGGTGGTGTTAGGGTAACTCGGTTCAGAAATCACAATGTTTTGGCTTTTATCAAGTTGGCAGTGCGCCGTTTGTTTTCTTGAGCCTGTTTTAAGGCACGAGTCGAAAATTGACGTGCGGCTTAACTTTGATTAACTTGAACACTCGACGTTTTGATTGGTCTAAATAGATAATTAAAAAAAAATCACTTGGATTCAGTTGATTTGCGACCGAGCGAATATAACAAGTTTAAAGACAACACTGAAAAAAATAAACATAAAAAATCCATACAGAACGAAACAACACATAAGTTCTTATACAGTATTCGGTGTGATTTCAATCAATGTGATTCAAGTGGAGAGACAGGGGCCTGAACGGTCCGGACTGTTTCCAGAAAACAGTGATGTGTTTGATACGGTGAATATCGCATGGAAACAGACGGTTCTGTCCCGCATGGAGCTCTTTCGCTTCCCATGTATCGAAATATATTTCCATGAACACACACGCGGTTGATCGGGCGAGTAACTGAAATCCTGTGAATGCCTCAGGAGAGTATGGAGAACCGATATTTAAATACCATGACTCAAACTCATTACGACTCGTTTCAACTCACTCTACGTGGAAATATATCACAATTGCGTCACAATCCGAGGTTCATTTCATCTACACTTTAGAATCAACTATGATTTCGTCTCCACTGGAGATGTTGTAACTGTACAATTGCTTGTTGGGGAACTTCATCTCCTCCGGGCCGGTGATGGTCCGCATGTCTTGATCAACGTAAAACAGACGCATCTTGGGTGCGGAGATTCCCGAGAAAGCTTCCAACTTCTGTTTCAGTTCTGAAACCGTCTGGTACACGTTGATACTCTTGGTCTCCAAGTTTTCTCCGCACACAAAAGTCACTTTAACCCTCTTCTCTGGAGTTAGGTCGATGTTGACTAGAGGTTCCAGCCGACCGTGGATAGTAAGGAGATCTGTGTATCTGAAACAAGCAATACGGACTCGTAACTTTCAAAACGCTCTTAGAAAGCCATTTACTACGAGTTTCAAAACGTCAGAACGCTACGAGAAGATACAAGATTCACACCATTCCGAGAGATGATACGAATTTCTGAGACTTATTCTAACGATATTTCGTCACACTGGGTGACTGTTTCTTCAATGAAAGGGTGCTGCTATTTTTTCCGTGTTCTTGTCGTACAGCTTTAGCTGATATGAATAGGTATGTCACAATGTCCTTCAAAAATTATGGATGAAATAATTCGATTGGTTCAAAATTAGAGAGAGGTAAGCCTAACCAATTGCTCTACGAGTTTTACATCAGTTCACGCTTACGTGAAAGGAGGTTTTTACAAAAAGAGGGTCGATGGTAGACGCCCCTACAGATCGCAATAACCTCGCTGAACAGAAAATCTAGACCCAAATCCCCTTTGACTATAGTTGCATAACCATTCCGAAACGTGAAATATTTACTGTTGACAGATATTACGATTCGAAAAACTGTTTCCACGCTAAAAAAAAACATTAACTACTGACCGAAAAATTTACTCAGTTACCACCGTTTCTAAACTTTGGTCAATTGCAACACATACATAAATCAACCATCGGACAAGATCTCTCACGGTTTCAAAAAGTGTTCATAGGAAATTCCGGCTATTCTTAATTTTTGTATGATAGTTTTGGTACCTTTCGGGACGATCGCTCTCGGGCTTTTCCATGTAATATCGGATGAAGGCTCTCTCTGCGTCTTCCCTCTCCTCCATACTGATGACTCCGCCTCCGTTGAGGGTTTGTACGTTGGGCAGCCGCGCGATGAGGAGCTGCCGTCTCTCGTGTTCTGTGTACTCCTGCGGAAACTGCCGAAAAGAATCAAATTCAGACACGAAATCC
>Ga0058701_10000541_pt1 | contig 25593 bp, 23 predicted proteins | sample AgamicOrMae_FD_97039 | JGI IMG/M metagenome (GOLD analysis project Ga0058701, IMG submission 97039) | Agave microbial communities from Guanajuato, Mexico - Or.Ma.e | ecosystem: Host-associated > Plants > Phyllosphere > Phylloplane/Leaf | place: Guanajuato, Mexico | collected 2012-06-04 | reverse complement strand
TTGGCTCCTTGTGAAATAATCCGTAGATTCATATGGAACTTTTATCGTCTCGAGAATGAGCATCTCAACAATTGTGGTGAATTTAGAGCCGTCCGTGACATATCCATATCTGGTCAAAATATCGACTTGAGTGCTTTGAATAGAATACTACGTATCATGGACGAGCCCGATGGGCTCTCCTCATTTAGATCAAAAGTTAAGGCCCAACTCATGGCGGCTAAGAAAAAAGCTTTAGCCCATGATAGGTCAGATCCATCGGTTGTGCTAGTTATTTGAAACGCAAAAATTACAAGAGACAACTAGTGCATCTTGTAATATTTATACTAGGTATAGGTGAATACATTGGTGAATCGGATCATTCAAGCGACTTCAGATACTTTCAGCTTGCTTCGAGGTGGTATCGGCAATATTTCGGTCATCATCACCTTTTCATAGCGTGAATTGCCGCCTCGCATCAATTTCAAAGACGTGGACTTGAATCATACTTGAATCAATGTTTATGCTAGTCATGTTATCACATGAATGGCTCTCCATATTAAATTGATAGATTGATGTATCGAAATGGCTCACTATCTTAGTCTTTTTACCGTTGTATCAAACTCGTCTTGCCAGATATTTGTCGCGTCAATCATGATTGCTTTACTGGAATTCCATCCTCTTAAATCCGACAAAGAGAGATCTTTTAGACGATCGATGGATGACTAGATGGGTTACTAGACAATCTATGAGATAGGATACGAAGAGACTTGGCCGCAATGCCACGACTTATTCATTCGGCCTCGAGCAACTGAGTTTTCCGACACTCGGTGATCTTGATGACCATCGAGCTAGAGTTTGTCGCCTCAAGTGAGAAGAGAGTGGTCAATCGATTAACCTAGTCCCCGAATCGTGTGCTAAGTTTCCAATCAGCATGGAGATCCAATGGACCTAGATTGTACAAGAGGTTGTTGAAAGTGAGTGAAATGAGACATCTTTACATCCAAAGCCATTGAAAAGATCTGGTTTGTTCGGGAACTGACCCGCATGCCAATGAGAGGCGGGTTGATCCGCACTCAGAAGTCCAACGCGTTTCCCGAGTGAGACCCGATCTTCTGAAGGGGGTGTGTCTAGCGCATGCGTGACTTCCATCACATTGGCCCAACGCATAAGAGGTATATTGTCTGATACCTACTAATCTAAGGCAGTGGCGAAGAGGTCTCACCTCAAAAGTATAATAAGATTCTCTTCGGCCCCCGATCGTGTCACGATAACCAGTTGGATGCGACTTGCATTGCATTCCAGTGACTGTAACGATTGGTAGAAAATGAGAATGCGCTGACAAACTCTGATTAGAAGTTGGTTGCGCAAATAATTTGAGCATGTCCTCTGGACGTAAATTATTATCAATCGTATAGAGGAACCAATCATATCAAACAAGAACATGGCACTCAGTGTTCAAAATACCAGACTTCCACCAGAGGTCAATAGGATATTGTACGTCAAGAATTTACCCTACAACATGAAGCCTGATGAACTTTATGATTTGTTCGGACGCTACGGACCCATACGACAGATAAGAGTTGGTGACCAACCGACGACAAAGGGAAGTGCTTTTGTGATTTACGAAGATATTTATGATGCAAGAAATGCCCTAGAAAGACTGCAAGGATTCAAAGTTCTGGACCGATTTTTAGTTGTACAGTACTTCAGGCAGAGAAAATAACATCATCCATCACTCAAGGTGTGAGATTTCCAATGTAAACACTCTATTTTATGGTAAATTTTTTGTGATGACATATATGCGACAAATAAACAAGAGTCTCATGTTTCCTCGAATTGCTCCTTCTCGTTATAGGCGAATCTTACCTCCACCCGTTCGTGGTTATTGATGACAACTGTGCACTTAAGGTGTCGGGCGTCCTCTTCATCGTAATAATTCTCGATTGAACTCTCATCTATGGCGTCAACTGGACAAACGCATCCCGATAAGCGTAAGGCTAAACTTATATGCCAAGGCTTGACTACAGTTCTCTCCGAGACGGGAAGCTTGTAGATACGAGATCTCAACATGCGAGCAGTTCTCGGCGAAAGAGCCGAGGAGGCCGATTGATCTGACCTAGGTCCAAATTTGTACCACTTTCTGGCAAATTCTGTGTAATACTCCGCCTTTCTCATTGCAACAAGCTTGGCCGCGCCACGCTGGGCTAGTGCATCCACTACCTGGCCGGCCACACCTAGACCTTCCACGTCTTCAATCAGTAATAACTCTATCTTCCTTTCAGGATCTGGTTCGATCTTCTCAAACTCGTAAATCGCCCAATCAAAGTCGTCAACATGGTGATGCTTCAGTGGTTCGGTTATGTACTCTCTCGGTAGATAATCAGGTTTTAAATATGGTCCCACAATGTACGGAGATTCGCGTGGTTCCTGCAGTGGAGGCACTCTGGTTCTCTTGAATTTGTAATAGAATGATCTGACTAGAATCTTTTGAAACGATGCCCTCGAGAGTGTAAGGGCTGGTTGTATCGCAGGGTTCATTTTGATCGATTTTAAATAGGAAAAGGATATCTGCACCAAGAATGGCCTGGCTAGGCAGAGGTGTTATTTTTGCGAAATCGCACGTTGTTTGGACCACTTGACCTGCGATTTGGTTGCGGACTGCAACTAGCGAATCAGATCGCGCGTTTTCGGCCTCATTCGTAAACAGTCCCAAGTATTGCCGCAACATCACACTGGTCAAGAGCCTTTTCGCTTTAGAAATTTCAAATCATATTAGAGAAAAATTCTAGGATAGTTTAAGATACAACAAGATATGACGAGTAAAGCAACATTCACCCGGAGGAACCCATCGGACTTCCTGAAGCAAATCACAGGTAAATTTGTCGTCGTAAAATTGCATAATGGAAGCCATTTTAGAGGAGTATTGAAATGTTTAGACGGTTACATGAACATATTGTTGGAAGAGACGGAAGAATATATAAATGGCGAGTTCAAGCGTAAATATGGTGACGCTTTTATTCGTGGTAATAATGTGTTTTACATTAGTACACAGAAGGAAATAAATTGATTCGCGACAACCATCAATCTAAGCCTCTTTCTGTGGTTCCTCCTTTGTCTCCTTCTCCTCTTTTTCCGCAGGCTTATCATCGGCCTTGGTGGCCGCCGAGTCGAAATCTTCGCCAACCAATTCTGGCACATCATCGTCGCCAGAATTGAGGATACGAGGCACTAATTCTGTTACTATTTTTGTTTCAGCATGGCCCGTGATCGCGAATGTGTTCGCGGGTAAAGAGGCCTGAACTTTAGGGTTATTGAAATGGATCACGTGACCATCATCTTTGATCATATTAACTTCTTCGATTCCAGGTATAGGATTAACGGCTAACTTTTTGAGAGAATTTTGCAACTTTTTATCATCGGTATTATTGGTCTTGTGCACTATTTTCTTCTTACGTCTCTGTGATCCCTTGCCTCCGATCCTCACCTGGCTTTGCATCTTACTCAACCTTTCGGCGTTCATTTTGTCTGTTTTTGTTCTTATTTTAAGATCAATAACAAGTAGTGAGCTACTGATTGATGATGTTCAACAATATCTGATACACTTTCGCGTTCACTTGTGCCTGAGGGACATGCCGGCGCAACATGCAACCCATGAAAGGCATGAAATGTGCCCACGGAGAGTTGCACGCGCGATCGCACGGACGACGGCGTGCAAATCTTTCTCTGCCGATTTAACCAAGTTCTGCAGGGTGCTTTGCTGCTGCGCAATGGGATTAGAGCGCGCGAAATATGATCTAAACTGCCGCTCGATCCCCAAATGCAGGGCATCGCCGGTGGTTTAATTGAGACTCTTCACTCTGATTTTCAAGGGATTTTCAATTTCTCTCAATTTTTCAGACGGCTACCTTCTTGGGAATCAAACTGGGAGCAGCTATTGTAGCTATTCCGAGTTCGGGCAGGTTAGTTTTAAAACCACTACCCCTATTTTGCTGTATTTTTCAGCGCATAGTCACATCTGGCACTATTTGATGCCTCGTCTCAATCAAGGTTCCACAGGAAGTGGTTATCCTCGATGATACGCCCACGAAAGTTGCTCATTCCGGTCTCAAAATGAGCAAGTTGAGACTATCTGGGCCAGAAATATTTCATTTCTCGGCCTATCTACGAAAAGCCAGCGCTCAGGAGCCGTACTCGATATGTCGTCATCCTTCTGCCCAATAGACAGAACAGTTGGCCCCTGCTAAGCTTAGAATCGTCTCCAGAGGAGTGCTGAACAAGGAAGACCCATTTGGTGCTACTTGCATTGTATCGCGTGAGTTGAGCTGCAGCCACCTTGTCAAACTGACAAAATTACTGGTAATGGTTTCCGTAGCATCCGATTTCCAATTCAGATCAAATTAAATCGAAGGATGGAACCAAGATTCCATCCAGAATTGATGCAATCAGCTTGTGTCGGCGGGCTACTCCAGATTACCTCTGTTATAGAAATAAAATCAGACACTAAGTGGGCGGTCCTAAGAAGTCTCAGTGAACTGATCCTCATCATGCAACAACTGCATGCACCAAGCTCTAGATTATCTTTGGTCCCGGACTAAGATCTGAGTGTGCTATGGTGGTAATCCAACAGGGCCCGACCATTTTCCCGTTCGAATCTAGCCACTGACACCAAGGTGTCGGGAGGAACTTTCTGAGGCTATCCTGCAGCCTATAGTTTGGCGAAAGCTCGTTCATTCAACTTTCTTCACTGCCGGAAACTTATCCATCATCAGTATGCTAAACCTCTCTTGAGCCGCGACTTGCACAGCCTCCCACGCATGGAATTATCGAGCCGAAATATGTTCGAAGCAGTAACCTCTTCTCCCGATCGCTTAGTGATCGGGAGAATCCACCCAAACGGAGACTTGAAATGAAGGGGAAAAGCCTTGTCGTTCCATTTTTCTAGAAGATGCCAAGGGGATTAACTTTAGCTTTGTTTATCATGTCGAGTTAACGACTCCTAGATTTACGTCTCTCGCAAGAAGACCATAGACGAGGCAGTACGACTCAAGCTATTTATGGGACATAGAATCAATCACCTCGGCAGAAAACTAATCGCAATCCGTTGTCCCTATGACTAGGCCTCGCATCAATAATTTAGACGACGAAGACGGTTGAGCCAGACCAACAAAACGTCATTCAGGATGACCAAAGGCGGACTTTTTGTGTGACCGAGATCCTACAGATTGCGCATCTCATGCTAAAACGCTCTGAGACGAGCCCACAATGACGTGTCACACATTTAGATGGGACTTTTTTCCAGTCAAAGGGGAGAAGAAACCTGTCTGAGATGCACTCATGCATACAAGATCCCCCATTTGATTGATAACTGCTTCGATTGGCAAGCTTAAATCAGGACTGAAGCGTCCAATTAATTGCAAATCAAAGCCACCTGATTGATTGTGTATTCCTGATACACAGTATTCGTTTGGAAAGGCGCGCAACGATCCTGCAGTCTAAATGAGGGCACGACAATTTCACATTCTTGCGTTACGATCACAATCTGCATGGGTGTGCCAGTCTGCGGGCTTCTCCCAAGCTACACACAGATGCTGAAAACTGAAGATCATATTTTGGGAGGCACTGCACTATTGTTAGATAATCCCATTTTTATCTATGAGACATCGAGATTCCGAATTAAGAACACGATAAGATAGAACCAAGATGTCGTCCTCCGGTGATTTTGGCAATCCACTCAGAAAATTCAAATTAGTTTTCTTGGGCGAGCAGTCGGTTGGTAAAACATCCCTCATTACTAGGTTTATGTATGATGCTTTTGATAACAATTACCAAGCCACCATTGGCATCGACTTTTTATCCAAAACAATGTATTTAGAAGATAGAACTGTCCGATTGCAATTATGGGATACAGCCGGCCAAGAGCGTTTTAGAAGCCTTATACCTAGTTACATCAGAGACTCTACTGTTGCAGTGGTTGTCTATGACATTACCAATTCAAATTCATTCAATCAGACATCAAAATGGATCGACGATGTTAGGACAGAAAGGGGCAATGACGTTATAATTATGCTTGTCGGAAACAAAACAGATCTACAAGATAAGAGACAGGTTACAATGGAGGATGGAGAGAAGAAAGCTAAAGAACTAGATGTTATGTTCATAGAAACAAGTGCAAAAAGTGGCTATAACGTTAAACAGCTGTTCCGTCGAGTTGCCTCAGCACTGCCAGGTATGGAACAAACTGAAAAAGCTAGGGAGGATATCGTCGATGTTGATCTAAAGCCGGCCTTTAATGATGCACCTCAACAAGATAGCAAATGTTCCTGCTGATAGTTTGATGGTGTTCGAAATATTATAGTTTATAATGGTAGATTGGAGAGAATATTTATTTGCAAGTAACATGCACATTCACACCTATACACAAGCGAGGAGACCCACGGTTAAATTAAACTCGTCGGGTCTGTCATTGATCTGATTCCAGGACATTCCTTCTAGAAGCTTTAAGAAGTTGCGTCTCCATTTGTCTCTTGCCGCGCCTTCTTGGTTGGCTGTGGATCCTCATTCTCATAGTTTTCAGTGTTCATATCATTCAAGCCGAGCTCCTCATTCTGATCAAAGGTTCTTTCATATCTAGTGACCTCGTCAGCGTTCTGAATATAGCTGTTACCAGTCGGATCGTTCAGAATTATCGTCAAGCCAATGGGAGAGCGAAGTTTTTCATAGATATCATTGAGCTTTCTCCTAACGTGGTCCTCGGCAGAGTCTCCGAACATATATGGGTATGATTTCTCCAACCTGTCAACAGTATCCTGGCACAAACCCTCGACGGTCGTGTATTTGCCGGCCGAGGCACAAATAACTTCCAGCTCCAACTCAGGTATCTTGACGACACAGGAATCGGACTTAACGGCATCGAGCTTCAGATCTGCTTCGGATTTGATCTTGTGCTTGATTTCAATGCCCTTTTCGTCAAATCCTCCACCGCCTTTGATCTCATTCGTTCTATGTCCACAAGACTCACAATTGGTGGCCATGAGTATCACCTCTTTGAAGTGTGGAATCTCTACGAGTTTCATATTTGTGAGACATGGTGCTCGGCATTCGGGACAATTTGTTTGGAATTGCATCACCTCATTCCTACCGATTGGCTCATTCGCCTCATCGAGTTCTGGTTGTGGATCGGAAATACCCAAGAGTAGATTCTGGTCTCTGGTGCGGTTATAGTGAATGATCTCAAGCGCCGGGTCTATTGAGGGTGCGGTCAAACTTTGAACATAACTATTGCCAGATGGATCATCCAGAATGAATGTGAAGTCTTGCATCATCAATCTGCATCTCATCATCTTGGTGAGGAAGGCCTTCATTTTGTCTCGCTGCTCGTCAGTCATCGGGGTAGTCGTCGTTAGTTGCTTGATGCCTGCTTCAGCTCTTTCGAATATACCCTCGATGGTGGTCACTAAACCGGGCTGTCTCTTGACTTCAAATTCAATCTCTGGTATCTTGATCTCCGACCACTCTGTCTTCACGATTTGCCGTTGAAGATCTTCATCTTTAGTGCATTTAACCTTGTACCTAACACCCTTGGGTTGCATATCACTGACCGACTGTAATTCATTGTTGATTGTATTGCAGTGTGGGCATTCGAATGACATTATGGCAACTTCCTTGAAGTAGGGGATCGATGTCAACAAGATCCGGGTGATTCCATTCTTGCGGCAGTTGACACACAAACTCTCGATCTCTTCCACTCGCCTTGCCTCCGTGTTGTCGCCGTCGGCCATTTTCGATTTATTTTGAGCTTATATAATCAGATGTAAATTATTCGAAGGTTAGAGAAAGAAACATAGATGGTTATGTTGAAGGTGCATCGAAAGCACTTTTCACATGCACGTGGCATACAGAGCCCGATCTTGATTGGTGCAAAGTGCGCAGCGCATGCCGCTGTAGGCAACACGGCCTCACTAGCTGGGCAAATTTTTGTCGATCGTCCGTCAATCATTCTGGATCCAACACATTAGCTTCAAGCAAGGTTGAATAGCAAAATAGTCTACTTAAATAGAAAAGCTTGAGTACTGTCGGCTGGTCTTAAAGAAATCGAAACAATGTTCAACTCAATCTTGCTCGGTCCGCCGGGATCTGGTAAAGGGACCCAAGCTCAACGCCTCAAGCAAGAGCTTAGTGTCTGTCAGCTGGCCACCGGAGATATGCTTCGAGCTGAGGTTGCCTCCGGTTCCCCACTAGGTCAGCGTGTCAAAAAGGTGATGGCTAATGGAGAACTAGTAGATGATGCTACCGTTGTTGAACTCATCGACCGTAATCTAGATAAACCCGAATGCGCTAAGGGTTTCCTGCTGGACGGATTCCCTCGGACCATACCGCAAGCTGAAATGCTGGACGATTTATTATCCAAGAGGAAGTCTCGGTTGCATGCAGTTTATCAATTCATGATCGAGGATAATCTATTAGTCAAGAGGATCTGCGGCCGTCTAATGCACCCTCCATCTGGTCGAACGTATCACGAGGAATTCTCACCCCCGAAGGTTGCCATGAAGGATGACGTAACGGGAGAGGCGTTGGTGAAAAGAAGTGACGACAATCCAGAATCACTTAAAAAGCGTCTAGAAGCATATCACAAGCAGACGAAACCATTGTCTGAATACTATTCTAGGAGGAACATATTGGCTCGAATTGATGCGTCTAAGAGCGAGGAGAAGGTTTGGGAACAGATCAAGCAATATACGAAACAATTTTACGCGTCAAGATAGGCTTCTTTACGCGGATTGTTGAGAACAATATGCAATCATTGTTTACAAATTAAACTAAGTGTCTAAAGGGATAACCCGCCACCGAGGTGGCATCAAATCAGACGAGGAAACCCTAGAGCGAGTTGGAAATTAAAAAAAAATCGAATTCGAGACAAGCTTTGAGATTGTTGTAATCGCAGTCGTATGATGATTTGGTTATAACAATCTAGTTTGTTGAGATACTGTAGTGAAAGTGTGGCCATCGATGGCGGTTTCTGTTCTTCTTGGAATTCTTATCATTCTTTTTGTGAGCCTTTTTTCTCGCCATGGCCACCAATTTATCCTTGAATCCGCGTCCGATTTTGAATATCTTCGTCGCCTTGTCTCTGATTTTCGTTTGCCAATGTTTTATCTTACCCTCATCGATGGGTCTCCCCGGAAAGCCTGCATAAGACTCTGGCTCGTCGTCGTCTTCTTCCTCCTCCTCTTCTTCCGCTTTTTTGTCGTATTTGTTTGGCTTCAATTTGATGGAATCCTTCTGTTTGGCCACCACTTTGAGTTTGTCTTTTTCCAAATGACGGTTGTTTCTGACTTCAACCGCGTCCCTGATCCTTTTCAAGAGAGTCTCCTGCATGGCCGGATTTCTATCCACGATTTCCTCAACCTCGTCCTTGCCGGCAGACGACAGATGAGCCAAAATTTCCTCATTGTTGGCCAATTCGTTCTCGTTCAATATCAGATAACTGTCCTGACCGTCGTCCAAGAAGACAGGATAACTCTCGACGACATCCTCCTCTTTGCTAGGCTGCAAATAATAATATCCAGAACACCGAGAGACAAATGAGAGCAGCACCAAGCTTGCCACGAAGGCCACTGTGAAAGTTTGCATCGAGGAGACTCTGTTCATTGGGATTCAGTTTAATCTGCTGGACAGACAGTTGTAATGACAATTGTCAAATGGGGAGCAGTCCGAAATTAGATACAGTTGTCAGTTGTTAATTTGATTTAGATGATCACAAGGGCCCATGGCGAAGGGCAGAGGCCAGACTCACATTCTGATGAGAGTGAAAGCGAGAGAGAGATGATAGTCCGAATTGTGCTTCGAGACTAGCTCGAGCGACATCTGCTTAGGTAGTTGAGATCATTTGCATTTTCAGTTGAAGCGGTTGTCTCTGTTGGATTGAAAGAGTCCATTGGATCTCTGTCGTGTGGCATCATTCACGCGAGCCCACTACTCCACTTGGTCTCGCCCAAAAGTCTCTCTCTCTCTCTCTCGGAACTGTTTCTCACTTCGTTAATTAGACACTCGGCCGCTCGTCACGCAAACTAGGTCAAATAATCTCCTCCTCCTCCATGACCATGGCACCATTTTGGCCATGATGATGATGATGATGATGAATTGGCGCCCCTCCTTGTCGGTTGTCCAAAGGGGCACGCAGACGAGACCTCCCAAGTGGCGGCCGGACCTCTCGAGAGTGTTTGCGCCTCTATGGCATAGAGTCAATGCATGAACACTCGGTCAGCAGATTGAGCTTCCCAAGCAGATTTCTGGTTGCTTTGCTGCATTGAATTGCACAGTTCTGAATTGAATTGCACAGCAGACAAGCTGCCTGAGCAGGAAGCACGCAAATCGTCCCCGAGACAGTCCCGAATGCTATGCCTTGTTGGTCATTTCACGTGAATTTCATGCACACCTGAACTGGTGCAGCTTAGGAGCCCTCAGAGACGTCCTATTTCCATGGGCAGTTCTTCTCCACGATTCTGCACCCCACGAGGCCAGAGATTGATGAGGATAAATATCGAAATGAATGAATACCAAAATGATATTGATAAATCCCCATTTGCGCCTAGTTACTGGCACGCCTAGATTCTAGCGGCAGACACAAATCGAAGCAGAGCACGAAGGAGGCGATTCAACACGAACAACTGTTACCTGAATGCTTGCCAAGAAATTCCATCAAAGTGTTTCCCATCGAAGCTCCCAATTGGTGGAAAATCTGATCCAAGAGTGTCTAGTGGAAACTTGTTCATGGAGATTGTGTTGTGTGTTGTGCTAGAGGCGAAAGCATAAATCGATTGCCGTTGGAGCTCATCCTTAGAGTGCATTGTGTTGATATTCAATTCGCGCTGCACCTTCGCCTCGAGCCTAAGCGCCGATAGCTTGCCAAGAGTCTCACTCTCTCTGGTGCTTTTGAAGCCCACTCTTCATCCGTCTGAGGCGGGAGCAATTTCTGTCTCGGAGATCGAGCGGGCGCACTTTGGGTGGCAAGTATAACAATGACAACCATCCGATGATAAGCCGGTTGACCAGGATGCCGGCGGAGATGCGGTAATTTGGCCGCCCCCTCAAGTGGGGGCAGCCCTTGAGCGGGCGTCTCAATCGGCCTTAAGGGTCGGCCCACAGTTGGGCTGCAATGAATGCGCCACAATGGGCCCCGGGCAGCAACAGCAGCAGCTCGGCAGCTCGGCAGCAACAAAGACTGGGCTCCATCTTACACTCTGTTAAGCTCGTCCACCAAGCAGGCACCACTTGGGCCAGCTCATTTGGGGCGCCCACACAAGCGGTTTGAGGGGGCCGAGCTTGGTGGTTAAGGGGGCTAAAGTGTCGGCAAGCAGAAGAGGAGCTAAGACGGAGAGGGAAAAAGGGGTGCCGAGCGAGAGCTGGCCAGGCGAGTGTTGCCCAGTGCTGCTGGGGCTAGGCGACGGCTAGAAATGCTGCTGCCGACCTTGCGGGACTTATTATTTGGCAGCCCATTAATTTGTTTTGCGCGCCCTTGTTGTTGGACCGCTGGGCGGCCGGCAGTCTTGCTGCAAGTCGCCCAGACTTGCTGGGCCGCCCAGTCTTGCCGGCCGAGCAACTGGCCAAGAAAGGCGGCCGGCCGACGACAACTGGAGGGGCTTATTGTTGTTTTGGGCGGCCCTGGCTGGGCGCTGCTTGGTGCAGCTGTTGTGCATTGCCAGTGTGTAGTGTGCCCAGTGTGTTGCTGTGCCTTGTGTGTTGTGCTTGGCCGCAGGCAAAGGTGGCCAAAGGCGGGCAGAAAGCGGCGCATGAAAGCGGCCTGGCGCACAGCACTGGGCCGGCGCATACAAATTGGACGCCGCTCGCACAATGAGCCATCTCTGCGCCGGCTTTCACGCGTCGCCAGAGCTCCTCTCCACTTGGGCCGCCTCGCCTTGCCAGCAGCCAGCCAGGGCGACACAGTTGTTATTGTTGCCGGCCCGGCCTGGACGCTCGAGCTGTGAGCTGGGCCGCTTTGGGGGGCGAGCTTGCATGCCGCCGATCTGGGCCGGCGCCGCAAAGAGCGCCCGCCGCCAACAAGTCGCCGGCCGCCGCCTCGCCACCTGCAGGACGCGCTGTCCAGAGCTCGGGTTGTTTGCCGAGCTCGTGTGGGCCCCACACACAAAGGGGCCCCACAAAGGCGGTCTCGACGGGCCGCAGAGTGTCACTGGCGCGCAGGTGAGTTAAGCTCACATTTGGCGCGCCACCAGATGGCGCTGCGAGCGGCCGAGCTAGGGGCTGGCCGGGGGCCTTGCGCTTGCGCTCGGCGTCAAACTGATTGAAGGGCCGATTGAATTGGTTGCAAGTGCGGCTGGCGAGCCGCACCTTAGCCCCACTGGCAAGCTAGCAAGCCAGCCAGCCAGCCAGGAAGCCAGCTGGGCGGCCAGACGCCAGCTCGAACAGGACGAGCGCCAGAGTGGTTCCAGCGGCCGGTTGTTGGCAGAGTGGCACAGTTGCAGTCTGTTGGTTTGGAGGAGAGGCGGCCCGAAAGAAAGAAAGGGTGCTTGTGGAGTGGAGTTTGGGTTGTTAGTTGCGGGCTGGCCAGCAGTTAGAGAGCGACTTCCAGGCTGAGCGGTGAGAGTGGGGCGCTCGGTGGCGGCCGCCAGACAGACAGACAGTGTGTGTCAGCGTGCGTCTGCTCGTGGGCCGCTCGTGGGCGCTCGCTGGGCGGCGGAAGAGGAAGAGGCGGCGGAAGAGAGGCAGACAGACAAGTTGCGGGCCGAGAAAAGGGAACTCGGCCCAGGGAGAGTGTGGCACGAGGGCGCAGATAGTAGCCAAAAGGGGCCACAGATAGTGGATTAGCGGAACTGTGCCAGCAGGTACTTTGTTCCGGAAGCGGGCGGCTGCGGAGGTTGAGCTTGAGTTACTTGTGATTCGAGGGAGTGGTTATTTAGGCGCAGTTGTAGCAGTTTTGGCCCGAGTTGTTGTTGTTGTTGTTGTGGAGTTTTGCTCGCTCGTGCAGTGTGCCGCACACAGTCTGCGGCGCATCCCAGTCTGCAGTGCGCGCTCTGTGCAGTGTGCTGTGTGCAGTGTGCAGTGTGCAGTGTGCAGTGTGCAGTGTGCAGTGCGCGCTGTACGCTGAGCGCCCATCACTCCGCATCCCAGTCTCTAGTGTGCGCCAGGCCCAAACCTTAGGCGCGGCCAGACCCCAGCTCTTAGCCCCCAGCGGCCAGCCCTCAGCTCCCGCGGGCCCCGATCGAGAGCCGCCCAGACCGAGATGCTCGCCGCTGGCCCGCTCGCCGCCAAGCTCGCTCACCATTAGGCGCGCACCCAAATTAGGCGCCGGGAAATTTATCTCCTTGGCGCTCGTTGGCCATTTTGTTTCTGGAAAACATTAGCCAAGCGAGCTAGCGAGCAAGACGAGCCACCAGAGGCCAAGAGTGGTCGACTCGCTGGTCAGTTGGCGGCGCTTAGAGCCAGTCTGCAGCCAACTGCTTGGCGAGTTGCGGGCGGCGAGTGGGCGCGCCCATGAGAGAGAATCAAACGAGTGTGTCTGGCGGAACAATCGTCAAGTTGGGCAGTGTCGCGCGCCGGAACTTCCGAGCGGCCAGACAGAAGTGGCCCGCCGGAGAGTGTCTGCGTGTGTCAAGAGGCCATTGGAGGCCATTGGAGACTGTTGGAGTGCCGGGGAGAGTGAGTGGCCAGAGAGTAGGGTGAAAATGATGAGCGCCAGTGGGGGAGACAGTGGTGGGCAGCACTCAGAGTTGGAGGGCGAGCAGAGCGTTGAAATGGTTGCCGGAGTTGGAAACAAGCAAGCAAGCAAGAAAGAGAGAGAGAGAGAGAGACTAGGATGAGGAGCAAATGATGCCAATTTATAATTTGTTCTGCAGCAAGAAGCAAGCCAGCAAGCGAGCGAGAAACACGAAGACAAAGCAGGCAGCCCGCTCCTAGTCCGCCGGGCACTTGGCCATTGAGCGCGCGTGTATTTGTTTCTCTTGTTTGTGTTTCTGCTTCTGCTTCTGCTTGCTGCACTGTTTGCTTGTGCGCGCAGTGCGAGCGCGATGCTCAGCGCAGAGCAGAGCGCAAAACAATAGAGAGACTAGGCCAAGTGTGTTGCTGTAAATCGGCTGCGAGGCGCCGAGTTTCGTCCCCAAGTCGCCAAGTTTGGCCCCCAAGTCGCCGGAAACACAAGCTCGAGCGGCGCCAAGGCCGCCCAGGTCGCCACAGTCGCCACGGTCGCCCAGGCGGCCAAATCAGGCCCAGCGGAAGAGCGGCAGGGCGAGAGAGTGTCTGCGGCCCAGAGGAGGAAGAGGGATCGAAAATCAAATAGTTGGAGCGAAGAAGTGGGCCCAGACAGGTCCCAGTTGGTGGTCCGGCAAGAGTAATGTGTAAAAAGAGATAACGCGCGCCCGAGTCAGTCCGGCGAGCCAAGCAGAGCGGACAGACAGAGAGCGAGAGAGAGTTGCACGCACGGCCAGAGTCACCGGAAGAAGGTCCAAGAGACACAGAGAGAAAGGGGCTGAGAAGTCTTGCCGGCGGCCGCCCGCAGCAAGACACAAGCAAGACAGCGGCAAGACAGAGGCGAGCCCCGAGGGTCGCCCGCCTCTGTCTTGCCCTCCTGGCCAGCTCGAGGGAGAGAAAATGGAACGACTCAAGCAGAAGGTGGCCTCGTCGTCGTCGCGCGTCATTGCTAGTCTGCAGCAGGTGGCCGCCGGAAGTGGCTCGGGCGAGAGTCATGTTGCGGGCCAGAGTCAGTCTCAGTTGCAGTGCCCGTCACAGTCGGCGGGCCAGTCGCAGTTGCAGGCCCACAGTCAGTCTGAAGGCGCGCCGGGTCGCCCAGAGGCGCAGGCGCGCCGACCGCAAGCACCTGCACACAGCCAGTCCCAATTGCACTCGCAGGCGCACTCCCAGAGACAGTCTGCGGCCACTGGCACGCAGCCGCAGCCCCGGCCGCACCCTAAGCACCGGCCGCTCGAGCATGAGCACGAGCATGAGCATCAGCAGCAAGCGGCGCCGCATCAGCACCGCCAGAAGGCCTCTGAGAGTGTGCAAAATCCGCAAGAGCCGCAAAACACGCAAGACCAGCTGAAGCAGCAGCAGCAGCAACTCTCCAAGCAGCAAGCAGCGAGACCGCAAGAGCAGAGGCCCAAAAAGGCGCTGCCCCACTCGGCCATGTCCACCTCCTGGCTGGTGGCCGCCAACGCCACCGCCCACCTCACGGAAGAGGAACGCGGCATTCTCCTCGAGGTGTTCAAGAAGGAGGAACAGTTCCAGCGCGACACAATCAAGTGAGTATCGACCGTGTGCAGATCGGGTTGAGTGTCTTGAGTATTGACTGTATAGAGTATTGAGCAGAGTCTCTCCAATCGAGCATTTGCCGCCATCCGACAGCAGTCTCTGTGTCTGAAACTCCGCCAGGTGAGCTAAGGCCAAGGTCAACTGGGCGTCCAATTGGCGCACTGTTTGCACAGAGCGGAAGCTTATTCCACTCGCCAAGCTGCTCTCCAAAGTTCTGGCCCAAAGTGCCAACTCAGCAGCCCCACTCCGAGCGGAACTGGAGGGCGCCAGCTCCAGTTGGGGGCGCCCAACGCTGCCGCAAGTGCTCCGGCCGGCCAGGCCCCGATGACTGTCTGCGGGCGAGCGGCGCCGTCCAGCTCATTGGCGAGCTCATTGAATCGTGCTGTGGGGATTTGTTCGCCTTTGTTTGGGTCTGGCGAGGCCCAAGGGCGCCGCTTAATGAGGCGACAAGATCAAATCGAGGTGCCGAGTGTTGTGGCTCTGCTTTGGGGCTTCCTTTGGGGCCCGCTTTCTCCACTGTGGACTGTGTGCGGGACGATAAAAAATTATTTATTTCCAGCCGGCAAGTTGGCCAAGTGGGCAAGCTAGCCAAGTCGGCAAGCTAGCTTGTCGAGCTGGCAAGCTGGAAAGCTGGCCGCCCGGAGAGGCAAACAGGCGCCGCCGGTGCTTAGGGCGCGCTGGTGGCTTTGGGGCCGCTTTCCCAGCGGAATTGCCAGGCTCGTGCGCACGTTCGGCCGCACGTTAGGGCGCGTGCATTTGCTTGGCCGCTCGCAGCGCGCAGTTGCTTGCACGCGACCGCCGCCGATCGATTGAACTTGTGCGGGAAAGGCGCTCAGAGACGCCCTTTCCTGCAAACGGGCCCCTTTCGCCACATTAAGTGCCTGCTGGGCGCCACTGGCGAGGCGCCGGCCAGGCAGTGGTAAAGCAATGGTAAAGCAGTGGTGAGGCAACCAAACACGCACTCTGGCCGGCTGACGAGCTGCCGGCCAATGGCAGCTCGGCCGCGTTCCGCCGCCGCCACTTCCGACTGGGCTCCATTTCAGCCGCGGCCGCCAATTGATCATTGGGCCGCTGCAATCGCACTTAATTGCCCCTAAAGTCCACTAGTTAATTGGACCAACTGACCGCCGCTCGTTGGGGCTGCTTGTGGGGCTCGAAAGAGGCCCGAAAAAGGCTCGAAAGAGGCCCCAAAAAGGCCAAAGTGAGACTGTAGTGAGGCCGCACTCGAGCCGGACTCAAGCTGCGCTCGAGCAATGCTCGAGCTGCACTTTCTGGCAAGCTTGACGGCCAATTGTGCTTGCATTTGGGCCGCAGCTCCACTTGGACTGCCCAAGACGAGACGAGGTGGCGCAAAAATAGGCGCAATTAGTCGTCTGACTGTTGGCTGCATTTGAGGCGCCGCATTCGAGTCTGTGTGAGGCGCCAGCCCCAAGCTGCGCCGTCCAAAAGGCGCCCCAGCTCGCCTCTGTCTGCCCACAACGCAGACAGTCCGCGCTGGCCGGCCCAAGTGGAATAAAAACACTCGCCCCAGCTGGCCGGAAATTGAATTCACGCCCAGCGGGAGCTTGCCGACTGGCTAGCTTGCTGGCCGAGCTAGCTGGCCGAGCTTGTCCCTCTCCTGAGGGCCGCCACTTGGCTGCGACGACTGTCAGCCGGCGGCTCGAGGGCGCCCCTTGGAGCTGGCCAAATGCAGCTCGTCATCAATCGGGCGCCAACGCCAAGTGGCCGTCCAAGGTGAAGGTGCGCCTCAGACTGTGTGCGGGCGGCCCTCGATTGTCGCCCAACTGGAGACAGTGTCTCGCTCAAGCCGGCCAGCTCAAGCCGGCCAGACTCGGCGAATAAACTGGCCCCTCGAGCGGCTGGCAAGACAGTTGCCTCTGCGGCACGTCTCTGCGCGGCCGCTCCCAGTCCAGCGCGAGTCCGCGCGCGCCGCTTCATTGGAGCGTCCCTTCCTGTCCAGTGGAGCTAAGCGAGCTCGCCGGCCCAGCGGCGCTCAATCAAAACCCCGTCCGGCCGGCTCGACGGGCGTGAAGAGCCGCGCGGGGGCGGACGCGCGCGCCCGATTAACTGTCTGTCGCCGCCGAGCTAGCTGGCTGGCTGGCGAGCTCACCAACCAGCCAGCTAGCCAGCCGGCTCGCCCACAAGCCAGCTCAACCCCAAGCTAGCCCTTAGGGTCGGCCGGGCCACAGTCTCTCTCCCTCAGACTGCGGTGTCTGGGGCGCCAGTGGGCGACTTCCGGCGGAAGCGGCCCACTGGCTGCGCTCATTATTCTTTCATTTTGGCGCCTTGTCGCCGCGGGCTCGCCATCGGCGGCTGCATCTCGAGGCCCCGAAGACTCCTCCTCGCTGCCTCTGAGGCGCCCTCGAGCCACCTGGCCGGCACCTAAGGAGCAGCGCTCCTTTGGGCGCTCCTCTGGGCGCTCATCTCCACTCATCGCCAGATCATTTCGGCCCAATTTCGGCTCAATTTCCGCCCCTTAGGGCCCGCCTTCGACCTCCATTTTGGGCCCCCTTTTGGCCTCCATTTTGGCCTCCTTCTGGCCCACCGGAAGGCGCGTTTAATTACCGCGCTGGGCGCCCTATTAGCTGGCGGTGTGGGCGAGCGTGTGGAGCTAAGTTGCGAGTGCTAGTCTGCCGAGTTGCGAGCCAGCCAGCTCGCCGTTTATTTATTTATATCTGGCCCGAGCAAGCGCTCATTGGCGGACGCCGCTCCAGGCTCAACAAACACGGCAAGCGGTGGGCCGTAAAACTGGAACGGCCCGCCAGAGACTGTGTGCGGCCGGCCACTTTTCATGCCTCTGTCCTCATTGTTGTTTGGGCCCGCGCGGCAAGCTGGCGCTTATTTGCCAAGACAGGCGGGCCCAACTTTGTGTGTGTGTGACGACGGGCGAGCGCTCGTCTGGCTCGGCGTGTTTGGGGCACGCGTGTTCCAGACTCTTGTGGGCGCCTCTGAGCTCTGGAGTGGCGTGTTTAGCGTCGCGGCGCCCATTACGAGGCAAATTCCGCCTCCAGTTGCCCACTTCACTCCAGTTCAGTGCAGTTCAGTTCAGTTCAGTTCTGAGCTTAGAGGCAAAGAGGCAAAGAGGCTCAGAGGCAAAGAATTCCCAGCCTCACGCAGCCGGCCAACCAGCCAGCTCGCCAACCCCAGACAGACAGACAGACAGACGGACAGACAGACAGACAGACAGACAGACAGACGGACGGTCGCGCATGGGCCAGAGAGATGGAGACAGAGATGGAGAGCCGCCGTCTGAGAGTGGGCCTCACTCTGGCTCACTGTGGCCTCTTCTTCTGGCCCGTTCAGGACGCGCCAGAGGCAATTAGTTTGCGGGCCCCAAGGCGGCTCCAAACGAGACTGTGTTTGGGGGGCTCCTTTGGCTGGCTCAAGCGGGGTGCTCTCGCGCCTTTTGTGTTCCCGGTGCTGTGCTATGGGCGCCCCCACTCGTCGAGCTCGCCGCCAAGACCAGCCGAGTCGAGCTGAACGGCGGGGAGTTTTCTGCGCGGCCCGCTCGCCGGCGAACAGCAGAGGAGGGCGTGGCACAGGCGGGCCTCTTTTCGCGCACTAAAGTATGCGCGCGGCCCGCCGTGCGCTGTTCTTCGCGAGTAGGCGTGTCTGCGTCGGGCGGAAATTTTGCCTGCGTTGTGGGCGGCCTTGGGACGTTGTTTTGAGTTCCAGTGGGGTCCGAGTGGGGCGAGTGTGCCAACTTGAGCCAGTAGAGTGTTTGACAGAAGGGCGAGCTGCATTTTCGGGAAGAATGTTGCAAGAATGCGAAATATTTATCCGTGCGGGATGCGGGCCCGCCGGGTGACGTGCGGAAAGGCTGCGGGCAGCCTGTGGGCGCAGCTGCTCCATAGGGCGCCTGACCAAGTGTCTTTCGCTGAGCTTGCTGCCGGCCAGCTCGGCTGACCGTTGACTCTAAGGCTGAGTCGAGCTCGCCCGCCCACGTCAACAAGTCGCCGCGACACGCAGCCGTGCTCTCGCGTGTCCAGCTGGCCCGAAAGTGGCAAGCCAAGAGTTACGGCCGAGCTTAGGGCCGGCGAGGAGTCCTGATCTTCTCGGGGGAGCAGAGGAGAGAAGGAGCTCTTCTTAGCGGGCGAGAAGAGTGTCTAGAAGGCGAGAAGGCCCTAACCTTCGGCGCTCGAGGGTTGCAATTTGGGAGGCGCGCGAGTCTGCGTGCGGCGGTCAATCTTGCGCCCGCGAGGGTCGCCCTCGCGCCCCAGTCTCTCGGGCGCCGCGGGGCCACTTCGCGAGAGGCGCCTCGCCGCGGGCCCACCGACGTAATGGATCTGTCGGCGGCCCAGAGGTGAGGGCGCCCTGAGGACTGGCGCCCGGACGCCGCCAAGACGGAGACAGTGGCCGCCGGCGAGCCAGATTAATGTTGACAATTGGCTGCCGAACGGGCTGGCCAGCGCCCCGAGCGGCGCCCAAGGACCGGCTCTGCTGGGGCTGTGCTGTGGCGCAGGTGAGCGCCAGTGTGCGCGAGCTAAGGGGCGGCAGCTGAGGGGCGGCAGTCCCAAAGCTAAGGGCCGGCAGCCCCAAAGCCAAGGGCCGCCCGCACACTCTGGCACCTGACTGCGCGCCGCCAGATAAGCGGCCAACAAATTGGCAGCCGCCACGCGCGCTCGCTTATCTCGGCCGCGCATCACCGGCGCCATTTGGGCGCGCCGGAAGCGGCGGTGGCGGCGCCTCCAGCTCGAGGGGGCGAGTCTGGCGGCGGTGAGCTTGCCGCTGGTGGAGCTCGCTGCTCGAGCTTGCCACTGGAGCTTGCCGCTGGAGCTCGCTGGGAAGCTGGCGAGGTGGGCGCCCACTGGGCCCGATTTGCTTGTTGATGGTTGGCAAATATTTGTCGCCGCCAAGTGAGCGGCCGCCCAGAGACAGTCTCTGGTCGACTTTGGAGCTCTGGCCGAGCTCAGGCTGAGCTGAGCTGAGGCTGAGCTCGTGGAGTGTATTGGCCGTAAAAAGTATGGTTACAATTTTGCGTTGCTTTGCCCGAAAATTTATCATCTTACTTTCTGCGCGCCAAACAGAAGAGTGTACAGTACGCAGTGCAGTGTGTCTCTCTGGCTGAGAAGCACACTACTGAGCAGAGACAGTCTGCACCAACAGCAAATGGGAGCCAATTTCCAGCCGGCCAGTCTCGCTCAACAGCCACTTGGCCGAGGCTGAGCCGCGGCGCTTTGTCTGCCCGCCGGGATGGAAATAAAAGTGGCCAGAGGAAATGGAAATCGAATGAGCCGGCGACGTGGGCGCACTGGTCTGGCCGCGTTGGTCTGGCCCAGCTCGGTCTGGACGGCCGCAAGTGAAGCTGAGGACAGTCCGCCGGGAACTGTCCTCGTTTTGGGCGCGGCGGAAGAGGCGCCCGGCGAGCTTGGTGGCGAGAGATGGAAGAAGGGGGACAATTGATTGAATTGAGTGGCGCCCAAAGGGGATCTCTTCGTGGGTGTCTGTTCGCGCCCAAATGGTTCGCAATCGAGTTTGGCTGAGGAGCAAAAAGAGCTGACCAGTTTTCGTCTGTCCAGCTCAGCTCAGCTCGACTGAAATCAGCTCCAAGTTCAGCTCAGCTTGGAGACCAAAGAGAAAATCTCGGCCAAATTCGGCCAAATTTCTGCCACAATTTGGCCAAAATATCGGCCAAAATTTTGGCCAAATATCCCGCAGACAGTCCTTCCAGCTCGGCTGTGCGTTTCCTGGCTGGAAATGAGCGCAAAGAGCGCAAAAGTGGCCTTGCCAGCGCAGTGTGATGGCAACTCGGCGAGAACTGGTGATTGGAGCTTGGCAGAGACTACATACAGTATGTAGTCTGTGCGCCTTTGCCAAGGCTCATTTGCGACTGTTTGCTCAGGTTCCACGTTCTGCTCAGGCCGTTTCCACATTTCCGCCGATGCGCCGCCAGCCAGCGAGCCTGATGGATGGCAGTTGGCGGCGAGCTTGCAGTGGCGAGCTTGCCGTGGCGCGAAGGAGGCGCACTGGCGAGCTTTGGGCCAGACAGTCTGCGGCGCCGCTGGACAATCGACCGCGAATTGAATGGAAAAATTGGACGCAGGTGCGCGCGGCCAGATTGGCCTCCGTTCGGGCGATTGTCTGCGGCCGGAAGCGAGTGGAAAGGAGGAACAGGAAGTCGAGTGGCGCCGGCGCGCGGCCCGCGCGCTTCCGGCGGCCAAATGGAATTGGTTGGGGGCGAAAACAAACAGGCCTTTGGCCAGGCAGCGGCCAGAGACTGGGGTCCGCAGCTGACGGGCTTAATTAGACGGACTGGCGAAATATTTTTTCGCCCGCCGCATCTCTGCCAGGCGGCGCACGTCTCACTGGTGCTAGTCTGGCCCTCGCCAGCCAGTGGCAAGCTAGCGGCAAGCTCCACTGGCAAGTTGCCAAAGAAGAGCAGCAAAAGGAGAGCGCGCTTCCTGCGGCGCTTCCGGCGCGCGGCGCTGAACTTTGGGCTAATCCGGCGGCGAAATTTGACAACAAATGCGCCGCATCTCAATGGGCCGGGCGAGCGCCGGCGGCCAAGCGATGGGAAAATGGGCGAATGGAGCGCCTCTGGCCAGATAATGCAGTGCCATTCGCGCGCGCTTAAACAGTCAACACGAAGCGAGCTCGCCACGCACGTGAGCCTCTCCACTTGGGCCGAGAAATTGAATCTGCTCGCGGCGGCCGCCCTCTGGCAAGCTCCTTTGGCAAGGCCCACTGGCGCCCACTGGCACCCACTGGCGCCCATTGGCAAGGCCCATTGGCAAGGCCCATTGGCGAGCTTCCTTGGCAAGCCTCACTGGCGAGCCCCTCGAGCTGCAGCTCACCTGGCGGCCAGTGCAGCTCGCGGCTCGCAACATGGCCCCCAACTGGAGAGCAAGCGCGCACCCAAACGAGCTATCCAATTTGCGGACGCCCCCTGGAAGCTTAACTAATTCGATTGGCGAGCTCGGGCCAAGGAGGAGCCTCCTTCTCGCTGCTTGCTGCTTGCTGCTCGCTGCTCGCCGCCTGTCTCATGGCGGCCGGGGGAGTCGTTTTCTTTGATGCCAGTCCTGCTCGTCATCCTACTCTCTCCCACTTTGGCCCCTCGCCCCTTTTCACTCCACTTTGGCGCCCACTTCCACCTCCACTTTCGCCTCCACTTCCTCTTCCTCTTCCAGTTGCAGTTCCAGCTCCACTTCCGCACAAGCCGAGCGAGCCGCCGAGCGAGCGCCCAACTGCGAGCGGCGGACTCTCTGCGGCGCCGCTCGAGTGTGGCCGATCGCTCGCACGCTAATGATCGAAATCCGAGGCTCTGTCTGGGGGGCGCCCACTCGGCCGGCCGCCAGCCCCAACCTGCGCCCCTATGCACACATTTGCCCGCACACAGTCTCTCTCGCACACAGTCTCCCGCAGACAGTCTCTCTCGCACGCCAAACGGGGCCCCAAATGGAGACACCGCAACGCCCGTGCAAAGTGGTCTCCCTTCTGGCCGAGTTTGTTCCCAGCAGTTCGGAGCAAATTTCGCCAAAACTTGTTCCCACTTTTGAGCCCACTTTTGTTTTTCCCCATTTCCCATATCGCCCCCGCACATCGACCACCCTTAGCTCGCCAACGAGCCGCCCTAATCGACGCAAACTCGCCGCCCACTCGCTTCCGGCTGGCTCCTCTTCAGCGGCGCCTCTTTGAGTGTCTCTCCCAGTCTCTTCGAGTCTCTCTCGCCCGCAGGCTCAACTCCCACGAGCGCCGCTCAGACGCAAAGTGAAGTCCAAAGAGGAGCCAAGGAGGCGCCAAAGACAACAACAAGTCGGCTTAATCAGGCCCCTGGCGAGCTGGAGCCGCTGGGGCTCGTCTGAGGCATGTTGTCGGCGGAAAAGGAAGCCCAAAGGGGAGCTCAAAGAAGAGCTCAAAGGGGAGCTGAAAAACAATGTAGCTCAGCGGGAGGGAAGAGGCCGAAAAGGGGCGTCTCCTCAGTGTCTCTAGACCTAATCTTTGGGCCTTCTCGGTTTGGGGCCGAAAAGACCGACAGACTGGGACCAATAACGCAAACAGTCTTCCCTCTTCTGCTGCACCTTATCCTCCTTCTCGAGCTGCTGCTCGCCGGCCGCCTCTCGCTTGCAGAGGGGCGCTCTCTGGCCGCAAATCAGCGAGCAAAATCAGAATATTTATCAAGCTCTGCTCTCTGCGCGCTCGGCCGGCGCGCACGTGCAACCAGCGGCTTTTTTCCGCAGGGCATTAGTGCTCGCTGCTCGTGTTGCCGCTCATGTTGCGCCCCTTGCCAAGCTTGTTGTTTGCTCTTGGGCCACTTCCGGCGCGCAATAAGTAAACCTGAGCGCAGGAAGTGGCTGGCGCGCAGCTCGCGCGCAGCTTGCAGGAAGCTGCTCGCTGGAGGAAGCAGAACTCGCTCCAGCTCGGCTCCAGTTTCGCGGAACTGGACCCTCCGACCGGAAGAGGCGTGAAAGAGAGTGCAGGTGGAGGCAGAAGGCGGCCGGCGTTCTGTTTGCCTTTTTTCGGCTCGCTTAGACGCCAGACCGGCGCTAATCTGGCCCAGTGGTTGCATTCCACTGTGTTAGACAGTCCAACACAGTGTCTAACTCGGAGCGGCAAATCCGGCCTCATCTTAGCCCTTTGCTGCCGGCTCCATTTTCAATTTTCGAGCGCCGTTCTTTGTCCTCCTTCGCCGCCAGCCCTTAGGTGCGGCCGCACGAGATTGCAAAGTGGCGCGGATTTGCAAGTGTGTCGCCTCGGCTGGCCCTTAGTGCAGGCTGATGGGCGAGAAACAAAGCCACCAGTTGGCCACAAAGAGCAGCAGAGCGCTACACACTGGCTGGCGCGTGCAAATTTCCCTTGGCCGCCGCGTGCGGTTCATTTGCGGTGCCTCGAGTGGCGCGCGTGCAGCGAGCAGCAAAACGGTCAGTCTGCGGCCAACCTGGACGCGCGCGCGCCTTCACGCAGCCAGGCGGCTTGACGGCCGGCCCTAAGCGTCGGAGAGCAGGCAGCAGGCGCCCCAGAGTGTCTCTCGGCCACGGGGGAGCGCCAATTATGATAGAAAGCACGTCCTTCGCGCGGCGGCCGGCCGGAAATTGGCCGCAAAATCGACTTGTTAGCCCCTGTCTCTGGGGCGCCGCCTGGTCAGCGGGCCGTCGGGAGCTCGTCTGGCCGGGCTCAAAGTGCGCGCCGTTCACTTTGAGCCGGCCGGCCAGCTAGACCTTAGGGGCGGCGGATGTGGAAATGGGCCGGCCGCGAGCGCGATCGATCAATGGAAATGATTGGCGCCCCTCGCCGGGCCGCCATTATGAAGGTGTCACTGGCGAGCTGAGGCTAAGGGCGAGCGGTGGCCCAGGGCTAGCAGCTCGGCCCTAAGGCTGAGGCTAAGGGCGAGCGGGGAAACGGAAAAGGATGTTCCGCCCAGGCTGCACAATGGCGCCTTTTATTGGCCTCGAGTGGCGATTGGCCGGCGCCAAGTGGCCAAGTGGCTGCAGTTGGTCGAGGGATAAAGAGTGGCAGGGAACAAGTGGCGGTAGTTACTGTTTTTGTTGTTGGCTGCAGCTTCCAAAGACTAGCGCTTCCAGAGGCTGCAGTTTGCAAAGGCTGCAGCTTCCTGGGGGCTCCTCTCGATCTGATGGTTGTAGAGTGGCAGTTGTAGAGGCTTGTCGTCGTTGGGGCGCCCTTGTTATCGTTGGGCGTTGGGCGTTGGGCGCTGGGCTCGTGCTCTGTTCTGAAGCAGAGGCGCAAACGCGCGCACCAACACCAAAGGCTTAGCAGGCTGCCCCACTGGAGCGTGCCGATGGTTGTCCGCGCGCACTTCATGCCACTGAATGCGCCCTTCCAGAGGCGCCCTCCCACAGCCACACACTGCCTCTGGCTGCGCCCTAATGGGCCCGCGTTGCATGTGTTTGCCGAGCGAGTGCTTTCGGCCACTCGGCCCAGCCGCCCATTGTGCCGCCTTGTTGCCCCAAAGCTCCACGGCGCCACAGGAAGCCCCAGCAGTGCTCCAGCAGTGCCCCAGCAGTGCGCCAACAGTGGCCAGCTAGCTGGCAAACTTGGGCTAACTAGCGGCGCGTGTGCTCGTGTGCATGCGCCCCTCTTGGCAGCTAATTTTATCAACAATCACTCTGATCCCATCCAGCCGGCTGCCAATGTGTCAGCATTAGCAGTTTTCACACTTATCCACCGCCCACTCAAACTCAAACTCCACTCGCGCCTCTTTGTAGAGCCGCCCTCTGTCTCTCGGTCGCGCTCGGGCGCCGCTTCCGCTTGCTCACTTGCCCGCTCGCCTGTCTGGCCGCTCGGCGCCGAGCTTGACGCGCCGCTGAGCCCCAGAAGCGCCGCCGCTGGCCACGGGGCGCCCGCTTTAGCCGCCCGCAGCTCGTCCCAATCGAGCGCCGCGATGATGAGCCCCAGTTTTTA
>Ga0058701_10000540_pt1 | contig 25608 bp, 19 predicted proteins | sample AgamicOrMae_FD_97039 | JGI IMG/M metagenome (GOLD analysis project Ga0058701, IMG submission 97039) | Agave microbial communities from Guanajuato, Mexico - Or.Ma.e | ecosystem: Host-associated > Plants > Phyllosphere > Phylloplane/Leaf | place: Guanajuato, Mexico | collected 2012-06-04 | reverse complement strand
TAGCTGTCATAAGCGCCAAAAACCACAAGCGCCAACGCCGCAAGCGCCAATCCGTAACCGCCAAACGAGAAAAGTCGCAAACGCCAAAGGTCTTAACCGCAATACTAACCTTACCTAACCTAATTTAACCCAACCTAACTTAGCCTGACCTGGCCTAACCTAACTTGACCTAACCTAACCTATACGAACTTTGGCGTTTGCGACTTTTCTCGTTTGGCGCTTGCGGCGTTGGCGCTTGTGGTTTTTATTGGCGCTATCGAATGCCCCCCAGATTAACAATACACATCCACGTTGTCGAGGTTACGTGAGCTCAGGTTAGGTTCGTTCGGATGCCGTGTGCTTCGCTCTGATGTTTGCGCTCGGATTTTCCAAGTAGAACTCAAGGTGGACAATTCCACCTTTGTTATTTACAGCCTTGAGTATTTTTAGCCTTGAGTGGAAAAGCCGGGCGTTTACGCGAAGGGACGGCCGATTGCTAAAAATGGCCACAAAGCGGGGCGAAGCGGGGCAAAGCGGAACGATGGAAAGGGGCGCGCTCGCTCGCTGTCTCCCTCCCTCCTGAGAGCAGCCGGCAAGCGGCATCTCGCTTCCTCATCGATCCCCCCTTTGAATATTCGCGCGCGTGCTTGTCGACGACCCACGTGCAAAAACCAAAACTGCTTTTTCCCCGTCTCTCCATTCCTGTACAGTATTTTTAGGCCTGAAAAACTGACCCTGCTGTTCCTATGTTTGACAGTACCGACGTCACAAGCTTTCGCTTTCTTTACAAGAAGACCCCCCTCTCGGTTCAATCTACAGGAATGGTCATTTTCGAACCGGAATCGTATTTATTTTGGGGTGCTGCTTCACCTGAACTTCGAAACTAATTTTGCTCTGCGTTTTTTCGCCAAGCCGAGCGGGTGGAGACACAATGACTTTGTTGCCTCAACAAAACGTTTTGTTAATATTGCCTCAGCAAACCAGAATTGTTGTGTTGACCATTTCAACTGTTACAACAATAATGTGAATTGCTACCAGAACAACTACTGTTGTCGCCGTAACAAGTGACATTGTCTCCACAAACATTCTTGTTTGCTGAGGCTATATTAACTCACTACCGCCCAGCGATGCCGTTCGGAAACAGAAAAAAAATGAGAATCTTTTCAGTTCAGTATTGTCTCAATTCTTAAAGTATCATTCCCTGGAAACCTAAAATTCAATTATTTAGGCATTTTTCAAAGCTTAAAATTGCGTATTTCAATGGAAAAAATCATCGCAATTTCTCTTTCGCTAAATTTCACTCCAAGTACTTTCGGCTGTTATGGGTTAACAAAACGTTTTGTTGAGGCAACAAAGTCATTTTCTCCATGAGGAAAGGATCGGTAGTTTATGAATGGTCCGTGACTTATTTAAATTAGTTTAATTAAGGCTGCTTGCGTTGATGTCGGCGTCGATTTGCGAAAGCAATTTTTGCGGGAGGAGAGAAAAGGAGTTGGCTCTGTTGCCGTCTCTTTCGGAGCGGCAAACAGCTTAATCTCTTCATCCTTGTTCAGCACCCAACGGATCGCTTTAGTGAAAAGTCGGACTCAAGTTTTAAATGATCGAAGCTTCAGAGCCGAGAGTTTTAAATGAGTTCAAGCGTCGGTAGGTTTTTCCTGGCCATGTTGCTTGGAGTTTCTGATCCTGCGATGCGGTGGGTTGGAGAGCTCCTAAAAGTTATCTCGTTGTTTGAACGCTTCTAAAACTACCTTGTTTAAGGATAGTAATCGAACAATCGGTTCCAAAAAACTACCCTGTCTGAAAAGGGACTTGGAAACTGCGTTCTAAATGTTAGCTGGTTATATTAATCTTCCGCACTGCTTCCTCGTTGAGGCTGCCCTAAAAACATCTTGTTGTTAAGTTGCACCAAGAACGAGCTGATTTACTTGCGCGTCTGGAACTATTGAACGCTAAGCTACTTGTTGGAACTCTCGAAGATTTTAGCTAACGACCTGAGAAGCTCCAAATACCACAAACCTTTAACTTTTGGGGCTGTTCTCGACTATCCATATTTAATACAAAAATCTATGATTTGTTTATTTCGAGCAAAAAAAAAGCTAATTTCAGAGCTTCTTTGTTTTCGTAATATTATTTTACGTAATTTTAAGTATAAATTGTGTAAATTTTCTTTAAAAAGTACTTAACGCTCTTTCAAGGCATGAATCAGTTTGAACACGTTTCCGCAGAAAGATCTATATCACTATCGCCCACTATCGACTCTGTCGCCCCGCGCCAACTGTTTAAAAAAAAAAACTGTCGACTTATATTTAACAGAAAGTTTTCAAGCTCCACCCTGGAAAGGCATAATTTGGCTTAAACCGCTACTGCCCAGCAATGCCGTTCGGAAAAAAAATAAATAGAGGATCTTTTCAGTTCGTAGTATTGTCACAATTTAAAAAACATCACCCCTCTGGAAACATGAATTTTAATAATTCAGGCATTTCCCAAAGCTTAAAATTGCGTATTTTAACGGAAAAAATCCTTCTAATTTCTCTTAAGCTGAATTTCACTCGAAAATACTTTGGGCTGTCATGAGTTAAAAGCACCTAACCGCTTATGTTGACTTATCTTTAAAAGACTTGAAGCTCGCTGAAGGAAGTTTACAGTGGAAGGGACCGCGAAAGTATCGCCTAGGCTAACTTGATTTACCGTTGTGGATCGCCGTCGAGATCGCTCGTCGCGCGCGAGGGACGCTAAGGGAAGCCAGGACCATGGCTCAGGGCTTGCTTCCATGGGCTTTAGCTAGCCAGCCTATTAGCAAAGCTATTTCCCGTGTGCGACGGAGACGGCTGCTGGCAAACCTGTTGCTAGCGAAAGCGATCAATACGGCGCGGCGCGGTGGCGTTACGGCGCTACGGCGTTACGGCGGCTGTGGCGCCACTGCCACTGGGTCAAGGACGCACCCTTCCCCCCACCCCCCAGCCTGTGTAACCAAAGCATGCTGCCTGTTTTCAGATGACTACGAGCATAGCGGTGACAGCGACCAGGACCTGATCACGGACTACTTGTCGCCCGAAGCGGGTGTCGGCGCCGTGGCCGGAGGCTCGGTCCGCCTCATGGCCGCGCCCCATGGCCAGCCCCATGGCCAGCCCCATGGCCTCATGCCCATGATGCACGCACCGGGCCCGCTGCTGCCCACCATCAGCGTCACGCCGCACTCGCCGGGCGGGAAACACTACGCTGTGCTGGGTTAGCATCGAAAAATACGCCTCTCTGTGAAATGCGTGTGACTCGACGTTTTCGCGCCAAGTGGTGAATCGCTTTTATCTTTATCTGCTGAGAAGGTCTTCGGTTTTGTACAATAGTTCAAATGATGCCTTTGGGCGGTTGTGAGTTATTTCAGTTGAGAAGTCGGCGGTTTGCGGTCGCCTAAAACAAGACGGTATACGCCTTCGGATCGGTGGGTTATTCCTGAAGGGAATTGGCGGTCTGTGCTTGCCGGAGATTCTGCGAAATCGCCGGTTTATCCCCCAGAATATTCCTCGTAACTATCATTTTGTTTTTACCGAAAATTCCACGTAATCTAAACTTAGTACTGCCCTGAAACTCCGTAAAATAATCATTTACGCAAAAATCTGTTAAGCTGAACATTTCACGAAATTATTACTTAGTTTACTCCACGTACCGATCTAGTAGTAAATTCGCTCTGTTGAATAGTTGATTCGGTGGATTTCAAACCATTCGAGTCGGAGTCGCGCGTCATACCGAAAAAATAAAGGGAAAACATTTTCTCACGAGATGTGTGCGGGGTCATTTAATATAGTCGAAACCACGGGATTTGGCAACACTGTATGAAAGAAAGCAGTGAGTTGTTTTCCAGCGAGCATATTAAATCCGTGGAGGAAAAGCTAAAGGAAAGAACGTCAAGTTGTGAGGCCAGCCGCCATCGGCTCTTATTATTTCCGTGGCTCAATGCGAACATTCGGCGAAGCATTTGTCTTGATCAGCTTATTGTACTCAACTCTCTGGAATAGTAAACAAGCCGCGCACGGGCTCCTCCGCGCTCCTCCGCTACACTCTCCTCCGCTACACGCTCCTCCGCTACGCGCCGCGGAACGGGAGGCGAAATGAAAAGAATGAAAAGGTTCATCCTCTTTTGTGTTCTAAAAACAGATTGGAAAGACCCTGCAATAAGACGCTTCCACTTTTTTCCCTTTTTTAAAAGGATCCCTCATCTGAGCGTGTTAGTCCTTTCAAGACGCAGAAACGCTAGCGGATATTTTAGGAGACTCGCTTAAAAATAAAACTGCAAGTTCGCCGCTTAATGATCGCTTTTACTCTTCGCACTGATTAGAGATTTTAAATTGAGCTCTTTTGAGTTGACTAGAAATTTTATAATCAGCCGTTTGGATTGATTAGAAATTTAAAAATTAGCGTTTTGGATTTATTGAATTGGTCGGTATTTTGGATCGACAAGAAATTTTGACAAAGCCTTCGAATCGGTAGAAGTCCTTTTGGATTGGTTAGAAATTTTTTATGTGCTTTTGAAGTTGAATAAAAGTGTAAATGATGTCCTTTAAAAAGCAATTACAATTTTAGGATTTACAGCGACTTTTTTGGCAAAAAATCATGACCATAACTTTCATGAGTTCTGTTGTTGTTGAAAGTTAGGAGATGCAGGAAGTCGTCCGACAAATCCTAACCTAACGACACTCGAAATTGTCGAACAGTTTCCGTGTCGAACACTTTCCGCCGTACCTCTACCGAAAGCAGATTGCATGTCGGTTCTTTTAGCGTATCCTGAATAGTGCAGTTTTTGAAGAGGTGTTTGCGGTGTGTTTTCAGAGGACAACCTGGAACATCTTCACCTGATCCATGAGAGCGTCCAGCAGATGCGTGAGCAGAGCGCCGCCGTGCTGCGGCTCGGCGGCGGCGGGGGGTCGCTCACGAGCGCCAAGGACTCGCGGAGGAGCTCGTCGTGCCCCGCGCTCGCGGACCCGGGCTCGGACCCCGACCTGCTGTCCTCGGCGACGTCGTCGCCCGTGCAGGCCGCCATGGGCCCGCTGTGGCGGGGCATCGCTTCCATCGCCGACGCCGAGGTCGCCCGGAGGCGCAGCTGGACCGCGCTCGAGGACCTCACCAACGGCAAGACCAAGAGGAAAGCGGCCAGGCAGAGGAGGTACGACAAGCTTCCCCGCCGTCGCCTAACCTAACCTTAACAAACATCACACAACCGAACCCATCTTACTTGTCACTGTCATACCACTAGGCCATTGTCTATTTATTCTGCAACAAAAACCTTGTCTTACTTTTTTAATTTTTTGAGGAAATAGTCGTGAATTTTGAGACGGAGCGATGAATTGTTTGGCAGTGCGAGCCTGAGCAGCATGGACTCCGAGCCTGACGAGCCGACGTTGCTGGCGGCCGACGGGGCGGCCGCTAGCCGGGCCAGAGGCACCGCGTCGACGCACTCGCTCAACGAAGCAGATTTGCAGGTAAAACACGCCTTGGCCCACTCAACTATTCCGCTGTCCGCACTTTTTATCCAGTTTCAGCCGTTTTTGTCATTACAGTATAGGATTCGGAAAATATTACGATAATTTTGGCCTCAGAGTGTTTAAGCGGGCCTGTTATGACCACCAAATCGCGCTCCAGCGCAGAAACGCATTGTAACTCACATCTTCCTCTCCAACCTCACAGCTTCGCTCTGCTCCCTTTACCGGCCCTATTAATCCAAAAATCGAGCAACAGGCATCGGTTCCATTCAGTTTCAGCCTCCTTAAATTAGATCGGGTCGCCAAAAAGTTGAAGACTCAAAAAAAAAAAGTTTTTAACCTGAACATTAAAAAAAACGAAAAAAATCCTTGGGGTATCCCTCGTTCTTTTTTGATAAACTCGCCCTTTTTTTTCGATTTTTGAATTTTCTGCGTTTCAAATTGATTGTTGAAACATTGTGTTTTCCTCAGTTAGTCAATTTATGGTCCACTAAGGTGGAAGGTAACCCCCCCCCCTGCCATTCAACACTTTTTGACGTTTTCTAAGAGTCCTTGATCTAAAACTGTTTTAGCGGAGCTCACCAGGTCAGAGAATTTTTTTTTCTCTGAGTAATATATTTTACCTGAGCGTAGTTATCGCCAAAAACTGTATTCCATACGATTGCTCAGTTGTTACGAAGTATCTTCAAATCGTCACTAACCCATTTCATCCCAATCGACGCCCTGGATTATGTTCAAAAGGTTCTGCTCAATCTTCATATTTAAGGGAAATTACGACCTCAGCATCTCCTAAACCAAGAATTTAAGCAGTTTCAAAACGCTATTTTACAGAGTTTCCGATTGAAAAATCGCACTGTTTTTTTCGAAACGAAAACCTTTTCAGCTTTCCTTTGGTACGAATTGCTCAGTACGGCTTTCTTTTTCAGAGTGATTTCCAGAAAATCCAAGCAAAACGAGAAGCGGAGTCCAGACTTTTGCCTGTTCGGCAACTTCTGCAGAAGTCGATTTCGACCCCATCGATTATCGCGGTTCGAGATATGGTGGGAATCGACCCACAGATAGATGGCACTGCTCAAGCGAACACAACGTAAGTGGATTTCACAGTTACGATTTTTATCGATTTTTGATCCAATTCAAGCGCACTTTATGCACTTCGTTTACTTTTTCCAACATTGGGATCTCAGCGATTTTTTTTGAGGAGGTCTTAAAATCTGTGGGAAGATTGTGGCTTGTACGTCAGCTTTATTCTGTCCACGTCTTTGATATATTATTGTGATGTTGATGTTTCGTGCAGGATCTAAGAATGTTAATGTTTGGTGTTTTGGGTGCCACTTTCATTCTTTTGATTTTTTTTGCGCAGGACTCTTTTTAAAAAAACCTGCCGCCTGAAAGTTTTTCGAATTCTTTACTGCATTTTGCAATTTTTTTTCGCAGTCTCAGTTGTGTTTTTTTTTGTTAACTGAAAGCTGTCAAGACTTTTCATCGAGATTCCAGTGTAAAGCATGGCACTCCGTGGCACCTAAGCTTGTTATTTTTATTTACAATTTTTGAAATTGTTTACAGTTTAAGCGTTAATGTCGTCTTCATGGCATGCTCAGACTCTCTGTCGATGTTTTGACATTTTAAAAAATGTTATTTTGCTTACTCAAGCGGTGAACGTACTAGTTTTATTTTTGACTATGGTCAAAATTAAGTTCTACTTTAGAATTAGCATAAAAATATCTCGTAAAACTTGCAAATTTTTTGGAAGATTTTTTGAAAAAGGAGAAAAGCTCTTTGATCCAAACTGTTTGTTTTTAAACAACAATACGAAAAGGTGGTGGCGTAGTTTTGTTTATCTACAAATTAAACTCATAGGTTGATGTATTAATTCATCGAATTTCTATCAGAGCTTTTCTTCCCAAAATTTGCCGAGGAGAAATCATGTGTCATCACCAAAACCTAACAAATTGAGTTAAGAAAACTGGAAGACTTAGTCTCTGGCCGAACAATGGCCACCTTCTTTAATGATTCTCATGCCGATTATCTTCTATTTAAGTGCTCTTAACTGTGCTGAACTGAATTATAAACTATGATTTAATGACTAATCGGTCGGGCCTGAATAATTTTATCTTTGAATCCAGTTGAACCTACACGGTATATTTAACCATCAAATATTCATTTAACACTAGACTCGTCTCGGCTTTGTGTAGTTGAAAACTGTGTAGCCTCAAGTCAGCTTCTTTTAAATCAGTATTTTGTTACTCTGCAACGTAGCAAAATTAAAAGCTAAACCTTCTTGATACCTTCCATCCCAATGGTCTGTTGTTGACCATCTGCAAATATTCATTGAACGACAACTACAAATTGTTTATTTTCATGGAAAATAGCACCACCAATTCGTCTTTTATGCAGTCCCTCATCGTTTCACAATATTTTTCGCTAAAGAGAAATCGTCGTTTATTTTTTCGAAATCTTGACGCAAAGCGATGAATACAATTGAAGTAAGAACTTTTGAAGCATTTCTGAGGGCACTAATCGGTTAGAAACAGAAGCGGGGGAATCCAAGATGGCGGCGGCTTGTTTTCTAGAGCCAGAGACTAAGTAATGATGAGAGTGACGTTGTCGAGTTTGGTGAATCGCAGTTGCACGTAGTTCTGCACCTTAGTAGCTTGATGCACGTTGCACTTGATGTTAGCTCGGTCCGGTCGAAGCCGAAGCCGTTTTGCACGGAGAGTGAGACTGAGGAGGAGGAACCAGACCAAGCGCTGGCGACCGCCACGAGCCGTTTATCGCTCCACCCATTCCTCACGGAGTAAGTATCAAGCGCACCCGCAAACAAAAACCGACAAAAAACCGTTCAAAGTGATTCCACACTTTACTTTTCAATCGTTCAAAATGGGTAGTTGTCATAAACGCCAAAAACCACAAGCGCAAACGCCAGTCCGTAACTGCCAAACGAGAAAAGTCGCAAACGCCAAAGTTCATAACCGCAATACTAACCTTACCTAACCTAACTTAACCTAACCTAACTTGACCTAACCGTACCTGTACGAACTTTGGCGTTTGCGACTTTTCTCGTTTGGCGGTTACGGACTGGCGCTTGTGGTTTTTGGCGCTATCGAATGCCCCCCGTTCAAAACAACTTTTTTCGTGAATCAAAATCGTTTTTGGCTAAGTCTCGCTGCGCGATGTACGTCGATTCGTCTGCTCGCCCCTCGCCTCGCTCTAACATTCGCAAATAGGGGATAATTATCGACAATTAGATTTCATCGTGTCATCCTCTTTAATAAGCCGCTACTATTCATTTCCTGAAAATTTCTACTCGATCATCTCTGATCGCGTTGTTGAATCAAGTTTGGAAAACTTTCCGGGTTTTCCTGGACGCATCGCATGGATTTACCTGATCAGTGTCCTCGCCTCGGTCGTCTACCTGAGGGAAAGGGGCAAAAACGGCGATAAATATATCTATCTTCGTGGTTTATTAATGAATCCCGCCGGTACAAAACAGCATCCTCCCTAGTTTTTTTTTTGTTTTGTTTTTTTGTAGTATTTGATTTAAAACAACTCTCCTTACGATCCAAGATTTATGAAATTCATGAAACGGAGCGAAATATTCCGGGGATACTGCGAAACCGATGTACGAACTTTCTGGTGTCAGCTTAAACATTCATTGATTTTCGTTTTCCAGCGCTGCGTACGACCACCATTCGGAAAAACGACGAAAAAGGAGCAGTTTATTTTTCCGGAAAAAGAAGGTAAACGTCCGAGAAACAACACTGGTTTGCCTCGAACGATTTTTTTCTGTACTAATCGTGGTCTTTCTTTGTCCAGGATAAATCGAAGAAAACTGCCCATCAATGGACGGTGGCTAGTAACGTAACACACCCTTGTGAATGGTGCTCAAAAGCCCTTACGGTCAAAACTGCAGTCACATGTGAAAGTAAGTTATGTAGTCTTGCATGAAGGATTTGATATTTCCGATTACCTCAATATTTTTAAAGCTAAACAATCTTGTTAAGCTCCTACAAGAACTTCATTAGGCCCAAATTGTTGGTTACCTCGATATTTTTAAAGCTAAACAATCTTGTTAAACCCTTACAAGAAGTTCATCAGGCTTAAATTGTTGGTTGATGGAGCTAGTGACGTGACCGCCTTTTGTTTTCAGATTGCTGCATGACAGTGCACCAGAACTCTTGCAAGGAACATGTTCAGGAATGCAAGGGAAGGAATAACAAGGTAAACTGGTTTTCGTCTCGAAATGATCACCACTTAGATTATCTTGGGAGGACGATGTGATTATAGTTGAGGATTCATTGCTCCAAGTCCATAAATTTTCTCAAAAATATTTAATTTTAAAAGCAGTGCTTTTAAGTGGGTCTTTCGTGTATATTTGTGTTTTCAAAAACGGGGAAAAAACTCGAAAATCGTCCAACAGTCGCAAAAGTTTTGTGTCTTTTTTTTTTCGCGTTCAGGGAGGACTGTGTGTTTTTAGAGGAAGACTTTCTGTAGGTTAAATGTTTTTAGAAGCGGTAAAGAAAAAAAATAAGAAACGTGAGCCGAAATGGAGTTGATCTTAAAATGTGTTTTGATCAGGTGGCTTCGAAGCAGAGTGCCCCTCCCCCTCCGGCCCCGAAACAGAAGAAGATCTCGCTCACCGGCGCCCCCCAAAACACCGCCAGCAGGTTTGTATTTATCCGCCTTCCTCGGATGCATGCTTCGTTTGTTTAATACAATTTCGTGGAATTTTATAATTGTCAATTTGATCTTGGGGTAATTGTAGTGCATGTTTTGGAAGGCGATAGCCGGCGCCGTGTTCGGAAGCCATAACTTCTCAGCACACGAGCAGGTTCTTCCGAGATATATTCGACAGCTCCAAGTTTGCTGTCACGATACTAATGTTTTTTTTTTTTCAAAGTTGGTGCGGAAGATATCTTTGGAGACCTCATCATTGATACGTTGATGCTAACTTTAAAACTCCTCACTTCAAAGCACTTAACAGATCTTAATGTAAAACGGTTCTTAAGTCCCAAGTTATCTATCCCCATGACCTGCTTTCAGTCCTAGCTATGTAATTTTAATGAATAGCCTGTCCTAGCGGTACACAATATATTTTGTACTTTCAAAAAACGTAAATGAAGAATATTTTGGCGTGCCGAAGGTATTGCTTTCCTTCAAGGTAGTTTTTAGAACATCCTGTATTATACACGAGAAAACAAGAAAAAAGATAATTACATTTTTAAATTTGCGCTCCATTCCGCAATTATCATGTTTTACTATTTGTTAACCTAACTTGAATTTTCGTTTTTAAAATGTCGTGCTCATTTTAAAACGTATGACAATTTTGTCATTGCCTAGCTGTTTTATAGCTTTTCCACTCTCGCAGAGCTGATTTGTCTCTCACAGGAACAGGAACTAATACTCATAATGGAAAGTTTTGGATTAATGCTTCATGTGTCAGATGTCTATGCATTGGGATTTCAATATGTATGTTTGTATTATGTGTACAGGAACTGAGTCTGAGCTTACAGTGCATGAGGGGTTTACACGATACATACAAATGCATAATATTTTTTTCTCTAAATGGTTTTTCCTTTGTAGATATTTCTAATGGTAGTTTTAGTGCAATTTTTTGGTGGTTGTGCCTATATCATTGGGGTCCATTATTGAAGCGTTATTTAAAATCATTCCAGATTGAGCTTGCTAGACATAGCCTAGCCTCAAGAGGCACGTTCGGAGAGGAATCCAGATTGGCATAGTGAGTTTATTAGTAGAATTCAGTGTAACTAGACAATATCGGAAGTAGTGTAATCAGTGCACTTGTCATGATTATCCTTTCTTATTAATTACCCGGATCGGAGCACATTCCACTAAGCAGGCTACATCACAGTCTTCATCGACCTTTTGGGGGAAAATAAGAAGAATTGCATGGCTGACAATTTTATTTTGTTCGGACAGGCGCTTGAGTCCTCGGTCGTGATTGTTGCTTTTGTACTAATTAATGACGTCGCTTTGAAACTGGCGCTAAGGCTCCTTCGGAACGCGCAAACTAACCTCCCAAACATAACCTAAACTCTGTATAAAATGTGTGTCGACTAACGATCTTTTAGTGAAAGCAGTGGAAGAAGCTGTTCAATTGACAATAAATTCAACGATCTGACTGATTTCTGAAAAGACGTCTCGATACGGATTAAAAAAACGATTAGGTGATATTACTAAACCCATGTTTTTGGTAGTCCGTCCGAGATATTCGTAAGGGTGTAGGGTCTAACATACTTTTCGCTAAACCTCAACGAATTTCAGTCCCTGCTCAAAGTAACACTTTCATCAAAAGCCACAAATTCATTCTCTTTACCCGTAACACTATTTCAATATTTTCAAAACCCGTTAGACGCAAATCAATATCAAATTTTGTTTTAACTGTCTTCAAAAACTCTAAAAATCACGGAATACACAGTGTTAATTCAAATGAAGAATCATGTTTGGAGTACTGCTTCTTTCACTGCCTTAGCTGAAGCGTTTTCTTGAATAATGAAGATGAGAATTCGACTTAAGAGTGTTTCGAGATGATTCTTTTGAATTTTTATGCCCGTAGTCCAAACGTTTAATGCAGTTTATTGTTATTGGTCACTGTAAATAGCTTTTGCTGCACTCAGTGAAATGAATTGCACTTCGCCCTTTTAACCCTAAATGCATTTGATACTAATATTCCTCCCCCTTAAAGACAGCATATTTCACCCACTCCTACGCCGAGAAAAAGAATCTTCGTTCTCATTCGATTTATGAATTAAATCGCTTAGCCTTGTTAGTTTAAAGTTAAGATTCGCTTTTTTCTCATAACTGAAACGTAATGGTCTTTTCAAATCTCTTTTTCTACTCGATTTGGTAAAAGATCCTCGTACCATGCCGATAAATAGGCAGGTCCTTTGCTTGTCACACCGGTTATTATTTGCTTTATGTCACTGATTTATTGAAAACCTTTTAAGAACAACAGCAATAGCCGCTTTATCGGGAATCTAAGAGAATCAAATTAGATTGATCGAAAGAAACAGTGCTTAGAATTTTCGTCATGATGTGTTCGTTGAAAAGAGCTTCAATGTTTTTGTGATATAACGAAATAAAAAAATTAATTAACAGGGTGAAAATCGACATTTTTTAGTTTAGAGATGTATTATTTTTCTCTAATCAAAGATATCTTTACCTCTTTTTAAACTGGATTCTCTCAAGCGTTTCCACTTTTCTTGGTCTTCAACGCATGGTGCCGGTACAGGGGTATTTGGGAAACCGATTGTTTGAGTGATAGGTCAGCTTTATTCAGGGTTGATCAGAGGAGGGTTGGTTATTTTTGGCTTTGTCACGTAGGTTCTTGCGTTAGGTTTAAATAGTGTAGGCTTAGTTCAGTTGCGTTTAGTTTATTTTAGTTGGGCCAGGCTATGGTAAGTAACGTTAAACTATGCTAAACTGTGTTTATATCCACGGTGGTGATTTACGAAATCGACTTCCCATCGATTAACGTGGGCCGTGCGCCGAAGATCAAGGAATCCGTGATTTAACTTACTTTCGAAAGGACCATTACGCTAACCAGATTCTTTGGCATGTTACCTTAGAGTCATTCGGGAGTTGCATGTTGAGAAGGGGTGTTGGTGTGGGTGCCTTGAAATCCCGGAATCCCTGGAATCCTGTCCGATCCTTGCCGATCCCGCCCGATGAACCGCTCCCTCCCTTCAGAGGCCGTCGGCCCCCTTGATAATCTGTTGCTTGCCCTGCGCTGTGGGGATCGGGACGTCCGCTTAGGAAGACAACCCTATGCTATTCGCCGTGGCGGAGAGTCGCAACAAAACTGGGCGTGAAGTAAGTCACCGCCTTCGCTCACTCACTCGCTCTCTCTTTCCTGTCACCTCTTCACCCTCTTCCGGCGGAAATCAACTCTTATTTCAAGCAGCTGCACTCAATACAAGCCGTAGTGCTTACATTAGTCCAACATGCCAGCAGAGCTATGGGAAAGTTGCCGGGATTGGCTAACCGTCAAAAAAGAATTGTTGTAAGGGCTTTGCAAATCATCAGATGGGACCTAACCTTACCTTAACTCATGTTATCTTGACCTCCTCTTTCTAATTTAGTGTGACCGCATCTAACGGTGGAGTAAAGCAGTAGCTACCGAAAGGCACCCAAAGCTAACATGACTCAACACAACGTAATATTTCCGAACGTAATCGAACCGAACATTACTACATCCAAGCGTGGTGCTTAACAAGGAGTACCGGAAGGTGACTGACATGTTCGCTGCTTGTCTAAAACGCCCCTGATCAGAACCCTCCAACTGAAACGTTACTTAACCTCACCTCAGTGCTATCACATCATCTTAACTAACTTGGTTCACATCCCGGCGAACTAATGGTACCGTTTTCATCAGAAACTTTTCTAAACTAGACTTGTTCTTTGTTATTTATTAACGAGGTGTCGCCTGGCTCCTCTTGAAATCCGAAAACGAACCATAGAATATATTTTGAAATTTTTTTAATACTTATTTTCTGTCTTTTTTATAAAATAATATTTCTTTAGACTAGATTTTGTATGGGTGCAGCGTAAGATCGCTTGAAATAAGAAGTAGTTTTCGCTGTATTTTGCCTCGCTCACTTTATTGTCTCACTTGCTTTTTTTTGCAGCTTCTCTTCAAAACTTTTCACCGCAATGTTTTTCATTTACTCTCTTTCTCTTTCGCACTCATGTTTGGTTGCGTTTACTTCCTCTCATTGTTGGCGACGGCGCAAGATATCTTACCGAGGTCATCTAGATACGCAACGGAACACTGAGAACTGTGTCAGTACAGTTGAGGACAAAAGTCTCCAGCCCCGAGTCAATGGAATAGTCCATTCGTGGGGATCGGAAACTTGAGTCCCTGACTCGACGTGTTCAGCTCCAAGCCAGAAAGTTTTATTTCGATACTTCTCTCGGACTCAATTTTCTCTGATTACGAATGTAGTCTTAAGTCCTTGCGTACCTAAGACATCTGTGGGGTGCGCTCAGAAACACCGTCAGGGGGATCTTCATCGGAGATTGAGTTCCTCGCGACGCAGTTTCGGAACGCACTCGAACGAGATGAAAGCGACTTTGGCACTTCTGCTCTTTCCTGTGTGTCTTCCGGTACTGATTTGATTTCAGTTTTTATTCTTATTTTATCTCCGATGTGGAATATCATGGTTTGCTCTGATGATGTTTGTGTTACTTTTATCTTTTTAGCGTAAATAAAACGTATTAATAGCCCGCCTTTAATTAGCGGTCTGAATCGAACGGCTGTGTTTAATTTTGACCCTCCTCAAAGATTGGACTTTTGGTTTATCTCGTGTCTACCAGTGGCTAATCTTTTTCGTTGCTTTTTACTCAGGCCCATCATTAAAGTTCTCATATTTAGGCGCCGATGATAATAGCGGCAATGCAATATTTTTCATTACTGAATAAAGCTCTTGAATGACATATTTCTCCGTTCAAATATTGATTCCTGATGATTTTTATCACAGCTGCATTATTATTCGTGACGCCCGTTCGTGAATTTGGTTTTAAATTTCAGTTTTCTGTTTTGCTAGGTTAAACCTTGTGTTGTCCTCACCTGGTCACAAGTGAGGTGGTAAATGTTATTTGTTTTTCACCAACACCTTTCCAGGTTTGAACGTGGCACTTGTTTGCGGTTTCCCGGTATTAATTAGGTTTTTCCTTTTGTTTTTAGCCAAATCATAAATGAGGAGAAAGAATCGGACGGTGTCCACGACAACATCAAGTGAGTTTTCCATTGCTTTTCAGTCTTCGTCTCTCTCGACATTTTTTTTCACTCGCTATTTTCTTTTTCAGTTACTCCGACGACCTGCCTCTAGTTCAATTCGAATTCCTCGATGAAGGTAAACAAATAATCTTCGTTACAATCGCTATTGTAGACGACTTATTTTGCAAGGCGAAATGTGAAACGAGCGCTCCTATGGTAGACTTATTACAACGTGTGTACTCGTTCGTATCGTAACTCGCCCTTTATTGCAGGTCCCCTGACCGCAGCAGATTTAGAGACGGACCCCATCTATGGCTTAAACAACGACGAACTCGATTCATGGACACCGACTGTCGGAAAAGAGGTGCGACAGAAACCCGGTCTAAAACACCCGGTTTCGTAAAAGCGTCTCTGATGTCGCGATTTTCTGTTTTAGGTCACCAAAAAGATGAAGGAGAAGGAAATCAAACGCCAGGAACATATATACGAGTTTATTTTAACTGAAAAACATCACTGCCTTACTCTCCGAGTGATGCAAAAGGTAACTGTTTTCTAGGAACTTTTGTGAGGTGTTAGCCTCGTTTGCTAGTTTGGACAGTAAGAGTCATCAAAGTCGGAAGTCGTATGAAGCAAGACTTGTTTGATGTAGGTTTTCGTGGAGGGAATTCAGAAACACTTCCAGCTGGGTCCCAACTTGAGTCGGATGTTTCCTCGGCTGGCGGACCTCACCGATATCCATCTGCAGTTCCTGGCGAAACTCCGCGTTCGGCAGCGCGCCTAGCCGGTTGTGGACACCATCAGCGACATCCTGCTGGAGCAGTTCTCGGGCGAGTCGGCGGCCAGGCTCAAGGCGTGCTACGGCGAGTTTTGCTCCCACCACCGCGACGCAGTCGACATCTACAAATATCACCTGCAGCACGACCGCCGCTTTGGGGAGTTCATGCGCCACTGCCAGGTAACAGCAATTCAGCAACACGAAATGGCTGCGTTGCAATACAAGCTAGTCGTCAGTGCTTGTCGCTGTGACAATCCACCCCTCCAACCTCCCGCAGTCCCTTTCAAAGCGATAAATTGAGCAAAAGACGTCGCTTCCAACCGTTTTTAGGTTCTCTCAATCACATGCAACCGTCAAAACATGAAGATCCAACAAAAAATTTCGGGCCATAAATTGTAAAAACCTACGGGTACCTCCTTGCCTTTTTTTAAAAAATTTAGTCGAGATTTTCTTTTTTGAATTTTTTAATTTTTATAGTTGGAATTGTTCAAGGGGAACTAAGAATTGTTTTTAATATTCTCTGTTCCCCGCTTAGTTCATACTCTACTCCCAAGTTGGATTCTAAAATCCCTACCTCAGAATCGTCCGAGCACGAGCACATGATTGTTAGTTCGTGGCCTCAATATTTTTTTTGTAGCGAGGTTTTTTATATCGCAGGTATATTTTTTACGATGAATGTATCATTTATTTGAAATATAACCTTAATAAACCGGAAGGAATACTTTCAAGAATCCTCTTTCCACGATTTCCCGTTTGTAGGGACCTAGAAAAGCCAGCCAACCATTTCCCGTCGTTGAAACAAAACTGACAAAAAATCTGGTTGCGCAGAATTTTTTTGTCTCTTTTTTTCTGGCTCAAATGCTATTAAAGTCACTTTTTGGTGATGAAACTTGACTGGCAGCCTTGTGCATTACAAAATTCAATTTTAGAACATAATCAATATTTTTTTTAAATATACTTTTTAGAATATAATTTTTCCATTTCCAAAAACACAGATTCTAATGCTCTTCAAGCGCACATTTTCTAGGACATTTTTTCGAAAATTATGAAATGGAACCTCTAAAAAATCGATTTTACTGTATTTTTAGCAAAATATCTGAGGTTATGAAAGATTCAAGGTCAAAAGGCACCCTAATTAAAAGAAATGTATCCAAAGCTCAACATACAAAATAAAAATTGAATATAAATAATTATTTTAAAAGATCATATTTCTGTGTGAGATATAAGTTGTGACTGTTCGCACGTGCCGTTATACCTTAATAGCCCCAATACAGAGTTTGCCTCTCTGGGGGCAATTTTCTCGTAAATAGAAAAATAAATAAGCAAGGCCCTTTTTTTTGAAGGGGAGGGATTTTAATAGTTTTGTAACATTTAATTCCTGCTCTGTTCTAGACGAATCCGCTGCTTAAGAAAAAAGGAGTGCCGGAATGTATTTTATTCGTGACTCAGCGGCTAACCAAATATCCCCTGTTGATCGAACCTCTCATCAAAACCAGCCGGGACAATAAGACAGAACAAGAAAGACTTGTTCGGGTGCTCGCTCTGGTCAAGGTAAGGCAACACGCCGCATCCCAGTCAGTTTTAGGTTAAGTTGTCGCAGGGGAAGAGAGGAACTCATCAGAGATGTGTCCCACAGGAAATCTTGGTCGAAGTTGATGCTCAAGTGGCCGAGAAGGAAAAGGAAGACCGCAAACTTGAAATCTATCACCGAATCGATGCCAAATCATTTACCGTTCATCGGGGAGTCAAGTTCAAGAAGTCGGACATCCTTGCTGATAACCGCAAACTCAGGTAGCCTACTTGTCGCTCATTCATTCGTTACTTTTGACATGAAGTTTTGTTCTTGTTGCCTCCTCAGCGCCTCTAGCGGACCGGAGAGGAACTGCTATTCTTGTTATCAGTTCGTTGTCCTCGTCTGAAAACTTGTTTTATCTGCTCCAGGTTTGAAGGCGTAGCGATGCTTATGCAGGGACGCAGTAAAATGCATGTTGTTCTCGTCATCGTTTTGACAGACGTTCTATTATTTCTATTGGACAATAACCACAAGTACTCGTTCTTTACTCCTGAAAATAAGGTAAGACTCCATAGTAACATGCTTTAGGACCCAGAAGTGATCCATGTAGATCTTACTCATGTTTCTCAACTTTTTTTTTCAGCCTGGTGTAGTTTCTTTACAAAAGTTGCTGGTGCGTGAAAAAGCGGGGCAAGATTCGCGAGGGATTTATTTAATTTCTTCGAACCCGAAAGAGCCGGAAATGTTCGAACTGAAAGTTCACAAGCCTAAGGACAAGCAAGCGTGGATTCAAGCCATCAGGTTTGTATTCGTAGACTTCATTTCCGCAGTTCGAACTTCCAAGTTCGGTAATCCATTTTTGTTTTTCAGAGCGGCGGTGCAATGCTGTCCTGAAGAAGATGAAGATGGTGCACTATTAAGCCAAGAAGAGCGACAGCGACTATTGGACGACAAGCAGACACAAATCAGACAGATTGTTGGTAAGTGGTTTATCTTTACCGGAATCGTCAAGAAGAACGGTAACATGAAAGAAAAAACAGTTGATCTCTTTAAGATTTTGCTCGTGCTGATAGGAAGAAAAATCTAATTAAGATTTATGTAGATTTATGTCTAATTTATCCGGCCAGCGAATACCGCACGGTCTTTTTTTTACGATGTTATTGATTTTTTCTTTTTATCTCAGGAGTCCTTCGCCAGAAAGATATGGAGCAAGCAGTTATTCTCGAAGAGAAAATGGCACTGCAGCAACAACTGGCGGGTGCCTCACACATGAACACTCCTTCGTACCGCCATCTGGTGACGGAAGAAGCAGACAGCAACCAGCTTTGGCAAGAGGCCGTTACAGCCATCAGGGTGCGTTACGTTTCGACCTAATGACGCGACACAGAATTCTCCGTCAAATCTGCCGTTGATTTAACCCAACTTCAGCCAATTAGACTTAACCTATCGAGCTTAAACTACCATGACCTTACCTACTAGACCTCACCTAACCTAACCTACCAAACTAACGTAATTTATTGTAATTGAACCTATCGAGCCTCCAATCAAGAACTTCCGACTCAATCTCTCGAAGGGTATTCCATAAACTGCTTTTATGATGGAGGGTCGATGTGGCAAAGTTACAATCGTTTTTCTCTGAATTTCAGGAAGTGAACCAGCTAGCGAGTTCTTTGTACACACCTGGAACAAGCCTAGCTCGGAGTGTGAGCTCGGTCGGCGAGCATCAGAGCTCGGCTTACGTGTCGCCAACGTTGCCTAAAAGGGCGGAGACTTTTGGTGGCTTCGACAATGCTAACAAAGACCAACCAAACTCCGCTGGAAAATGTAAGTTATTTAGACGAATTTCCAGAGTCCGAAAAGATAAAGTTGCAGGTTAGTAAAGGTTATGTTGACCTGCGTTCACTGCAGATACCCGCAATTTCCACATTTGGCGTGATGTAGAGGTCAGACGGCAGCAGAAATGTGTTCGTGTTCTTCGTGTTCGTTTTTTGTTCGGGTTCTAATAAGGTTTGATTTGTTTATCCAGTGATTAAGAAACAACCACCTTCGAGCCGCGATCCATCTACAACTTCCAGTCCGACGTTAACACCTGATTTGGATAACTGTAATCGTTCAACTCGCTCGTCGTCGGTAAGTCTAATGAAATTCTCTCAGGGTTTGGTATATTTTTATTATACTCATGGAAGCTTTTGAATAAACGCAGAGTGGTCGTATCGAGATCGCACCTAATCGACCCTCAGCACTAAAATATTTTTGGTTTTCATAAACGCTTTCATTCCAGAGATAACATTTTTTCCGACAATCGTTAAATTTTGGCTGAAAATTTGATTTAATCGAAATCATTTCATGAAATAATTTGTGTTTTCAGTCTGCCGAGCAGATTCCATGGCGGCCAACTCTGTCTCCAGCGATCCCAAACACCCTGCCAAACTTGCCCACCGTCGTGACCCCCACTGTGCCAACGGCCGTGCCTCCGAGCATGCTGGCCTCGACGGACCTCCCGGCTCTCGCCACTCTGGGGCCCGAACAGCAGATGGCGGCGCTGCAGCTCTCCCATCATGTCTACACTCTGTGTTGCATCATCTCCCAACAAATGACAACCAACGACAGGTACGAACACTCGACGTGAGAGCACTTAACCCACTACCGCCTAGCGATGCCGATCGGAAACAGAAAAAAATATTTCAGAGGATCTTTTTAGTTCGGTATTGTCAGAATTAAAAAAATATCACCCCTCTGGAAACCTGAAATTTAATAAATTAGGCATTTTCCAAAGCTTAAAATTGCGTAATTTAATGGAAAAAATCCTCCGAATTTCTTTTAAGCTTAATTTCACTCCAAATACTTTTGGCTGGTATGGGTTAAGCTTAAGAAAAATTGGACGGAGTTTCTCTGAAGTAAATTTTCACTCAAATATTTTGGGCTGTTATGGGTTGATAACTAGGAAAAGCGAGGCTTGTTTAGCTACTCTCTCTTCTCGGCTGGAGGCGTGAATAGTAGTTTTGACGTTTCGTGTGCAGCCTGCAGGCGCAGCTGAACGCGTGTCGCTCCCAGCTGAACTCGGAGAGCGAGTCGCGCGAGCGGCGGCCGGCTTACCGTCAGGCGCAGCAGCTCGAGGAGCTGCGCAACCTACAGGACCGCCTGACGCACGAGAAGGAAGCGTGGGCCAAAGAGAGGGAGGACCAGGAGAAGGAGCTCAGCGAGAGGCGAGCGGAACTCACAAGACTGCAGGCAAGTACCTCCAACATCGCAGCCTTCACATTTATCGTCGGCCACAAATATTGAGTGTGAGTTGTTTTTCTCAGGAGCAAGTTCGCGCCGAGCAAGCGGATGTGACGCAACAGCGCGAACAGCTGTTCCGGAAGCTGGAGGCGCTATCGAGCCAGGGCTACATCATCAGCCCCAGCATCCCGGCCCGCGAGCCCGCGGAAGCCGCGCCGACGCCGACGCCCGCGCCCACGCCCTCGCCGCCCGTGCGCACCAAAGACTCCGCCAAGTGGAAGGCGCCACCCAAGACTGCCCTGCCAATCAACCTTATCAGTGCCACCAACCAGCAAAAGGTTAATTGACTGCTCAATCGTGAAACGAAACATCCCATTAGACAGCCAACCCTTAGCTACGCGCTTGTATGTTGTAAATCGTCGGATGGATATAGAGCATTAGACCAGGGTGGAAGATAAGTGGAAGAACATTCCTTCTTGCTATTCCCAGAGTAGCTCGAACATCGGGGTGGACTATTTGGTTTAATTCGAAAGCTCGCTTTCCCTGTAGGGCTACCGCGATGAGTTTAGGGCGAAGGGTGTGTGGCGGGGTTCCCCTCCTACCCCGCCCCATCGCTCTGTAATCAATTAACTCATCGTGGGGCTCTGCAGCATTACGTGATACGGACTCCCGCTCTACTAGGAATCGATTGTTGCTTGTGCCTGCGCTAAGGGAGAGACCAATGTCCCCATGTGATGTGAGGAAGGTGGTTGTTGATTGAATGAATACTGTTTCAGGTGGCGTCAAGTGTTCAAATTAAACAGCAGCTTCCGTTGAAGCTGTCGAGCCTGAGCAGCAGCAGCGGGGGTAGCTCGCCCGCGCCCTCTGCCGGTGGCGTCCAGCAAATGCTGCCGCTCAAGCTCAGCCAGAGTTCCGCCGGCGGCGGCGCCGACAACCGCAGGAGCTCCGGCATCAGCAGCGGAAGTAGCAGTGGAGGGAGTAGCAGTAGTAGTGGTACCAGTACAGTCGGTAAGCAATACTTGAGCCATCGATTGCAACGTGAATTTCGACGTAACCCATCTCATCTCTGTGGGCATGGGTCTTTTGAAACCGAGCTAATAACGACGAAAACTTCGTTTAATTTGTGTGACTTTGTGAAAATACGACCCCAAATTTCCCCAACCCAAAAATTAAACAAGTTTTAAAATCAAACACAATATCTTTGGCTTTTTTGAAGGGGAAATCTTATGAGCATTTCAGCCTTTTCCTGGCTCTAATAATTTATGTTTTTTCAGTAAAAATATGATGTTTAACTTCGCCTAAATCGAGAAATTTTTCAGATTCAAAACTATTAGTCGCAAAATTTTGGCTATTCTTTTTAAACGTAAATTTCTTAAGCATTCCCTCAGTCCAATAACGGTAATTGAAGAGAAGTTGTGGTTAAAATGAGTGTGTTCATGTTTGGATTGCAGCTTACCAAAGACTGGGCTCGGGCAGTTCGAGCCCGCCTCCCGTCGTGGTCGGCGGCGTGGTCGGCGGCACGGGCGGCCACGCCCGCACCGGCTCCAGCCCCGCGATGATGCAGAGCACCGCCAGATCCCGGGCGCCCTCAGCCCAGGACGACGAAGTGATATTTTTCTGACCCCGATGGCTGAAGCTTGTCCAGAGCTGGGGCCAGCGCCGCGAGTCTTCTTGACATGCCAAAGATTGTGTTCATATTTATTGGCAACTCTTATTTGCATTAAGCCGATTGAATCCAATAACCTAGGCGAAAGCTCCGCCCTCTATTGGAGCACTGTGATGTGAATAGATGTACTTAATGAAGTTTCTCTCCCAGGGGCCTCGGCTTTCAGCTTTCGGCTTTCGGTCCCCGTCCTCCACGCTCTCACATTTTCATCCATTTCCTTCTCTCTCCTAGCATGCGAATGACGTGGAAGTTGTTTTTAATCGTAAATGTAGCGAGTGACTTAAAACAGGGTTTTTGCGCAGCTAAAACCGTTTGTAGTGAGGGCAATGTTTCTCAACTTCGTGGCTGTTGATGTCACCGAAGATGCGTAGCTTTTCTTGCGAAATCTCGCACCGTTTCCCGTGAGAAGCGAAGATAAAAAAAGAACGTTTTATTTTTTACCGACTGCATCCAGCGTAGCTATGAAATCACGAGAGGAAATTTTACTATGTATATTTTATTTAAAAGTTTTAAGTCAGCGGATCGGCCCTGAAGGAAAGCAGTTGGCGTAAACGAATAGCGTTTCCAGGAGAAAGCTTGGAAATTGGCCGTGTTTGCTCAGGCGAATGTGCAACAGCCCTGTGGAAACTTCAGCCAGTGTACCGATTTTATGGCAATCTGTTTTTAGGGGTAGGTACGGTCTGTCCGAGTAGGCCGCACTCATACGTAACGTGCCGTCTTAGCGAGTCTTGAGGAGTAGTGATGCCAATGAATCTGTAGAACAGGTTAGAAGAAGCTTATTGAGTCGTGATATTTAGGAAAGGCGAAAGGGTTGAGCTGGCTCACCGTGTAGCGCGTCGAGTCCCCACCCGAGAGTAGCATCCGTTGTCGAGAATCAATTTGACTCGAACGTCCTTGTTAGATAGTGCAGTGACGTGTTGTTGACAAGCCGCGGAGTTTTCGGTTGTCTTTGCCTAGGAAAGACCATCGCAATAAACTTTTCCTGTGATCTTGATATTTATTTTGTTGCAAGTCTTTGTTATTGTGAAGTCGTGGGCATTCCTTCATTTCTTTTTATCTAAAAGCGTGTGCAGGCCACACTGCCTCTTTTAATGGAATCTTTTTCTTTTCGCAAAGTACTTATTCAAGGCAGAATGACCTTCCAATGATGTAACTCCTCATTAAAACGTTTTCTAGCGCGAAATTGTGCCAAGAATACCAGCAACTTGACGCTGAAAAGGCAAACTGTTAACGAAACGCTGTGACATTGGAAGAAACGATGTTTAAGTCTATGACTAACCCAAAAAAGTGCTTCATCTAATTTTTATCTCCTTGTGTTCCATGTCTGTTTACTTTTCTCGTGTACGTGAACGATTTTCTTTTTGAGCACGATTTGCACTTAACCGTTGGTGGTTCGAGTGACTGGTTACATACAATGCCAGTGTTGTATTTAACCGAACTCCTTTCGGTAAGGTTAAGTGGAGATAGTGACTTCGCGTGTGTTTTATTTTTGGTATGCCCATCGAAGGGCTGTCTTGTAAATTCAGGAAGCGTCTTTCTGATCGTGAAAGTATTTTTGTAATGAAAGCTGGTATTGCCTTTCGCATCCTTTCCGCCGGAAGTGTACCCCATCTGGTTTTGAACGTTTCACTCGGAAACGGAAACGTTGTCTTTGTGCAGACGAGCGCCATCCCGTTTTGCTCGTCTAATCGTTGTTTCTATCCGATTCATTTGAATTCAGTATTCTTTAATCGTCGAAAACAAATCTGTGACTAGTAATCTGACGTGACTCTTGTTTTTAACTGTTTTGATGTTGTTTGTATAAACAGTATTAATTGTTAGTTTGTTTGTATGTTTACTGATGGAGTGGCGGCTGGAAAGACAAGAAAGAATAGTAGTTTTTCTCCCTTCAATACACTGCTATTTATGCGTCTTCCATATGCTCTTTCTCTTTTCATATAAGTGACTGCATCTTGCTCTCGTCTAGCTGTGCATTTGCAAGATGATTGTGGTAAGTACCTGATCTCCGCGTGTATTGACATGTCGTGTGTCTTAAAGATATTTTATTTTCGAAAGAAAGACAGCATTGCACAGCTTTCTCAAGTGGAGAGTTGTGTTATCACTGTTTCTATGTTGATCTGTGCTGTTCTGTTGCATTTAAATGCGCAGTTTGAGCCTCGTTGTTAGCCTGTGAGTTGAGGGTGCAAGCTCGTGCTCTGGCTGGAAGGGCAGCTGCCTTAACACAAGAAGCTGGTAACATTCTTGTAATTAGCTACATTACATTCAAGGCCTACTATGTACTGTATTTCTATTTATTCGACCTTTATTTTGTAGTTAAACATTTAAATATTTTTGTAAGGAGAAACCTATCATTTTCATTTCCCCACCATTTTTGTAGATAATGCCAATTCCCTCGGGAACCCAGGTATACACTGGACTTCTTATATTTTGTTGAATTTGTTCCGAGGACTTTTTCTAGATCGAATATGTAACATTCCTGACGCCTATTATGTTTTGCAGTATTCTTTCAGTATTCGATTCATTCATCAACTTTCGTGCTACCCGGTGTATTTCCACTTTGCCTTTTTTGTACATAAGGTATAATTTATTCAAAATAATATTAATATGATAAACTTGTATGAAAGTATTTATAGCTTGTATTGCATTCTTTGTGTGTTTTGAAACATTTAAAAGGGCGAGAAATCAATAATGAAGGTATGAGTGAATACGTTTATAAACGGCACATCCACACATGGCAGTCATGTACTTGATGCTCTTCCGTCTTCTATCCTCGCTTTCAACGGAGGGGAGGGAACACAGAGCAGGACTAGAGAGCCTGTAGGCTCTCTGAGCAGGACCGAAGAGTCTACTTTCCCCAAGACTTGCGCTCGCACGCGCTCTCATGTCTAATGTGTGCGTGTGTACGTGTATAAACATGTATCATATATGTAAGCATACATATTTGTATGGGAATTCCATAAAAATTGTTACATAAATGTTCTCGATTGTGTTCGTTTTTCCCATCTTCTGCAAGGTACCTAGGACCCGGCGCCAGCGTGGAAAGGACATGAACTCATTAAAAAGTCACTCCAAAATCTTGTTTCAATTCAAAATGATTTTAATAAATTCTTTTTTTTAAGTAACAAATATTGGCAAACACTATTACAGCTACAGCAGTCAGTAGTTGTCATCCAAATCAGTTCTTGTGATTAGCCCTGTCATGAGAGACATCACATAGATAACAAGAATAACAAAGCAGTAGGC